>Ga0326597_10000885_pt1 | contig 50909 bp, 64 predicted proteins | sample RVTome_12_FD_203789 | JGI IMG/M metagenome (GOLD analysis project Ga0326597, IMG submission 203789) | Soil microbial communities from uranium-contaminated site in the Upper Colorado River Basin, Wyoming, United States - RVT100D185 | ecosystem: Environmental > Terrestrial > Soil > Contaminated >... | reverse complement strand
GGGCGCCTGGGGGCGCTGGGGGTGGGTGTGGGTGGGTGTGGGGGCGCTGGGGGCGCTGGGGGTGCTCGAGGGGGCGCTGGGGGTGGGTGTGGGTGCTCGAGGGGGCGCTGGGGGCGGGGCTTCTTTTTCTTTCTTCTGATTTTTATGTTCGTTTAGTGTGGATGCTCTTGCGGGAGTGTCTTCAACGTCGTAAAACTATGCCTACTTCCAATAGGAGCGTGCGCGATGTCTCAGAATCAGTTTGGTGAGAGTGTTTTTGTTCCGGCTGCAGGCCAGATCGGCTTCGGCCTTGCTGGGGCCGCGACGACAGTCACGATTGAGCTGTGGGGTACTACAGGTGCGCCCGTCGCTGCGCGTGCGAAGGGGAGCCTGATGATCAACATCATCGATGGCAAGCTCTACATCGCGAATTCGACGGTCAGCGTCTGGGGCATCGTCACCTCGGCCTAGTCTGATGGGCTGCGTGGACTGCACCGTTCCCGTGAATGGGAAGGTGCAGCTCTCACTTGTCGTCAGAGGGGATCTTCTTCGACAGCCGGGCTTTGCTTCCGCATCTCCTGGGATCCTGATAGGATGCCGGTGTGGCCTGCGTAGGCTTGGAGGATTCTTGCCGTTCTACGACTACAAGTGCACGGTATGTTCGACGATGTTCACCACAATGAGGAAGATCTCTGAGAGGGAAACGGCTCAGTGTGTATGCGAGGCGGTAGCTACTCGTCAGATCTCAGTGCCGGCGGCTCCGATTCGGGGGGGTGGTGGATGGTCTTCTCCTGCTCCGCGACCTGTCGCCGCGGCACCTTCTCCACTTGCTGGACGGAAGGTCGATACCAGCACCCTTCCTTTCGTGAGTCGCGATGGCAAACTCCACAGTGCTGACGGCAAGACTGTCTTGAGGGAATGACATGCTCAAGAAGGGGAGCAAGGGCGACGGGGTTCTCAAGCTTCAGAACGCGCTCAATGAGCGTGGGTACCACCTCGATGTGGATGGTGATTTTGGAGCGAGAACTGAGCGGACTGTCCGACAGTTCCAGATGGCCCATGGGCTCACAGTGGATGGCCAGGTCGGGGCCGAGACGTGGGCAGAGATCAACAGGCCGATTGGGGTTGACGCTGCTTCCTTAAGCCTTCAGGAGCGAAAGGACCGTCTGAGGACGATGGTCAAGAGCTTGAACCTGGGTCAGTACGTGATGCCTGTAGGTCGGTCGATGCGTGGCGATGCTCACGCCCAAGTGATGGGGCGAGAGAAGGAGAAGCAGCGCTTGGATGTGTTGCTTTTGGCGATCGAGCAGCTCGGCCTCTACGAGACGGATCGAGACGGGAAGCGATCTGGCTCGAATGGTGGCGCCCAGATTGCCCACATCGTGGATGAAGGGGGCGATGGCTTCGCTCCGAGCGCCTACTACGTCTTCCAGAAGTATGACACGGACAAGATGCCTGCCTGGTGCGCCATCTTCATCTGCTGGGCGATCAAAGAGGGGCTGCATTTGGAGACTTGGCGCGATCTTCCGTTTGGAACCTGGCAGGGCTCGGTATGGGAGATGGAGCAGTGGGCTCGCAGGTCTTCGCGGTTCGTCGAGGCCAAGGACATCAATCTGTCGAATCCGAAGTCGTTCGTGGGCGCCGCGTATACGATGGGTCGCTTTGGAAGCCAGTCGGATCTCTCGAAGGCGACAACGAAGGCTGGTCATACTGGATTTGTGATTGGGGTTGAGGGTGGCAAGCTCGTGACTCTAGACGGAAACGTTCGGAACTCGGTGAAGGAGACGACGCGCGACGTGAGTTCAATCTCGGGTCTTGTGCTCTGGTGGCAGTAGGTGAGCGGCGTTTGGCTGGCGTTGGGGTCTGCGGGAGCTCTGGCTCTATTCGGCCGACGAGGATCTCCGAACAAGGAGATCTTTGATCCCCGTCGTGCGATGCTCATCTTTGACATCCACTGGGAAGAGGACGACGCAGAAGAGGCTCTCGAGGATGAAGAGCGAGATCCTCCTTCGACGCTGGAAGATTGGCTCAAGCTCGAGGCCCAAGCGTTGCGAGCATTTGGCGAGCTGATCGACAGGTCAGGCCACGCTTCGATTGTGGAGAGGGGGCACTGGGGTACTGGCGTTCAGATTGGGCTGGACAGCCTGAAGCAGGCGCTCAGGACCTACACGACACTCGATGCGGCGTCGATGGGCAGGAGTGGCGACGATCTTGAGGTTGACCTCGCGCCATATATGACTGCTGGAGGATTCAGGATTTTTCCGCTTGGCTACAATGGCCCTCGGTATGCGCTGGACGAGTGGGCGCCGCGGCTGCGGCGCACACTTGGAGGCTATCGGCTCGTGGACGAGTGATGGCTACATCAGCTTGGGAAGCAGCTTCATCATGAGCATGCGAGCGGAAGTCTCATTCCGGATCGCCCATAGGATCGCTCGGTCCTGGAAGGCGCCCAAGGAGGGCTGAGCCGCGAGCTTCCCGGCGTCGTTGGCGTAGGTGATGAGGCGCTGGCCGAGTGCTCGAGCAGCTTCCTTGTTGTTGGGGTCTGTCGCCCAGGACTCGATGGCGAGGGCGCTGATGGGTGTGTTTTCCATTGGGGTGTTTTCTTGGTTGGGGGGTTTACATGAGCTCGCTTTGGAGGTCTGGTAGCATTGCCATGACATCCTTCTTGCGAGAGGGGTCTGCTCGAATCCACTCAATGACGGTCTGTTTCATCTCTTCGGGGGACATGCCTGTGAGATCGGGCATTACGTCAGGGTTTGAGTGATCTTCATCATCATCCTCATCGAAGTATGCGCCACCATCGCCGCCCCCATCGTCTTCAGGGTCGTGCGGTGTATCTTCATGCGCCCACCCTCCTTCCGAGGGGCCATAGTCGGTCGGGTTTGGGGCCCCGTTGACCACGCGAGGGAGTTGACGTACGAGCTCGGAGGCTCCACGGATCGCAGCTTGACGAGCCGCTCCGGGGGGAGGCGCGTGGCCCTGGGCCATGCTGCCAACACGTTGGGTCACTTCGCCGGTATCGCCGGCATTGGCCAGATGGGCTGCAGCCTGCATGAGCATCGGGAGCATGCCCATTCCTGTTGCGGCGGGCGAGTTGTCACCACCACCTCGTTGCTCCACGATGCCTTGCTCTACTGGGTGAGGGAGTCCGAAGCGCAGAGAGAAGGACTCGAGCATCCGGATGACGCGCTCGAACATGGCTTGCTGTTGAGCCATCGAGCGAAAGGTGAAACCCATGGAGGTCTCGAGCCACTGCTGCGCCATGCGTTGGTCGACGATGCCGGTGCTGGATTGTGGGGCGAAGCCTACCGGGGGGCCAGACTCCGAGACGCGCATGTTGCCGAGCTGGTTGGCGATCATGGGGTCGTCCATTTCGTCGTAGCTCTCGTCGCCTTCTTCTTCTTCGTCTCCCCCTCCGCCGTGGCGCTGGCGGTAGGGGAGGGGAGAGGGGGCGCCGCTGCCTATGTGGGCAGGCCGGCGGAGCGTGCGGGTGAAGCTGCCGTAGCGCTCTCCCGAGGAGCCAGCTTGAGCGAAGTTGATCCGAAGCTCGCCGTAGAATCCCTCTGCGGGACTCTCGGTGAGCCGCTCGACGAGCACGCGCATGATGCCTTCGGTGCTCGCTTGCTCGGGATCGATGACGAAGCGGTGCTCCTGGCGAGAGGTGGGGAGTCCCTCTTGCTTTGAGCGAACTTCGATCTGGAGTCGCTGCTCATCGGTCTTTGCTTGCTTGAGTACCCGATCGAGCGTCTTGCGGATTGGGGACTCGTTGTCCTCTCCGTAGATCAAGTCTTCATAGTTGTGGACGTACATCTCAGGGGGAGCCCTCTTGGGAAGGTTGGAAAGTTCTGGATCCGGGGAATTTCATGAGGAGTCTTTCTCCGCTTCTATGTCGCGCTGGCGCTCGACGAGGTGGATGTAGTCATTTGGCTCGAGCCAGTCGAGGCCATTGAGCTTGGCGAAGCGCTTGCGTTCATGGACGTCCATGGGGTCGATGAATCCGCTGGGCATGTAGCTAGCAGTCATGGCGGCGCTTGCGCTTTTGGGACTGAGGAGGCCGAGCTCGTTGAGGAAGGCGAGCAGGCCGGCCTGTTGGCTTCCGCGGAGTGGGTAGGGGTGGAGCCAGTAGTTTCCTGCGATTCCCTCGACCGAGTAGGCGGCGGGGAAGTCCGGGTTTATGATCTTGCCTTCTTTGTCGAAGGTCCAGTACAGGGATCCCAGTGGCGACCATCGGCTCTTGGTGACGGTAAAGGAGCGCACACCCCACTTGTCTGGAGTGACGTCGACGATGGCGTCGAAGAGGTGGGGGATCTCATTGAACCCCGCGGCTTCACCAGCTTTGGTGTGCTGCTGGATTGCAAGAGCTCGGTCGTTGCGGGCTTTGGCCCAGTTGCTGATCATATGAGCGATGACGAGGGCTTCCCTCAGTCCGAATCCAGTGAGGGAGTCCAGTACGATCGGCCCCTTCTCGAGCAGGCTGAGGACGTCGCGTACCTGCTCTGGAGTCTTGACGGGATAGACGGTGCAGATGTTGTCTGGAGTGGCACGGCGGAGCATCTCGCCCACTGGTTTGGGCTCTTGTTCGCTGGTGAGCCATGCGGTGGGTCGCAGGAGGGACGCCAGGGTGGACTTGCCGGCACCTGGGCCTCCATGCATGGCGACACCACCCTGGGTGGGCCAAGGCAGAAGGCGCCATGGACCGTCGAAGATCATCTTGTCGTCTGAGACGGGGGTTCGGGGGCGCGCAGCGCCCACTTGTTTCTCCATCTCGCCGCAAGACTTGCACTGGACCCATTCAGACTTCCAGGGCGTACCGCACTGGAAGCAGTATTCTCGAGCTGCTTGGTCGATGCGCGGATTGCGCCTTGGATCTAGTTCTGTCTCGTGGCTCATGCTTTTTCGGGCTCGGAGATGAGGTTCAGGGATCGCTGCTCGTTTTTTTCTGGAGACCTCTAGCACTTTTTTTTGTGCATGTGCAACCTGCATACTAGGTCAAACCTCATTTTCAGGCCCGTACCTGTACCTGAGTAAATCCGCATAACGTTAGTCCCTTTTCATGGTCTCGGCAAGAGGTAAAACAACTCTCGTCAGGAACGGCACCGACGCCGACCTCTCACCCCTGGAGCCAACATGCTGGGCGACGCTTCTGAGTTCACTCCTCTCGATCTGCTGGGCGCACTTGCGGTCAACGCAGTCACCACCAAAGCCACGTGCGAACAGGACGTGTTCCGCCTCGGAATTGCCAACAAGTCTGGTGAGATTCCCCCGTGGGCTGACTTCCGCTTCCTCGGTGGCATCGCCGCTGCAGCAGTCGCGCAGTTCGGTGGTCCCATGGTTCGCCGTGCGGGCAACGATGCAGCCTTGGGCCTCCTTGGCTCCTTCGTCGCGACCGAGACCTGCCGTAATCAGGCGATCAAGAAGCTCAACGAGGCTGGCGGCTCGAGCGCCGCTGCAGCAGGACCGCCCCAGGCCGAGCCTCAGGCTGCTCCTGCTGGCGCTCAGAACCACCAGTACGGCTGGTAGTTCTACTCGGCTCTATCTAGGGCGGCGGCCCTAACTCCTTCCTCCTTCTCCAACACGGGAAACGAACATGTACGACGACGACTTCGGTGATGACGAGTACGGCGCCAGCGATCGCAAGGTTGCTCACCTGCTCAAGCGCAAGGCGCGACTCGAGGCGGCCTACCAGGTGGTTGGTCCGCGCAAGCAGCGGGCGATTGCTCAGCGCTTGCAGAAGATCAACAGTGTGCTCGAGCAGGCTGGCGTGAGCGGCGCTTCGCAGATGAGCGCTGATGCACTCGCGGCGAGTGGCGTCGAAGGCGTCGGTGGCCTGATGTTCCAGGCGGAGTCACCTCCCGGACTCGGTCGCCTGGTGCGACTGCCTTTCTACCCTGATGTGGCAGTGGCAGGCATCACGACTGGCGGTGGCACGAACTTGGCTTCGACGACCAATCCGGTCTCGATCCACATTCCTCCGGCTCTCGGAACGTCTCCTGGCCTGCAGCTCATGCATACGCCACAGATCTCCTGGGCGACCTTGCGCATCGTCGGCTTCGAGAGTCAGCAGCGCCAGTTCAAGGGCATCGCCGATACCGGCGCCATGATGGTGGTCTCTGATCTCCAGATCGGCGGTGGCGCGAACCTCTTCACGCATGAAGACTTCGCCGACGCTCAGATCTACGACGCGGACCAGCCCGAGTTCGCCGGTCTTCGCGACTACCCCATCCTGCGGTCGCCGAATGTGGCCGAGGTGCAGGCGCAGCAGGTCGGCAATCTCACTGCCAACGTCATCACCTGGACCTGCGCGCTGCTGTGTGAAGTCCTGATCGACGACAACTACGGGGCGCACATCCCCGGTCCGTACGCTCGCAAGGGTGCGCTCGTCCGTCAGGGCGGCTCCTTCGTGTAGCGCCTGATGAGCCGAGCGGCCTTCATCGGGCGCTCGGCTCGCAGCTACCGCAAGAACTTCTTCCTTCTTTCTTCCTCCTTCTGTTCCAGAGGCACCCAATGAGACGACACCGCGCAGCCCAGGCTTCGACCAAGATCAACCAGGCCCTCGTTGAGGGCGTGGGTGGCATGCAGTTCACCGCCCAGAGCCCTCCCGGTCTTGGCCGTTTGATCCGCATTCCCTTCTACATGGAGACGGTCCAGAGCGGCCTCTTCAACTCTCTGACGGGTCAGACGGTTGCTACCATCGTCCCGACGGCGAGTACGATCTTTCCGATCATCAACGCGCTTCCGCCCGCCGCTCCGGGTGCTTCGGCGACGATCACGCTTCGGACGCCCCAGATCTCCTGGGCTATTCTCCGAATCGTCGGCTTCGAGGCCAACGTGGGTGAGCCGTTGCTTCCTGCGGCGGCGGCGATGGAGCTCGGATTCCAGGATCTGAAGATCGGTGGCGGCGCCACCCTCTTCGTGCACGAGGACTTCGCTCCCGCTCGGATCTACCTGGTCGGTCAGGACAGCTTCGCTGGTCTGCGCGACTACCCGATCCTCAAGTCGCCGAACGTGGCTGAGGTCCAGTGCCAGACTGTCGGGTTGGTGGCGAGCGATACCCTCAACTTCTCGTGCAACCTGGTCTGCGAGATCCTCCAGGACGACAACTACGGGGCGCACATTCCCGGTCCGTACGCTCGCCCCGGCGCGCTCGTCCGCCAGGGTGGCTCGTTCGTCTCCTAGTCGTCGACAGGTACGACAAGTCAGCCCCCGTTGGCGCCAGCCGGCGCTGACGGGGGCTGATGTGCATGAACCTGACCCGAGGATGGCGATCCATGGCTCTCCGCGAGCGGCTGCAGCGTAGAAAGAAGAAGATCGAGATGCTCCTACCCGTCAGCGGGCAGGCGCGTGGCGATGTTTTGCGTCGTCAGCTTCAGAAGATCAACGCAATGCTCGATGATCCTGGTCATCTGTCCTTGGGTGAGGTCGAGTCCGAGAACAAGAACATCTGGGGAGCCTCTGGCGTGGATGGGATTGGGGGGCTCGAGTTCGAGGTCAATGCGCCCCCTGGCCTCGGTCGGCTCATTCGGATTCCCTTCCTATTTCGTTCGGCGCCTCCGTTTGTGCCGAATGGCACTGTGGTCACGGACGCTGGCCAGGTCAACAATCCTGCAGCCATTGCGAATGCGTCGACTCTCATTATCTTCTCGGCTCAGTCTGGCCGATCGATTGGGGGGCTCGTCTTTGAAACCAGTGTGTTGCCGTGGGCGACACTCCGTGTTGTTGGGTTTCAGATGACTGAACGTCATCAACCGACCCTTGTCACTACCGCGGATAATGTGCGGGTGGCGGCACCTCGGCCTTTTGTTTGCGTGAAGAACTTCATGGTGAGCGGAGGTGCGAACCTCTTCTCGATGGAGGGCTATCAGGACGTGGTGGTCTATTCGGCTTCAATTCCGGAGATGGCTGGGCTTCGGGCGTATCCAATCGTACGATCGCCGAATTTCATGCGAGTAGAGCTTGCTGTGAACGGGTTGATGACCCCGGACACGGGTGGAGTCATAGCTTTTGGCTCGGTGAATGTAGGCTTGAATGCTGTGGCTGAGGTCTTGGATGACGATGAGTACGGGCGTCATATCCCGGGCCCTTATGCGCGAATCAATGCCATGGCTCGAACCATGAATCACGAAGGCGACACCTTCGTTCTCTCTTAAGGAGATCTCGTGTACAAGACTTCCAGGCGTGTGCTCGAGGCGTGTCGTTGTCATGGCCTTACAGGTGGTGTGGGTTCTCGGGCAATCTCGCCTCATTTCGAACTCGAGACGCACGAGGCTGCGAGCCTTCTGGATGGTCTGGTGTCCGTCGATCTTTCTCAGATTCAACGAAAGCTGAATGGGGAGAAGGGAGAGTACCCTGTGATCAGCGGGATTCAGGCTGGGCGTGTTCGTTACCGGCGTGCAGATCCCACAGAGCACTGGAAGACTTGGCGTGAGATGGGCGCAGAGATGAAGCGGACGGGTCTGGCCACGGGTGACTGCGAAGACTTGAGTACGGCGGTGGCGGCCGAGTTGCTCTACAATGGGATTCCGGCAAGAACCTACGTGTATCAGAGCGGCCCGAAGCTGTATCATGTGGTGGTCCAGACTGATCGCTGGGGATTGCTGGATCCTTCACGCGCCGCGGGCATGGATGGGAACGGCTGATGTCGAATTGGATTCCGACTCCGACTCCTACTGGTTTTGTGCCAGTGCTGGATCGCAACGAGCTTGCGGGTGGTCCGCGGCTGGGTGGTCTGTTCAATGGACCGAAGACGGACACGAGCGCCCTCTGGAAGGGTCATGCGCCTCAGTTCATGGATGGCATTGGGCCTCTGACCTTGTCGATGGCGGCGAGGCCTGCGCCGGCTACGCCTGGTCAGACTGTGACGATCGAGGTGGAGGTGGGCAATGCGTGGGGAGGCAAGATCTCCCGGCGCTTCAATCTCGGTGGGGGGCTCTCCGCCGATCTCAGGGTGGGGAACTTTCAGCACATTGAGGTGAAGGCGGTTCCAGACGGGGCATCGGTTGCGGGCAATATCGGAATTCCCGCTGGAATGACGGTCTTCTTTTCGTGGTCTTTCGAGCTTCAGCCGCGCTGCCCCCTCTTTCTCTTTCAGGACTACCCCCTTGCCGCTGTCGGCACAGTGATTCAGGCTCCAGAGGGATGCGAGTTCATCCACGTCGAGTCTGCTTGCACGCTGACCTTTGCGCTCACCCAGTTTGGCACGACCTTTGTGAAGGCGGTGGCTGCGGGCGATCGCGTCCCTTGTACATGGGGAGCCTTCTCCTGCAACGTGACCAACAAGTTCATCTTTGAATCGAGAGGCCTGTAGCGTGGATAAAACGCTTTTCCTGACCTTCCCTATCGGGCTCGGTTACGCTATCTTCGTTCTCGGCGGAGCAAGACTATGACTATGACAGAGACGGACGTTCACCAGGTCGCTGGAATGCTCTCGGGTGCTCATGGCACTTTTGGAGCCGATCAACTTGTCGCCTACGGCGAGACTATGATCCTCAAGCCCGGCGCCTTGACCGACAAGGGGGTTCCCTTGACTGGCCGTCAGGTCGCGGCGCTGCTGGGGGCTGACTACAACGTGTTCCCCCTTGCGGTGGAATACGGGCCAAGCGCAAGCAATGCGCTCTCTGAGTTCGGCAACGATGCGACCGACAATGAGCTTGCGGAGCTCGAGGCGATGTTGGACCAGGAGCCTGATGGGGCTTTCGGTGTTGACCAGTTCGGGCGTCGTACCAGACTGAAGCGCCCCAGTGGTGGTGGTCGTCGGGTGCAGCGCATTCGTAAAAAGTACATGACGGTCGTGGCGCGCTTCCGTAAGTGCCAGACGCTCCTGCTTGCTGGTCGCGGCTATGTTCGTCCCAGCAATTTCCTGCTTCCATTCGTGGGCCTCATCAAGCTGCTGGGAAAGAAGGGGACGAAGATCGAAGCACGCGCTCGTCGTTGCGACCGTATGTACCGTCACCTGACGGCGGTCTGGCAGAAGATGCAGCGCAAGGGCCTCAACACGCAGGGCCTTCCGAGCCCTGAGCAGGTCAAGCGGGGCATGATGCCTCATCAGTCTGCGCCGAAGCAGAGCTACCGTCCTCAGGTGCGGCCCCCTCAGACCAAGACGGTCTACGTTGATCGTCCGGTGTACCATCAGCAGCCTCAGCCGTCTCGTGCGCCTCTCCCCCACCAGTATCCGCAGTACACGCCGACGAGTCAGGCTGTCTCCCCGTACTACTTGGCAGATCAGGCTGCGCTCGAGCGCGAGATGCAGCAGGTCACTCCGAGCTGGGGTGCGGATCAGAATGAGTTCGCCTGCGACCTTCGGGCCGAGTCCTTTGGTTACGCATACAGCGGCGTCGAGCACGACTACTACGGTATTGGTGGGTCGGATGTGGAAGTAACATTCGCGGACGATGACGATCTTGGGGACGATGGTCTGTCGGATCTGGATGTGGTCGAGCTCGAGGACGATGACGATCTCTTCTTGGGTGAGCCAGGCTCTGCGGGTCTGGCCATTCCAGCGAAGGAGTGGATGACGCAGCTCTTGCGTCAGGGTCCGCCTTCGAAGATTACCGTTTACAAGGACGGCCGGATTGTCGCTGACGGCAAGACGGTGCCTAGCGGCACCTCCCTGCATGAGCGACTGACCGAAGAGGCCGAGTCTGCGCCGTCGTCGGATGTTCCTGATGACGACGACGATCTTCTGGAGGACGTGATGACTCAGGCGGTCGCCACCGAGGCGGTCGAGATCCTGGGTGATGACGACGACCTCCTTGGGGACGAGGACGACCTCGGCGGTGACGATGACGACCTCATGGGACTCGAGGGGGACGACGATCTCCTCGAAGGCTCGGACACCGATCTTCTGGGCGGTGATGACGACGACGACTTCGGCGATGAGGACCTCTTCGACGAGGACGACTCGGATCTTCTCAATGAGGGCCGTGATCCCGAGCTGCGCAAGGCGAGTCTCGAGAGTGAGCTTCTGTACGCTGAGGCAACTCCGTTGCGGAGCGGGTTCTCTGGATTTCTGAACGACGATGCAGCATTCGATGACTTCCTCGCTCAGAACGACGTGGACGAAGAGGAGGGCTCCTTCAACGGTCCGTCCGTGAAGAAGATTCCGGGCCCCGCGGCCAAGAAGCTCAACAAGAAGCGTACTGCTCTGGCAGCGAAGTACCACGAGACGAGTTGTCCACGGAAGAGGGCCTCCATCGAGAAGGGTGTGAGCCAGATCGACGCTCGACTGAAGTCGGCTACGCCGAAGTCTGGCATCGACTACACCCGGGTTCGGCCGAAGACTCCTGGCACCGAGGGTGCTCCGGTCGTGGTCATCGCTGTCCGGAAGCGTCCAAGCGATACGGAAGTGCAGGCTCGCAAGACTGCGGTCCAGCAGTATGGGGCATCGGTGGGATACCATATCTCCGATCCGGTCCTGCTCGACGTGTTGGGTGCCAACATGTTCCGGGCTTCGACGGGTCACACAGCGGCTCAAGGTATGCTCGCTCTGGACCAGTACACTGACTCGGGCGACTGGGTGCAGGGAAGTGCTGATGTCTTCCCGGTGGGTGCAGATGCACCTTTCCCAGCTCCGCGTGCTGCAGGGGACGAGGTCTACTGATGCCGAGGCGACCTTCCGATGCTCGCATTCGTGAGAGTCATGACGTTGTGCGCCGTGTTCGTCGCGGCGAAGTGACTCCGCATTGCCAGAAGGCAAAGGCGGCGCAGAAGGTGGTGGAGGCGTATCCGGATCCTCAGATCTCCGAGGACGATACTCGGTTCGATTGGCTCTCTACGATGTACGAGAAAGCGCGTACGCCCGATATTGTAGACAATCTGTCTCGCCGTGCGGTAGCTCCTGCGCCGATGTCGGCCATTGAACCGAGCGGACGCTCGGCCGACAAGGATGTTCTCCTTCAGGTGCTCTTTGGCTCTGCGGCTCCTCAGGCTGAGAAGGCGCTTGATTTCCTTCAGACCAAGCGTGGTCAACAAGCTCTCGGAGTGGGTAGCGTGGCTCTTGGCACGTACCTTACCGTGCGGATGGTGTCATGAGTCGTGTAAAAGCATCTTGGCGTCAGCAGCAGTGGGCGGCCCAGATTGCCGCCGCGACCGAGGCAGCGGCTGCAGAAGCGGCGGTAGTAGAAGCGGCGGTAGTAGAAGCGGCGATGGAAGCGCCTCGAGACGAAGTTCTTGCTGTGCAGATCGAACCGCTGGCTGCAGAGTCTTCCCCTCCGGCACTATCTCTTGTACAGCTTTCGCCGGCAGTGGTGGTTCCGGGTCCTGTACAGCTTCCGCCGGCAGTGGTGGTTCCGGGACCTGGGTCAACCAAGGAAGAGCATGTTGCGTGGCTGACGACCTTCTCTCAGTTTTCTGGTGCAGCACGGATTTTGCTGTCTCGTGGTTCGGATGAGGTTGCGGGCATTGTTCGCAATCATTTGGCCGAGCTGGAGTCTCTTGTTTCGCTGGAGGTCTCTTCGCCGCCTCCGGTTGTCGAGCTTGTTCTGGCAGATCTCGATGACGAGGGCGATCTTCTACTTGAAGGCGATGACGACCTCTTCGATGAGGGCGACTTCGATGACTCAACCGCTGGGGATGACCTGGATGGAGATGGCGAGCCTGATGAGATTGTCTGCGAATCTTGTGGATGGGCTGGATATGTCCACCAGGTGGTGGACGACGAGTCTCGAGGCTTGGTCTGTCCAGAGTGCGATGCTTCCTGGGCTGCTGAAGAGCCTGTTCTCGATCAGGCTCTCGTGGGGTCCTTGTTGAGATCTGCGCCAGATCTCGATTCGTCGTCGCCGACGAAGGGTGATTTGATCGCGTGGCTGATGAAGCTTCCACAGCACGAAGGCCAGGTCTCCGCGCTCAAGAAGAACAAGCGTAACGATCTCGTTGATCTCGTTGAAAGCGAGATCAACGAACTTTTGTCTTTTCCCTCTGCTGATTCTGGTCTGGGTGACGCGACGGGGGAATAATCCCACGTTATCGAAAACCTGATTGGGTGGCTTGACCCGCCGCGATAATCTGCGGCACACTTCCTTCACGGAGCGCAAGAACCATGGCACATAAGTCGAAAGAAGCCCGCGGGCTCATCACCGCTATCCTAAACAAGACTGGGCAGAAGGGGTCGCCTCGCGTGGCGTATCGAGAGCAGCTCGAGACCTACAGCCTGGCTGACATCAAGAAGGTGTGGGCGCGGGTGAATGTGGCTGCGGCTGCGCAGCAGGTTCCCGCCAAGCGGAAGTCGACGGCGAAGCAGTCGACGACCAAGCAGAAGCCTGCGGCTCGCGCCGGCACCAAGCGTCGCTCGACGGCGAAGATCCCTGATGCTCAGCGCAAGCGCCGCGATCGCATTCAGCGCGCCATCGCTTCGGGCAAGATCAAGCCCAAGGGTGGCAAGAAGAAGGCCACTCAGATGGCTGGCGCGACTCCGCGTGATCGCGTTTACGCTTTCAACAGTCTGTACAAGGGCGTTGTCATTCCGACGGCGGCCAAGCCCAAGCAGGGCACCAAGGCCAAGGCGAAGCCGAAGGCGAAGGCGAGCATCAGCACGATCTATGCTGGCATCAAGGCCAAGGGCAAGAAGCCCTACTACGTAACCCAGGGCTACAACGTGAAGGCCTACTCGGTCGGCGGTGGCAAGCGCGGTCCCGGCATCATCCGGGCGGTTCCGAAGTCGAACGCGGCACCCTTCAGCAAGCTGACGGAAGCTCAGCAGGCCGCGGTGGTGAAGTTCCTGAACTCTGGCGCTGGCAAGGCGCTTCGGAGCAAGGGTGCGCCGGCGTCGGTGAGCATCACCGCTCTGCGGAAGATCGCCAAGCAGAAGGCTGCGAAGGCCAAGGCCAAGTAGCTTGTCTTCTCTCTGATCTTTTGTACGGGAGGCGCGAATGTCTGGTCTAGTGACTGCAATCGCGCCCGAGACCGCTCGGAAGCACTTGGCTAGCCAGGTGTCTTCCGGCTCTGCGCGTGATGCGGCGGCTGCTCGGGTGATTGTTGAAGCTGCTGAAGGCGGCGATGAGTCTGCTGCGGCATTTGCCGCCGAAGCGCAGGCGCTGATCGGAATCGCCGATGTACGGCGGACTCGCGCAGCTCGTCTGCGTGGCTGTGCTGCTCAAGCTGCAATCTCTGGCTTCGATCGCTTGGCGGCGATTGGTAGTGATGCGGCTCTGGTGGAGGAACTCGAGGCCGACAAGGTTGAGGCTGCGGTGATTGGCGCGGTGCGTGAATCTCACAGTCCTGGCTCGTTTGGCTATGTCTCTCCGGAAGAGACGCGCATGCTCAGTCGGAAGGGCGCGCTGGAGCACATGACCTCGGGCCAACTCGAGCAGGCGTTTTCCAGTGTGCTGGGCAAGCTGTATGCTTCTGGCGACAACTTTGGAGCCGATGACGAAGAGGAAGAGGTCGAGGACGACTCAGCGAAGAAGCTCGCGCTCGCCGCTGAGGCTTTCGGAGGAGACCTTCCATTTGTCTTTGGGGTTGACGTCTATGGCGCTTTTTGGGATGCCTTCAAGCCCAACCAGGATCGCCTTCGCAAGCGTTTGGCGAAGCGACGACGTGCTCTGTCCAAGATGGAGTCTCGACTCGAGGCCCTGGAGGACGAGGACAAGAAGGGTCCTGAGGTCTTGTGGCTTCGGACTCGTATCAAGCTTGCAGAGCGCAGCATTTCGATGATGCGTCGGAAGCTTGGTGAGCTCGCGGATGCGGGCGACAAGATGAAGTCGAGTGAAAAGAAGGCGAAGAAGTTCGAGCTCGCGGAGACGCAAGAGATCAAAGAGTCCATCGACACGGGTTTTGATTTCGAGGATGACGATCTCTCGGATTTCCTCGGGGATGATGAGATTCTGGCTGCGGCCGATGTGTTCGGTCTGGGGCCTCGCCGTCGTCGCGCGATGGGCCGCAGGATGCGCGGTATTCGTCGTCACGGTGGTCGTCATGCTGGTCGGCGTATGCATCGCATGGGGCGTCGCATGTGGCCCCAGCACCCGTTCTACGTCGAGTATCCGGTCTACACCGAGTACCCCAATCCCTACCTGGACGACCTGCTGTTGCTCGAGGAGGAAGATCTCGATCTGGACGCTGATCTTGACTCGACGCTCGAGGACGAGGGGATCTCCCTTGGGTCAGCCAACCAGGTGCCCGTCGGGCGCCGTGTGTTCATCGGCTTCTTCGACCGTCGTGCATCGAAGTACGGAAGTGCTTCGGTGGAGCCTGCGGCCTATGGGGCTGGATTCTTCGAACAGATGGGAACTTGGTTCTCGAATCTGTGGTCAGGGGCAAAGACTCAGGCCGTTCGTCGCAAGACGGCGACTCAGGCTGCGCGTGAGGCGCGAGCTCCGCATCAGGCCGAGGTGATAGCCGCACGCAAGGCTGCTGGCGCTTCGGTAAAGGCCTGGGCGTCTCGCAAGGGCGAGCAGCGGCGCGCTGGTCAGCAGGCTCGGCAAGAGTCGCTTCGTGCTTCTCGGGGTGGTCCCGCTGTTTCGAAGGTGGCTGTCAAGCAGGCTCAGTCGCGCACAGTGCCTGGGGCTGGAGGGTATCTTTACCAGCAGAATTCGGATGGGTCGATCAAGATCCTCAAGGCGCCCTTGGCGGAGATCCATATGGAAGGGCAGTTGCTCTCCTCGGGTCCTGCGTGGACCGCTATCACCAGAGAGATCGGCCCTGTTGGGTCGTCTTCGAGGCAGAGAGCTTCATGAGTCGGTATTTTCCTCCAGGTCCTCCGCTTCGTGGGTGGCGTCCTCCGGCACCCTACCCGGAGGTGTACCTGCCTCATCACGAGCCGTACTTCTACAGCCCCTTCATGCCGTACTTTGTGGCGCCGAACTATGTGCCTCCGTACATGGGCCGGAAAGACATGCGGGCGCTCGAGGGGCTCGGGTCGCGATCTCTGGTTCCGGTTGCGAGCTCGGCTCCTGATCGAGGGCAGTCCTCTTACGCTCAGTACCTCGATCGTCAGCGTTCGACTGTGCGTGAGGCGTGGTGGGACGATGATTTCGACGACGACCTCTTTGGCGAGGAAGATGCGGATCTGCTCGGGCTTGATGAGGAGGATTTCGGCTTTGGGGCTGATGATTCATCGAAGAAGCGCCCCTTCAAGGCGATCTCGGACTTGTTCCGTCGTGACCCTTCCAAGGGGAAGAGTAAGGCCCAGGAGTTGATTGATGCGGCGGCAGTGCTGTCTCAGCAGCCGACCACTCCTCAGCTTCCTCCGCTTCAGACTCAGGCTCCCGCCCCGGCCTGGTCCACGTCGGCTAAGGTGGCGGCTGGGGTTGGGGTTGCAGCAATCCTGATCACTGTTGGCGTCTTTGCGGGTCGTGCCCTGCAGGCTCGGTGAGCGGATGTCCTCCCTGAAGTGGCTCGAAGACGAAGTTCGGCAGCGTCAGATGATGGCGATTGGCCTTGGCGTCGTCGGAGCCGCTTCAGTGCTTGGGGCATCCATCTATTTGATTCGTCGTCAGATCCAGACGGGCGATGTGCTACAGGTGCGTGTGGTTCATGAGGTGGAACCTCAGACCAAGCGCTTGCTCGATGCTCTGCGTCCAACGATTGAACAGGCTGTGAGTGAGGGGGTGGGAGTAAACGTGCGCCTGTTCCCACGGCGGCCGACGGGCTAGTATGCCTTTGACCAGATGAGAGGATGATATGAGCAACAACTTCCTGACGGCTCTGATTGCGCCAAGGTACTCCAATGTGGAAGATCTTCGTTTGCCTCTGACAGCTCAGTCTGTGGTGTATGACTTCCTCGGCGATGACGATGGCGACCTCTTCGACGACGATTTCGGGGCTGGGGTGGACCTCGACATCCCCCTGAGCGCCTCTGGCTTCGACGATGACGAAGACATCTTCGGGGATGAGGGCGACTTCGACGCCTGGATGGACTCGGATCTTCCACTCACTGCGGCTCCAGTCAACGTGCACTACTTGGCTGTTGACGGTGACGATGACGATGATCTCCTGGGTGCGGACGACGAAGGCGACGACGACGATCTCCTGGGCGATGATGGTGACGACGACTCGATGGGGTTCTTCGTTCTCCTGCCTCTGGGCTATGCCGCGATTGCGGCGATTGCTGGTGGGGCACTGGCCAAGGGTCCGATGACTCAGGCCAAGCGCAAGCGCTTGTTCCAGGCGCTCCCTTACATGGACAGACGGACGCTGAACGGAATCCTGAAGAACCCCTTCCGATCGAGCCAGGTGAAGAGGGGGGTTCGTCGAGAGATCGCCCGACGTCAGCAAGGGGGGCAGCGGGCTCGTCCGGTGGATGAGCCCCAGTACGACACGCAGTACGAGCCCCAGTACGACACGCAGTATAGTCCGCAGTACAGTCCGCAGTACCGTCAGCCCCAGCACCGACCTCACCACAACCGACCTCACCACAACCGGCCTGGACAGGTCGCCCCTCGGCGTCAGCCAAAGGCTCAACAGTCGCATGTGACGCATCTGAGTCGCCCTCAGGCGCCCCCCAAGCGTTCGCCTGGTCCGTGGTTGAATCAACGGACCCGTCAGGTGGCTCAGACTCAGCCTGGCTCCTGGCTCAAGGAACGCATCCAGCAGGGACAGCGGGTCAAGGTCGCGAAGAAGCGTACGCGTTTTGGTGATGATGGCTCCCTCGCGATGATGACGGCACCTGATGGGTACGACCTCACTCCGAAGCTGTCTTCGGCTGCGTGGCACCACCCAGTGCAGGCGACTTTGGTGACAGGCGCTGCATTCGCGGTAGGTGCCGCTGTGGGTGGTGATCGGGTGTTGGACGCACTCGGAGTGGTTGGTAGCAAGGTTCGCAATCTTTTCGGGGGCTAGGTGGCTGATTCTTTGCCATTGTTGTCGGCGTTTGCGCCGCGTCGGAACTCGGTTCGCGAGGCTCCGTTTGGATTCTTGCCTCTTGTGAGCTTCATCGCAAAGGGCGTGGACGCTGGCTTGAAGTTCATCAAGTCGCCTCGGGGCAAGAATTACCTGGCGGAACTTGGCGAGACCGAGAAGAAGCTGCGTCTGAAGATTCGCGGGTACGACGACAAGGCCAGGGCTGAGTCCAATCCTGAGGCAAAGGCCCGATGGGAGAGGCGACGTGATCGAGCGCAAGCTCGGTTGGATGTTGCAGTACTCAAAGCGGACCTCGCGAGGCGTGGAATCGTGGGCAAGGGGTCGGTGCTCGAGTATAAGCGGAACCATGTGGCTGCGAGCTGGGACTCGGCAGATCCCGAGAGCCAGAAGCGGATCGAGGGCCAGGTCGCCAAGATGGATGCCGAGCTCCTGAAGCTTCATGCGGAGTACGAGGCCGAGCAGCAGGCGGCCAAGCAGGATCAGAGCAGGGTATTGGTTCCATCTCGAGTCCAGGGAAGTCCTGCGCGAGCTCGTGGTGGAAGCTATGCTCGTCGTTTGGACATCACGAAGTCGAGGCGGTCAGGCCTTGGGGGCATGCAGTTCGATGTGATGGCCCCTCCAGGTCCAGGCCGGTTGGTTCGAATTCCGTTTTATGTTGCAGCGGCTGCGGACTCCTGGACGACAACAGGTATTGACTTTGTGGATGACGACCCCGTGGCTCGTCTGCTTGTCTTGCAGGGGTTCAATAATTCCAGGCCCGTGCTCATGGAGACCGAGCGATTCGACTATGGGTCGTATCGGATTCTTGGGCTGCAGACGAATGAGCAGCAGACCTATCGAACGATCGCAGACATTGCGGGTGGGCAGGCTCCCTTCACGGCCTCGGTAGCGATTACGATCTCAGAGTTCTCGGTCTACAACGGGGCAGATCTCTTCTTGCCAGATCCCGTGGGCGAGATGGCGTCATCTACGTACAATGTGCTGCCTTCGAGTACGATGTCGGCTTTTCTGCCTGTCGGCGTGGTGCCGGCGTCTCCTATTGCTCCTATGGAGACGCCTTACAACTATGCTGCGCGTCGGAATCGATGGTTTGCTGGCTTCCGGGATCAACCGGTGATTTCTGGAACAACGCGCTGCATGATGGTGGTGCGTGCGTTTGCTCAATTCCGTGCGAATATTTTTCCTTTTGCTCCTATCGCTGGTCCTTTGGGTGTCTCCCTTGGCGCCGCAAACGCTAACGATCTGGAGATCCCATTCACCTGCAACATCATCGCGGAGATGGTGGAAGACAAGGTCTTTGGGGACCCGGTGAATCCTTCGCCAGCAGCTCGAGCTGGAGCGCAGCTCAAACTGGGGGCTCGCGAGATCGGCACGACCGTTGAGGGTCGTGAGATTGTGGAGGTCGTCTCGTCTCGCATTCGTAAAAAGGAGTGGTGAGTGTCTCGACTCGTGACCGAGCTCGCGCCTCATCGACAAGCTCTCATTCTCCCCATCTGCGATGCCTTCTATCCAGGGAAACCTGAGTACGAGGGCCTGGTGCGCGATATTCGGCATCATGGCGTGGAGGTCTACGGACTCGTGGAGCCGTTTGGGGTCATGCCTGAGGGCATGCTGGCCGCGAATGCTGAGGTCTTTGGTCTCTCTTCAGTCAAGGATGCTGAGGCGGCTCGCGAATTGCTTGTTCGAACTCGGGCCTGGTTGGATCTCGTGGGGCCTCGGTACGGACGGATTGTGTTTGTCACGAATGCAGCTATGGGTCCCTTGTGGAGTCAGGCTCTTCGTGGTCCAAGGCGGGGAAAGCATGTGCCGGTGGCGGTCGCGGGTCGCATCACTTTGATCCCCGCGCATCGCAATCGCGGAATGAAGGGTACAATCTTCCGGAAGCGGCTACTCAATGAGATGACACGGTGAACCTCTTTCCTACCAGACCCATTCGGATTGGCTCGCTAGCGAGCGCTAAGCTTTGCTCTGTGCGCCACCACAGGGACTTCGTGGTGGGGCGCTTTGCGCTGGAGCCGGAAGACGAGGTGGCTTTCATCGATCGTGTGGCAGTGCTCGAGGGGGCGTCGCTTGGTCGTCGCTATGCGCCGCTGGTCGGCACATGGGGTACGTATGAGATCCCAAAGGGCTCTGAAGAGGTCGAGTTGGTGGTGGGCGTGTATCGCCCCTTTGGCTGTGCCATGGCCAAGGCGTATCGGGACCTTCGTCTTGATCCGCCATCGGTGATTTCTGACTTGGTCATCAGGACTCTTGCGCTCGGATATTTGGCGCGGGCGGGTGTGTGATGATTGGAGCTCTTGCCCCCAGACCCAGTCAGCCGAAGGCTGAAGATCGAGTCACGGTGCCTCATGTAGCTGTGGGTATCTGGGTAGGCCTCATTGCTGTTCTTGTTCTTCCAAGCATGAACAAGCAGAGGCATCGAATTACTGAAGCACATCTACTTCGCGCATATAGCACGGCGATGACGGCCTTCGGATTGCTCTAAGGAGGACGAAGTCTTGCCAGCTGCGAGAACTCGTCGGGGAGCGTTGTGCGGGTCCTCGACGTTTATCAGTCTCCGGGCTGAATTCGGTTATGAGGTAGACTCTCTGTCTGGAGGAGTTTCTGATGGCGAACGACGAATCAAGCAAGGGCATGTATTGGCTGCTTGGAGCGGGTGCAGTACTTGCTGTTGGTGCCATCGCGCACGAGAAGGGCTACTTCGAGCCTGAGTACAAAGAGAAGAAGGTAGCGCCTCCACGCAAGTCCGGCTCCCCCGCAAAACAGGTCAAGGCAGAGAAGAAGACGACGCCGCGTGCGGCCAAGCCCGGAAGCTGGCAAGCGTACGTCTCGAGCCGTATGAAGAATGGCGACAAGATGGCCGACATCGCCGCGGACTGGCGCAAGATGAAGAACAGCTGATCTATCTACCTGGCCCATCTTCCAGGGCCTTCGGAGCGTAAGAACAATGGTATTTGGAAATACAGACGGCACCTGGATGGCTCTGGGTATCGTGGGCTCTCTTGCGGTGGCCGGCACGGTCCTGCGGGGTTCGGCGGCAAGGGAAAAGGTCTCGATTCAGGTGGGTGACAAGGTCCAGTACAAGGCGGCTTTCTTGCGCAGTATAGGCGTCTACACGGGAGACCTTCCGCGGGCAAAGGGCATCGTCACCGAGGTCTCTTCGTATGGCGTCGCGACCATGGAGTGGGATCTTCCTGGCATCCCTGAGCGGGTGAACGTACACAACCTGAAGACTGTCGGGTCTTGGGAGGCGAACTGATGTCGCAGAATAATTGGACAGACGACGGCGCTTGGCTCGCCCTGGGCATCGCAGCGCTAGGGGCTGCGGCTTCTGCCTATGCGGGCCAGCGGACTTACGAGGCCCCAGGTTTTGGCGTGGGGCGTGGGTCGAGCAATGATTGGATCACTGCCACCATCACCGCCCGCGGGGCGGACAGTGCCGTTCCGGACAACGCTGGCGCTGTGGACGCCACCATTTATGCCGGCGGTGCCGAGGTCGGCGAAGTCACTTTGGTGCCGGACGGTGAGTGGAACGGCGGTGGTCTCGTTGCGTGGGGCAGCCTCGACCACTGGGCCGACTATGCTCTTCAGGCGTGGATGTCGGCGAACGGGATTGATCCCGCCGCGGTCGTCCAGGCTGTGCAGGCTGCTCACAGGGCGACGAGCTGATGTCGCAGAGTTGGAAAGACAATGGCGCCTGGCTCGCCCTGGGTCTCACTGTTCTGGGCGCGGCGGCTTCCGCATATTCAGTCCAGCGGACCTGTGATGTCCCAGGCCTGGGCAGGGAACACCTCGGCTCGAGGAACGACTGGATCACAAGGCCCGGCAAGCTGGGCGGCTCTGGCTACATGAAGAAGTCGACTGTAGAGCGGCACGCGTTGCTCGACGACTGCGTGGACAAGTGGGGTTATCGGTCGTGCCTGGGTTCGATCGAAGTCCTCAAGCGCAATCGCCAGGTTTACGGGGACCACAAGGCGCTTCTCGACGCGGACAGCGATTACCTGCAGCGGACTTATGGGGGCATTGGTTCCTTCGGGTCGAGAGCTTTCAAGTCCGGAGATTTCGTCCGCGTTTCCGACAACCCGGCAGGTCCGGATGACGCGAAGTACGCGGGGATGGATGGTAAGTTCCTTCGCTACAGCAATCCGCACGGCTACGCGGTGATTGATGTCTACGGTCAGGCCGCGCCCCTTCACGTCCACCCGGAGAGCCTGGACGAACCAGAGCGCTGCTCTGGTTGCCGTAACACTCCGTGTCGTCTCGACAGCAGAGGCCTCTGCTACTGCATGCCTGAGCCAGAGGACTACTGGGACGACAGTTGGGGTGACTACGAGACGGGAGACTTCTCATGAGTACCGAGCTTCGCGTTCAGGTCGGGGACAATGGAGCACTTGCGGCGCTTGTCGCGGTTGGACTTCTGGCGGCTGGCTCTTGGATGGGGGCGGGAGGCAGTCGTCAGGGGCCTCTTCACGATAAGCGTGAGTTGCTCGTCGAGAAGATCTTGAATGCTTCTGGGCTTGTTCCTGGTCGGGAGCGTCGGCGCATGAAGATGCGGCTGATGTCGAAGCATCCCGAGGTTCTGGCTGAAGTGCTTCAGACATTGATTGCGGAGATTGCGGCATGAGTAAGAGTTGTCCCACATGCGTTCCGAGTGAGGGTCTCTGGTATGCCTTGGGTGCTGCGGCAGTCTTGGCGGTGGGGACCGAAGCGCTGCGCTTGCGTGAGGGCTCGTTTGCTTCTATCGCGGAGCTCGAGCAGGCGTTTGCTTCTGAGGTCGGAGGATCTCGCTCGGTGGCAGCCGAAGGTCGGGCCGGCGAGGGTAAGGAACGCTCGAACGTCTCAAGGGTCTTTTTGAGCCTGGAGGCGCGTGATGTGCCAGATGCAATGTTGCTCGGGGTGATCTTGTCGGGCGCCACGACGCGCAATCCCCTCGAGGTGGCTCGTGACCTTCTTCATGAAGCTCGCGGCGACATTGGCGCTGTGAGTCGTAGCGATGTCATCCGTCGGGTCTCTGGCGTTGGCGAGGCGGGACGTGCGCGCGTCTTGGCCGCAAAGGAGCTCGTTCGTCGAGCCGAGTATCGGGCGAGTGCGCGCTCGATCGAAGGTGCTGTTCAGTCGCCTCAAGATGCGATTCGCGTGTTTCGCACCATGGCTCTTGGCGACAACGAGGTGCTGGTAGCGCTCTATTCGGACAATCGGCGCCGGGTCTTGGCGACTCGGGTGCTGACGCGTGGGAGTTCGGGATTTACTGTGGTGGATCCTCGTCAGATCTTTCGGGAGGCGATTGAGATCGGCGCATCGAGTGTGATCTTGGGTCACAACCACCCCAGCGGCGATCCGACCCCCTCCCATCAAGACCGCGAGGTCACACGTCGTGTGGTTGCGGCTGGTCGGGTCCTTGGTATTCCTCTGGCTGACCACTTGATCATCGCGGGTCGGTCTGGTCGCTGGACCTCCTTGGCGGAAACGGGTGATCTCGTCGGATGAGTGGTACCTGGTTGGCTATCGGTGTTGGTAGGAGTATCTGGATGAAGGAGATCGGTTAGAATCCCGAAGACGAGAGGGCATTGGCGTGCCAGAATTCAGCAACAGTGATGGGACGTGGTGGGCAATGGGGGCTATCCTTGCTGTCGGCGCCACTTCTGCGTTCGTCAAGCCTGCTGGTTCTCGTTTCGCGCCAGCTCCAGTCGCTGCTGCGAGCACCATCATTCTCGAGGAAGCAGTACGAGCTGTCATCCGAGAGGGGACTCGGCGTCACGAAGATGCCTGTCGCGATCCACGTCGCGTGGAAGAGGCGATCGATCGACTCTGCACCAAGGCAGGCCAGGAGAAGGCCTGGCGTGTGGTGCGGGCGCTGGAGTGGAGCAATCCGGTGATGGCTGCTGGCTTTCGCTGGGGCCCTCCCAATCAGCTCCTTGCGATGCAGCGACAGATTTTTGACCGGGTCATGCAGACTTTGTGCACCCCGAAGGGTCGCCGGTCTGCGTTGGCGGCCTTTGCTCGTTCGTGCCCCCCCCTTTGATCTCTGGAGTTCATTATGGCGAAAGTCCAATTTACCACCAAGGCTGGCGTCGAGGTTCGATTCCAGGCGACCGGAAAGCGCGCTCGAGGTCAGAAGCGCCCCTTGAGTGAGTACAGCAAGTTCATTGGTGCGCGTGTGCGCCACCATATGGTGAACAGCAATATCGACGCTGTGGCAGCATTCGCCAAAGCGGTGAAGGAGTGGAACATGGCAAAGAATTCGAGTACGAACGTGACGCAGCAGCAGCGCATGCGGCGGCAGACCGATGGGGCCGTGATGCTTCGTCGAGCTCTGGCAGCGGTCAAGCAGCAGGCTCCCAAGAAGCAGGCAAAGAAGCCGGTGGACTTCCAGTCCACGGGTCTTCCACAAGCGAAGGGGGCGCAGGTCTTGGGGTCCATCTTGGCCGAGGTGAGCGAGAAGAAGGCGCCAAAGCAGCAGGCGAAGAAGCAGGCTCCCCGGAGCTTGGCGCGTGATCTGCTCAAGCAGCGTGCCGCCAAGCGTCAGCAGCAGGCGAAGAAGCAGGCTCCCCGGAGCTTGGCGCGTGATCTGCTCAAGCAGCGTGCCGCCAAGCGTCGTCGGGCCGCATAGCTCGGAGTCGTTATGTCAGAGCCTGGAGACCGGCGCCCCTACCGTCACCGGACTCCGGGACGCGGCTGGATGCGTTTTGCTCCCCTTGCTGACAAGCGAGGGAACGAGCAGCCTATGCGGTGGCTTCGTCGCATGGTCGCCTCGTCCTATGCGCAGATCGAAGGGCGCGTGGGTGCTAGGATCCTTGGGGAGGGTCGCGTATTTCGGGAGCCGCTTGGTTGCGGGATGTACGGGTGCGTCTTCGAACTTTCGGACGGACGGGTGCTCAAGGTCACTTCGGACGCAAGTGAGGGGCCAATGACCCTCTTCATCAAGCGTCTGCAGGATGAGGGGGCTCGGACGAAGATTGGGCCAGTGATTGCGGTGACCGCTCGAATTGACGATGTCTTTGTCTTTCCGGATAAGGCCTTGGCGCACGGGAAGACGACGGCGGTCTATGGGATTGTGCGTGAGCGTACGGGGCCTTGTTGCGAAGATCTTCCGGATGATCTGGCTTTCCCAGAGGGCTTGACCGATGGCGTGAACGTCTACACCGATGGGTGGGACGCCTACTGCGAAGCCGAGGTGGAGGGAAGTCGGCTGCTCGGTACCGCGATTGCTCGAGCAGGGCTCTCGGCCCTTACGAGAGCTGGCATCGAGGCCAAGCGGCTCAGTGCTCTTCTGGAACTGACTTGGGAGGCTGGATTGCCTCTGATGGATGTGCACTGCAACAATCTGGCTCGTCGAATCATTTCGGGGCGACAGATGAAGGTTGGGCAGATCTTGGTCTTTGACTTCGGTGGGTCCGAGGATTGCCGCCTGCCCTCCGTGCGCGGAGCTCGTCGTCGGCCTATGGTAGTTCAGGACAAGTCGCTGCTCGAGTCGCTGCGAAAGGAGATCCCTCCGCTGTGAATGCTTCCATCCGCAAATGCTACAAGCAAGACGAGTTCGTCTCTCGGATTCAGCACACCCTGGGCGCGAATCTGACGGGCGTGTCGTGCAACATCGTCGACACCGAGGGGATGACCAAGGTCATGCGTGGAGCGGGTTGGTCTGCCAATGAGACGCATGGCGTGGTTGGTTTCCAGTTTCGCAACGATGTGTATGTACTCGACTCCACTCCCTGGACAGTCCTGCACGAGCTCATTCATCGGGCTGGCGTCAATGCTGATCGTTTGAGCCGGTATGTGGCCGAAGGACTCACTGAGGCAATCGCGCAAGAGATGAAGGAGGGGGACGATGAGCATCGCCCTACCTACCCAGAGGAGACGACCTGGGTGAAGACGGTGCTCTTGCCGCGCTTGAATCTGACAGCCGTCGAGCTCGGGCGCAAGGTGATTCAGTCCAATGACCCCCCGCGTATGCTGGCAGGCTTGATGGTCAAGGCGAAGCCTGGTGCGATGTTGCCTGCGCTCGAGCGTCAACTCCAGCCGCAGGTGGGGGATCGGCCGAGCTTCAATCGTGGTGCTGTGACGCGCGGCCCAGTCGGGTCGAACTCTTCAACGGGCGCTATTGCGGCGGTGCTACTCCTTGCGGGCGCTGTACTCGCAGCTCCCATCATCTTTCGAGGTGCCTCATGACCCGTTATCTTCTGAAGCGAAGCACCCCCTCCAGCCCTGTCGAGACGATGGATCCCGTGCGTCGTCGTCGCCCCTTGTCGAAGAAGGGGTCCTGGATGCTGGCGCGCGTCGGGAGACCGAACATGGTAGGCGGGGGTAATCGTCCGCGTGGGGTCGTCGATCCTCATGATCTGTGGCGCGATGAGCGAGCAGGGCCTCTGTCGGACCTCAATCGGTTTCCGGTTGAGACGCACAACCTGCTCTGGTCGGACCCCTATGAGGACGATCTGGATCTCACCGAGGTCGACATCGACGAACTGCTGGGAGGGGTAGACGATCTGCTCGGGGTGAAGTCCAAGGGCAAGTCGAAGAAGGCAGAGGCGAAGGCTCGACCCGCTGGCTCCTCGGCGAAGGTTCCAGCTTCGTCCGGGAAGTTGCTTCCGATCTTCGAGCCTGCGTTCAACCTTCGTGAGATCTGCAAGCAGCTCGTGCTGCTCGAGGACCATCTCTTTCATCCGAAGAAGCGCTGCGAGGATTGCATTCGTAAGCACTTGCTCACGGCAGAGGGATTCGCGGAAGAGGCAGTGACCCTCGACAAGAAGAGCGCTTACAAGGAGCACACGGACGGCCTCGCAGACAAGATTCGAGCGATCTCGAAGATGGTGGTCCAGAAGAGGCCGCGTGAGGAGATCGCGCAGTCCGTACGCGTCCTGCGCAAGAAGCTCTCCAAGGTTTCCTTTGGTGCACTCGAGGAGGGATCTGTGGCTTCCGCGTCTCGACTGGGCGCTCAAGAGGCTCCACCTCGTCAGGCTTCGAAGGGAAGTGCTGTTTTCTACGCTTACCGAGAGGGCGGTGAGAATGCGCCCATCGAGGGTTGGTACGAAGGCACCATCCTGCGTGAGGGCGAATGCCAGGGGTGGGAGATCCCGCAAGAGGGATGGATGGCTGTTGATGCCGGTGAGGGAGAGTGCTTGTGGGTGAAAGAGGACGAGGTCTATCCCGCGTCTTCGTCCAAGCGGAAGATCAGCGCAGACCTGAAGGGTGAAGAGTTCGATTTTTACACGACCTCCGGTCGGCGCCGACTGACGCTCAACGACAAGCAGCTCCGCATGGCCGATTTGATTCAGTCGATCATTGTCGATGAGCTCGGCCCAGACTTCGCGGCGACGACGGGACTTTCTCCGGAGGCCGCGCGCCGGGCCATTGGCTCGATTGTGCCGGCGGCCATCATGAACGCCATCTACGAGAGCCAACTTGATTGGACCGTCAAGGGGGATGGGGGCAACAGCGTGGGACTCTTCCAACTCAACTCTGGTGGCGCTGGCGCTGGCATGAGCGTGGCCGAGCGGCAAGATCCAATCACGAACACGCGACGGATTCTGGAGGAGCTGCGGCACCGCATTGCAGGCACGAAGCCCTCCTGGTCAACCAAGGCTCACCCGAAGTCTTCTGTCTTCGCGAACTTGCTGGCCCGTCAGGAGGGGAACAATCCGCCCTCGGTGGGCGAGTGGGCTTCGGCTTGGGCGACTGAGGTGGAGCGTCCCAGAGATCCCGCGCAGCGCGCGACTGAGCGGAAGGCGTCGGCGGATCAGATCTGGCCCGCCGCCGGGTCGGTCTCTCTTTCTTCCCCTGCGCCGGCAGAGTTGTCTCCCCCTTCTCCTTCTGCCTTCATTCCGAAGCCGACTTCGGAGGGGGCGCCATCTCTTGTTTCGGCGCCACTGCCCGCGACACCACCGCCCACGGCATCAGCGCCAGCTCAGTCGGTCTCTGTTCGCAAGCGGACTCTGTCCGAGCATGGGCTGGACCCCAAGGAGGCGCGTGCTTTCGCTTCGGCTTGGTCCTCGAATCCGAAGATCAGCACTGCGATCAAGTCGGTTCAGGTGACCGAGGAGAAGGCAAGTCGAGCTGCCCGAGAGCGTTCTCCTGCTGCGACCTCGGAGTTGACCTCCGCTGCCAAGCAGTGGCAGAAGATCGGTGTCTCTACGCGTTCGGTGTGGCCTCTGGCTCGGGCGGTGGCTCTATTTGCGGCTGCGGGAGCGGCTTCGGCGGCCTATGCTGCGCGTGGCCTGATCGTGGAGGGTCATGCGGGTGACTCCTGGGCGCCGACTGCGCGAGAGGAGATGCGGTCCATGGAGCGCACGTATCCGCGCGCCTACTTGGCCTCGACAAAGGAGCGCCTGGACTTCAAGCCAGTGGTGTTGGGAGCTCTGGCTGTTGCTGGGCTTCTCGGAGTTGCGGCTTGGTTCTCGAGTCAGAGATGAGGCCTATCCTGGTGATTCAGTGCGGGAACAAGAAGAGGAAAGGCGTGCATCGAGTGCGCGACCTCTATCTCGGTCCTTTCTGGTCGACGTTTCGGGCGCGGGATCGAGAGGCGCCCGTTGAATTGGATGTCTTCGTGCTTTCGGCGGGACATGGACTCAAACATGTGGATGAGCGTCTCGCTTCGTACGACTGCAAGCTGACGCCGGAGCGAGTGCCTGTGGTTGGGGCCATGGTTTGCGACCAGGTGGGGTCGCAGTATCCGAGGCTGCGTGGGCGCCCTGTCCACTTCGTGGGCAACTCTCTGTACCGCGAGGCACTGGAGGGGGGAGGTCTGGATGTTCGGCCGATCTTCAAGCCCGGCGACGGGCTTCTTGGCATGCGCTCGGCTCTGACCGATTTCCTCCGGCTTCATGGGCGCTTCAATGCGCTGAAGGGCACTGGTGTGAAATACGTCGACCTCGGCGCTATCATGCGACGTGTCCGTGGCGACTGACTTGCGTTAGACTGCCCAGCATGGGATTTGCTCAATGGCGCGTTGGTTTTGCGGCAATCGAGATCGTCAGCCGCATTGTTCCGGTGGCTCTCGATGTCATCGAGGAGCGCAGTGGCATGCCAGCGGACGTGGTCACCGCCCTGGTGATGGCCAAATTCGAGGAGGGTCGCGCGACGTGGACGCGCGTGCAGCCCAAGACCATCACGTTGTTTGTGCAGGCGATTGCGAGCTTGCTCTCAGATCTGGAGACCTAAGATGAATCCCTTCCTCTCAGCTTTGACTCCTCGCCGGACGGTGACTTTTGGCGCCGGAAAGCTCTCGGTGTCCGCGGCTGCACTCGCGCCTTCCTTGGATCAACCCTTGCGCCTCTACAGGGTCTTCTCCCGAGGAGGCGGCATCTTCACCAATGCCGAACTTGCGCAGCTTGCGGCCAAGAGCGACTATGTGGTGACGACGTTCAAGCCCACTGCGGATGAGCGCGCGTACCTGCAGGGAAAGGGTATTGCCGTAGACAAGCCTATGTGGATGATCTACTGCGATGGTCGGGAGCAGAAGGATGCTACGGGGGCCTGGCGCTGCGCGCCTCTCTCGGGGTTGACGCGCATGTCCGAGAAGGAGATTCGTGATCTCAACCTCGTCTCCAAGAGGGACTATGATGCGGCGTTCCGCTTCATCTCTCCCGGGGCGGTGGCGGGGTATCGCTACTTTAGCGCCGAGAAGAAGCTCACGGCCGACGAGGAAGCGGTTGCTCTGCAGTTGGCTCATCGGTGGAACAAGCTTGCCGAGTCTGTGGCCTTCATGCAGAAGACCATCACCGTGAGCGGATTGGCGTTCTCGGGTCGTGTGACGCGTCCGCTCGAGAATGCACTCGTCTTCCTCGCCGAGACAGCGCAGCCCTTCTTGTTGTTTCAGGCGAACCATCCTGAAGCTTTTCCGGGCGCGGGCACTCAGATCTCAAGTGCTTCTAGTGTCTTTGGAGTGACGCCAATTCATGCGGCGGCAGGCGTTGCTGTGGTGGCTGTCGTGTTGGCTGGCGCTGCTGTCTTCGTTTACAACTGCCAGGTGGAGCTCTCTAAGCAGGAGGCGGCTATCGACGAGGCTTACCGGTCGATGCAGGAGGAGTTGGTCGATTGCGTGACGAATCCAGAGACCAGCCATCCGCAGCGCGTGTTGTGCCGCCAGACGATGGGTGAGTTGACGAAGCAGAAGCCCGAGATGGCGTCAGATCCCGGGCAGACCCTCGTGGATGCTCTGAAGTACATGGTTCCGATCCTGGGGATTGGAGCAGCGGTGGTCTACCTGGGTCCTGCGGTGAAGGTGACGAGCGAGACGGCCGCTTCAAAGTGGCGGCGCGTGACGCCGATTGAGCAGGAGTAGGTGGGCGGGTGGAGCCTATCTTCCAATGGAATGTCGATGAGCTCCTGATGGAGCGAGATCCATTCGTGAAGCCGTATACCCCTGAGGGGTATTTGGTGGAGCGGATGACGGCATTCAGCGATGAGGGCAGAGGCTTCGTGCTGGATTGGGTGCGGAGGTATCGGGGACGACTCCAGCGAGCGAAGAGGGTGGAGGAGCTCTATGGGTTACTTCAGGAGCTCGAGGTGGCTGAAGGCGAAGCTTATGCTCGGCGTCATGGGCGTCGGGAGGCCAGGGATGCAGCCGACCTCCAGCAGATCTTGTCGATCCTCGACAAGAACCGCAAGATGCGCCGTAGAGTCGACCCTGGCCCCGTTTCGACAGAGAAACGGGCGAAGGCCTGGACGCGAAAGAGCGCACTTCGTGAGCCACTGTATCATGTGACCAGGTATGGGCGACGCATCGAAGAGGAGGGGCTGAAGTCCCGGTCACAGACTCGGGCGCGGGATGAAGCCAAGGGGATCTCCGGGCGACAGGCTGGGTCGAGTGGCTTTGGAGGTGGCCCTGGTGAAGCGGTCTCCCTGACTCCTCATCGAGAGTCCGCGCTGCGGATGGCTGCTGCGTTTGAGGCCCTCAATGAATCTTACGTCAACCCAAAGGGCGTGAGTCAGTGGTTCAAGGCGCATTGGATGCCTGTGCTGACGCGAGAAGAGCGGAGGCGTGCGTTCAGTGCCAAGCCAGGACCGGGTCGCGTGAAGCGGGTGATCTACGAGGCTACCTCGAATCATCGCGAGGCTGATCCTGTCTTTACGGTGCCTTGGATCATTGGGGTACCTTCTCGGGTGCCCAAGGGCGACATCGGCGTGGTGACGGCCTATGCGGATGTGGACCAGGTGGTGCTATCCAGAGGCACTAAGATGACGATGCTGTCTGGCGTAGGCGCTGGTGCTGGGGATGTTCAAGGCTTCGACCAGGTGGGGATCGAGTCTTGCCCGCCGCGTGGAGGCGTGGTCAAGAATCGCTTGGGCTCGTTGGTGCAGCGGCTGTACCCGTGGCTCGAGGAGGCGGCGATTGCTTCGTCTACCGGAAACGCCTGGGAGGCTGATGAGATTCAGGTCTGTTCGGCGCATCTGACGGTGACGAATTTCGAGCCCATCTATAATTGGCGGGAGATCTTGATGCCTCGGCGAACGATCTCCAAGGATCTCGCGCAGATTATGGAAGAGGTCTCGCGCGGGAGCCGCGCTGTGCTCTCAGGATCCAGCAACCGAGACATTGCCAGCGAGCTCCTTCCCTTGCGCCAGGCCATGGACGAGGTCTTCTCCTGTAGCACTGCCTTCGGGGACTGTCATCCAGAGGCACCATCAGCCGGGCACTGCATGCTCGCTTCGATGGTGGTACAGGATCTCTTTGGGGGCAAGATTGTCGGTGGCACGGTGAATGAGATCCCTCACTACTGGAATCGCATTGGACGCGTTGACGTGGATGTGACTGGGGACCAGTTTGGCTTCGAGGGCGTTCGCGTGAAACAGGGAGCGCTTCATCGCGGCAAGGCGTTCTCGCGTCGGCCTCAAGAGTCTCTGGCTCAGCCGTACAACAAGAAGGTGAGCAGCTTGCATAAGACTTTCGTCAAGAAGCTTATTACAGTACTCAAGCGGCAAGGGCATTCACAGTGGGCCAAGGAGCTCACAGGGGGGAGGAATGGCTGACGACGGAACATTGATTGCGCTGGTAGCCATCGCAGCTCTCGGCCTGGCTGGAGCAGCTCGACGAGGAAGTGGAGCTCTCATTCGCGGTGGGGGAGGTGCGTTGGCTCCCATGAATGTCGCAGTCGTAGGTACCCTCGGCGACGTGAATCCGCTCCAGTATGGTGGCGGGGTGATCTTCGTGCGCCGCAAGACGCTTAGCTCTCCAACTGGCCAAAGCCCTTGGATTGAGTTTGTCGGGGAGTCCAGGGGTGAAGACGAAGATGAAGACTCCAATCGGACGGTGTATCGGGTAGACATCCCCTCGGACGTTGCAGAGGCGTACGATTGGATTGATTGGGCTCAGCTCGCGAGATACCCTGGAACGACCGAGGACGAACTCATTGAGCAAGCGCGCTCGAGGGACGTGAGCACCAGGGCCAGGTTGATTGAGTTGATTGGGGACTACTACGGGTGGCGGAGCCTCGACGACCATCCCATGGAGTTGACTGGTCGAGAATTAGAAGAGCGCTGGGGCTTGACAGAGGCATGATTGAGTTTCCACGAGTTGTCCTGGTTGGACGTCATGAGCCCGTTCCTGATGGCCCCGAGAGTTATTTTCGGGATGCGGCGGGTGCCTTCGAGCAGGCGGCGCACCGCGCTTACTTCCATCGGTGGCCAGATCGTCCCGAGCTCTGGGATGAATGGAATGTGGTGGCAATGGTGGGTGAGTTCGGCAAATGGAACCTGGTCGAGCTTCAGAACTGGGAGGGCCTTGGGACGATGGTGATTCCAGTGCTGCGCGCGAGACTGGCTTACATCCCTGCAACGGGCCGGATTGATCCAGTGCCCGTCAGTGGTTTTGACCCTCCCATCCTTCATCACGCAACGAAGCTGCTGCCGCCGGATGGGCGAATCCCAGGGGATAAGATCTCCATTGTGATGCGCAAGAGTTGGATGGAGTCCGTGCGCACTGTGGAAGCTCAATTCGAGCGACTCGGGCTCTTCAACTACCCAACGAGCGGAACGCTGAGGGGGTGGCAGCGCCTGTTGGCACGAGAGGGATTGAGGGTGGAAGAGGGAGGCCGACGTCCAGAATTGGTGGGCCGACGGGCAAAAGAGTCGAAAGAGGAAGCATGGGCGTGAAGGTTGATCTCGTTGGCTTGGTTCAGGGTCTCTACCAGGTGGTGGACTCAGTCGAGTCGACGCCGTCTGTGGGGTCAGATTTTCGGGCCAAGATCGATCTCACGCGCTTGGTTCGAAACCTGGAGAGACAAGACAAGCCCTCGGTTTCCATTCCTCGAGAAGAGAAGAAGGACTTCGACGACGATTTGGATGATGCGCCGTCAGAGGTGAAGGTGCCCAACAGGCCTCATCGTGGGCGCCTCTGGGGCAATGGGATGTTCCTCTATTCTCCCGAAGAGGGGGTTGTGTGGCGCCCGGATGAAGAGGGCATCGTCCCTCAAGAGCATGTGGCTGGCGCACTCTTGAGCGCTGGTTTCTCTCCTGTCGGGAGCCACTGGCGCATGGTGGGGAGCGTAAACCATGACAAGAAGACCTCGAAGCGGGAGCTACGTCATTGGAAACGTCGTGTGGATCGCTTTGTTGAGGTCTTTGGGTTCGACTTTCGTGGCATGGGTCGTGTTGCTGCATAGGAGGCTTCATGTCTGTCGATCTCGCCAAGATTCTGGCCGCCCTTCAGCCGCAAGCTCCGGATGCGTCGAGTGGGGTTGATCTCGGTTCGATCCTTGCCGCGGTCAAGGGCCAGCAGCGCGGTAGTCGTCCAGGGAACGAACGTGTGTTCTCGGCGCTTCGGCAGATTGCCTCTGAGGCTCATCCGGGGGCGAAACCCTCCATCCTCTTCTCGTGACTTCGAGACAACACCTTCCACGAGAGGAGTGCGGAGTATCGATTCATCCTCGAGCAAGATCCAACGGCGGGCCAAGGTCACTGTCGGCCAACAGATTGCTGACATCCTCTTTGGTCGGAAGCGCTAGCGGTGGGAAAGCTCGACCTTCGACGCATTCTCGAGGAGATGCGCTTCAAGACCGAGAAGCTCGAGTCAGCGCCCATCAAGTCTACGTTGCCCACCCTGCCTGCACCCAAGCGCAGGGCGGCAAAGAAGGTGCGCACGGTCGAGTTGGTGCCCTATGCCGTGCCGGAGGCTCGGGGGCAGGACCTGCCCGAGCTTCTTTGTGAGGTCCAGCGTGATGCGGCTTATCGGCTGACCCGAGTTATGAACTGGGATAATGCCAAGCGGCAACCTTGGTTGCTGGGGCTTTACATCGGCTGGCTCGATGGTGTGCCCTATGTTGGCACAGGTCGAGTCTTCATTGCTGGCTTGATGATGCCGGTGGTGTTGAGTCTGTTGCGGCAGCGAGTGAGTTGGCCTCTGGTTGCTTCGATGGTGGACCAGCGTGGCATTCGGATTTTGTCGGACTCAGACCTCGCAGCGCTCTTTCCTCCGCGCTCGGCGATCATGATGGACGCGGATGTGGCTTCTTTCGATGACGCGACGTCGAGGGTGAGGATTCGGGGGCGCGGGGTCCGGTACGAGTCGCGGGTAGATGCGACCGATCTCGCAATGGCTTGGCGTGGAAGCCCCCCGCCGCACCGCTTGATGGTCGGCAATGACCCCGCGTCACCCGTCTTGCTGTATGACGGGCAGGGGCGTCGTTCATTGATTGCGACGATCGCATCGTAGCCTGCGGTGCGGCGCGGTATATTCGATTTGCGTGTATAGGAGCATGGCAGTGGTGGATGCAAAGGCAGCGTGGCTCTCGAATCAGTTCAAGTGGAGCCCGACGGCTTGGCATTTGGAGATCGGAAATGTGCTGAGGATCCTCAAGGGGGACTCGGTGCGCATTGCGGGATTCATCGAGGCCTTGTTTCTCGATGCTGGCCTTTATGATGAGTTGATGGCTGTGTCGCCGCTGCTCTCAGGGCTCCCTTACGTGAGTGGGTGCTCCGAGTACAAGGACATCGATCCCATGCGCTTTCTCAATCATGACGACCTACGTACGGCGGCTTTTGCGGTGGACCTGTTGAGAGCGTCTGGATCGGCGAGGGAGGCAGAGAAGGTCAACAAGTGCCTGGTGGATTCCTTCGCGGCAGTTTCTCCAGTGAAACCATCTTCGAGTGATTCAGAGTGCGCCATGGCCCCTGAAGTTCTCGACGCGATTGCGGCGAAGTCACACCGCATGGCACGGGAGTCTTCATGAGCGGTGATTGGCTGACTCTAGGGGTCGTGGGTTTCCTTGCTCTAGCAAGCACTCTGCGCGGCTCTGCGAACCGTCGTCCGGACAAGCGCGTGCGCAGTGTTCTACTCATGCACCCCTCGGGTGGCGATGTGATTGCCTACCTTGATGCGCCGGGCCTCGACCTCTGGCGCCAGGTTCGAGTGCTGCACATTTTGGATGCGTTGGGAGCCTCTCGTACGATCTGGGAAATCGTCGTCGAGTACGGGTGGTGGGAAGAGACTTGGGGGCGCGGGGCTTCCATCGGGGACTGGCAGAAGAAGAACCCAAAAGCTTATCTGGACAAGGATCGGTGCTATCCGCCGCCAGTGGTCGTCGAGAAGGCGATCCTGCGTGCTCTAGGGCTCCCTGCCTTCGTTGAGGCGGGCTCTGAGGAGCCGATGTGCGGCAATGAGGTGGAACCATCGCCCCAGGCGCCTCCCGCGGAGCAGTTTCACGGACCGTCACTGGTGCTTCATAAAGGTCGGACCACGCAGGGTGAGGTTTTCTGGGCCTCCAAGACGCCGGAAGTGGGCCTCTCGGTGATGGTCCTGTGCAAGAAGGAGGACAAAGGGCTTTGCTTTGTCTGGGTGATCGAGCAAGGGGAGCCGCGCCTGCTGGTCTCTCGCGTGAGCCCACACACTCTGGTGATGAGGCCTACTGGAGGGCGCGGGGTCATAGCTGCTGTCGAGGACGCCTACCGCCGTCACAATCTCGACCTCGAGCTCTCTGAGGCTCATCACTGGGACTCGAAGCAGCGACTGACGCAGGGGGCTCTGTCATGAGCGGTGAATGGCTAGCGCTGGGTGCCGTGGCTGCTCTTGCCGCAACAGGTGTTGTGCGTGGGAGCCGATCCACTCGCTTCCATGCCTTGAAGGGGCAGGCGACGCCTGAATACCTCGATGCCGTCGAGAACAATCTTGCGATCATGGGTCAGATCGTCCCTGGAAGCCAGCGCCGCTTGCGTCGCATGAATGCAACGATTCGCGAGAGCGGGGGGATTGGGGGCTGGTTCTTGCCTGGAAGGGATGAGATTCGCTTGACGACGCATCGGCAGAGTCCTGGAATCGTGACGCATCAGGCGTTTCATGCACTCGACCACCCTGATGGTCACTACCTTTCGCTCAAGACTGGTCACGCAGCGCGTGCTCTTGCGCAGCGTGCTCTCGAGCTTGCGGAGCCAGTTCTCGTTCGTTGTGTGGATGCGGCGGTCGAGGAGCATCTCTCGATCTTTCCTCCAGACTTCCGGACGCGCTTGCGTGCTGGCAATGTTCCTCTGGTTGAGGCCCTGCGCCTGGTGGCGCCTGAGGCAGACCCTGGGGCGTTGAAGCGAGCCATGGACATGGCGAAGTCTCCGTTTGGAGGTATGTCTCTTTCGATGCTCACGCGCAATCTTCCTACAGACTCCGAGTATCTTGCGCCGGTGTTGTTGAAGGTGGGCAGGCTGCGCCCGGTCGGCATTCCGATCTCGATGTACGGTCCCAAGGCGAACGAGGATGTCCTGCAGCGGTATCTCGACAGCGTCTCGGCGACCCAGCCGCGGAAGGCATCGCGTGGGTACTACCGGTCTCTGAATGAGGTCTATGCGCGGCTGATGGACCAGGTGATGCGCGAGGATGCCCTTCGACGCGGTCGCGAGCTGGTCTTTTCAGTGCGCACGCGTCCCGATGACCTTCCGCTCGATCTTCTTCCGGAGGTGGAAGACGAGGCCTGGCAGGTGATGCATGGGCTTGGATGGACTCGGTGAGTGGCGATCTGCTGACCTTTGGGGCGCTCGTAGCCTTGGTTGTGGTGAGCTTGCGCCGTGGTTCTCGTCAGGAGGGACGCACTTGGCAGCAGGACGAGTCTCTGGCTTGGTCCGTGTACGAGGCTTTGATGGAGAAGGGGGGGGCACTCGACGACAATGGGTTCCTGCTGCATGGACCTTCTCCCCTTCGGACGTTGATCCTCACCGATGCCACGGACGACGAGGGAGATCCCGTGATCTGGATCAACTGGATTGAGGGCAGCCGTCCAGGAGCTTCCGCTTTTCTCGAGCAAACGATTCGAGAAGTGACGGATGGCGCTGTCTCGGTGGCTGGCGAGACGCAGAACCGAAAGATCCACGAATCCTGGCTCCGTCGCGACTATGGGGCGATGTCAGAAGACGAGGCCTCGGAGATCTACGAGGACATCCAGTCGCGCGGCTTCTACTTCCGGAAGGTGCTTCCATGAGTATCGATCTCGCCGCCATCCTCGCCAGCGTCCGCGCCAAGTCCGCTGCGAAGAAGCCGAAACTCGCGCCAGTGGGACAGCGTGACCTGGGCTCCATCCTTGCCAATATCGAGGGAGAGCGAGAGGCTATTGGCGATGCTGCGAAGTGGCGCATTGCATTCATGCACAAGGTGATTGAGGTGAAGACCGAGGAGGAGAAGGAGGCGTGGCGTAGGCTCGGAGCAGGCTGGGATGTCAAGGTGGGCTCGCGCTTTCCCGTCTTGGCCTACGGCTTTGAGATCACCGATGGTGTGAACACTCATGGGGACCAAGGGCTGCAGTTTGGCTTCGAAAAGGCCGTGCCGGACCTATGGTCCTTGCTCTGCCAGCCGACACGGGGGCTGTCGATCAAGTCGTGTTCGACCTGTGAGTGGGGTGTGCCATACAGTGGCTTCAAGGAGGCGATTGGAGACTTCGGTCCTACGATTCGTGAGCCGACATATGTTGAGACGCTCAATGCCAGAGTCCTCTGTGGCGGTCGCTTCATTGATTCAAGACCGTTCCCCGATCATGTTTGGTCGAAGTGGCGCCTCCTGTCGTATCGGAAGAGCGGATGAAAGATCTCAAAGACATCCTCGCCAGCGTAGACGTGCAGAGGGCCAAGCGCCAGGCAAGGCAGCCAAAGCAGCCGAAGCGCCAGCAGATGCCGACCGAGCGCTTGGATGCCATCTTGGCGCAGGTCTCCCGAGGCCAGAAGTCTCCGAGCGGCGTCCCGATAGCGACCCCCCAGCAGCTCGAGCGGCTCGCCCTTGCTCGCGCCCAGTTCTTCTCCCCGCAGAGCTTGCGTGGCTTGGACATCTTTGCTGGGGCTGGTGGCTTCACGATTGGCGCCATGAGGGCCGATTGTCCGGTCATTGGCATCGAGAAGTGGGAGCGCGCAGTTCAGACCGGGCAGCGAGCTGGGCATGATGTTCTTCGGATGGATGTGAGTCAAGCGGCCAAGCGCCGCGGTGGCCTTCACGTGGACGTACTCATTGGCGGACCCCCATGTCAGGGCATCTCTCCGGCTGGCGAGCGGAGAGGTGATGACGATCTCCGAGAGGGCTTCCAGCTTGCCCTCGATGCCATTGACGCTTGGCGTCCGACGCGGGCGGTGCTCGAGAATGTGGAGGAGTTCCTCTCGTCCTACAATGAGATCTACCGAAGCTGGGTGCTCAATGGCATGCGCAAGCGCTTCAAGTATGTGGGCTATTGGCTCTTGAGCGCTCAGGACTATGGGGTGCCGCAGGATCGTCGGCGCGTGTTCATCTGGGGCGCCGAGGTTCCGTTGATGCCCCCGCCAGCTACACACGGGCCTGGAACCGGCCATCCATACCGCACGCCACGTCAGGCGGGCTTGGCTCACTTACTCGACGAGGGCTTGTCGGCTCTTGCCCCTTGGGCTGGGTCTGTTCCAGCTCGTTCGCTCGATGAACCCTCCCATACCGTTCTCACTGCTCGCAACTTCTATGCGATGAAGAAGCCGGGAATGCGGTATCGGGGAAGGGGCTCGGTGCCGAAGGGGAGTTATCGCATCCTGACGCCAGAAGAGGTTCAGGTCCTGCAGGCCTTTCCGGCGACATTTGGATTCTCTGGTACGATGAAGGAGCGCCATCGCCAGATCGGAAATGCGGTACCGCCGCCCCTTGGGGCAGCGGTGACTGCGGCGGTGACGGCAGGTCTCAAGCCTCGCAGGACGAATGCGACTGACTTGCTCGATACCTTCCAGCGCATTGATGAGTCGATCTTCGTGTACGAGCCTCGCCCCTGGACTGATGAAGCACTCATTGGGGTGACGACGATGAAGGCGGGGGCGGAGGGTCGATTGGTGACGGTCTACGATGCCGCGAAGCTCAAGGACTGCATCTTGATGGCCTACCGCACAGGGCTCGCGCAAGAGCGAGGCAAGAGTCAGCGCTCGCTGACCGAGGCACAGAGTCAGGAGGCTTTCAACGATGCCATGGGCTATATCTGGACCAACCGCGACTATGAGCCCGCAGCTCCCATCGCGGTGCCCGTCAAGACGCTCGAAGAGCTTCAGGTCCCGATTGCTGCAATGCTTTTGCTGCCGGAGGAGCGTGCGGCCGTCATGTTGAAGGCAGTTCGGAGGGCTCGGGTTGATCTCGATCCCGACGAGGTCGACGAGGACGTGGTTCACGAGACCATTCTCGATACGATCTCCGAGTACAACGAGTTGTGGGAGTTCTAGTGGAACCTGATGTGGCTTTCCTTCTTCCTTCTTCCTTCTGCGTAGCGGAGTTGAGTCCATGAGCGGTAACTTTTTTGCAATGGGCGCCATTGCGGCGCTCGCCGCCGTGGGCCTCGCGCGCAAGGGCAGCCGATCGCCTGGTCCGTACGTTCGGGCTGGCGCTTTGTCTCTGAACAAGACGGGTTCGAGAACCGTCGACGCTTACGTGGCCTTGCGCGATGAGGTTCAGTCGCGGCTAGATGAGGGGCGTGTTTCCTCGCAGGACCTGGCGGAATACTATCCGAAGACCGCCAAGGGCAAGCTCAAGCCCTACACGGGCGACAATGTGTTCTGGAGTGGTCGGGGGTTTCGGCAGTATGGCATCGCTGGACCAATGGACGGCACCATGGTGCCCATCGAGGCGCGCTATGTGCAGCCGATGCCCCTCAACATCTTCGACTACGACAAGCTCGCCGCACTTGTGGATGCCATCGACAGCGGTGACCGGCCGGTCGTGCACGCGGGCTATGCGCATCTGAATCTGGTAACGCGAGGAGAGGTGGAAGAGAGTCGGGACTATGCGGAGGACATCGAACTCGAGTCGCATGCAAAGCCCTTCAGCGACGATGATGTGGGTGCTCTGACCGCTCAGGTCCGGGATGGCAACCATCGGTCTTTTGCGGGACTCATTGTTGGAGCCGACATTGCTTGGGTGCGCATGGGTGATGCCGACAAGCAAGATCTCATCGAGAGGCGGGGAGAACCCCGCATCGACAAGCTGTACACAGCCATCCGCCGGGCCCAGCGAGATCATGGTGCTCCCGTCTTCAAGCGCCCGCGTCGCAAGGCGCTCAAGGTGTCACCCGAGCTTGATCTTGCGGAAGCGAGGTACGCGTACTTGAAGGCTGAGCAGGATCGCCTGGAACGTCTGGTATACCTGCGCTACTACGACAATGGGGAGTCTTACGCCTTCACCGAGAAGGAGCGCTTGGCTCGTGTGGGCATGTATCTGCGGCTCTTGTTCGGTCGCATGCGAGAGCGTGATCCCATGTTCTTGCTCGAGCTTCGCAAGGATCCCGACTACATGCGTTTGGCTGAGGTTCAGAAGGAGCGCACGGACATTCATGGGCGGCTGTGGGATCTGCGGACTGCCGCGGGAATCGATCCCCGCACTGGTGAGCGGGCGACCTATTGAGCGGCGACTGGCTAACCCTGGGCGCTGTGGCTGCGCTGGCGGTAGCTGGTGCTGTGCGACAGCAGGGTTCTCGCAACGAGACTTCATCAGCCTTGACGCTCAACCGCGCAGGCTTCCCGTGGCCCATCGACTATGAGATCTTCCATGCGACGACAGGCTTGCGTGCGATTCGTCGTGGAGGCTTCAAGGTGCGCAGGCAAGGCCTTGCTTCCGCGGTCGGCGGCGGACCCGACAAGTCGGTGAGCTTCACGCTGGACCCACGCGTGGCTGATTCCATCTTGGTCGGGCTGTTCACGCTGCGTGCTGGAGCTCGCGGGGAACTCGGACTCGGCGATCTCTGGAAGAAGTTCAGGTCCGAGGCGCCTGGTGCGATTCGCACTTACAAGGAGTGGAGCGAGCGCAGCTACCACCGCAGTCCTGATGAGTTCCGTTTTCTCGATGAAGGATATCTGCGTGTCGAGGCTTCCTTTGGGGGGATTCCGCCGCCTGGTGCGGTGCCCATCGACAACGGTTGGCAAGGTAGCAATGGTTGGTACCATCTGCGCTGGTGGCAAATGCCTGTGACCGCGGCCGAGAAGGCCAAGGCGAGGATCAAGCGCATCGAGGCTTTCTCGGATCTCTACAAGACGCTCCTCGCGACTGGGGAGGATGTGCACGAGTGCACCAATCCGTTGTTCTGGAATCCGGACATGGAAGCCCTTGCTGAGCTTTCCGATGTCGATCTCGGATTCATTTCAGCGCGCTCGACCATTCCTCGGGTCTGCCTGGATGCGATGGGATCGATTCAGACAGGCTACCTCGAACCCTCGGTAGCTCGGCTCTGGTCGGGAATCTTGTCGCGCTACAACCGCGACTGCAGCCAGCCGCTCGAGTGGGATCGCTACGAGGGCGAGAGCATGCTCTACAACGCGCCTAGTAATGAACGCATCGGCGATTTTGCAATCGTTGACGAGGGCAAGCTTGGCCCTAGCGCGACTATGTCCTACCACTGGGTGATGGCCGAGCTGCGCGTGTACGACGTGAAGCAGATCGAGCTCGTATCCTTCACGGACGGCAGGACTCGACTCGAGAAGCGGGGGCTCTGGGGTCGGGCGACGTGTCCCTGGTTCGATGGGAAGGACATTGAGTCCGTGAGGCCCATGCTTCCAGGTCAGGTGCTGCTCGACAGGGGCCGGCGGGCTCGGCGATCTGGGAGAAAATCATGAAGGAGCTCGCGCCCCGGACGTGGTGACGTGCACAAGAAGTTCAAGACCGGTGCCGCCTACCGGTTCGCTCACCATTGGAACTCTGGAGGGTGCTGTTCGACGGTGGGCACCTGCCGGCGCCGGGAGGTGCGGAGTGACGGAGGACCCGATGACCCCACTCGACGGTGGCGAGATACGAGAGCGCCAGGTAGCGAGTGCAGGGCGTGCCAGGCGTACCGGCCGAGGCGGTCGGGGATGGGGCGTCGCCGACGTCGTCGACGAGGCGCTTCATTAGCTGATGATGACGCCATCAGGATTGGAAACGACGCGCCAGAGGGGGACTCCGTTGATGTTGATGGCCTTGAGCAGGATCCACTGAGTGGTGGCGCTGAAGGTCAGCGATGAAGGGACTCCGCCGCCAGATCCAACACCTCCGATGACGCTGACGACACGAAACCCAGCGGTAAAGGCTTCCACCGAGAGCGTGATTTCCTGTCCTTCGAAGTCTGGCAGTGAAAGGGTGCAGGTCTCATTGCCGTTGATGGTGAAGCCAACAGCGCTGTTGCCGACACCCCGGATGGTGCCTGCGTCGCCAGGGTCTCCGCTTGTTCCCACAACTCCATTAATTCCGACTCCTGAGAGATCGGTGATGGCGCCTGTGACCGTCAGATCTTTGACGACAGCTCGACTGAGCGTGTAGTCATTGGCAAGGAGGGCTCCAGTCCAGGTGAGGCTATTGGCGAAGTCGCAATCGATAAGCCCAGGGGACTCGACGGGTGAGCCGGGCGATCCTGTGAAGGATCCAAGGAAGACGCATCGCTCGAAGGTTCCGTAGTTATTGCACGTGATCGAACCTCGGAAGGTGACTTCTTCGGAGAGGAGGATGTCGCCACCCGCCACATTGAAGACGACATTGCCTCCAAAGTCGACGCGTCGGAAGAAAGCGCGAACAGCGGCTCCCGCGGTGAGGTCTGTGAGGGCTGAGCCGCTTGCTCCATTGTCGAGGATCTGCACATTCTCGAGGGAGAGGCGTCCGGTGAGGAAGGCGCCAACTGCTCCAGCCTCACTGAGGTTGATGCGGCCAGAGATTCTCCAGGAACCGACATTGGCGTCCGCATCAGCCGAGGGACTGCTCTCGACCCAGGTTGTGAGCGCAAGCGTTGGCGTCATGCCGTTGACGCCAGAGGCCGGTTGATCTTCGTTGTCGCCGAACCAGGTGAGGCTTCGCGCATTGCTCGAGTTGATCTGATTCAAGGTGCCGTCGCCGAGGATGACAGTGCCGCGGGCCACCAGAATGAAGGAGAGGCCGGCAGGGATGCTGATGTTCTCGTCGTAGATCCCCTGTGCGATGTAGACGGTGTAGAGGATCTGTTGTGCAGCCACCGTGTATGGAGTGCTGCCACCACTGGCCGCAAGAGCCTTGGCCTCGAGCGCATCGACCGCGGCCTGGATGGTGAGGAAGGGGGTGTTCAGGTTGGTGTCGTCTACCGCCGTGGGGATGTCGGGGTCAACGAGTGCGCCGTCACGTAGCGGAAGAATGCCACCACCGCCACTGCCGCCACCGAGAGGATTCCATGCATTGGCACCATCCGTGTTCTGCCAGATGCCTGGCGTGGTGAAGTCCAGCGCAAAGGAACCCAATGGGGCAGTGATGGTCCCATTTGGACTGCCGCTGTTGGCGATGATTCTTGGCCCAGTCGCTGAGTCCCCACTAGCTCCAGGAAGCCCAAAGCCAAAATGATCGGTGAGTGGGAGGATGACGTTTCCGCCAAACTGGTTGCGCTGGGTCATGAATGTCTCCGCAGGGATGAATCCCTGGTGGTAGTTGCCGCCGCGTCGAGTTTAACGCGAAAACACGGAAGGGGACGCACCCGCTGCATCGTTTGGCGGTGTCATGATAGAAGTGCTCGTGGAGGTGTCGTGGGATCATACCTTGGGTCCATTTTGGCTGACGTGAAGAAGAAGAGTGTCTTTAGATCCAGTGGCCCCGTCGACCTTGCGCGCATCCTCGAGCGCATTCATGGGGAGCGTGAAGTTCTCGCCACTGCATACGGTCCGCGAGGCAGCATCGAGCTATGCGGAGACGACACTCTTCATTTCTCTCGCGATCCGCGCGCTTACAAAGACGTGTACCTGAACTTCGTAGATGCGCGGCGCGAGACCGGCGAGCGTTGGATTGGATTTCAGGTGGTTGCCACGAAGAAGACCAGGGGAAGGCCGAAGGCCTATGGTTGGCTTCAAGCCTATGTCGCTCGCTTTCCGAAGCACGATCCACACATGGCCGAGTCAACCTATCCTCAGTGCGAGCAGGACTGGCGGGCACTCTCGGATGAGGTGGGCCATCGTCTGGCTCTGTGGTACGTAGGCACGACTTTTCTTCCTCCAGAGCTCCGAGGGTATGGCCTCGGCCGCTTGCTCTACGAGCAGCTCCTCATCGTGGCGGCGCGTCGGCGTGCCGCCATCGTACCGGACCGCTGTGGGACCTTTGGGACCACGAGCAAAGACGCCATGCGTGTCTGGGAGCGCCTGGTGCAGGCTCATCCGCATCGTGGCTACGTGGTGGTCCGTTCTGACCTACTTCCCCCGAATCGCTGATGGCCGATCTCAAATCCATCATGGCTCGCGTCCAAGCTCAGCGGGCATCACAGAGCCGTTGCTCGAAACCGCAAGATGCGGGTTATAACTACTTCTTACTGGAGGAGATCCTCAATCAGGTCGAGGAGCGACGTGGACTCAAGGCTGAAAAGACCAATCTGTCTCCACCATCGGCGTCATGGGAGGCAGCTATCCGACAGGAGTCCCAGCGCTTGGATCCACGCCCCTCTCGCGTCTTTGCGGCCTACGTGAATGGTCTGGCAGCGAACCATCGGGCACCTGTCTACGCTCGGCGTGGCGAGTGGCTTGCACGAGCTCGCTCCGGGCTGCCGCGGCAACCCTTGACTCCTACAGGCTTCGGACAGTCAGGGCAGCGTGAGGTGGTGCGGCGAGATGGTCAGCGCGTGCACCTCGGTGCTGACGACCTCATCATGGAGGAAGCATTCGTCGGTGGAGGCTTGCTCGATCTGGCTCTGCACATCGAGGGCTTTGTCGGAGTTGACCTGTGCGAGCTCGACAAGTGGGCGGTCGCTACGCTCAACAAGAATCGGTATGGATCCTATGGCTTCGGCGTCGACTTCGAAGTCAAGCCCATCAACGCGAACGACTGGGAGCCCATGCGGGCTCCTGGAGGTCTCGATCTGCTCACGGGTGGTCCGCCCTGCCAGCCCTTCAGCAAGGCCGCAGACATGGCGGTCGAACCCCTTGGGGCGACGTCACCCAAGAACTTCTACCCGAAGACTCTGGACTGGATTGCGGACGTGCAGCCTCGGGTCTTGGCACTCGAGAACTCCTCGCAGATCGTCGAGAACGAGAAGTACCGGACTTGGTTCGAGCAGGCCTGGGTTCCCCAGGTTCAAGCCCTGGGGTACGAAGTTGTCTTCTGGAATCTCTCGGCTGCTGACTATGGTACGCCCCAGAATCGCAAGCGCGCCTGGGCCATCGCGTTTCCCAGGGGGGCTTCGTGGGGGCGGGCGCTTCGTTCACCACCACCTCCGACACATGGTCGGCCTGGTACAGTAGGGGTGGGGCATGCCCTCCTTCCGTGGACCCGGGACTTCGATAGACTCACCTCTGGCTGCTGCAATGGCTACTACTTGGTGGACTGCGCGAACCTCGGAAATGCCAATCTGGCGTGCCGCGGATGTTTCGATGCGCGGAACTTCGAGGCCGCTCCGAACACGCAAGGCGACAATGCGCGTCTGCCGCTCAAGAAGCTGATGATCGGAAAGAAGAGCACGGACTCCATGCCGCGGCTCTTTGAGTGGTTCATGCTCGAGGAGTACAGCAACAAGCGTCCCGGTGAGCGCAGGGTCGACTGGAAAACGCCAGCGGATGCTGCCGGGGCGTGGGCCTGGGAGAAGCTCGAGCCGCACGTGAAGGTTGTCACTCGCTATTTGGCGCATGTCGTGACAACTCGATCCACGCCCCCTGACCTCAACCTCCTTCCTGCTGGCTTGATGAAGTGGGGGAGGGTGAATCTCAGGGAAGACAAGCCCGCTGTCTTGCGCCGGCTGTTGCGCGAGTTCGAGTCCATGAGTGTGCGGGATGCGGCGAAGCTACAGGATGTGCCGCAGTGGTATGCCTTCGCTGGGCCGCGCTCGGCTTGCTTCAGGCAGATCGGAAATGGAGTGGCTGTGAATATGGGCCGCGCAGTCGCGCGACACATTCGAGCGGCCTTGGGTCGATCCGTCATCAACCATGCCGTTGACATCCCAGTCGGCCTGTGGCCGCTCGACCGCGTGGATCCTTGTGCAGGCTTCGTCGGCATGGAGGGCCATGCGCCTGACGAGGATGAGATCCTCCAGGAGTGGTTCGAGGAGCGCGATCAAGGCCATTTCGAGCTCACTCAGGCCGAGCGACTCGAGCGCCCCTACATGGCGCCCGAGTTCTTCACGCCTCCAAGCAAGGCCGGCATTCAGCAGACACGACGAACTGGCGAGCAGGCGCGCCGCATCTTCATACCGAGCGGCTATGGGTACCTCGTCGTCGACGCCAAGGCCCTGCATGACTCGGGGTGGATGCCAACTCGTGCAGACGAAGGGGTGCCTCCTCTCGAGGATATCGAGAGCATGGCCCTGCGCTTGAACAATCCAGATGTGCCTGGTTACGACTCGAGAGGGTACAACCACTGGGGGCTCGTGTACCGACAGGCCTTTCCTCGCGTGTCCTTTGCGCGCACCTGGCCCTTGGGTGAGGGCTACCCCCAGGGGCTTCCTCCTTGGTCACCGTTCGGTCGGCGAGACCTTCGAGCGGCGTCAGAGCAAGGTCGAGGTCGGCCGCGGCCTCGTCGCTGACGAAGTAGGTGCGTACCGAAGCCAATAGGGGTGCCTTACATCGCCAAGGGACGCCAGATGCTCTTACAGGCCTCCCGGACCCCTTGACAAGACGCCACGAAGGTTTTACCAGTAAAACAAGGGGTGCTAAATGGCGAAGTTTTGCGAAGTTTGTGGAATCGAGATCAAGCCCGAGGATCGTCCGAAGGGGGGTCGTCCGTCGAAGTATTGCGAGGAGCGGGATGCGAAGGGGAAGAAGGTCTGCAGTGAGTTCTCGGCGGCCTTGACGGTGCTCGGCAGGTATGCGGCTGGCGTCGAGAACCGGGCGACGTCTGCTGCATGGCTCGAGATTCGCGGGAAGATCTTCCAGCTCCTAAATGCGAGGGCCTGGAACCGCGGGGTCCCCATCCCCGACCTCCGCCGCGACAAGAGAGGCCGCTTTGTGGGAAAGAAGAAGCTCTCCGCTAGCGCGTAAGTACATACCATGATAGGTGTTTTCTTCGATCCCACCACCACAGAGGACCCGATGAGTCCCTTCCTTGATCCCCCCTACCAGGGCACGACGGGGTATGGTTCCGCGCAGCTCAGCCGGGCTGAGGTGCTAGAGATCGCCCGCTTTCACGCGGCCGAGGGATCCGTCGTCGGGGTCTGTGAGGGCGCCCCCTTGACCGAGTTGGAGGGCTGGCACGCAGCGCCTCTAGTACCGGACGGCGACCTTCGGCCGAGACAGCAGCAGGCGGACTGGATGACGGTCTACCTACCGAGGGAGGCTGGTTCGTGTGGTGATGTGCGGATGAGCAGGCGTCCCCAATGACCAATGACCTCACTTTCGAGAGCGTGGGCGAGATTCTCGCGCAAGCCGAGTCGTATCAGGGTCGAGCAGCGTGGCCAGTGTGGCTCGTTGAGTTGCTCGCTCGTGCCCTACTCGTCGCGTGGGGCGAGCGGGACGAAGCTCAACGCAAGCTGGACGTGGTCCGCGCCCGGGTGGATGCCCTGCACGCCCTGCTCCGAGAGGCGAGTCGCGCCAACACATTTCCTGACCTTGGAGGCTCCGATGACCAATGACGACCTGATCCGAGAGGGCGTGGCCCGTGGTCTCCAGTCCCGCGCCGAGGACGCGGAGCGGGAGCGGGATGCACTACGGGCCGAGGTCGAGCGCACCCGGGAGGCCGCCCGACGCTGGGCCGAGCGGGACGAGGGGAACAAGGCCGCTCTCCGTGCCGAGGTCGAGCGCCTGTCCGCGTGGCTCGTCCGTATCGACGGCGGAGACGTGCCGTGTGACGACGCCGCGACCTTGCGGAGCTGGGCCTACGAGGCGATCACTCTTGGACGTGAGGTGTCTGATGACTTCGAGTGATGTCCGCGCCGTCCTCCTCGCCCCCGCCGAGGGCGATCCGCTCAAGCTGCTCGCGGGCGGACCGTGCGGGGCGAGGCCGCCGATAGCGACACAATGGGAGTGCCAGTGGGGACACCCCTATGACTGGTGCGCGTCCGGCCCCACCGAGGGTGAGGTACCGTGTGCGCACCCGGATCACCCGGATCACCCGACCGCGCCGAAGCCGCTGGGTGTGTTTAGGCGGCACCGCGCTCTCGTTCTCGCCTGGGACGGCGAGCTCGTAGACGAGGGCATCGACCGCGCCTGCCGCCACTCGCCGAAGCGGTACCAGGACGGCGGCATCACCACCCAGGTGGTGCGTCTGCTCATGGATGGTCGCCGCCGGCCCGGCCGTTCCCTGACCGCGCTCGGCAGCGTTGTGCTGCTCGACGCCGACGGGAGGCGCCTGTCGAGGCTCCTGCTGGCTGCACCATGACCCGCACGATCTGGTATGTCCAGACCCCCGACGGCGAGGACATCACAGTGATTGCAGAGTCCGCGGAGGAGGCCATCGACATCGCGATGGAGTACTGCGGCGACCGCAATCCCACGCGCCGCAAGGGGTACCACGCGGAGCCCGCCGCAGGCCGGCTGCCAGCTGCCAACCGCCGGGCTTTGTGGAGGTGACGGGTGAACATGTCCTGCCCTGATCGCTGCGGAGATCGACCGCCTGGTGCGCGACGGGCTCGACAGACGGCCCATCGAGGAGCCAGCACTCCATCTCGCCGACTGCGCTTGGTGCGCCCCGCACCCCCGCACCTCCTATAGACGCGCCCTGGCCGGGGCTCGACGAGCTCGGGCACCACCGACCCGTCAACCCTCGAGGCCTGTAGACGCGCCATGGTGCTAGCTCTATAAGGCGATGACAATTCGTGACAATCTAACGTCACAAGATAGGGCGTAAGGTGGTAGATTGATGCCACGGGGAGGATGGCCCTCCCCCTCACAGCGCCGCGTGGGCTCGACGAGCCCACCACCACCCGCCCCGAGAGGGGCACAGGAGAGACCATGACATTCACCGCCGGGCAACGCGCGGCCATTGCCGCGGCGCTTTGCGCCGCCCGCGTCTACCCCGAAGGCTCGGCTGAGGCCCTCGACGGCCTCGAGCTCAGGGAACTCATGGAGCGCGGTAGGGCCGTCGAGGCGCGGATGCGCTTCGACGACGGGTCCGGGTCGCTCTGGACGCGGGCGCGCGTCCTAGCCGGGGGCCTGGAAACCGGGCAGCGATTTGACGCCGCGTGGGAGGAGGGCCCCGCCGGGGGACTCTCCTGGGCACAGGAGAGCTTCCGCCTGGCCGCCCTCGGCCGAGCCAAGGCTGCTCAGGGGAGTCGCGAGCGAGAGCTCGCCAACGATCGAGTCCGCGCCTCGATCGCGAGGTGCGAGGCTGAGCTCGAGCTCAGCCGGGCCAACTCGAAGGCAGGTTTCCTGTCTCTCGAGTAGCCCGCCGATCCTTCCTCCGCCCCGGCGACGTCGAGACGGAGCGGGAGCTCGACGAGCCCATCACCATCACCAGCCCCGAGAGGGGCACAGGAGAGAACATGCCGAACGGGGGCGCTCAAAGCCACACCCGCCCCGAGAGGGGCAAAGGAGCATGACATGACCCCCGACCCTGCATCGCTCCCCGCCGGACCTGACCGGCTGCTGGCCCTGCTCGCCGCGGGCCGCGTGACCCGCGGCGCGTGGACAGGCACCGACGCCGAGGGGCGCCGGACTCTCTGCGCGGCGCTCTCTGACGAGGTCGAGGTCGCCGAGTCCGCGGGCGCCTGCCCGGCGGAGCTGATGCCGGCGTGGCTCGCCCACCTCGTCGTCGACATCGACGACGAGACGAGCCTGGAGGCTCGGGACGGCTTGCTCCTCCGCCTCGGTCGTCTCTCGAGCCGCTGGGGAGGCTCGGGACGGCTTGCTCCTCCGCCTCGGTCGTCTCTCGAGCCGCTGGAGCGTGCTCGACACCCCGGCGTGGGAGGCCATCCGCGTCGGGTGGCTCTGCGAGTGGGGGGCCGCCACCTACCGACCGGGCGGCTGGCCACCGCCTCGCGCTATGACACATGGCGTGAGATGGTCGAGTTGACATTCGACCCAGAACTCAGTCCCTGGGGCGAGATCACCTCGCGGATCGCGCTCGTTCCCCGGAAAGATGTCGAGAATCTCTCCGACACACCCGCCCTGGAGGGCACAGGAGCATGACTTTCAGCTACACCAGGGTGTGGCACGGGCCCCACGGGCCGTGCATAGCCGCGGTGATCTACGACCACGCAGAGTGCGTGGTTATCACGGACCACTCCAATGGCCATCCGGAGGGGCGCGGCCGGAACCAGGTCTCCCTGCCGAGCGCCGAGAGCGCGGCGCTCGAGCAGTGGATCCGTGGCCCACGGACGGTCGGGTTTCTCCCGATCGACCAGCTCGACGAGCAGATCGAGCACGCGAGAAGACGGTGGTAGCACCCACCACACCACGCCCCGAGAGGGGCACAGGAGAGACCATGACCACCCTCATCCACGAGGCCCGGGAGGTCGGCATGACCGACTACCAGCGTGGCCGGTGTGGCTCGTCGAGTCGCTGGCCCGTGCCCTGCTCACCGCGTGGGCCGAGCGATTGATGCCACGGGGAGGATGGCCCTACCCCTCACAGCGCCGCGTGGGCTCGACGAGCCCACCACCACCCGCCCCGAGAGGGGCACAGGAGAGAACATGAACATGCCAGTTGAAATTCGAACTACCCTGGTCCTAGGGTGGATCGAGCAGACCACCGCCAGGGGGGGATGGGTCCCCGGCACCGCCGAGGTCAGCATCGACCTCGGCGACGGCGATCCTATCGTCGTCGCCGACGTCGAGTCGGGGGGCAGCGCGGGCTACGGCGCCTCCATTCCAAGGAGCCTCCATGGATCCGCCCAGGCGGCGGGCCGCCTGGGCGGC
>Ga0326597_10000883_pt1 | contig 50915 bp, 34 predicted proteins | sample RVTome_12_FD_203789 | JGI IMG/M metagenome (GOLD analysis project Ga0326597, IMG submission 203789) | Soil microbial communities from uranium-contaminated site in the Upper Colorado River Basin, Wyoming, United States - RVT100D185 | ecosystem: Environmental > Terrestrial > Soil > Contaminated >... | reverse complement strand
ACCCCATGTCGCCCGATGGCCTCCCCTCACCGAACCCGAGTGACGCTCCTTTCCGAGGGGATCCTGGTTGCGCCGGTTCTGCCTCACGCAATGAGCCGGTTTTTCATCGCGCACAGAACTGCGCTCGCGTCCCGTTCCCCAGGCAGGCGGCGCGCATCGAATCGGGTTCTGGATTGCTCGAAAATGGAGCGGGAGGCGCGTGGCAGGATCGATCTGATTCGGCGGTCAGTGTGCTCCGGGCGGAGCGACCAGGGGTTCGATGCCCAGGGCGCGCAGGTGTTGCTCGGCGCGTTCGGCGTGTAGGTGATACTCTTCCCGTCGGGCGAGGTCGAGTACGCGCAGCCAGGTATGCACCGCGTCTCGATGGCTATCGCCGCGCGCTTCGAAGGCGAACGCGAGACTGGTCCAGGTGGATACGGCACCGGGGTCGTGATTCAGCGAGCGGCCAAAGTATTCGATCGCGGCACCCCAATTCTCCAGCTGTGCAAATCGATCCCCGAGTCGGTTGTAGGCCATCGCAAAGTTTTCCCTGCTGAGAGGCAGGTGCACCAGCCATGCGGCGAAGCCGAGGCCGACGAGTCCGATCGCGAAAGCCCGTATCCGGCGACTTCGCAGGCGATCCCAGAGCCAGCACGCTGCGGCGGAAGCGAAGAGATACAGCGCGGGTACCGCCGAGATCCGATCGCGCGCGAGCACACTGAAGATCAGACTTGCGATCAGGTGGAACTCGACGATTGTGTACAGGAGATATAGGCGGCGCCACTCGGGCGCGAGAATTCCCATGCCGAGCAACGCGAGGGGCCCTATCAAGGCAAAGCTGATCAGCGGAAGTCGCCGCACCCGCGAAAGCGCCCGCTCGGCCGTCGGAGAGCGTTCGTTCCAGAGTTCGGCAGCGTTCCAGAACAAACCGAACTTGCGGGCTTCGTGCCGCAGCCACTGGCTGGGATTTGTCGAGATGTACTCGAGCGTTTCACGCGCCCAGAATGCCGAAATTTCCGACGATCCTAGTTTCCGCCCGCTGACCTGTTCGGCAACTTCCGCAAAGAGCTGCTGCCGTTCGACCGGAGCATCTGCGATCACGCGCGAGTAGCGGCGCGGCATCCCGTAGCTGCCCTTCGCGTGCGGATGATTCCCCGCATACAATGAAATTCCGCCACCCGCATTGACGAGCGCAAATTCGCCCGCGACCGAGAAATTGCGCAGCGAGACGGGAAGGATTGCGATCGCCATTCCCGCGAGGAACAGCGCGGCCCAACTCGCGCGCCGCGAAGCGCTCAAATTCTCGGAGAACACCGGCCAGGCCAGCAGGTAGGGGGCGCAGAGCAGCAGCGCCTGCCACGCGAGCGAACAAAAGCCCAACGCGAGACCCGCGCCGAACCAGCGCAGCGCAGACGGAGACTCGTGGGCCCGCTGCGCGGCAAGCACCAGCAACAAGACGAGCGGAACCACCAGATTCGCGGTTGCGAGCCTGCCGCCAAAAAAAATCGATGTCGAATCGGCGGCGACCATCGCGCTCGCGATCAGCGCCACGCGTCGATCGAAGAGCCGCCGACCCACCGCCACGACCAGCACGCAGCTGAGCGCGCCGAGCAGAGCGTTCGCGATCAGCGCAGTTTCGAGTGCGGGTCCGAAGATCGCGTAGACCAGGCCCAGAAAATACGCGTAGAGGGGCGCGAGGACGAAGACGCCCTCCCCCAGCCGGTCGCCGCCCGCAATCTCGGTCGCCCACTGGTGGTAGATCTGGGTCCCCGTCGACGGAAGCGCGACGAAGGGATCGTGGAGGCCAATCTCCCGCAAATGCAACAGGCGCAGCGCGAGAGCAACCGCAAAAATCGCCAGCGCGCCGAGCTTCTCCCCGCGCGACCAGGCTGTCTGCGGCGACGACACTAGCTGGGCGAACGCCCCTGAGCCCCAACGGGTAGAGCCGCGGTGCCGCCGGAGCCAGCTCGTCGCGCGCGCCGGTCGGAATACGCGGCCATCCGACTCTCGAGGTTTGCAAAGCCCAGGTAGACGACGGGGATCACGAATATCGTGAGCAGAGTTGCGAACGTCATTCCCCCCACGACGGCGACGCCCAGCGGAGCGCGCGACTCACCGCCAGCTCCCAATCCGATCGCGATCGGCAGGATTCCCGCGATCGTCGAAAGCGCGGTCATCATCACGGGGCGGAAGCGCGTGCGCGCGGCTTGCGAAACCGCCTCGTATGGCTCGGCGCCCCGCGCGCGCAGCTGATTCGCAAATTCCACGATGAGAATCGAATTCTTGGTCACCAGGCCCACCAGCATCACGAGCCCAATCTGACTGAAGAGATTCAGCGTGTGCTCGGGCAGCTGAAGTCCCAACAACCAATTGGCAAACGTCGTCAGCTCGAGCGCCAGCAACGCACCCGTGAACGAAAGCGCCACCGCCACGAGGATCGTCGCGGGATGCACGAAACTCTCGAATTGTGCGGCGAGTACCAGATAGACCATCACGACGGCGAGCAGATACGCGAATCCCAGCGCGCTACCCGATTCGTAGAAGCGCTCGGACTGCCCGGAAAACCCCATCTGATAGCCCGAATCCGCGGGCAGCACCTCTCGGCCGATCGCGCTGATCCGATCCAGCGTTGCTCCGAGAGGCACGCCCTCGAGCAGGTGCCCGGTGATCGTCGCCGCGCGCTTGCGATCGTAGTGGGGCAGACCCGCGGAGGTCACCGCCTCTTCGATCGATACGACCGATGCGAGGGGCACCATGACGCCGGACTCCGACCTCACGTAGAGCCCGTACAGGTCGGTGGGATTGGCGCGCTCGGCGCGATCGATCTGGGCGATCACCTCGTAGGTTTCGCCGTGCATCTTGAATGTCGAGAGCTTCAACCCGCCCAGCAACACCTGCAGGGTCGACGCGATGTCTCGAACCGATACGTGCAGATCACTCGCCTGTTCGCGATCCACGTGAACGATCAACTGGGGTTTGTTGAGCTTGAGATCGCTGCTCAGATTCACGAGGCCCGGAACCCCGCGGGAGCGCTGGACGATTTCATCCGCATAGTCGGCAACCTTCGCGATCTCGGGCCCGGACACGACGATCGAAACCGCCGCCGAATCCCAATCGATGCTGAGCGTCGGCTCGTTGATCGGAAAGACTTCGATTCCCGGGTTGGTCGAAAATTGATAGTAGAGCGCGTCGACGATCTCCATCTGGCTCCGCTTGCGTTCGCTGCGCGGTTTCAGATCGGAGAAGATGATCCCTTCGTTGACGATCGGCGGGCCCGCCCAGTCCGGCGCGATGATCGCGACCGATGCGTGGATTTCGGGAACGTCGAGTAGCGCTTTCTCGACCTCGAGGTGATAGCGATTGGTGTAATCAAGCGTGCTGCCCTCTGGCGCATTCGAGAAGATCATGATGCTGCCGCGATCCGAAACCGGAACGAACTCCCGATCGATCTGGGAAAGAATCCACCAGCCGAGAGCCACCCACGCGACGCTGCCAGCCGCCACTAGAATGGGTCTGCTCATCGAGACCACGAGCGCCCGCGCGTAGACGTCTCGCATCCGGTCGACGGCGCGACCGAGCCAGGCGGTGACTCGGGTTTCCTGGATGTCGGTGCGGAGCACTCGCGCGCAGAGCGCGGGGGCCAGCGTGAGCGCGACGAATCCCGAGATGGCCACGGCCGCGGCCACCGCGATGCCGAATTCCCGAAACAGGCGACCCGTCGCACCGGTCAGGAACGCGAGCGGCAGGAACACCGCAATCACCGAGACGCTCGCGGCAACGACGGCGAAAGAGATTTCGACCATACCGCGCCGCGTCGCCTCGAGGCGCGGCGTGCCGTCTTCGATCCAGCGGCTCACGTTCTCGAGCACCACGATGGCGTCGTCCACCACGAGGCCGATTGCGAGCGTGAGCCCCATCAAGGTGAGGATGTTGATCGAATAGCCGAAGAAGTAGAGCACCGCGAAGGTCCCGACGATCGAAATGGGTATCGCGATGGCGGGGATGACGGTCGCTCGCAGCGATCGCAGAAAGATGAAGATCACGATCAGGACGAGGCCGATCGCGTAGAAGATGGTCATGGTCACGTCGTGAATGGATTCTTCGATGTAGATGCTCCCATCCCAGACCGGCGCAAATCCAACGCCTTCGGGAAGGCCCGCCTGAATCAGTGCGACTTCTTCCTTCACCGCGCGCGCGACATCGAGCGTATTCGCCTTCGACTGCTTGACGACGCCCATCGCGAGGCCGACTTCGCCGTCGACGCGCACCAGCGAACGCTCGTTCTGTGCGCCCACGATCGCATTTCCGATATCGCCAATTCGCACGGGCTGGCCATCCCGATTCGCGATGACGAGCGCGTTGTACTCTTCGGCGGTGCGAAGCTCGCCGGGCGTTCGCACGCTGAATTCCTGATCCAGGCTTTCGACCCGGCCCGATGGAATATCGACGTTGCTCCGCTCCAGAGCCTCGGCGACGTCCGAGATGACGAGTCCGCGTGCGGTGAGGCGGTGGTGATCAATCCAGAGGCGGATCGCGAGGCGGCGCTCGCCCACGACGTTCAAATTCGCGACACCGGGAAGCCGCGTGAGTCTGTCCTCGATCTGGGTCTCGACCAACGTCGTCAGTTCGATCTGATCGAGTCCGCCTCCGCTCAGGTTCATCCAGATCAGTCCGCCGCCGCTCGAGTCGGCCTTCGCGACGATCGGGGCCTTGACCTCGTCGGGCAATCCCTGGCGCGCGCGAGCGACGCGGTCGCGCACATCGGATGCGGCCTCGTTGAGATCGCGCGAGAGTTCGAACTCGAGCGAGATCACGGAAGTTTCCTCGCGACTCACCGAGGTGATGTGTCGGATCCCCTGGATGCTCACGAGTTCGTCTTCGAGTACCTGGGTGATCGAAGTCTCCATCACCTCGGGCGCCGCTCCAGGCAATACCGTCACGACCGATACGACCGGGTTGTCGATGTCGGGAAGCTCGCGGTAGGGCAGGCGCCCGAGCGCGATGAAGCCGAACACCAGGATCACGAGCGACATCACGATCGACAGTACGGGCCGGTCGATGCAGATCTGGGACAGGCGCATCAGGGCGGACCAGACGCGACGGGGAGGCTGGTGTACGACTCGACGCCGCCACCTTCGAAAACCTTGTGGGTTCCGCTCGTCACGATCGTATCCCCCGAGCTGAGTCCGGAAACGACGACTACCTGACCCTCACGGCGCGTGCCGAGCTTGACGGAGGCACGCTCAGCGAGGTTTTCGGGAGTCACCCGCCACACATAGGAGCCGTTGGCGTCATTGGCGATCGCCGATTCGGGCACGAGCAGGGCCTGTTCGGTGCGTTCCGCCTCGAGGTCGACGCGCGCGAACATGCCGGGCCGCAGCCGTCCGTCGGTGTTGGGCACCCAGGCCTTCAGCGCGAGCCGGCGGCTCTCGGGGTCGAGGGCGGGCGAGATGAAGTAAACCACGCCGTCAAAGCCCTCGTTCGGATACGCGGCCACCCGCGCCGTGACCTCGAGACCCGGCTGTGCGAGTGCGATCGCGTTTTCCGGGAGAGAGAACTGCAACTGCAGGCGATCTACGGCGTCGATCTGGACCAACAAGACATCGGAGTCGACGCGATCTCCGGGTGAGACCTTGCGCGCGCCCAGTGCGCCGTCGAACGGCGCGCGAATCTGGGTCCGCTCGAGGTCGATTCGCGCGAGATCCACGACGGCCTCTGCGGCCGCTACTCGAGCGCGCGCCTGTGTCAGCTCCGAAGCCGCCGAGACCTTTACCTTCGAAAGCTTTTCGGTGCGTTCGAAGACGTCGGCGGCAAGCAATCGATTCGCTTCCGCTTCGCGCAACGCTGCGCGCTGTTCGTCCGAGCGGAGCACGAAGAGCGTCTCGCCGGCTGCGACGCGGTGTCCTTCCTGGAACCCGACGGACTCGACGACGCCTGCAATCTCGGGTCGGATGACGACCGACTCCGCCGCCGCGAGCTGGCCGACGATTTCGACGCGCTCGGAAAAGGGTCGGGGTTCGACTCGGGCGGTTTCGACGACGCTCGGCGGCGTGCCCTCCGGGGATTCCAACGCGTCCGAGCTGCAGCTCGCCACCATCAGCGCAGACAGCGCAAGCGCCGAACCGAACCGCCGTTGGATGAGTAATCCGACCATCTCTGGATGCTATCACGGGTCTCGAAAGAGTGGTGGCGCGGCAGCCGAATCGCGAACTGTGCCGAGCGGCGCCCCAAGTATACTGCCACCGGTAGCCTCCGAGTGGAAACCCGATGAATCCCAACCTCGCCTTCTGGACCGGTGCTCTGGTCAATCTGATCGCCATCGTCGCGCTGGTCGCGATCGGAATTCGAAATATCCGGCGGGGCCGTTTGGCTCGGCATCGCCGCTGTATGAAAACCGCGGCGGCACTCGCCGGCTGCTTCCTCGGCATCTACCCGCTGAAGGTGCTCTGGTTCGGTCGCGAGCGGCTTTTCGAATGGAGCGAGCAAGCTGTCTTGATCCTGCGAATCCACGAAGCCTTCGTATTCGCGATGATCGTCGGTGGACTCATCGCGCTGATTCTCAGCCGAAAGATGCACCGCAACCGCAATCTGCTGAACCATCTTTCCGACGCCCCACTCGCTTCGAGCCGCGCGCTCAGCATACACCGCAAAGCGGGCTGGACCGCTGCGATCGGCGCTGGATTCGCGTTTCTGACAGCGGTTTTCGTGCTCGTGGGCATGTACGAGCGGGCGGTCAATCGATGAACGGCGCGCTGCGAGGCTGAACGATTGCGAACCTACGACTTCGCGGTCATTGGCGCCGGCATCGCCGGCGCTTCCGTCGCCCACGAGCTGCAATCGCGCGGCCGAACGCTGCTGCTCGAGCGGGAGCGCCTGCCTGGCCATCACACCACCGGACGCTCGGCCGCGTTCAGCGTCGAGAGCTACGGCAATCTCGTGGTTCAATTGCTGACGCGCGCCGGGCGCACGCTGCTGGAAGACCCGCCCGAGGCATTTGCGCAGCACCCGCTCGCACATCGCTGTCCGATGCTCTGGATCGCGCGTCCCGAACAGGTGAAACGGCTCGCGAGACGCGCGCAGCGCGTCGCCGCCGCGGGCGCCGAGCTCGCGGAACTGAGCGCTGCCGAGGCCCATGCGATGTGCCCCGTGCTGCGCGAGGAGCAGATCGCGATGGCTGTCGTGGAGCGGCGGGCGCTTCACATCGACGTCGCGGGATTGCTCGCCGCCTATCTCGCCGGCTTTCGCGCGCAGGGAGGCGATCTCGCCACGCGCGCTGCGGTGACGGAGCTGCGCTCGACCAGCGGTAGCTGGGAGATCCGAACGGGCGACGCCGAGCATCGCGCTGGCGTGATCGTAAACGCGGCGGGTGCCTGGGCGGAGGAAATCGGAGCACTGGCGGGCGCTCGGCCTGTCGGACTCGTTCCGCTTCGAAGAACCGCGATCAGCTTCGATCCCCCGCGCGGCGTCGACATCGCCCATTGGCCGTGTCTGATCGATGCCGACCAGGCGTTCTACCTGAAGCCCGAAGGCGCACAGTTGCTGGCATCGCCCTGCGATGAGACTCCTTTCGCTCCCTGCGACGTCACACCGGACGAGCTCGACGTCGCGACGGCGGTCGAGCGCGTGATGCGTGCGACGACGCTGGAGATCCGGCACGTCCGGCACCGCTGGGCGGGCCTTCGCAGTTTCGTCGCGGATCGGGTGCCGGTCATCGGAATGGACCCCGATGTTCCCGGCCTCTGTTGGCTCGCTGGCCAGGGTGGTTCCGGGATCATGACCGCCCCGTCTGCCGCGCGAGCCGCCGCCTCGTTGATCGTCGACGGCGCGCTTCCCGCCGATCTGAAGGCCCTGGGAATCAGACCGGAAATGTTCGCGCCATCGCGGCCGGCGCTGCGCCCCGAAGCCTCGGGCCGCTGACTCCAGCCGCGTTGGTTCAAACTGCGCACGCGGTATGCTGCCCGTATGCCTCGATCCCGCAACACCCGATTCCCGACCCACTTCGTCTGCGCGTGCTTTGCACTGCTCTCCCTCAGCGCTTGCGCGACGGCTCCGCGCCCCGCTGCGCGGGCGGCCGCCATCGACGAGAACCAGCGACCCGAGCGCATCGTCCTGATCACGATCGACACGCTGCGCGCCGACTACGTGGGAAGCTATGGCTCGAAAACGGCGCGCACCCCCACCCTCGATCGACTGGCGGCGGGCGGAGTGCGCTTTGCAACCGCCATTTCGCCCACGCCGCTGACGATGCCCTCGCACACCTCGATCATGACCGGCCTCGACCCGACGCTTCACGGCGTTCACAGCAACGCGAAGTTTCGCCTCGAAGATGGAATTCCGACACTCGCCGAACAATTTCAGGCACACGGTTTTGCGACCGCGGCATTCCTCTCTTCGGTCGTACTCGACCGGCGCTACGGACTGGCCCGCGGCTTCGACATCTATGACGACCGCATGGGGTTCCGCCACAACATCGAAGGCGCGACGGGCGGCTACGCGGAACGCAGCGCGGATCAGGTCGTCGATGCCACCCTCCGCTGGTTGGAGTCCGCGCCGAGCCGCTTCTTCCTCTGGGTCCACTTCTACGACCCGCACGGAAGCTACGATCCTCCAAGAGGCTTTCGTCCCAGGCAAACCACCGCCCCTACGGGCAGTCCCGAAGAACTCGGAACGCTCGAGTACGCGAAGCAGGTCTTCCCCCCCCTGTATGCGGGAGAGATCTACTTCGCGGACACGGAACTCGGTCGCCTCCTGCGCGTGTTGAAGCGGAAATTCGCGGATGACCGTACACTGCTCGTCGTCACCAGCGACCACGGCGAGAGCCTGGGTGAGCACAGCGAACTCACCCACACCCTCACCGTCTACGACGCCACCCAGAAAGTTCCCCTGTTGATGAACGGCGCAGCGTTGCCGCGCGGGCGCATCGTCGACGCGCAGGTCCGGTTGGTCGACGTGGCACCGACCATCCTGAGCCTCTCCGGACTTCCCGCAATCGAGCGCACGACGGGCAAGGATCTGATGCCCTGGATCAGCGGAGAGCGCGAGGATGGACTCGACGCCTACGTCGAAACCCTGGAGACGCATCTGGCCTACGGCTGGAGCCCGGTGCTCGGGTTGAGGACGGGCGAGTACAAATACCTGCGGACCGTCCGCCCCGAACTCTACGCGTTGAACGCCGACCCGCACGAGCAAAACGACCTGGCTGCACGCCAACCCACCCGCCTGAAAGAGCTCGACACCGCACTGGCAGCACATCTCGGTGGCGCACTGCCCGTCATCCCCAACGCAGTCGCCCCGCCCGAAGAGATCGCTCTACTCGAAAGCCTGGGGTACGTAGTTCGCGCGGCGGACGCAACCGAACCGCCGCTTGGGTGGGTCGGCGGAGCCGACCCAAAAGACGTGCTCGGCAGCTTCATCAAGATTCTCGAGGCGCGCTCCAAACTGACCGCGGGCGATCTCGAAGGCGCCCGAGCCATCCTCGATTCGGAACCCGAGGCGGGCGGTTGGATTGCCCACGCCCGCGCGGAGATCCAACTCGAACTCGGCGACGCCGAGCAGGCCGAGCGCTTGGCACGCGAAGTCATCGCGGCCCAACCCCACCACGCCGAGGGTTATCTGGTGCTCGGCGAAGCGCTCGAGCTGCAGGGGCGCACCCAGGACGCAGTCGCAGCCTACGAGGAGGCCGCCCGGATCAACCCGAACGAAACCGCCTCGCTGGTCGCGCTCGGGCAGATCTCGGAAGCCGCAGGTCAATGGGACGCCGCAGAACGCCGCTATCGCGAGGCGCTCGAATCCAATGCGCCAAGCGCGGATGGAGCTCTGAGGCTGGCCGCACTCTATTATGACCGCGGGCGTACAGCGGATGCCCGCGCCACGCTCTCGAAAAGCGGCCTGCTAGGCGCGGCTGGTCTCGATGCGTTGATCCGCCTCACCCGAGCCGAAGCCAAGGCCGGCTATCGCGACGACGCGCTCGAACGCCTCGAGCGCGCCCTCGAGCGCAAAGAGAACGCCGAGCTCGAAACCGTCTACGCGGAACTCGGCGGCGGGAGTGACCACTGAACACCGCTTCTCGTGGACGTTGCGATTGGCGAGGAGGACGCGCGTGATCGTCGAAGCCATCGGCCTGCTCCTGGCGGGATTCCTCTTCTGGGGCCTGCTCGAGTACGCGATTCACGGCCTGCTCGCCCACCGCTGGAAGACCTTCGTCTCGCCCCTCCATGGAAATCACCACCGCAATCCCCGCAACGTCTTCACGACTCCGATCGCGGTGCTGCCGATCGCGCTGTTCCTGGTCGGCGCGGCGACGCTCGCAGCGGGCCCGCTTCGAGCGGCTTTCCTGGTCGGCGGGGTGGTCGCCGGTTTCGCGCGCTACGAGTGGATGCATTGGCGTTTTCACTTCCGCGCGCCGCGCAGCAAACGCGAACGCCTGCTCCGCAGCCACCACCTCGCGCACCACTACTGCAATGCGCGGATCTACCACGGGGTCTCGACGCGCTTCTGGGATCGGGTCTTCGGCACCCTCCCGGTGGGTTGGGAAACGGATTACGCGCGAGTCAAGGACAGCGCCCCGCTCACCGGCCGGAGCAACTTCGTCGAAATCTGGAATCCCAGGACGAGTCTCGCGCACCTACGGCGGGCAATGAACCCGAAGTTGTAGTTGTTATTCGGCGGGCATCGCGAAGTTGTCAGCGCGCGTGGGAGCGTTGCCCGATCAGGGCGTTCTTCCCTGGAGCAGCATCTTCTGCCCGTCGGAAAAATACACCTGGACCTTTGACGGACTCATGATGCGCTCGATGATGCCGGTCCCGAACGATTGGTGATCGATGCGATCTCCGACCGCGTAGATTTCGCTCGTCTGGTAGGGGCGGATCGGGCGGGTCAGATCGGGCTCCACCATCGGGCCCTCGGGCTCCGGCGGGCCGCTCCTTCGGGATGCGCGCTTGGCGGGTTTCATCTGCTTCTCGGCATCGGTCAGACGGTGCCGGTGTTGCGAACCGCACTGCTTGCACTCGACCTTGCCGATGCGCCCATTGGTCATCGACACGATCACGTGCGCACCATCGCCACACTTTCCGCATTTGTTGTCGATATCTGCGCCGGCTTCCCTTTTGGCTGTCATTCGAGTGATCCCCACGCGCGGTAGACGCTCGCTCTCCGCGAGCATTTCGATTGGATGTAGAGAGCCTAACCCTCTCGGAATCGCGCAGCCACTCGGTATTCGCGAGAACTTCGCCGCGAGTTTTTCGCGATGATCCATTACGCCGAGCGCACCACGCAGACTCGCCCCGGGGGGTCCGCCAATTCCGATCTCCCGCACGTCTGAGCCGGAACTTCCGCATCTCCAATCTCGACCTGCCGCTGCTCCGATCTCGACCTACCGAAGCTCCAGTTCCTACCTGCCGCAACTTCAACCGCGCTCGGCCGCACCGATTGGCAAAAACGCGGCGATATGCGTTCACTTCGCGGGTTCCGACCGGAATTTCCGCCAGAAACGCGGCGACGCGGTTCGGGTTAGACTCCCGCCCAATCCTGGGGGAAGAGATCCAATGCGCGCAGCGTCATCCCTCGGAGCCGCGTTCACGACCGGGGTCATTGCAATCTGGCTGCTGGCCTGTGTGGGGGGTTCGGAGAACGGGCCCACGATTCTCGAGGGATCGGGTACGGCCAGAGAAGGGCTGCAAACAGGGGCCTCGGTTCCGCGACCCCGAGCCTTCGATGCGGAAGGCCCGATCCAGCTGCCTTATCGTGGACCCGGCAGGGGTGGCGTCGCGTACCGACTCACGTTGGAGATCGAGGGCGAGCGAGCGACCTTCAACCCTGCGGACAAGAATCCGCAACGGCCCGGTCGCGAAGCACAATCCCTGGAGGCGGACTTCAGGGAGCTTCCCGTCGAGCACGCAGATTCAGGCAACGACGTGTTCCTGCTCGGCCTCGACAAACTTCGCTACACGCAAAAGCAACAAAATCCTCCGGCCAGTCGCGAAATCGAGATCGCAGACGATCGATTGCGGATCACGGTCGACGGCAAGACCTCGATCGACAACCGGGGAAATCGAGTCACCGGGCCGCTCGCGCCGCGCATCTTGCTGGGCCGCATTTTCGGCGTGATCACCCACGATCCGAGCGGCAATCCCGTCAAGCTGTCGAATCGAGGCGCTCCGGCAGCACGTCAATTCATCAATGAGATCCCGATCCTCGGAGCCGTCGCGTACGCGATGGTGCCCCTCCCCGCGGAGCCGATCACACCGGGTTCCAGCTGGGTCGGTGTTCGCATTCCACCCAGTCGCTCCGGCGAGCTCGGTCTGGGCTTGACGGTCGAATACACGTTGACGGGCTTCGAGGTCTTCGAAGGCGTTTCCTGCGCGATGATTCTGCTGGCTGCCCACGTCGACGAATACGCGGTCACGAGCGTCACGGGGCACGAATTCGATCGAGTTCAGGCGACGCTCAACGGAACGGCCTGGGTCGAACTGGAAAATTCGCTCCTTCGCCGAGTCGTACTCAGCGATCAGATCAGAGCCAGCTGGACCGACGCGCGCGATCCCAGGACGGGCACGGAGCGCCGCATCGAACACGTGAGCAAACTGGTGCTGGCGTTGCGCGACCGAGACGCAAAGTCCGATCGGTGGTCAGACGGTACGACGCATTTCGAAACTCGCTGAGCGGAAGCTGCTCAGGTGGCGTCGGCTTCGCCGCGAAAAACCTCGCGCGACAGCTGCTTCTCGCTTGCGGCGACGATGCAGCTGACAGACGCATCGCCGGTGACGTTGACGGCTGTGCGCACCATGTCGAGCAACCGATCGACGCCGAGTATCAGCGCAATCCCCTCGACTGGAAGATTCACCTGGCGCAACACCATTGCGAGCATGATGAGCCCTACACCTGGAACCCCGGCCGTTCCAATCGATGCGAGCGTGGCGGTCACGACGACCATCGCATAGTCCATCGGCAAGAGCTGGATCCCGTAGGCCTGGGCGATGAAACCCGTTGCGACGCCCTGCATGATCGCCGTCCCGTCCATGTTGATGGTCGCGCCGAGCGGAATCGTAAACGAGGCGATCGAATTCTTGACCCCCATCTTGTGTTCGACAGTCTCGAGCGTGACGGGGAGTGTCGCATTGCTGCTGGCGGTGCTGAACGCCAACGCGATCGGATCACGCATGTGGCGAAAGAATGCGATCGGATCTAGGCCCGCGAGAACCCGCAGGAGGCTCGAATAGGTGACCAGCGCGTGCAGTACCAGCACTCCGAGAACCAGCAGAAAATACTGGAGCAGTGGCAACATCGCGCCGAATCCCTGGAGCGCGAAGACCTTCGCGATCAGGCAGAATACCCCGTAAGGTGCCAAGCTCATCAACAACATCACGAGCCGCATGATCACGGAATTGAGATCGTCGAAGAATTTCAACAAGCGCTTGCCCGGCTCCCCGGACAGCGTCAGCGCGAGGCCGAAGAGGCCCGCAAAGACGATGATCTGCAACATGTTGCCATCGGCCATCGCCTGGATCGGATTCGTCGGGAACAGATCGATGAATACATCCGCGAGCGACGGAGCCTCCTGCGCCTCGAAGGAAGCATCGGTATCCAATTCGAATCCAGCACCGGGTCGAACGATCGTGGCCGCAAGCAGTGCCAGCGACACCGCGATCGCGGTGGTTGCCAGATACAGGCCCAGCGTCTTTGCGCCTACCCGGCCGAGCTTCGCGACATCGTCCAGCGCGGCCGTGCCACAGACCAGGGAAACGAATACCAGTGGAACGACCAGGAGCTTCAGACTGGCCAGGAAAATCGAACCGCCCACGTGGAGGAGCCCATTCACCGCGAAGTCTTCGATCCAGCCGGAGACTCCAATCCAGTTGAGCAGCAGGCCGATGGCGAGCCCGGCGCCCATTCCGAGGACGATCTTGAACGTCAGGCTGCGACTCCCGCCCCGATCGGTCTGCATCGGTCCCCCCGAATTGGCGGCGTGAGCATACCCCGGCAGCACGGTCGGGTCGCAACGCCGCGGGAAAGAGGCGTAGGCGGCTGGAAAGCGTTACTCCCTGCTGGATGAAGCTCCTCGCTGCCGACTTCACCGAGAGTCTGCGCCGCGGAGAACCGCGGATCGAAGCGCTCCGAACGCTGGGCGATCCCGATCCGGGCGCAGCGGCGGTCGCATTCTCGCTGGCCCTCGAAGAACCCGGGCTCGCGCCACACGCGGAGACCTGGGTACCCGCACTTCTGCACTCCGCGCGACCTGGGCGCGGAGCGGAGCGCTTGCTCGCGCTCGCGCGGGAGCGCCGCGCAGTGGGTCGGATGTTCGACCCGCGCCGCACGCCATCGTTGCCACTCATTCTCGGATCGAGCGACTTCCTCGCGCGACTGCTGGTTCGCCATCCCGATTGGGTCGAAGAACTCGAAACTCCGCTGTGGGAACCCGCCGGTATCGGGCCGATCGCTCCGGATTGGGGTGCGATCCGCGCTGCCAAATACCGCGGCCTGCTGCGCATCGCAGCCGCCGATTTGTCGAATCGGCCGTTGCGAGACAGCCTTCGGGCACTTTCCAATCTCGCGGATGCTTGCCTCACCTCGGCGATGCAATGCACCGCGCGCGAACTCGGCGAATCGGATCCACCCATGCTCCTCGCGCTCGGCAAACTCGGTGGAGAGGAACTCAACTTCTCTTCGGACGTGGATCTCCTGTTCCTCTACGATGGCTCAGCCTGCGGCGACAATCTCGAGCGCAACCAGCGCGCTGCAAACTTCATCCGCCACCTGAAGAAACGGATGGAGATGCCAACCGAGGAAGGTTTCATCTACCGCATCGACCTCGACTTGCGGCCGGAAGGCGTCGCCGGCGCGCTCGCCAATTCGATCACGGCCGCGCTCGATTACTACGAGAGATTCGGCGCCGAGTGGGAGCGCCAGATGCTGATTCGCCTGCGCGCGTTGACGGGGCCCCCTGGTCTGGCCGATGCGTTTTGTGAGGGGATCCGACCGTTCGTCTACCGGCGAAGCATCGACCCGGCGGTGCTTCGCGCCGTGCGCGACATGAAACGCCGGATCGAGAGGGAGCGACGCGAGGCGCAGCGGGACCTCGAGGTGGATCTCAAAGAGGGCCCGGGCGGCATTCGCGACGTCGAATTCCTCGTGCAGGCTCTGCAACTCTTCCTCGGCGGCCGCACGCCCGAGATTCGCACGGGCAACACGCTGGATGGTCTCGATGCCCTCGCGCGAACGAAGCTGCTTCCCGAAGCGACTGCGGCTGAACTCACGACCGCTTACCTCTGGCTTCGCCGCGCCGAACACGCTCAACAACTCGTCGAAGAGCAGCAGACAGCGAAATTCCCCCGCCGCCCCCGCGCCCAGCTGGGGCTCGCGCGCCGCATGGGATACGACGAGCCCTCTGGAGACGATGCGCGCGCGCATTTGATCGATGACTGGAGCCGATATCGCGCTCACGTCCGGACCCACTTCGACGCCTTGGTATTGAGGGGTGATCTATGCGCGCGCTGAGAGATCGGCTCATCGGTGCGATCCGTGGCGGCGTTCTCGAGGAGCGCGTCGCAACATCAGCGGCGTCGTTTCTCGAGCGGAGATCCAAAGACGCCGCCGCCGCGCGCCTCGAGGGCGACGTGCTCTGCGGACTGGCTCGCGTGCTCGCAAGCCAGCCGATGGTCGCCGGCTTTCTGAGTCACCGCCCGTGGCTGCTCGAGCGCATCGCCGATTCCAACCCGATGACGCTGACCGCGCGGGCGAAGGAACTCGAAGGGGCCTCCGATGAGCGCGCGGGCGATCTCGAAGCCGCGCTCGATGCGCTTCGAATCCTCCGGCGCGAAGAGACGTGTCTGGCCGCATGTCTCGATCTCGGAAGGGTCGTCCCGTTCGAATGCGTATCCGATTTCCTGTCCATTCTCGCCGAGACGATCGCCCGTCGGGCGCTGAGGCTTGCGCAGGACGAATTGGGCGACACTCGGGCAGTCTCGGACTTTGCGGTGCTCGGGATGGGTAAGATCGCGGGCCGCGAATTCACCTACCACTCGGATCTCGATCTGATCTTTCTCTGCAGTCGCGCCTCCGGCGACATCTCGGTGACGTCGCGGGTCGGGCAGCGAATGATCTCCTACCTCGCCAACACGACCGGCGCTGGGATCGCCTATGCGGTGGATACACGCCTGCGGCCCTCGGGACGTCAGGGCGTGCTGGTCACGTCATTTGACAGCTTCGAGCGCTACCAACTCGAAAACGCGGAAATCTGGGAGCACATGGCACTGCTCCGAGCTCGCGCCATCGCGGGCCAACGCGAAGACGCACAGAACCTGCTCGAGGAAGTGCGTCAGAAGGTGTTGGCGCGCAGCGACAAGCCCTGGAGTTACGTCAAAGAACTGCGCGCCATGGTCGAACGCGAGAGAGCGCGGCCATCCGAACACACGATTGCGCTCAAGACCGGGCGCGGTGGTTTGATGGACGTCGATTTCCTGGCGGCGGGTGGCGTGCTCGAGGTGCGACCGGGTCGCTTCCCGTTCCTTCCGAGTGTTCCCGCGCTGCTCGACACGATCGCCCAGGGCTCGAGGGTCGCGCAGCTCCTGGACGACTACGCACTCTTGCGACTCGTGGAATCCAGAGCCCGCTGGATTGCGGGGCGGAGTGTCGACGACGCCAGAACGGACGGCGGCGAATTCGCCCTGCTCTCGGAGCTCGTCGATCCCGAAATCGCTCCGTCGGCGCTGCTCGAGGCGATCTCCGAAGCGCAGCGGCGGATTCGAGCGACGTTCGAATCCGTACTCGAACGCGACGGAATCTCTGCGCTATCCGACTGAACCGAGGAATTCCAGCGCACTTTGCGGGGAGATTTCTCGGACACGCAAAGTGCACGCGTAACTAGGCTTCCTGGAGGCCTTTTTCCACTTCATCGAGCTTTGGAGCCGATCAAGTCCAGCGCGGAACGTCCCGATGCTCTCCGCACAGCGAGCCCTTCCGACGGGCTCGCGCGGAGGCTCCGTACTGCCGTGCGTCTGGTCGCCTGCACGAACTGCCATACCCAATATGACGTCACGGACGTGCAGGCGAAGACCATTCCGTGCCGCTGCGGCGAGGAAATCGACAACGTTCCGCTTCAAGCCAAGGACGCTGCGATTTCACGTTGCGGCTCCTGCGGCGCCGCCGTTCCGGGCGGCGCAGACATCTGTCAGTACTGCGGATCCGAGATCATCCGCGAGCCTGGCAAACACAGCCTGATCTGCCCCGAGTGCTACGCGCGCTGTGCAGACGGCTCGCGATTCTGCACCGCCTGCGGTGTCGGATTCCGGCCGGAGCGGGTGCGGATCGAAGGACACGAACTGCCCTGCCCGGCCTGCTCCACGGGGATGCCACCACGCCTGGTCGGCGGCGTCGGAGTCAACGAATGCCTGTCTTGCCACGGGCTCTGGGCACCGGGCGAGAGCTTCGACCTTCTGGTGAGTCGCGCAATCGACGCGAGACAGCAGGCCAGCCCGGCCGAATTGCACGCCCTCAAGCCGCGCGTCACGGGCTCCAACCCCACCCGACAGGGCGTGCAGTATCGCAACTGCCCCGAGTGCGACGTGCACATGGCGCGCCGCAACTACCGAAAGAAGTCGGGAGTGATCATCGACACCTGCTCGGAACACGGCGTCTGGCTGGACGCTGATGAACTCGAGCAGATTGCGGGTTTCATCCTCAGCGGCGCAGCCGGCGAGCGGATCGAACCCGAATCGGCAGAACAGCGCAAGAAGAAAGTCGCAGCGGCCACGGCCTTCGCAGGTCTCGAAGGCGAGCGCGCGAGCCGCCAGTTCACCCAGCCGTCCGGCTTCTCGAGCTTTTCGAGGGACGGAAGCGCGGTCGAATCGATTGCAAGTCTACTGTTCAAGATCCTGAAGTAGGAGAAATCACATGGGCCTGATGAACAAGCTTCGAGCCGAGCTGATCGACATCATCGAGTGGATCGATGACAGCCGACACACACTCGTCTGGCGTTTTCCGCGCTACCAAAATCAGATCAAGTACGGCGCCCAGCTGATCGTCCGGCCCGGCCAGCAGGCGATCTTCGTCGTCGAGGGAAAGATCGCAGATGTATTCGAGCCCGGTCAATATCGGCTCGAGACCAAGAACCTACCGGTGCTCAGCACGATCGCGGGTTGGAAATACGGCTTCGACAGCCCCTTCAAATCCGAGGTCTACTTCGTCAGCACCCGTCAGATCACGGATCTGAAGTGGGGAACCCCGAACCCGGTGGTGATGCGCGACCCCGACTTCGGAAACATCCGCGTGCGTGCGTTCGGAACCTACACCCTCAAGGCCAAAGATCCCAAGACCCTGCTCCGCGAGTTGGTCGGAGCCGACGGCTATTTCGAAACCGAAGAAATCAGCGAGCTTCTGCGCTCGATCGTAAATACCTCGTTCGCCGACATCGTCGCGAAATCCGAAATTGCCGTGCTCGACTTCGCAGCCCACTACAGGGAGCTGGGTGAAGAAATCCGAAAAGTGGTGATGGAACGCGTCGATGACGAATACGGGCTCGAGATTCCGCAACTCTACATCGTCAACATCTCCGTACCTGCTGAAGTCGAGCAAGCACTCGATGCGCGAACCAGCATGAATGCCATCGGCGACATGGCGGCCTATCAGGGTTATCAACTCGGACTGGCCATGCCCGTCGCGGCCGCCAATCCCGCAGGCGGCCTCGCCGGAGCCGGCGTCGGACTCGGCATGGGCCTGGGAATCGCCCAGACGATGGCTGCGCGGCCGACGCAGGGTGGCAGTCCAGCTCCCGCACACAACCCAGCGCCTCCACCGCTGCCCACACCAAACTGGCACATCGCAGTGAACGGTCAATCCCAGGGTCCCTTCACGCCTGAGCAGATTGCAGAGGGAATCGCGACGGGGCAGGTCCGCGGGGATACACTCGTTTGGCGTGCGGGAATGGCAAATTGGATGGCCGCCCGCCAGATACCGGCGTTCGCAGCACTGTTCCAACCGGCCCCGCGCCCTCCGCTGGTGATCAACCGCGACGATGAATGAGCGCGTCGATGGATCGCTGAACGGTTAGCGCGCTTTGCTTGCGCGATCGAATACCCAAGGCTCCAGTTCATTCGTTCAATCAACACCCACCGCCTCGAATTGGCTACTCGACCGAATACCCGAGGCCCCATTTCATTCGCTCATTGAATACGCAATGCGCCATTTCGCTTGTTCGATCGAGCACCTAAGTCCATGAATCGCTCGTTCGCTCCGATGACGATCAGCACAATTTCGTTTACGCGTTTACTCATTGATTGGCTGAATCCGCGGCTCTTTTGGCCATTGGATTGGCGAAGTTCGCCGTTGACTTGCGGGATTCAACGCAACATTGAGTCCATCGATTTGCCGATCATCGATTGGGCGCGCTAAGCTACGCGCACCGTTGAAGGAGTTATTTCGATGATCGAAGATAGTCCGGTGCAGGAGTCCAGCGAAAAACCGCGCGGAGGAAAGCGCAAGGGCGGTGGGCGCGCCGGACGCCACGCGAAGAGGAAAAAGGGCACCGTGGGAATGGCGGTTCGCGCGGGAATCGAGGGCGGGGCCTACAAACCCTTGAGCGATCGCGACATCGAGCGCATCCACGATACGGCACTCAACGTGCTGGCGAACATCGGTATCGGAGAGCCGATACCGGAGATTCTCGAATACGCGCTGCCGAAGGGTTGCACGCTCAACGAGCACGGGCGCCTGTGTTTCCCGCGTTCTCTGGTCGAAGACCTCATCGACGTATCCGCCAAGGGCTACACCGCATACGGAACCAACCCGAAAAACGACCTCCGGATCACTGGAAGACGGGTCCACATGGCGACGTCGGGCGAAGCGGTCAACATCCTCGACTACGAGACGCAGGCCTATCGGCCGTCAACCCTCGTAGACCTCTACGATGCGGCTCGTCTCGCAGACCAACTCGAGCATATCCACAATTTCGGCCAACCCTTCATCGCATCGGAATGGAGCGGAGACGTCTTCGTCCACGACATGAATATCGCCTACGCGGAAATGGCGGGAACCGACAAGCCCTTCGCGCTCGGCATTGCAATGGTGGATCACATTGAACCGCTCATCGCTCTCTTCGACGCCTTCCTGGGAAAAGAAGGCGGATTCTTGAAGCGGCCTTTCTGCATCTTCGGTGGCTGCCCGATCGTTTCACCGCTTCGCTTCGGCAAGGAAAACGCGGAAGTGCTGGTCAAGGTGGCGCAACTCGGGCTTACGGGTGACATCGCAATCGCCGCCCAGGCGGGTGCGACGGCTCCCGCCGCGCTTGCGGGCGCCCTCGTGCAAACGTTTGCATCGTCGCTAGCGTGCCTGTGCGTGACGAATCTCGTCCGACCGGGAGCCGCGATCAATTTTGGCATCTGGCCGTTCATCTCGGATCTGCGAACCGGGGCATTCAGCGGGGGAAGCGGCGAAGAGGCCCTGGTGATCGCATCAGCCACACAGTTGGCCAGCCACTACGGGCTGATCACCAGCGTTCCGAGCGGCATGACCGATTCCAAGACGATGGACGCGCAGGCGGGCTACGAAAAGGCGATCACGACGACAGCGGTCGCTCTCGCAGGGGGTAGCGTCGTCAGCTGCTATCCGGGCATCGTCGGAAGCCTTCTCGCGCAATCCTTCGAGGGAATGGTCATCGACAACGACATGCTGGGAAGCGTTCTGCGTCTGCTCCGAGGCGTCGAGGTCTCGGACGAGACACTCTCCTACGACATCATCGAGAGCACGGTCTACGGCGCAGGGCATTACCTCAATCAGGATCAGACATTGAAAATCATGCAGACGGAGTATCTCTATCCTCAAGTCGGAGATCGACGCACGGCGAACGATTGGCAGGACAGTGGAAGAGAGACCATATACGACCTCGCTCACGAGCGAGTCAAGCAGATGCTATCGACCCACTATCCCGAGTACATTTCGCCCGAGGCCGATGCACGAATCCGCGAGAGATTCCCGATCAAACTGGATCCGAAAGACATGAAACCCGGGAACGGAAGGTGGGGCGCCTGAGCATCGGATCGCGAGTCCCCGGTGCGTGCCCGCACCCTCAACGTCTCAGTTTCTGAAACTCGGAAGCATCGAACACATCCACCCGGATCACCTCTGCGCGCGCCTCGTCCGCAGCATGCAGCATTTCGAGTTCGGCACGCGAAATCACACCGGCCGCCAGGCCCGCGTTTGCCATCGCCTCGCCGGGTGAGCGGTCGATCACGCCCTCGCGAACCGCTGCGCGAAGTCTGGCCTCGATGCGCAACGCCTCGGTGGCCTTTTCGAGTGCCGCTTCCAGCCTGCCCAGACCGAGTTCGTCCTTGGGAGGAATGAAGATGCCGCGGGTCAAACGCTCGCGCGCCTCGGCGTCGTCGAGCACGGCCGTGGCGACCTCGCTCACGCGAGCATCGTTGGGCCCCAGTTCGCGTCGCCCGAGCGGAAAGATGAGCGGGCGAAGCACCCAGGCCAACGGTCGGGCGGGCAGATTTCGCAAAACGCCATCGAGGGCGTGCTGAACCCTCGCCAGCGCGTGATCGCACGCCCACGCCACGAAGGGGCGATCGCCAGTCAGCGATCCCATGTCTTGGAAGTGTTTCAGCGATGCGGATGCCAGATACATCCAGGCGAGCGCGTCGGCAAGCCGGCCGGTAATCATCTCCCGGCGCTTGAGTTGCCCGCCGAGGCTGGCCATGCAGACATCGGACACGATTGCGAATGCTGCACTGGCTTGCGACAGGCGCTGCACGTAGCGCCGCGCGAATCCGTGTGGCGCACTCCGCTCGAGGTGGCCCGACGACAGGCCCAGAAGCAGCGCCCGGCCGGCCGTGCTGAAGACGTGACCGACGTGCCCGAAGAAGGCCCGATCGAACTTCTCGAGGTCGCCCTCCCCGAATGCATGGATCTCCTCGAGTGCAAACGGATGGCAGCGGATGGCCCCTTGGCCATAGATGATCATCGAACGGGTCAGGATGTTGGCTCCCTCGACCGTGATGCCGACCGGAACGGCCGCGTAGACGTTTCCGAGTACATTGCGTGGACCGCGCTGAATCGCAGCACCTGCGCGAATGTCCATGGCGTCGTTGGTCACGGACCGCAGCGCGTCGGTGAGGTATGCCTTCGCGATCGCCGAAAGAACTGCGGGCTTCTCTCCCGCGTCGACGCTGGCTGCGGTGAGGATGCGCGTGGCATCCGCGAGATAGGTGAGGCCAGCGATACGCGCGAGCGGCTCCTCGACGCCTTCGAATCGCCCGATCGGCGTATCGAATTGCTCACGGACCATCGCATAGGCACTGACCACGCGCGTGGCGAGCTTCGCGCCGCCCACAGACAACGACGGCAGCGAAATCGAGCGACCGACTGCGAGGCTCTCCATCAACATGCGCCAGCCCTGGCCCGCGCGTTCCACACCGCCAATGATGAAATCGAGCGGCACGAATACGTCGCGACCGATGATGGGACCGTTTTGAAACGGAATGCCCATTGGATCATGGCGCGACCCGATCTCGATCCCCTCGAGATCGGCGGGAATCAACGCGCAGGTGATCCCGAGTTCGGCTTCTTCACCCAGCACCCCGTCGGGATCCCGCAGTTGAAACGCGAGGCCGATCAGCGTGGCGACGGGTGCCAGGGTGATGTAGCGCTTGTGCCAGTTGAGTCGCATGCCAACGACTTCTTCGCCTCGATATTTTCCGCGACAAACGACCCCTTCGCTCTGCGTGGCCGCCGCGTCGCTTCCGGCTTCCGGACCCGTGAGCGCGAAGCAGGGAATTTCCTCTCCGCGTGCGAGTCGAGGAAGATAGTGGTCGCGTTGCGCAGCGGTTCCGTAATGCAAGAGCAGTTCCGCGGGGCCCAGGGAATTCGGAACCATGGCCGTTACGGCTGCAGTGATGCTGCGGCTCGATATCTTCTGGACGACCGCGGAGTGGGTCTGCGCGGAGAACCCGAGTCCTCCGTATTTCTCCGGAATGATCATTCCGAAAAAGCGCTCTTGCTTGAGGAATCTCCAGACATCCTCGGGGAGGTCGCCCAACTGAGTGACGTCCCATTCGCTCAGCATCCGACACAACTGCTCGACGGGACCGTCGACGAACGCCCGCTCTCGCTCACTCAGCGGCTGGGGCCGGAAATTGAAGAGCACCCGCCAGTCAGGCGCTCCAGAGAAGAGCTGCTGGTCCCACCAGACGGTTCCGGCTTCCAGGGCAATTCGCTCGGTTTCGCCGAGCCGCGGCAACAGCCGCCCGACCCGTGGCATCACCAGCGGCGTGACCCATCGACAGCGCCACTCGCGCTTTCCAAACAGCAGTGCCGCCGCCCCAAACAGCGCACTGCCGCCCAGCCACGCAACCCACGAATCAGGCCCAGAAAGCGCCCACGCGAGCAGGAGCAGACCACCGCCCGCGACCCAAGCCCAGTATGGGCGGCGGCTGAACAGCAGACCCATCGAGAGTGCACCGACAATCACGAACGAGATGAGCGTCATCCTTCAGTCACCCCCATGCTGTTGGCGTTCAGCGAAATCACGATCTCGATGGCCCGGGTTTCGGCCGACGCGCTCGCGGCCCACACCTCGCTCGACGGTGAGTCGATCCAGCGGCCAACTGCCATGAAGCATTGTATGGCATTTCGCCGGCGACTCGCACGCTTACGGGATCGCCCGCGCGCGCTGCGCCAATGCGTGATCCTGCCCCTATTTGGTAGGTTCCGTGCGCTGGACCATCCTTGGACACGACCGAATCTTGCGAGATCTGAGGGCTCGATGACTGTTACGACCCGATCGAACTCCGGACGGCGACGCGCCCTCCCCGTCGCGCTTCTGCTCATGGTCGCCGCGATGTGGGTGGGTTGCGGGGAAGAGCCGGCCCCCGCGGCGCCGGTTGCGCGGCCCGTCAAGATCCTCGCGATCAGCTCGGCGGAAGATTCCGAGATCCTCGAGTACGCGGGGACGGTTGCAGCCGCACAACACTCGGAAATGGCGTTCGAGGTGCCGGGCAAGATCACCCATTTTCCGGTCATCGAAGGCCAGATCGTCAAGAAAGGCGATCTGCTCGTCCGGATCGATCCGCGCGACATGGCGGCACTCGCCGATGTCGATACCGCGAAAGTTCGCCTCGCGAAAGCTGAATACGAGCGCACGAAGAAGCTCTTCGAAGCCGATGTCGTCTCGCAACAGGAAGTCGAACGCGCGAAACGCGCATACGAAGTCAATGTCGCGAAGTCACAAGGATCTGCCAAGGGCCTCGAAGACACGGAGTTGTTCGCGCTCTTCGACGGGATCGTCGCGAAAAAACTCGTCAAGGATTTCGAGAACGTCCAGGCAAAGCAGCCCGTGCTGATTCTCCAGGACACGACGAACCTCGAGATCGATGTCACGATCCCCGAAGCGGACGCCGTGAGGACTGTCCCGCGCCTGACCCTCGAGGAGCGCACCGCTCGGGTCAAACCGGTCGTCATCGTGACATCGCTTCCAGATCGATCCTTCCCGGCCCACATCGTGGAGTTCAGCACTACGGCAGACCCCGTCACCCGAACCTTTGGCGCCACGCTCCGCTTCGACCCGCCGAATGACGTCAGCATCAAGCCCGGAATGACCGCCACGGTGAGAATTCACGTCCCGGCCGACTCGCCAGTCGGCGTCGCCGCCAAGAGCGTCTCGATACCGGCGAGCGCCGCGCTCACCGACGATACCGGTCAGGCCTTCGTCTGGGTCGTCGACCCGAAGGCGATGACCGTCAAGCGCACGCCGGTGCAGCTCGGCAATCTCTCGGGATCCCGGGTTTACGTGACGAGCGGGCTGGCGCCGGGCCAGCAGATCGCGATCTCTGGGATTCATCAACTTCGCGACGGCATGCTCGTTCGCCGCCAGGGCAGCTGAAGCGGCCAGCCGATGAATTTCGCCGAGGTTTCCATCAACAACCGCGTCGTCACGCTCACGTTCGCCGCCGTGATGCTGCTGGGCGGATTCCAGGCATTCAACGGACTCAGCCGGCTCGAGGACCCGGAATTCACGATCAAGGATGCCCTCGTGGTCACGCCCTATTCGGGCGCCTCGGCTGCAGAAGTCGAAGCCGAAGTCACCGACGAAATCGAGATCGCCGTCCAGCAACTCGCGCAACTCGACGAGATCGAGTCGAGGTCGGTCCGCGGCATGTCGACCGTGACCGTTTCGATCAAGAAGCAGTACGACAGGCACTCTCTCCCGCAGGTCTGGGACGAGCTGCGCCGCAAGATCGGAGACGCACAATCCAATCTCCCGCCGGGTGCCGGGCCATCGCTCGTGATCGACGATTATGGCGATGTATACGGGGTCTTCGTAGCAATCTACGGCGAGGAGTACAGCTATGCGGAACTCAAGAGTGTCGTAGATCTGTTGCGCCGCGAACTCCTGCTGGTTCGAGACGTCGCCAAGATCGACACCTACGGCGAATTCGTCGAGGCCATCTACGTCGAACTCGAGCGCGACCGGATGGCAGAACTCGGCATCCCGAGCAGCGCGATCATCCGCGAACTCACCGACAAGAACGTCGCAGCCGACGCCGGGCGCGTGAAGGTCGGTCCCGAATTCATCTCGATCGTTCCGACCGGAGAACTCGACTCAGTCGAAAATTTCGAATCGCTCCTGGTCAGCCCCGGCGAAGCCAGGCAGGTCTTTCTCAGGGACGTCGCGCAGGTTCGCCGGGGCTACGTAGAGCCGCACTCGACGCTGATGCGCTACGACGGGAGAGCCGCGATCGGCCTGGGCATCTCGACCGTCTCGGGCGGAAACGTCGTGGTGATGGGCGAGGCACTCGGCAAGCGAATGGAACAACTCCTGCCCCAGATCCCATTGGGGATCCAGATCGGCCTCGTTTCCGTTCAATCCACTGCCGTCAACGAGGCGATCTCGGGGTTCGTCGTCAGCCTGATCGAGGCGGTCGTGATCGTGATCGCCGTGCTGCTCGTGTTCATGGGCCTGCGCAGCGGGCTGCTGATCGGCTTCGTGTTGGTTCTCACGATCGCGGGAACCTTCATCTTCATGGGTCCCTGGGGCGTCGCACTCGAGCGGATCTCGCTGGGCGCGCTGATCATCGCGCTCGGAATGCTCGTCGACAACGCGATCGTGGTCGTCGATGGCATGTTGATCCGAATCCAGAAGGGCGAAGACGCGAAGGCTGCCGCAGCCGCGGTCGTGGATCAGACCGCGATGCCACTGCTCGGTGCGACGGTCGTCGCGATCCTCGCATTTGCGGCGATCGGAACCTCGGACGACTCCACGGGCGAATTCTGCCGTTCCCTCTTCCAGGTCGTCTTCATCTCGCTCGGACTCAGCTGGATCACGGCCGTCACCGTGACCCCGCTTCTCTGCGTGATGTTCCTGCAGCCACCGAAAGCGTCGTCGGAAGATCAGGATCCGTATTCGAGCGGGTTCTATCGCAAGTATCAGTCGTTTCTCCGCGGTTGTATTCGCATGCGCTGGGCCAGCGTGGCTGCGGTCGTCGGAATGTTCGCCGCCTCGCTCTGGGGCTTCGGCTTCGTCGACCAGAGTTTCTTCCCGCCGTCGACGCGCCCGCAGTTCATGATCGACCTCTGGATGCCCCAGGGGACCCACATCGACGATACGACGCGCGCCGTCGAAAAGGCCGAAACCTACCTGCGTGAGCAAGAGGGGATCACGCACGTGAACTCATTGGTTGGACAGGGCGGCTTGCGCTTCCTGCTCACCTACACTCCCGAAAAACTGGATAGTTCCTACGCGCAGCTGATCGTCGACGTCGACGACGCAGCGAGAATCCCGAGTCTGATCCCGCAGATCGAGAGCGACTTCGCCGATTTGCTTCCAAACGCACTCAGCTACGCATTTCCGTTCGAACTCGGCCCGGGCGCCAACGGCAAGATCCGCGCGCGCTTCAGCGGGGCGGATCCATCGGTTTTGCGCGATCTCGCCCAACAAGCGGAAGCCATCTTCCACACAGACCCCAGCGCGAAAGCGATCCGTACCGACTGGCGTCAACGCGTGAAGGTGGTGGAGCCGGTTCTCGCAGAACAGCAAGCGAATTCCAACGGCATTACGCGGACCGACGTCGCCGAAACGCTGCTCCAGGCATTCCAGGGCGTTCCGGTCGGCGTCTACCGGGAAGGCGATCTGCTGCTGCCGATCATCCTTCGCGCGCCAGAGGCGCAGCGAGCCGACGTCGCGAGCATGCAGAACCTCCAGATCTGGAGCCCCGCCGCCCAGGGGATGATTCCCCTCCGGCAGGTCGTCTCGGGCTTCGAGACGCGATTCGAAGACGAGATCATCGTGCGCCGAGACCGTAAACCGACCATCACGGTCTTCGGGGATCCCAAGACGGGGCCCGCGAGCGTGCTGTTCAGCCGCCTGCGGCCCCAGATCGAAGCCATCGAACTTCCGCCGGATTACCACCTCGAATGGGGGGGCGAGTACGAGGACACCGCCAATGCCCGGGGCCCACTCATGGCGAGCCTGCCGATGTTCGTGATGATGATGATCTTGATTACGATCGCACTCTTCAACACATTGAAAGAACCGTTGATCATCTGGCTGTGCGTTCCGCTCGCGTTGATCGGCGTGACGGCTGGCCTGCTGCTCACCGCGCAGCCATTCGGCTTCATGGCCTTGCTCGGATTCTTGAGTCTGATGGGGATGCTGATCAAGAACGCGGTCGTTCTGATCGACGAAATCCGGCTTCAGCGCGGCGAAACCTCCGAGCTTCTCACGGCGATCCTGAATTCGGGCACGAGCCGCCTGCGGCCCGTGGCGATGGCCGCTTCGACCACGGCGCTCGGCATGATCCCACTGCTGCTCGACGCGTTCTTCGTTGCGATGGCCGTGACGATCATCTTCGGGTTGATGTTCGCAACCCTGCTCACGATGATCATCGTGCCCGTGCTCTACGCGATCTTCTACGGCGCGTCGAACGACGCGGCCGAAAGCACATCCGCGACGAATTGAACGGCCTTGCTGTGGTATTGACGAGCGGCGGCCTGCCACAAATCGGCAGGCCGATCTCGTTGCGAGATCGATCGGTGAACCTGTCTTGGGAATCGGCCGGCGGGAAGTGCAGACGGCGGGGCAGCTGTATCCGCTGCCCCGCCGTCCGTCGGGTTACTGCCGCGGGTGAAGCTCCACCCGCCTGTTGGTCTGGCGTCCCTCGTCCGTGTCATTCGAAGCGACCGGGCGAGTCTCGCCGTAGCTTCGCGCTGCGAGCCGGCCGGCACTGACGCCCTTGCTCACGAGATAGCTCCTCACGGCTTCCGCGCGCCGTTGACCCAGGCCCTGATTGTAGTTTTCGGGCCCAACCGAATCGGTATGCCCATCGATGTCCATCGGGATATTCGGGCAGCGCTTCAGTTGGTCGACGGCAACGTCGAGAATCACCGAACTCGAACCGGTGATCTCCGCCTTGTTGAACGCGAATTCGACACCGCGCAGAACGATCCGGCCCTCACAAGCATCTGGTTGTGCGGCAGCCTGACCGGAAAAGACGGCGTGGGTGAACTTCATGAATTTGCTCGCATCCCAGACGTCGCCGATCTCACGCGCGCTTCCACAACGCGTGAGCGCCGAAACCGCCTTGAGAAATCGCGCACCGTCCTCGTCATCACCGACGTGCACCGTATGGAAACAGACGTTGCCCGAACGGCTCTCGACCAGCGCTTTCGCGGCATCCATTGCCTCGTTCTCGACGTCTGCCAGTCCATCGGAGAAGATCACCACCGCGGCAACGCCCGCCTTGGTCTTGAGACTTTCCTGAACCTCGGCGAATACGTGTCGGAACGGCGTCTCGCCGCCGTAGCCGTGAATGTCTCCGAGAATTCGCAGGCTGTCCGCCTTGCTGCCGAGTGCATTCCGGTTGAAGGGAGCCAGCGGAGAAACGATCCGATCCTTGCCTCCGAAACCAATCAGTGATGCGTCGTAATTACCGGGAATCATGGCGCGGGTGTTTCCCTCGGGCATCGCTTTGACGAACGATTGGGTGAGCGCCTTCACGTGCGGGAAGGTCTCGGCCATGTAGGTCGTGCCCGACGAGTCGGCAATCACGACGGCCTGGCTCGGAATCCGCTGCTCGTTGGCAGAGAATTGCACCGGGCTTACCGCGAGCGCCTGCTGCGATGGAAGTGGTTTTGCCGTGCAGCCAGCGGCAAGAATAGCCACCAGCAGCGCAAATCCTGTTTTGATACGCATATGTTGCCTCCGTTGAGAGCCAAAGTGCTTGGAACGTTCAGGGTGTCCTATCCGTTCAAATCGTTCAAATCGTTTGAATCGTTTGAATTTTCAGTTTCACGCCCGCAGGATTCGAATCCTCGAGATTGAATCGCGCACCGCTCCGAGTGCGTTCCCCGCCGGGAACGCCCTTGGGGGGATTTCCGAGCTGGGGTTGGGCGATATAGCAGATTCAACCAATATCGGGCCGAATGCATGGTATCCTAGCCGGGCGAAATCCATGATAAGCTAGCAGCGAAGGTTTCTGTCCGGGTAAGAATTTAACGGAGAACATATCCGAGCTACGGCGTGGTAATTTTGCCATGCTCATTGTCTTCCATGTCAATTACTTGCCATGTCTTATCTGCTACCGCCAATCGAAGGGAGAATCGTCATGTCGAAGGTTTTGTTTGTAATTTCACTGATGAGCCTGCTGGCTTGTGGTACCGGGGAGTCCGATCCGGGAACAGCTGGCATCGCTTCAGATACACCGCCGGTGTCAGCCGTTGCGCCGGCTGCCAAGAAAGCAGAGGTGGTCAAAATCGACGAGGGCGCCGTCGTTGAAGGCGAGCAGGCCGACGTCGAAGCTGACGCAGCCGCAGTCCGCTCCTGCATCGACCTCGTCGCATCGGGTGACTTCAAGGGCGCTTTGCCCGTCTGTCTCGAGGCCGCATCGATCGACCCGCAAAACGCCGAAGTTCAGGCTGCTCTGGCGAAAGCCAAGACGGAGGCCGCGGCGGGAGCCGCTTCCGGCGCCGCAGCTGACGCTGCCACAAACGCGCTCGGCGGACTCGGTAACTGATCCGTTCGAAACAGCCGGACCCGAAGCGGGACACGCCCAGGGTCCGGCCGCGCCGATCGCTCCGGCGGGCCCAGCCCTCTGATCGCAAACGCGTGTAGATTCGCCTCCGAGCACAATGCCGACTTGCCGTTGGCAGATTTGCGGAAGCAAGGCTGACGCGCGGGCCGTCTAGCGCGATTTATGGCTGATGTGCAGGGACACCAATCGCGCGATGAATACGGCGACGAAGAGTTGCCCGATCACCGCCTCGAGGGAGCACAACAACCTCGAGGCGGGCATCGCCGGAGCGATGTCTCCGTAGCCCAACGTCGTCAAGGTCACCATGCTGAAATAGAGCAGGATTGCGAGCGCCTCGATCTCCGCGTGCCCCTTGAGGGCCGCGGTCAGGCTCTCCCCCTGGTACAGATAGGCGCCTGGCTTCAGAATCTCCACGAATGCGTGCAGGAACATGAAGCAGACCGCGAAAAGCAGATAGGCGTTGATTGCGCCGAGAATCATGTCCGCGGAGACGCGATCCTGCTTCAGGAGAAAAACCGAAATCAAGATTGCGATGTAACCAAGCAACACAGCACTCATTCCGATCCGCACCGCCAGTGTGCCCGGCTCGCCGAAGAGCGTTGGAATCAAGTGGGCAATCAAGGCGGGAAACGCGATTGCGATTGCCAAGATGAGATGCCAGCGCCGCTCGCTGACCGAGTACACCGCGACGAGCAAGAGCAGGGACGTTCCGATGCGCAGAACGATGACTCCGGATCCCACCTCCGACACGAACGGCACCAGGCACATGAAGACGAGGAGAGCGCTGAGCAGAATGGTGAACCGCCCAAACTCCGAGTCTTCCGCCTGCATCGCGCTCACTCCGTGAAGCCGACTGCCTTGCGACTCATCGATCCCCGTGGCGCAGGAAGGGGCATCGCACGCTGGCGGGAAGCGCCAGACGTCGATTCGGAAGTACGGATAGTCGAATCTGACACAGCGCCGCAACCCGGGGGTGCGGAGCGGCTTCAGCCGCAGGGATCCAACAGGGACTGGGCCGATTCAGCCGACTCTCCCGATCAGCGCGCGATCGCCAGTGTCAGTAGCGAAAGGCTACCTCGAAGAACGCCCAATCGACGTCGTCGTCGGCAAAAGTGCTCAGCACCCTTCCGCCGAATATGTGCGAGACGCCGGCCATCAGCCCCAGGTGTTGATTCACCTGGTAGTTCACCACGAAGTCGATTTCCTGGCCGACATTGTTCGAACCGTTCGACGCGGAGCGGCCATAGCCCAGCGACTTCTTGTCGAATGCACCCGACCCGAAGTAGCGGAAGTCATTCTGTGTGTAGAGCCAGAATTGATGGAATGCGAGTTCGAGGCCGAGTTTCGGAGCCGGTGACAGCTTGAACTGAACCAACAGATCGATCAGGTTCGAAAACGCCAACTGGTCGGCGTATCCGTAGTAGAGGTGGTTCGTGGGAAGAATGTTGAAGAAGGTGCCGCGGTTTCCGTCGTTTTGGCTGCTGTCACCCGAGGCTAGATTCACACCGGTTCGGAGCCACGGCTTGCCCCAGACGTCGGGAAGCTGATAGCCGATTTCCGCGATTGCAGCGCCGGCGAGCTGATCGAGCCTTCGGGTGCCGGTGGGCATCATGCTTCCACCCGGTGTCGAGTCGATGTATGTGCCCAGCTGGAACGCGCCCCAGAGGATCAGGTCGAGGTTTCCCGGCCCGACGGGATAGACGCCCAGCGACGAGAGTCCGAGCGTATAGACGTTGATCTCCCCAAAGAACGGAGGGACCACGTCGCTTGCACGGCGATCGTCCGAGTAGCCGACGAAGAACGCCCCGAGCTCGGTGTTCTCGAGCCAGGTGCCCCGCTCGACCGTCCAGTCCAACCCTCCGAAGATCACATCTCTCTGGCGCTTGTAGCCCCGGTCGATTTCATATACGCCAGTCGTCGGCTCCGCGGCGTAGAGGTGCAGCACGTGCCCTTCCTGCTCCATCCGAGCGGAAGCTCCGTCGTAACTGCGCTCACCATGGGTCCAGCCGACACCACCGACGAGGCGCTCGGAGAGGCGCTTGTTCTTGAGGTATGTCCAATTCCCCTCCTGGTAATCGATGGCGCTGGCGTTTCTGAGATCCTGACGCCCCACGCGCAGCCAGTTCTCTGAGTCGAGGCGCGCCTCGCCAAACAGCTGGCGGACGCGGAAGCTATCGACGCTGCTCGAAGGAGGATTGTGGGCGCCGCCTCGATAGAGGGCTGCGGCGCCGCTCGCGTTTTGATCCAGATCGAAGACATTCGCGTACTGCCCTTCGGCGAAGAGATTGAGGCGGTCTCTCCAGGTGTACTCACCCGCGAGTCGCGCCCGGAAGGCGTAGATGTTGTCGGACCTGTTCGTCAGCGCCTCCCAGCGCTCCCAGCGGAACCTCAAATTGAAGTGCAGGTCGAAGCGGTGATCGCCATGCTTCCATCCGATATCCGGGGTCAGCCGCCATCCATCTGGTTCCGAGGCCGCCTCGGGCACGGGCACGGGCGCGGACACGGGCGCAGGTACGGCAATGGGTTTGGCTTGGGGTTGGGGTTGGCGTTCGAGCGCTGACTCGGGTTCGGGCTCGATCTCGTCTGCCTGTGCGGGCAGTCCGAGCAGCAGGAACGCGGCGAATGACGCGCAAAAAATCGCGGCCGGAAGCCGTCTCGCTCGGATTGGCCCCGTCGACGATTGGCGCTCAGGTCGGAAACGCCCGGATTGAAGTCGTTCAGACAATGTCCCATCTCCCCGATTTGGCTGCAGCACCACCGAGCAGGTATCCCAATGGATGTGCCCCGCGCGGCAGGCGGCGATCAGTAGGCTTAGCCAAACGAGATACACTAACTGCGCCCCCTTCGGCAATGAGGCAGATCGGCCTTGACCGCTGAGGCAAATCGACCCAGGCTGGGCCCAGCGAGCGACAGACTCGAGCCTTTCCACGCAAATCCGGGGACCCCGCGTGATAGACGCTGTGACCGCTCCATTCGACCAATGCCGCGATCGCGTCCGCTCCGAATGGATCGACGAAAACCAGCATCTGAATCTCGGCTATTACGTGGTCGCGTTCGACTGGGCGACGGACGCGTGGTTCGACCACATGGGGTTCGACGAAGAGCACAGGCGAGCGCGCGGAGTCGCCAGCTTCGCACTCGAATGCCACGTCTGTTATCTGCAAGAGCTTCGGGTCGGAGACCCAATTCGCTACACGACCCAATTGCTCGACTTCGATGAAAAGCGTTTTCATTTCTTCCATCGAATGTGGCACGCGGATGAGGACTACCTGGCGGCAACCAACGAGATCATCAATTTGCACGTCGATTGGGCGACGCGCAGGGCGGCGCCGATGGCGCCCGAGATCCTGCAGCGCCTCGAAACGCTCGGCGAAGTACACTTCCGACTTCCGCGACCACCACAGGCCGGACGACGCATCGGACTCGATCAAAAACCCGAGCGTTGACTGCGCACCGCGAATCAGATGGAGAATTTCACGATGGACCGATCTCGCTCCCGCACGCAGCGTCGCGCCGCGACACCCCTGCTCGCAGCCCTGATTTTCGCGGCGATCATGCTCTCGATTTCCGGTTGTTCCACACCGACGGGGCGATCGAATCCAGACCCGGTTGCCGAAGCCGATCTCGTACTGCGCGGCGGCGCGGTCTACACCGTGGACGCGGCGCGCAGCTGGGCGGAAGCGGTCGCAATCCGTGGCGCGGAGATCGTCTACGTGGGCAGCGACGCGGGCGTCGAGCGCCATATCGGCGCGAATACGCAGCTCGTGGACCTCGCCGGTGCAATGCTGCTACCGGGCTTCCAGGACGCGCACATCCATGCGATCGCTGCGGGCATCAACCTGCTCACTCTGAGCCTGCACGAGCTCGACACCGCGGAGCAATACCTCGATGCGCTCGCCGCCTATGCGTCCGCAAATCCCGAGCTGAAGTGGATCACGGGGGCTGGGTGGTCACTCGACGCGTTTCCGCCGAGCGGGGTTCCAACTCGCGACCTGATCGACGCCATCGTTCCCGACCGCCCGGTGTACATCGATTCCGCGGACGGGCATACCGCCTGGGTCAACTCGAAAGCGCTCAAACTGGCGGGTATCACGCGCGATACGCCGGATCCCGCGGGCGGGCGCATCGATCGGGACGCAGCGACCGGCGAAGCGGTTGGCGCGCTGCAGGAAAAGGCGACGTTCCTGGTCGGGGACATCATTCCGCCGATCAGCTCGCAGCAGGCCGAAGCGGGGCTCGCCAAGGCACTCGAAGTCTTGAATGGTTACGGAGTCACGGCGTTTCAGGACGCGAACACGCCCGTATCGGGCCCGCAGGCCTTTCGCTACCTCGACGCTTATCGCGCACTCGACGCACGGGGCGAACTCAGCGCGCGCGTGGTCGCGTCGCTCTGGTGGGAGTCAACCGAAGGAAACGAACAGATTCCGCGCTTGTTGAAGGCGCGAGCGCACTACACCAACGGGCGACTCCAGGCCACCTCGGTGAAGATCATGCAGGATGGCGTGATCGAGAATCACACGGCCGCACTGCTCGAGCCGTACACCGGCGGGGCCAGCGGGCGCGGCGAAAGCATGGTCGATCCAGAGGCGCTCAAAGAAATCGTGGCGCGACTGGATGCGGAGGGCTTCCAGGTCCACTTCCACGCCATCGGCGATGGTGCCATCCGCGAATGTCTCGATTCGGTGGAATTTGCCCGGATCGCCAACGGAAGCCTCGACCATCGACACCACATCTCGCACCTCCAACTCTTCGACCCCGAAGACATTGCCCGTTTCCGCGAGCTCGATGTCGTCGCGAACTTCCAACCCCTCTGGGCGACCGCGGATCCCTACATCACGGATCTGACCCTGCCGTTCATCGGCCCGGAGCGCGGCCGCTGGCTGTACCCGATCGGGAGCCTCTTCAGCAGCGGCGCGGTGGTTGCGTTCGGCAGCGATTGGGACGTCTCCACCGCAAACCCGCTCGAAGAAATCGAGGTCGCCCTCACACGCACGGGGGTTTCCGACGAGGGATGGGACGTCTTCATCCCCGAAGAGCGCATCCGACTGCACGATGCTCTCGCGGCGTTCACGATCAACGCAGCCTACGTCAATCATCTGGATGACCGAACGGGCTCGATCGAGGTCGGAAAACTCGCGGACCTAGTCGTGATCGATCGCAATCTGTTCGCGGTCCAGCCCGCCGAAATCTCGGAATCCCGGGTGCTCCTCACGCTACTCGCTGGGAAACCGGTTCACGGCGATCTGGTGGCGGTCGGCGCGCAAAAGACCTCCGACGACCGATAGTACTCGATCGGATCAGCTCGGGCTCCCGTCGAGGCGCGCTTCGCAATCCCATTCGTGCGCGATCTGGAAGCCCCCTGCCCGACAGCGCGATAGAATGAACGGGACGCGATGCCTACCTCTCGCCAAATGGCCTTCAGCCGATTGCCGAATGACGAACTGCTGATTCGGCTCTCGGGACGCTGGACACTCGCCGAAGGCGTGCCGTCGACCGAGAACGTGCGGTCCGAATGCGACGCAGCCGCGCCGCCGCGCCGGGTCCGCTTCGACGCCCAGGCGATCGCAAGCTGGGACTCCGCGCTACCCACCTATCTGCGCGGATTGATGGAACTGTTCGCGAGTCGCGGAATCGACGCGGATCGGTCCGGCCTGCCCGAAGGCGTCCAGCGCCTGCTCGACCTCGCCGCGGCCGTGTCCGAACCCGAACTCGCGATCGCGGGTGGCAGCTGGTTGGCGAGGCTCGGGGCCGCCGCCATCCGCCGCTGCAGATCAGCGATCGAGAGCATCCGCTTCCTGGGAGAAGTCCTGATCGCATTGATCCGACTCGCGACTGGCCGAGCGCATTTTCGGGCCTCGGATTTCGCGCTCACCGTCCAGCAGTGTGGCGCCGAGGCCGTCGCGATCGTCACGCTCGTGAGCTTCCTGGTCGGACTCATTCTCGCCTTCATCGGGGCGATCCAACTCAAGCAGTTCGGCGCGCAAATCTTCGTCGCGGACCTCGTCGGTCTCGGGATGGCCCGCGAGATGGGCGCCATGATGACCGCGATCATCATGGCGGGCCGAACGGGCGCATCTTTCGCCGCGCAACTCGGAACGATGACAGCCAATGAAGAGATCGATGCCCTCAAGACGATGGGAATCTCTCCGATGGAGTTCCTGGTTCTGCCACGCCTGCTCGCGCTGACGCTGATGATGCCCCTGCTGTGTCTCTATTCGAATCTGTTGGGAATCGCAGGTGGCGCCGTCGTGGGAGTGGGCATGCTCGATCTCGGCGTGGTGAGCTATTTCGACCAGACCCGCAACGCGCTATCGCTGGCCGATTTCGGCGCGGGGCTGATCAAAGCCGTGGTCTACGGAAGCCTCGTCGCGTTTTCCGGCTGCCTGCGAGGCATGCAGTGCGGCAGGAGTGCCGCGGCGGTCGGAAAAGCGACGACTTCTGCAGTCGTCACATCGATCGTACTGATCGTGATCGCATCTGGCATCATCAACGTGATCGATCACATTCTCGGGTAGGGGGAAGATGCAGACCGAATCGCCGCTCGTGGAGATCCGCGGGCTCACCATGGCCTACGGCGACTTCGTGATCCAGCGGGATCTCGATTTCGCGATCCAGCGCGGCGAAATCTTCGTCGTGATGGGAACCAGCGGCTGCGGAAAGACTACCTTGTTGCGTCACCTCGTCGGTTTGAAATCTCCCGCCAAAGGAGAGATTCTCTACGATGGAGAGAGCTTCTGGGCCGCAGATCCCGAACGCCGCCAACTGATGATGCGCAGGTTTGGCGTGATGTATCAGAACGGTGCGCTCTGGAGCTCGATGACGCTGGCCGAAAACGTGTCGCTCCCACTCGAAGTGTATACCGATCTCAGCCGAGCCGAAATTCGCGAGATTGCGCTGTTCAAGCTCGCGCTCATGGGCCTCGCGGGATTCGGGGATTTCCACCCCTCCGAGGTCAGCGGCGGGATGCAGAAGCGCGTGGGTGTGGCGCGCGCGATGGCGTTGGATCCCGACATCCTCTACTTCGACGAGCCGTCTGCGGGCCTCGACCCCGTCAGCGCGCGTCGCCTGGACGACCTGATCCGCGAACTGCGCGATAGTCTGGGCATCACCATGGTCATCGTGACCCACGAACTCGACAGCATTTTTGCGGTCGCCGACCGCTCGCTTTTCCTCGATCCCGATACCCACACCATGCTGGCCGTCGGCCCACCCGCGGAGTTGCGCGATCATTCGCCGGATCCGAAGATCCGTCAGTTTCTCAATCGAGGCCGACTGTGAGCCTGAAGGCCAACCCGACCCTGATCGGCGCGTTCCTGCTCGGTGCCATTGCGCTGGTCGTCGCGGGACTGATGATTTTTGGCGGTGGCCGGTTCTTCACCGAAACGCAGACCTATGTCGCCTATTTCCCGGAGTCGGTCAGTGGACTGAACGAAGGAGCGCCCGTCAAATTTCGCGGCGTCAAGGTCGGTGTGGTTCGCCGCATCGAAGTGCAGCTCGATGCCCAGGATCTCTCCGTGAGGATCCCAGCCTACCTCGAACTGCAACGCCGGAGAATTCGCGAGATCGGTGGCACGATTCCGGAGGGCAATCTGATTCCCGAGCTCATCGAACGAGGCCTCCGCGCGCAGCTGCAACTCCAGAGCATCGTCACGGGCCAACTCAGCGTCCAACTCGACATTCTCCCGGACCGACCCGCGCGCTATGTGGATTCGGGGGGAGAATTTCCGGAGATGCCGACGATTCCCTCGACCATGCAGGAATTCGCCGAGACGATGGAGTCAATCTCGATCGAGGAGCTGGTCGATGACGCGCGTCAGGTCATTACCGGCTTGAAAGCCCTGGTGAACTCACCCGAACTCGCGGGAATCCTGACGGGCGTCAATGCGTTCGTGAATTCGGGTGAATTGCGCGGCGTCGTGGCCCACGCCGATGAAGCCATCAGCGATGTTCAGACACTCGTCTCGAACACCGATGGACGGGTAGCGGATCTCTCGAAGAACGCCGATCTCACGCTGGCAAGAGTCAACGAGACACTCAGTGGAGTTCAACAGACCCTCGACGCTGCTCGGGAGTCGCTATCGATCGCATCGGACGGTTCGCCGATTCGCTACGAACTCGAACAGATGCTGAGCGAACTGACTGCGGCAGCGCGGTCGGTTCGCCTGCTCGCCGAATACCTCGAGCGGAACCCCGAAGCCTTGCTTCGCGGAAAACCCGGAGGACCATGATGGATCGCGCTCGCGCTCTTCTTCTCTGTGCAGCAGCCGCAGTCCTGCTGGCGGGTTGCTTCGGAACCGCTGCGACGCGACCCACGCGGCTATTCGTATTGAGCGCGACCGTCGCGCCCGCGGAGCCCGGCGTGAGTGCCACCGACCTCCGGTTGGCGGTCGGGCGCATCACCCTCCCCGAGCGCTTGAATCGCCCGCAGATCGTCACCCGAACCGGAGCCAACGAAGTGCACGCGGACGATTTCTCACACTGGGCCGAGTCCCTCGAGAGAAGCATTCCGCGGGTACTCTCCGAAAACCTCGCGCGGCTGGGCGGGACCGACCGGATATTCGTCACCCCATGGCCCACGAACATCGACAGCGATCTGCGCGTGGAGATCGCGATTCTCGAATTCGAAGGGGACCGCGACAGAGAGGTTTCGCTGATCGCGCGCTGGCGATGGGTCCGCGCCGACGGTTCCGAGGCCCATCCCCTGCAGGTTTCGAGCTACGCGGAATCCGCCGCAAACCGATCCACGGAAGCGCTCGTCGCCGCGATGAGCCGAGCGCTCGGCTCGCTGAGCCGCGACATCGCATCCGCCATCCCGATCGCCCCGCCCTGAAACAAACGGTTCCGCCACCGCGAGGCAGCCGCAGCCTGACCTGAATCCACGACTCGATCCGAAAGCGGAGCCAGGATCGGATTTCAAGCCAAAAGGCAGCGAACAGTCCGTCAGGTGGGGCTTCTTCGACGCACAGCGGCGTGTCACCTCGGTTTGAAGAGTTCCCGCAATCGTTTAGATTGCTTTCGATGGGCCGATGCGGAAATCGGACTCAGCGCGGCGAGCCAGCTGTCCGAAAGAAGGCAGAGATCATCGCTTCACGGGAGTTCCAGTGAGCTGGCTCGGAATCGTCGCGATCGTGATCGGTGTCATCGCGCTGCGACGCAGCGGTGAGGTGCGCGGGCGACTCACCCTGCTGGAGCGGCAACTCGCGGAGCTGCGCAGCCGACTCGGTGTTGACTCGACGCCGCACTCCGCGAAGGCATCGTCAGCGACCGCGCGGCCACGCTCCGTAGCGCCGACCCGAAAGACACCAGAATCTCACGCAACAGCGGCAGCCCGGAACGCCCAAAGCGCAGGAACCAGCGGGTTCCAAGCGCCGATCGACGTCGAGCCGAGTGGTGCTACGGCGTCCGCCGATGCGACTGCACCGATGGGTACCGCCGCATCAGCCGACGAAGTTTCGCCGCCCTCTCCGCCGCGCCAGCCGCCGCGCGGAGCTTCGCCGCCGCCCACACGCCCGCGCATGCCGCGTTTCGAGATCGACTGGGAGCAGTGGATCGGTGTCCGCGGCGCGGCGCTGCTCGGCGGCGTGGTGTTGGCGCTGGCGGGCCTCTACTTCTTTCAATACTCGATCGAGCACGGGCTCGTTCCGCCCTGGCTGCGCGTCGTCATCGGCACTGCACTCGGCGTGGCCTGCATCGCCGGCGCCGAGTGGAAGGCGCGCAAACGCTACGCGGCCACCGCAAACGCGCTGATCGGCGGCGGCGTGGTGATCCTCTACGCCGCGATCTGGGCAGCACGCGTGCTCTACGAATTGATCGGCCTGGAACTCGCCTTCGGCGCGATGATCGCCGTGACGGCCGCGTGTACGGCGCTCTCGTATCGGCACGCGTCGCTCGTCATCGCGCTGATCGGCCTGATTGGCGGTTTCGCCACGCCGCTGCTGCTCTCGACCGGCACCCCGCGACCGATCGGGCTGTTTGCCTACATCCTGCTGCTCGACAGCTGTCTGCTCTTCATCGCGAATCGCCGCGGTTGGCCGCTGCTCGCACTGTTGAGCCTGGTTGGGACACTCTTCTACCAGGCAGTATGGATCGGCGCGCAGATGGCTGCGGGCGAGGTGCTGTTGGCGTTGGCGATCCTCGGCGCCTTTGCGGTGCTGTTCGCGGTCGCCACGCGCACCGTGCCCGCGCAGGCGCGACGCGAGTGGCTCATCACCCAGGCTGGCGGGCTCCTCTTCCCGTTTGCATTCGCGGTGTACTTCGCGTTCGTCGCAGACTTCGGCCGCCATTTCTACCCGATCGGAATGCTCCTGGTCGTGCTCGCAAGCGCGGCGAGTTGGCTGGGTGTCGTGCAACAGCGCAGCTGGCTCGGGCTGGGTGCCGCGTCGGGAAGCGTCGCCGTCTTTGCCGTCTGGACGCTGTCGCGCGATATCGACGCGCTGCTCGCGTGGGAGGCCGCGGCCTCGGCGGTCGTGTTGGCGGCTGTGTTTCACGCATTCGTCGAGTGGCGCCGCGAGCCGTCCGGAATCGGCGGACCTGCACACGCGGCCATGACGGCCTCACTCGGTGCGTTCGCGGTGCTGATTGCCGCGGCGACCCGACACGAAGTTTCGCTCTGGCCCTGGCTCGTCGGCTGGCTTGCACTCGCAGCGCTCCTCGTGCGCCACGCGGGTTTCTCGAATCGCGGCCGATTGCAGCTCGGAGCGGCGGCCGGGTTGGCGGCCGGACTCTGGTCGTATTACGGCGCGCACGCGCGGAGCGACAGCTTTCCGGATTTCCGCATCTACGCGGCCGAAGTCGCGCTGATCGCGATCGTCGCCCAGATCGTCGCGATGCTGCGCCGCGCACCTGCCACCCAACGCTGGGCGAACCACGCCGCAGCGCTGTTTCCGCTATTGATCGCTTTCTCGCTGACGGGTGGCCCCGCATTCCAGGCGGAGCCCGGCGTGTTCCTCGCGCTGCCGTTGCTGCTGGGTTTCTTGGCGCTGTTGGCCGCGACGCGTCTCGGCTCCGGTGGCTGGGCGTTTGCCGCAATGGCCGTCACGGCGCTCGTCCACACCGGTTGGTCGGACGGGCGCTCCGGGCCGACCGGGAACGTGCTGTTCGCGGGTTATGCGGTACAGCTCCTCGCAGCCGGCGTCTTTACGTTCTGGCCCTTTCTCGCTTTCGAGCGTTTCCGCGACGCGCGCTGGGCGTGGTACGCGGCTGCGCTGGCGGGGCCGGCGTGGTTCTATGCGCTGCGCGTGCTCCACCGGGCGCGCTTCGACGACGTTGCGATTGGTCTGCTGCCGATTCTGCTCGGCGCGCTATCCGTGGCGGCAGCCTGGCGCGTCACCCGGGTGCGGGATCCGCGCGACCCGATGCGCAAGAGCAACCTCGCCTGGCTGCTCGCGGTGGCGATCGGCTTCTCGACCGTCGCAATACCGCTGCAGCTCGAAAAGGAGTGGATTGCGATCGGCTGGGCGCTCGAGGCGGCTGGCGTCGCAATCTTGTGGCGGCGGCTCGATCACCCCGGTCTCAAGTACTTCGCGCTCGCACTCGTGGTGGGCGTGAGCGTGCGCCTCATCGCCAACGACGCCGTGCTCGGCTACTACCCGCGGCCCCAATGGCGGATTTTCAACTGGCTCCTCTACACCTACTGGGTTTCCGCGGGGGCACTGGTCGGCACCAGCCGGTTGCTCCGCCGCGACGAGGTTTTCCGCGTTCGCACCTGGGAGAGCCGCGCCTACAGCCGGGGCCAACCGCTCGTCTCGCTCGGCTCGGGCATCGGCGCGATCGCGATCCTATTCGTCTGGATCAACCTCGCGATCGCGGACTGGTTCGCCACCGGCGCGACGCTCGACGTGAGTTTCCAGCGCATGCCGGCGCGGGATCTCGCAACGTCGATCGCCTGGGCGCTCTACGGGCTCGCGCTGCTCGCGCTCGGCGTGCGCGCGCGCAGTGCGGGCCTTCGCTGGCTCTCGTTGGCGCTCGTCATGCTGACGGTGGTGAAGGTCTTCCTCTACGATCTGGGCGAACTCGAGGATCTCTATCGCGTGGCTTCGCTGCTGGGTCTGGCGGTTTCGCTGATCCTGGTGTCGCTCGCCTACCAGCGCTTCGTCGTGCGTGCGGCTCCCAAGGGAGAAGACGGATGACGCGCGCTTGGACTTCTTGCATCGCGCTGACCGTCGCGCTGGCGAGCGCGCGTGTCGGCGCGAATGAACCCGTCGAGCTGCGTCGGCTGTTTCCACAGCAGGCGAAGATCAGCGCCGAGCAGGCTGGGCTCGTACGCCTGCCGCTACCGCCCGAAGTGCTCGCTGCCTGTCGACCGGATCTCTCGGACCTGCGCATCTTCGACGCCGATGGGCGCGAGGTCGCGTACCTCGTCGACAGCGCGCGGGGGCTCGACACCGGCGTCGAAGCCAGGGAGTCCTTCAAGCCCGAGGTGCTCTCTCTGCGACGCGATGCAGAGACCCCCGAACACGCGCCTCCCACGCATCGCGAATCGTACGAGCTTTCGATTCCGCCGCCTTCAGAAGCCGGCGGCTGGGAGCTCGTGATCGAGACGGGCGTCCGGCACTTTGCGCGCGAGGTGAGCGTCGCCATTGCAAGAGATGCTGAACGCATCGAGCTGGTCAGCGGTTTCCCGCTGTTTCGCCTCGACGCCAATACCCAGCGCACGCGCGTCTCGCTTGGCGCACTCGCGGGCAAGCGTCTGATCGTTGCGATCGAAGGCCGTGAAGGAACGTACCTAGAGCCGAGCTTCCACTTCGAATCCGCGCGAACGTTCGACCCGCTGCGCCGCGTCGCGGTTCCGCTCGAGAAACTTTCACAGCACTCCCAGGGCGGAGTCACTTCTCTCGAATTCCAACGACCGAGCGGGATCGTTCCCGATGTACTCGAAATTCAAACCGACACCGGCTCGTTTCAGAGAACAGTTCGCGTGTGGGATGTGCAGCCCGGCAGCGATGATGTCCGGCTGGGGGCGGGCGTGTTGTACCGCGTAGCGGGTCCACGCGGCGCGAATCATCTGGCCATTCCCGTGCGCGCGGCCCGCGGCCACAGGCTGCGCGTCGAGATCGAAGATTCCGACAGCCCGCCCTTGATCGAAGTGGGATTCGACGCCGTGCTGAGTGGTCCGGTATTGATCTTCGAACTCCACGGAAATACGCGCGAAGCGACGCTTCGCTTCGGCGGCGGCCGCGCCTATCGCCCGCGCTACGACCTCTCGGCCCTGCTCGTACGAAGACATCAGGCGCTCCACGGCGACCGGGCGCGCGCAGCCGTCGAGATCTACGACCCGGCGGCGCTCGGTCTGGCGCTGCTCGGCCCGATCGCGGCCAATTCCGATTTCGATGCGACGCCGGCGCTCGCTTTTGCGATGCACGGAGGCGCGACCATCGACGAGCGCATGTACGAATATTGGCGGCCGCTCTCCATCGCGCCCGCACCCGAGGGATTGTCGCGCCTGCGCCTCGCTCCCGAAGACGTGGCGGTCGCCCGCGCGGACCTGGCGGACGTGCGCATCGTCGATTCTGGCGGGCGCCAATGGCCCTATCTCATCGAGCGCTACGCGGGAAACACGAGCGTACCACTGAGCCTCACAGAGCAGGACCGGGAAGGCCGGATTTCGATCTACCGATTCGAGCCCAAGGTTGCCCCACTTCCGCTGCACAGCGTGCATTTCGATGCGAACGCGGCGTACTTCGATCGCCCCTTCGAGCTGCTGGTGGTCGATGCCGAGGGTAGCGAGCGCGCAGCCGCGCGCGGCCGACTGCGCAAGGACGCCCGCAATCCAAGACCCGTGTCGATCTCGTTCGACGCCGGACGCGTGAGTGCGCTCGAACTTCGCATCGAAGACGGCGACGACGCGCCCCTCACACTGGGGCCTGTATCCGCCGATCTGCCGCTCGCCGACCTCTTCCTCGTGGCGGCCGAGGGCGACTACCACCTCCTCGTCGGCCACCCCGACGACGAGGCACCTCGCTACGAGCTGGAGCGCGTGCGCGATGTGGTCCTCGCTGTCAAGGCCAGCCCGCTGGCGAGTGGGCCGCTCGAGATCAACCCGCGCTTCAGCGCGCGCAGCCGGCTGACACCCGGCAGCACACTGCTGCAAAAGGGAATCGTCTGGGCGGTGCTGCTGGCGGCGGTCGCGATCCTGGGCGGACTCACACTCCGCGTTGCGCGCCAAGAGCACGTCTAGGAGTGATCTAGCTGCGCGCGACCGCGCGGCGACGCGCGGCTGCGATCCCCATCAATCCAGCCATCAAGAGCGAAGCCGTTCCGGGCTCGGGGTTGACGAAGTAAGCGACGTTCAGCGTGCTGGTGGAAGAAATATCATTGCCGTCGAGATCCAGGATGGCGTCCGTACCATCCGGCGGACCCATGATGGTCAACGGAATGACTTCAAAACTTCCCGCTCCGTCAATCTTGTGGAACGTCAGCGTTCCCAGCAGGTAGCTCTCTCCTGCGCCCAAACAGCTTCCCAACCCAGCGCCCGGAAGACAGGCACCGTTCACATTGCGGACCGCGGACCCCGTGTCGTACGTTGAACCCAGAACGATAGGAAAAATCGAGTCTGCCCCGGTCGAGCTGAAGCCGATCAGCTCCACCTTGCCGATCGCGTCGCTGTAATCGATGCTCACTCCGGCGCCCATGGAGCCCTTCGGGCCGGCCGTGAGGATGACGTGCAAGGTGAGGTTGCTCGACGCCGACACGCCGGAAATCGCGTCTGAAGTGCCGTTCCAGAGCAGGTCGATGTTCGCGCTCGCCTGGGCGATCCCCGCCCAACCCACGACGGCCGCTACCGCGCCCAAGATTCCGATTCGCCACGTGCGCATCAAATTCCTCCAGCTGAGGGTGGGTCTCCGTAGGGGTCGTATCGGATACTCCAAATCGTGAATTGAGTGCGACGCCGAGCCGCGATTCGACCGTGAACGGATTGCATTGCATATGCTGGAGGCGGGCGGCTCCGGCCTCACGGCCGCCCGTCAGATGTGAACGGCGCGCCCCGCGACGGCCAGCGCCGCCTCGCGCACGGCCTCCCCCATCGAAGGATGCGCGTGGCAGGTGCGCGCGATGTCCTCGGCAGACGCGCCGAATTCCATTGCGATCACCGCCTCGGAGATCAAATCTCCCGCCAGCGGGCCGAGGATGTGGACACCGAGGACGCGGTCGGTGCTCGCGTCCGCGAGAATCTTCACCAGTCCATCCGTATCGCCCGTCGCGCGGCCGCGGCTGTTGGCCGAGAACGGAAACTTTCCCACCGTGTATGAGACGCCCTGCTCTTTGAGCGCCTCTTCGGTCTTTCCGACACTCGCGATCTCGGGCCAGGTGTAGACGACTCCCGGCACCCGGTCGTAGTCGATGTGGCCGCTCTGGCCCGCGAGGATCTCGGCGCAGATCGAACCCTCGTCTTCGGCCTTGTGGGCCAGCATCGGGCCGGGAATACAGTCGCCGATCGCGTAGATACCCGGAACACCGGTTTCGAACCGGCCGTCGACCTCGATGAAACCCCGCTCGTCTAGCGCCACGCCCAGCGCCTCGAGCCCGAGACCGTCGGTGTAGGGGCGTCGCCCGATCGCGACCAACACGACGTCCGCGGCGAGTTCCTCCGCGTCTCCGCCCGCAACCGGCTCTACGCTCAGCCGCACGCCCTGCCCGCCGAGGCTCGCGCTCGTCACCTTTTGCGAGAGCCGGAATTCGAGCCCTTGCCGTTTGAAGACCCGGAGTGCCTGGCGGCCGATTTCGCCGTCCATGCCCGGCAGGATGTGGTCGAGAAACTCGACGACCTCGACCTCGGCGCCCAGGCGCGACCAGACCGAACCCAACTCGACACCGATCACACCCGCACCGATCACGATCATTTTTCCGGGCACGCTCCCGAGGCTCAATGCGCCCGTCGAACTGACGATGCGCTTCTCGTCGATCTCGACACCCGCAAGCGGTGAGGAATCCGATCCCGTCGCGATCAAGATGTTGCGCGCCGTCAAGCTCTGTGTCGTTCCATCGTCCAGGGAGACGCCAACCTCTCCCGGCGCGGTGATGCTCGCCGATCCCACGACGCGATCGATCTTGTTCTTCTCGAGCAGAAAATCGATGCCCTTGGTCAGGTCGGTGACCACCTTTTTCTTGCGCTGCATCATCGCGCCGAGATCCAGTTCGAGACCCGAGAAGCGCACGCCGTGTTCGGCGAGCCGCTCCTTCGCCTCTGCGTACCGCTCCGACGAGTGGAGCAGTACCTTCGACGGGATGCAGCCGACATTGAGGCAGGTGCCTCCGAGCGCAGCGCGCTTGTCGATGCAGGCCACCTTCGAGCCGAGTTGGGCGGCGCGGATCGCGGCCACATAACCACCCGGCCCAGCACCGATCACCACCAGGTCGTATACGGGGTCGCTCATCGATACCTCAGGGTTCCTACAGATTCATCGACAACTGCTCGGGGTTTTCCAACCCCTCCTTCACCTTGACGAGGAAGGTCACCGCTTCTCGCCCATCGACGATCCGGTGATCGTAGGACAACGCCAGATACATCATCGGACGGATCACCACCGCGCCGTCTTGCGCGATCGGACGCTCTTCGATCTTGTGAAGGCCGAGGATCGCGGACTGCGGTGGATTCAAGATCGGCGTGGAGAGCAGCGAACCGAAGACCCCCCCGTTGGTAATGCTAAAGGTTCCACCCAGCATCTCCTCCGCGGCGAGCGATCCATCGCGGGCCTTGGCCGCCAATTCGCCGAGGCTCCTTTCGATCGCCGCGGGTGTCTTGGCGTCGCAGTCGCGTATCACTGGAACGACGAGCCCGTTGGAGGTACTCACCGCCATTCCGATGTCGTAATAATCCTTGTAGAGGATTTCATTGGCGTCGATCTCGGCATTCACCGCTGGGAACTCCTTCAGCGCGGCCACACAGGCTTTGACGAAGAACGAAGTGAAGCCGAGCTTGACGCCGTGTTTCTTTTCGAACCCGTCGCGATGGCGGCTGCGCAATTCGCGGATGGCGCCCATGTCGACCTCGTTGAAGGTCGTGAGGATCGCGGCGGTATTCTGGGCCTCTTTGAGCCGTGCGGCGATGGTCCGGCGCATTCGGGTCATCCGCACGCGCTTCACGCGCGGATCCTCACCTGCCCGAGCCGGCGTGGGCGAGACCGCTGCATCTGCAGCATCCGAATCCCGGCTGGCCAGAAAATTCCGAACGTCCCCCTTGGTCAGCCGACCGCCGCGTCCCGTGGCCGGGATCTCGCTCGGATCGATCCCGTGATCAGCGACGAGCTTGCGGGCGGCCGGACCGCTTCGGGCTGGATCCGATGTCGCTAGGCCGACGAAAGCGAGCAGATCCTCGAGCGTGACCTTTCCATCGTGCCCCGTACGCGCGATCTCCGCCGGATCCAGATCACTCGAGGCTCCCGATTCGCGCGCCGCTGCGGGTGGCCTCGCGGACACGGCGGCGAGTGGTGGTGTCGCATCGACCGTCACTCGCGGAGGCGTCGCCGGTGAGCTCTCGTCGGCGGATTTCTCGACACCCGCCCCGGCGACATCGTCGATCTGGCCGATCACGGCACCGACTTCGACATCCTCGCCCGCGGCGACCCGGATCTCCGCGAGCACGCCGGCCTTCGGAGCACAGATCTCGACGGTCGCCTTGTCGGTCTCGAGCTCGACGAGCGGTTCGTCGACGCCGACCGCATCTCCGGGCTGTTTCAGCCAGGCGGCAATGGTTCCCTCGGTGATCGACTCACCGAGCGCCGGTACCACGATATCGATCGCCATCTTCCTCCGTCTCCCGCGCTGGCGGCAGGATCGCCGCTCGCCGCTAGCTCGGCTTCTGGGACTTCCTCACCCTCGCCTTGCGACTTCCGATCCGACCCACGGGACTCAATCCGACCGCGAGTGCCTCGTCGATCAGCGCCATCTGCTCGCGCTCGTGGTGCTCGGCGAGGCCCGTTGCCGGAGATGCCGCCGCCGATCGCCCCGCGTAGCGAAGATCCGGGTGCGCGAACCCCATCTCGTCCAGGAGTTCCTCGATGAATTCACAGACGAACGTCCACGCCCCCATGTTGCGCGGCTCCTCCTGACACCAAACGAAGTCACAGTGCTGATAAGGGGCGAGCAATTTGCTCAATGCATCGCTCGGAAACGGATAGAGCTGTTCGAGCCGCAGGATGTGAACATCGGTGACTCCTCGCCGCTTGCGCTCTTCGAACAGATCGTAGTAGACCTTGCCGCTACACATCACCACCTGGCGCGCATCGCCGGGTTCGCTCGGCAATTCGTCGCAGTAGAGAACGCGGTGAAAATGGGTTCCGTTCGACATGTCCGACAACTTCGACACCGCCTTCTTGTGTCGCAGCAGCGATTTCGGCGCCATCACGATCAACGGTTTGCGAAAAGGTCGATGGAGTTGTCGGCGCAGGACGTGAAAATAGTTCGCAGGCGTCGTGCAGTTGACGACCTGGATGTTGTCCTCCGCGCAGCACTGGAGGAAACGCTCGAGGCGCGCTGAAGAGTGCTCGGGGCCCTGTCCCTCGTAGCCGTGCGGGAGCAGGAGCACCAGCCCGGACATCCGCAACCACTTCGACTCGCCAGCGGAGATGAATTGATCGATGACGACCTGGGCACCGTTTGCAAAATCCCCGAATTGCGCCTCCCATAGAACCAGGGCACCGGGCCGAGCCATCGCATAACCGTATTCGAATCCCAACACGCCGTATTCGCTCAGCGGGCTGTCGATGATCTCGATCGTCTCCTGCTGTTCGCGAATGTGGTCGAGCGGGACGTAGCGCGCTTCGGTCCGTTGGTCGATCCACGCCGCGTGGCGATGCGAGAACGTGCCGCGACTGCAGTCCTCTCCGGAAAGGCGCACCCGATGTCCCTCGACGAGCAGCGATCCGAAAGCCAGTGCCTCCGCGGTCCCCCAGTCGATCCCCTCGCCGGACTCGAGTCTGTCTCGCTTGCCGCGCAGCTGTCGCAGGATCTTCGGGTTCGCGTCGAGACCCTCCGGCACGCGGGTGAGCGCCCCGCCGATCTCGCGCAACGTCTCGATCGGCACCGCGGTCTCGCCGCGATGCGCATCGTAACCCTGGACGGGCTCCAATCCCGACCAGGTGCCTTCCAACCAATCGGCTTCGTCCGGTTGGTAGCCATCCACCGCGACGAATCCCTTCTCGCAGCACTCGAAACATGAAGCGATCAACGCATCCGATTCGTCGCGCGTAACGACACCCGCCTCGATGAGTTTTTCGGCGTAGATCGCGCGGGTCGTCGGGTGTTCTGCGATCTTCCGATACATGATGGGTTGGGTGAAGGCCGGTTCGTCACTCTCATTGTGCCCGTGGCGCCGGTAGCAGAAGAGATCGATCACCACATCCTGCCCGAACTCCTGGCGATATTCGACCGCGAGTTCGGCGACCGCCACGACCGCCTCGGGGTCGTCCCCGTTGACGTGGAAGATCGGCGCGTGATTCGCCTTGGCGACATCCGTACAATACGGCCCGGTCCGCGCAGCCACGGGGCTGGTCGTAAAGCCGATTTGATTGTTGATGACCAGGTGAATCGTCCCGCCCGTTCGGTAGCCCTCGAGATCGCAGAACTCGAGGATCTCCGACACGAGCCCCTGGCCGGCAAACGCCGCATCCCCGTGCAACAAGATGCCCATGCAGCGTTTGCGTTCCCGATCCTGCAGCAGATCCTGCTTGGCTCGAACCTTGCCGACCACGACGGGATTGACGGCTTCGAGATGGGAGGGATTGGGGGTCAGCGACAGATGTACGCGCTTTTCCCCGAAGTCGCGGTCGCTCGACGTGCCCAGATGGTATTTGACGTCTCCAGAACCTCCGATCTCGTCGGGTCTGGATGACATTCCGCGAAATTCCGCAAAGATCGTTTCGTGCAGTTTGCCCATGACGTTGGCGAGCACGTTGAGTCGCCCGCGGTGGGACATTCCGATCACCACGTCCTCGATTCCGAGCCGTGCGCCGCAACGAAGAATTTCTTCCAGCGCGGGAATCGTCGACTCTGCCCCTTCGAGACCGAAGCGTTTGGTGGCGACGAATTTCCGGGCGAGAAACTGTTCGAAGGCCTCTGCGGCGGTGAGTGACACGAGAATGGATCGGAGCCGATCACTCCCGAAAGACTCGCGAAACGACGGTCCTTCCATGCGGCTCATGATCCAACGCCTCTCGCGGGGATTCTGAACGTGAAGGTATTCGATGCCAATCGTTCCGCAGTAGATCGCTCGAGCGGTGCGGACGATTTCAGGCAAGCTGGCGAGGTCGAGACCCAGGTGTCCGTCGCAGGAGATCGGCCGATCGTCGTCCGCAGCTTCGAAACCGTACGAGCGCGGATCGAGGTCGGAATGCGGCTCGATTTTCGCGAGCCCGAGTGGGTCGAGGTCTGCTTCGAGATGTCCGCGCAAGCGGAAGGCGCGGATCAGCATCATCACCCACATCGAATCCCGCGCCGCGGCGTGATCGCCACGCGTCGCAGCGGCCGCCCCCTTCGCTGGGGCCCGCGTCGACGCTACGCTGCGCGCGGACAGGTCTTCGAGCCAATCGCGGGCGCGCGGGTCGAGTTCTTCGAAGAAGTCGCGCCACGCGGGCGGCACGCTGCCGGGATCGGCCGCAAAGCGATCGTAGAGCTGCGCCAGCTCCGCTGCGTTGCGATTTCCGGGTGCGCCGCTCGCCATGGATCCTCCGTTTCGTTGCGGAGTATCGACGGGAAGCCAGTGTCTTTCAAGCGAACGAGATCGGCCTGCGAAACGGCGCTGGGGCCCGGCGGATCATCGACCCCGCCGCGCGGTGGATTCCGGAGCAGTGGCGGGCCGCCGCCGAGCTCCGCTATGAGGAAAAGCGGTGGTACACGGCCCACGAGTGGATCCATCTCGAATGGACCGTCGCCCACCCATCGAACGACGGAGCGCACGCGCGCAAATGGCATGCCCCAGCCTCGACT
>Ga0326597_10000882_pt1 | contig 50972 bp, 37 predicted proteins | sample RVTome_12_FD_203789 | JGI IMG/M metagenome (GOLD analysis project Ga0326597, IMG submission 203789) | Soil microbial communities from uranium-contaminated site in the Upper Colorado River Basin, Wyoming, United States - RVT100D185 | ecosystem: Environmental > Terrestrial > Soil > Contaminated >... | reverse complement strand
CGACGATGGCTTCAAGGCGAACCCGGTCTTTTGGCGTGACCGAAACGACGATTCCTGTTCTCATCCCCAAAGCTTGAACCAATTCGAACTATTTGGGAATCCTATGATTGGAGCGATCCACTAGGGCCGGGGGAAACTAGGGCCGGGGGAAACCAGGGAAGGGGCGCGGGGCTCAGCTCGCGCCCTGCCGGGCCCGGGCCCAGGCGGTCATCGACAGAAGCCCCACCATCGCCGCGAGCAGCGCCATGGCGCTCGCGAACAGCGACCAGTGGATGCCGATCAGCGCGCCGCCGAAGCCGACGGTCACGCCGGAGAACGCCTTCATGCCGTTCCCCGACATGTTGTAGAGGCCGATCACCCGGCCGCGGATCTCCTGGGGCGCGTTGAGCTGCACCAGGGTCTGGGCCATGGAATTGTAGGAGAGGTTCAGGAAGCCGGCGACGAACAGCAGCGTCACGGCGACGGGATAGCTGCCGGTCATGGCGAAGCCCGCGACGACGAAGCACCACACCATCACCAGGACTATGGCGGTGAGGGGCCTGGGCTGCAGGAGCCCCCGGCTCTCCAGCACGATGCCCGCGACCAGCGCGCCTCCGGCATTGCCCGCGAGCAGGATGCTGTAGTGAAGCCCGGCCCCGTGCTCGCCGAGATCGTGGGCGAATTCCGGCATCTGCGCTTGATGGGCGTTGCCGACGAACAGCGAGGCGAAGCCCGCGAGGAGCACCATGGACACGATGGTGGGATTGCCGGCGATGGTCCGGAAGGTCGAAAGGATGTCCTGGAACCCGCGGACGGCGCGGCGTTGCGGCTCGGCGGCCCCTTCCCGGAACTTGGGCCCGTAGGGGGCCTTCCACAGCCAGAGGATCAGCGGCAGGTAGAAGAGCGCATTGACGAGGATCCCGGCCGTCGGGCCGAAGGCCAGCAGCAGGCCGCCGCCCACCGCCGGGCCCATCAGGACGCCGAGCTGCCGGGAGGTGGAGCTCAGCCGGATCGCGCTCTGCAGGTGCTCCCGCCCGACGATGTCGTGGATCAGGAGCTGCTGGGCGGGACCCCAGAGGACCCCGGACAACCCGTGGATGACGAGGAGCACCCCCGCGTGCCACTCGGCGAGCGAATCGGTCCAGAACAGGACGCCCCAGCACAGGGAGACGAACATGAACAGCACCATGGCGCACTGGATGATGCGGCGCGGATCGAAACGGTCGGCCAAGGCGCCGGAATAGACCGAGAACAGCAGGAACGGCAGCCAGTGGGAGAGGACCGCGAAGCCCGCCAGCGCCGGGGAATGGAATTTCTGGAAGATGATCCAGTAGCTGATCACGTGTTCGATGTTGTCGGCCATCATCGCCACCGCCGCGCCCAGCAGATAGATGCGGCAGGCGGGATGCCGCAGCGCGGCGAAGGACAGATGCTTGCGGCCGGCTTGTCCGGCGGAGGCGTCGGCTTGGGTCATGTCGTGATCGCCGCGGGAACCGGGGTGGGCGGTTAATCAATGGTTCGGATCAAGAATAAGTATCCCCGCCAGGGAACGTTCCTGGCAAGCGTTTTGCTGCGGACCCTGTCCGCCGCCGGGGGCGGGGCAACGGCGGCGAAAGTGATGCAAACGGGATTTGCATTCGGTCTCGGCCTGTCACACCCTAGGGGCCGGACCTGGGACAACGAATCGGGGAGCCCGCCGGTGAAATACCTCCACACGATGATCCGCATCGCGGACCTCGAAAAATCGCTCGACTTCTTCTGCAACCTCCTCGGCATGGTCGAGATCGGCCGCCGGGACAGCGAGAAGGGACGCTACACCAACCTCAAGCTGGCGGCCCCGGAAGACGCCGAATTCGCCAAGAAGACCAACACCACCTATATCGAGCTCACCTACAACTGGGACCCGGAGGACTACACGGGCGGGCGCAATTTCGGCCATATCGCCCTGGGCGTGGACGACATCTACGAGACCTGCCGGAAGCTGATGGATGCCGGCGTCGTGATCAACCGTCCGCCGCGCGACGGCCACATGGCGTTCGTCAAGACGCCCGACGGCGTCTCCCTGGAACTGCTGCAGAAAAACGGCTCGCTGCCGGTCAAGGAACCCTGGGCCTCGATGCCCAACACCGGGAGCTGGTAGGCCCCCCTGTCCTCAGCTTCCCCGGAGGTAGCCGTTGTCGGCGAGGAATTTGAGGACGGCGTCGGCGGCGTCCTCGGGGGAGGGGGTCGCGCCGTCGAGGGTGATCTCGGAGTCATGGGGGGGCTCGTAGGGGGCGTCGATGCCCGTGAAGTTGATGAGCTCGCCGGCGCGGGCCTTGCGGTAGAGGCCCTTGGTGTCGCGCGCCTCGCAGACCGCGAGCGGGGTGTCGACGAAGACCTCGATGAATTCGCCCCCTTCCATGATCTCGCGGGCCATCAGGCGCTCGCGGCGGTAGGGCGAGATCAGGCAGACCAGCACGATCGTGCCGGAAGCCACGAACAGCTTGGCGACCTCGGCGACGCGGCGGATGTTCTCGACCCGGTCGGCCTCGACGAAGCCGAGGTCGCGGTTGAGGCCGTGGCGCAGGTTGTCGCCGTCGAGCAGGTAGGTGTGCCGTCCCATGGCGTGCAGGCGCTTCTGCACCAGGTTGGCGATGGTCGACTTGCCGGCGCCCGACAGGCCGGTCAGCCAGATCACCGCGGGCCGCTGGGACTTGAGGGCGGAGAGCTCCGCCTTGCCGATCTCGAGCGCCTGCCAGCGCAGGTTGGTCGCGCGCCGGAGCGGGAAGGCCACGGTCCCCATCCCGGCGGCGGCGCCGGTCAGCCGGTCGACGAGGAGGAAGCGCCCCAGCGCGGGGTCGGCGGCGACGGGCGCCAGCGCGACCGGCCGGTCGAGGGCCAGGTTGCAGAACGCCACCTCGTCCCTCGCCACCGTCTTGGCCGCGACGTGCTCGAGCGAGTCCATGTTGAGCCTGTACTTGAGCTCGGTCACCGCCGCCCCCGCCCGGGCGGCGCCGAGCTCGAGCACGTAGCGGCGCTCGGGGATCAGGGGCTCCTCCGCCGTCCACAGGAGGGTGGCGGCGAACTGGTCGCTGACCTCGGCCCCCAGCCCGGCGGGGGCCGCGCCCGGGGCCGTGCCGAGGCCTGAGAGCGCATCGAGGAGCGAGGGCCCCGCGTACCATGGCATCGTCCCGCTTCGTGCCACGACATTGCCGCCGCACAGCGCGCCCACCGGCACGGCGACCACCGCCCCGATCCCGGCCCGCGCGGCGAAGGCCTCGTAGTCCCGGGCGATGGTTTCGAACGCCTCGCGACCGTAGCCGACGAGGTCCATCTTGTTGACCGCGAGGACGATCCCGCTCAGCCCCATCATCGCGGCGATCACGGTGTGGCGCCGGGTCTCGCTGCCGATGCCCGAGACCGCGTCCACCACCATCACCGCCGCCCGGGCCGTGGCGGCCGCGCGCGCAAGACCCGCCAGGCCGCCCTCCGAGGCCGATGCCGTTTCCGGCTCCGCCACCGCCCCGGCCTTCCCCGCGAGGCGGCCGATCAGGGTCGACTTGCCGGCCCCCGCGCCGCCGAGCACGACGAGCCCCGGGATCCCGCCCCGTCCGTCCGTCCCGGGCATCAGCGGTCGGCCCCGCGTGGGGCAAAGCGGACCGCCTCGCCCTCGAGGCGCTCGAGGTATCGGCTCAAATCACGCAACACAAAACTCACCCGGCCGCTCTCACAACATCCGCCCCAATATAGGCCACCCGCCCAAGCTCGCGCCAACCTACTCCTCGCCGCTTACCCTTCGTTAACCATTCTTAAATGCCGATATGACATCTGAGCGGAAAGCCGGGCGCCTCGCTTTCGGACGCATTGGCCGGCGCTTTGCCGACGGATTGGCCTTGACGCGGGACCAGGATAACGGAAACAAGGACGATGCTGCCATCGCTTGCGGAAATGTGGAAACGGGGGGATGGTCCCAGCGAGAGAGCGAGCCGCGACAGCGGGTGGAAGGTGGCGGCCAGCGCCGCCGTGTCGCGGGTCCGCGAGGGGCGGAAGCCAAGGTCCATGAAACTGATCATCCAGATCCCCTGTTACAACGAGGAAGACAGCCTGCCGGTGACGCTCGATGCGCTTCCCCGCGAGGTGCCGGGGTTCGAGACGGTCGAGTGGCTGGTGATCGATGACGGCAGCACCGACCGCACCGTCGATGTGGCGATGGCCCACGGCGTCGATCACGTCGTCTCCCATCCCCACAACAAGGGCTTGGCCCAGGCCTTCATGACGGGGATCGAGGCGTGTCTGCGGCTCGGCGCCGACGTGATCGTCAACACCGATGCCGACAACCAGTACAACGCCGGGGACATCCCCCGCCTTGTCGGCCCCATCCTCGCCAGGAAGGCGCAGATCGTGGTGGGGGCGCGGCCGATCGCGGAGATCGTGCATTTCTCCAGGGTCAAGAAGCTCCTGCAACGGCTCGGCAGCTGGGTGGTCAGCCTTGCGAGCGGCGTCAGCATTCCCGATGCGCCCTGCGGCTTCCGCGCCTTCGACCGTGCGGCGGCCGTGCAGATCTACGTCTTCACCGACTACACCTACACCATCGAGACCATCATCCAGGCCGGGCGGCGCAACATCGCCATCGCCTCGGTCCCCGTCGCCACCAATGACGTGATCCGGCCCTCCCGCCTGATCAAGTCGACGGCGTCCTACGTCTTGCGTTCGGTGCTGACCATCGTGCGCGTGTTCATGCTGTACATGCCGATGGCGTTCCTCGGGACGCTCGCCGCGGTCAGCGCGGGGGCGGGCGTGGTTCTCTGTCTGCGCTATCTCGTCTATTACTTCCTCGGACAGGGTACCGGCCACGTGCAATCGGTGATCCTGGCCGCGATCCTGCTGATCGCCGCCATGATCTTCCTGATGGGGGCGCTGATCAGCGACATGGTGGCGGCGAACCGGCGCCTCCTGGAGGAGGTCCGCATGCGCCGCCTCGCGGACGAGATAGAGAAGTTGAGAGGAACGGAAGGGGCAGGCCGCGGCATGACCCGATCGGAACCGGGAGAATAGCTGATCGCAACCACCGCACCGTACCCGTCGCCGACCATGACCTTCGTCACCCCGTTCGGCATCGACCAGGGCGGCGGTGCCGGCGCATATACGCAGTCGGTCATCGACGTTCTGCGCGCGGCTTTCGGCGGGAAGGTGGCGATCCTGTGTCCGCCGCATCGGGTCGAGCGCTCGCCCTGGGTCGCCCGCGCCCTTTGTGTCGGACTGAGTGCGTTCAGCCGGTCTCCGGCAAAGGCGATCTATTCGAAGCGGTCGGGGCTGGGCGACGAAGCACGGCGGTGCCTGCCCCAACTGCACGGCGACGTCACCATAATCAACGGCGCCGACACCTACTGGTTCGCCGACGAATTCGCTGATTCGGCGGCGCGACGGGTGCTGGTCTGCCACAATATCGAGTCTGTGTTCTATCGGGCGCTGGTCCAATCGCGAGGGGCGCTGGAACGCTTCGTGGTGGAGCGGCTGCTCGGAGATGTGGAGAAATTCGAACGGTTGGAATTCCGGGCCTTCAGGGAATCCGATCTCATCCTCTGCATTTCAGGCGACGACGCCGCGTTCATCCGCGCCCGGTTCGAGGGGACGCCCGTCCACCACGTCCCTCCGGTGTTCGGATACCCTTCCTTTGCCGTGTCTTGGGCGCCGCCCGCGCAAGCCGGGCCCCTGCGCCTCGGATTCCTCGCCAAGTACAGCTGGTGGCCCAATGTGGAAGCCGTGCGCTGGTTCGCAGACGTCATCCTGCCCCACCTGCCGGACGATCGGGAACTGCACCTGTTCGGTTGCGGCAGCGAACGCTACCATGCGCCCGATAGGCGGGTCTTCGCCCACGGCTATGTGACGGACCTCACCGATATCTGGCGCGCCTCGGACATCATGCTCTGTCCCATGCGGAAGGGCGGCGGGGTCAACATCAAATTCGCAGAGGCGCTCTACAACGGCCAGCCCGTCTGTGCGACGCCGATGGCCGCCCGGGGCCTGGGGATCGAGCCTAGGGATGTGGCCGGTCTCAGGTTCCTGGGCGAAAGCGCGGAGTGGATCCGGTTCCTGTCGAGCGAGCAAGCGCGGTCGTTCGCCGCGGCACGGCCGGGACCGGAGCTCGGCGCGAAATTCGCCCTGTCCACCCAGGTCGAGCCCCTGCGCGCGGCGTTCGAACGCGCGGTATTCCGGTAGGCGGGCGCCGTGCCGCCGAAGCGGATCTCCCAATCAGCGCAAGTGCCGGGCCGCCGCGCGCACAATCGGGCCCAGTAATGGCAACCGCGCCATCCGTTCACCCAGGCGCCGGATGCGCTTCAACGCGGCAAGCTCGATCCTCATACGGTCCAGGTTGGGCGCGACGCCGCTCTGCATGACCAGCATCTTCGGATCGATGCCGGCATAACCCCAGAATTCCCGCAGCGCGATCCTGAGCCGATTAGGTTTGGGGCTGGGCCGGTCGCCATCCGCTGGCGTGACTTTCATGATCGGGTTGAGCACATCGCGCCAGAAATCAGGGACGAGGAAGTCGTCATAGATGCTCCACCAGCCTTCCGAACCGGTGCTGTCCCCGTGCCACAGGCAGGGGGTCGCGCAATGGGAAAGGTGGATGCCTTCCTTGCCGAAATAGGGGGCCTCCTGGCAGGTGCCGGAGCTGATTGCGACGATCGCCGCGACATCCGGGTGGCAGATCAACTCGTAGAAATCCAGCTCCGTGACCTGAGTGGCGAGCCCGATGGCCTTGATCCGGTCGATGACGGGGTTCTCTGTAGCCAGGGGATGGGGCTTGAGCAGGATGGTTTCGAACCGGCCGAAGGTCGACTCGATCTTCTCTTTCAGGTCGTCGGCGGTCACCAGCCGGCCGTCGCGGATCAGGCTGCGGTCGATGGGCATCTGCCCTGCGAACACGGCCACAGGGGCGGGAATCCGCTTGAGCGGTGCCTTTGCCTGGTAGGCCTTGACCAGCCCCGCAGCGCGATGCGCCAGGCGTTCGGACATGACGTGGCGGGCGAGGCCCTCCGTAAGCAGGGCATCGGGGGTCTGGATGGCGAGAAAGATATCGTCCATGAAGCGGACGGGATGGATCCCGACGTTCAAAACCCGTGCTCCCAGCCGAGTGAGGCTGGTCGTCAGCCCGGGTGGCAGTTCGAACCCGATGACCAGTGCTCCGTCAACGTCGCCGTAGAGGCGTTGGGTGACGGCGTCGGGGAGATTGTCGAACACTTGGATCCATCCCGAGGAATCCGCGGCCAGGCCCAACTCCCTGTAAACCTTGGGAATATCGACTTCATCGGAAAACGAGGAAAAGACCAGCTCGGGCGCGATCCCCGTGGCTTCGAGGATCGGGGTCTCGAACAGGCCGTGGAGCCAGCGGGCGTTCGCGAGCTGGTGGTAGAATTCGTTGCGCCGCACACAACGCAATACATCGCCTGTAACGATGATCCTCGGCCGGCCACTTGGCCCGGCCATGGAGTGCGATAGGTCGGAGGCCAATCTCGAATTCCTTAAGGTTCCGACGATCCCGGAATGCCGTGCCTCCTAATTGAAGGAGATTGGTTAATTTTTTGCATATGGCCCTGGGGCGTTCAAGCGCGCGCGTATTGCGCCGAGTGCTGAACGTCCCCGTGACCTTCGAGACAGAGGCGGTTGAATGAGTCCCACAGCGGGTCCGTATACGCCGCAACGCGCGGCCCCGAAAGGAAAGGTGGGAGCCCATCGATTAAGGTCGCGTTAACCATGAGGTGGGATAAGATGGCTTCACCATCACGTCTAGTAAGGCCCGGACAGCGGCCCTTTTCGCTGGAACCCCGCCAAGGCGACGAAGTCAAATGCTGAACGTGAAACCCGATGAATCGATGTCCCGCTGTGTCGCCGAGGCCATCCGGCGGCGGCGTTCGACCCGCCAGTTTTCCGACGAGCCTGTCAGCTATGAGACGCTGCTCAAGCTGGTCGAGGCAGGGACCTACGCGCCGACGGGCAGCAACATGCAGAGCCAGCGCTTCCTCATCATCACTGATCCCGATGAGATCGCGCGGCTCGACTCCTACCGTTACGTGTGGCCGTATCGGAGCTCGCAGAAGGAGCGCAGACGCCAGGGCCGGACGGGGGTGCTCGCAAACGCGAAATCGTTGATCGTCGTTTTTTCCGATACCTCGATCACTCGGCGGGATGCGACTGGAGAGTACTATTCGGTGTGGCACGCCCTGGACGTTCAGAACTGCTCGGCGGCGATCGAAAACATGCTGATCATGGCCACGAGCATGGGCCTCGGCACGTGTTGGATTTCCGCGACGGAAGCGATGAACCATACCAGGATGATCAGCTACCGGACCTGGCGCGAGGCGCTTTCCGCATACGACATTCCTCCCGAATACAGCATTCAGGGCATCGTCGCGGTGGGCTATGACCGCAAGACCGACCCGGAGGGTTTTCCCGCCGGGGAAAAAATGCATGGCGTATCGTGGCTTCCAACGGCACGCGAAAACGTTGAAAGCTATCTCGTCGGCAAGGCCCGTGCAGACACCCAGCGAGACTTTCCCTGGACGCAGCGGCTGGCAATACGGGGTCTTGGAGGGTTCATCTCCCTGCTCCTTGCCGTCGTCAAACGAATGGAACTGCTTCACGCCCGTATCGAGCTGCGCGCGATCCACCGATGGCACGAAACCTCAGATCGATAAGGGACCTCAGGCTCGTCATCACCGGTAGTTTCGGTTTCTCGGACATCGGCGACGAAGCCATGCTGACCGAGGACCTCAATTACATCCGTTCCGATCTCGGGATTCCCGACGCTAACATCACCCTGTTGGGCCAGGATCCCGACTACGTCAGCCGTTTCCATTGCCACCCCCGCGAGAACTGCCTGTCCAGCCGGAGGCTGCAAAGCCACGGCGAGGCAGCGGAGTTGCGCGGCTCGGCGGCCAAGCGGGTGCGGAACATCGTCACATCCCTGGTCCGCCTCCGTGGTTTCGCGCGCCGGGATCAAGAATTGGCCCGCATCCTCTCTTCCGCCGATGCCGCGCTCGTCACCGGGGGAGGTACGATCAATACCCGGGACTCCAAAGGATATAGCGTGAAGCGCATGCACGACATGGTCTGCGGCATCAAGGCTCACGGGCTGCCGCTTTTCATTAGCGGCCAAACCATAGGTCCGCTCGGGCTGCATCCGCGACACGACGAGATGGCGGCAAGGATCGTCCACTCCGCCGACGTCCTGACCGTGCGCGATCGCCTCTATTCCCGGGGTTACCTGGAGACGATCCATGGGCTCCCAAACGAACTGCTGGAGACCTTCGACGACGCCTATACCCTGGCGTACGAAGACTCCAAACTCCCTCATGAAACGGAATCGTTCCTGGCTGCCGATCCGCCGGTGGCGGCGCTCAACATCACCGATTACACATCGGAAACGGCGGGCCAGATGGCTTACGTCGCGCGCATCTGCGACTGGCTGGTTCAGCAGGATGGCGTGAGGGTGGTTCTCCTGTCCCACACGCCCCTCGACTTTGCGCGACTTCACCGCATCTACAATATGTGCGAGGCAGCGACCAAGGCGTCCGTTCACCAGCCGGATACGCGTGAGTGGACCGGGGCACAACTCAAGAAGGCCATTTCCCGCTGTGTCGCGGCGATCGGGGGGCGCTACCATTTCATTGTCTTCGCCGGCACCTCGAACACGCCCTTCGTCGGCATGGCGGGCAACCACTACTCCTACATAAAGCAGAACGGGTTCGCCGAGCCCTTGGGCCTGTCCCGTCTGATACTCGGAGAACGCGAGACCTGGGATTTCGAGACCCTGACGGCGCGGTACCGGGAAGCCAAGGCGATGAGCCTGGACCTGTCCAGCCGGTTCCAGAGGCCTTCGGAGTCGATGGCAAGATTCGGAAGATGGCTCTCGGAATCCGTTCTGCCAAAGGTGAGAAAGACATGAGCATTCGTTCCATCGTTCCTCTTTTTCGGAGACGCATCCCCCGCCTTCTGCGGCTGGATTCGCGCCTCGGCAGGATCGAGGCGGTGAGCCCGCCGCTCATCGACCGCGCGGCGCGATTCGTCGCTTGTGAGATGATAGAGGGCGCATATATCGAGTTCGGGGTCTTCAAAGGCAATTCCTTCATCGCCGCGTATCGCGCCCTGCATTCCGAGTTTCGACAGCGGATCGAGCAGTCCGCCGGCGGCGCCGATCCGGACCAGAATGCTCGCCGTCAGTCGCTTGTCGAGAGCATGAAATTCGTCGCGCTCGATTCGTTTGAAGGCCTTCCCGAATTGACTGGTGTCGACACGCAAACGAAGGATTTCAGGCGGGGCCAATATCGGGCTTCGGAAGACGAATTCCGCAAGTTCATCAAGATGGGCGGCGTGGATTGTTCCAAGGTGGAGATCGTCCCCGGATGGTTCTCGGAAACCGCCAAGGCGGAAACCTGGGCACGACTGGGAATTGGCAAGGCCTCCATCGTGTGGATCGACTGCGATCTCTACCAGTCGGCGTTGGATGCCTTGAACGGCGTCACCGGCCTACTGCAGGAGGGAACGGTGCTGATCTTCGACGACTGGTTCGCGTTCAAAGCCAATCCGAGACGGGGCGAGCAACGCGCCTTTGCGGAATGGCGCGCTACGGTGAGAGAATTCGATTTCGTCGAATTCCACCAGGAAGGAACCTGGCGGAAGAGCTTCGTGGCAATCCCCAAAGACGCCTGAGCTCCCGCGCGGACCGTTTCCTCGCCCTCCCCCCAAGGCGGGTCGAAACCGCATCTCTTTACTTGGGGCGTCTTAGATCCACGCGATGGCGGTTTTCCGGACGGAGAACGGCAAACCAGGAAGCAGCCAATACGCCGCATGCGACGGCTGCGGCGCAGACCGTCCGCCACAGCCAATGCTCCGGGACAAGCTGGTCCATGCCCATGGTCAGTCCGACCGCCCCCGCGAACAACCAAAGCGCCGGTCCGGAAATCACCCGCAATCCGAGCTTGCGGTGGAGCGCCCAGGCGACTGCGGCGAACCACACACCATAGGCGACAGCCGCCGCCGCAAGCAGGCCGGGGATGCCGAACGGCTCGCCAAGCAGGAGGATGCCCGCCAGCAGGGTGAAGGCGCCTATGGCGGAGGTCACCACCGCACTCCAAATCCTGAAGTGACTGATCAGCACTGGGCGGATGGCGATGGCGAGCGCGGAGGGGAGCCAGAGGATCGGGATCACGGCGGCGTGGCGCGCGGCGTCCTCGAAGGCCGGCCCGAACGCGGCGAGGATCGCGGGGGGGCCGAGCAGGTCGACGACAATGTAAACCAGTCCGGCGGCCGGGGGCAGGACGCGGCAGATCATCCCGGCATAGAGGGCGTCGCGGTCCTCGCCGCGCGCGATCGTGCGCCTCAGGATCGGCACCGCGGATTGGGCGAGGGCGCTGGGCGCGATGTTGAGCACCCGGGAGATATGAATGAGCACCCCGACCTGTCCCACGGCGGTGAAGCCCGGGAGCAGGCTCCTGGCCAGGACGATCGGGCCCTGGGAGATCCATGCGATCAACACGGCGTCGAGCCCAAGCGGGGCGAAACGGCGCAGGGTGGCGAACATGTGGGCGTCAGGACGCGCAAGCCGGATGGGGGCGAGGCGCCGGGCTATGGTGTAGCCGTAGACCGCTTGCGCCATCCAGACCGCCGTGTGCAGCAAGGCGAGCGCGACGATGCCCTGGCCCGACAGGACGAGGGCGATGCCGAGCGCCGCCTCGAGGGGCGCGAATATCGTCTCCTGCCGGAGGGTCAGGGTCGACCTCTCGAACGCCGTGTAAATTTGAGCCCAGTGCGTGGCGGCGATGCGCCCGACCATGGCGAGGGAGAACCAGAACAGGATCAGGCGCACATCGGCGTCTGGCTCGACGGCGGCGGCAACGCCGTTCGCGAGCAGGAGGCATACGACGCCCGCAGCGACCCGCAAGGTTGCCGTCTCCGCGATCGCTTGCGGGGCGGACTCCCGACTCTCGCCAATTCCGGTGGCGAGCCGGGCGCCGAGCCCCAGCAGCGACAGGGTGTAGAAGAAGACGTACCAGGACTGGCCGTAGGCAACGAGACCATAGATCTCCGGTCCCAGCACCCTGCCGATGATGATGACATAGGCGAGACGGGCGAGGATGGCGATGGCCCGCGCCATGACGAGTGCGGCGGTGTTGCCGGCGATGGAGCGGACGCCACTCGAGAGTCGCAAGCGCAATCAACCTCCTGCCAGGTGACAGAATCCCCGCTCGGACATAGCCTCGCGCCCGGGGCGGGAAGTATGGATCAGCGTCCGGCAAGAAATCCAGGGATCTTGCGGGCCGCTGCAGGTATCTTGATAAACGGAATCTTCGTGAACAAAGGATAAAGCCCCGGTCCCATGCGCGTGCTGCTCGACATCGTCCAACCGGCGAAGGTTCCGTTCTTCTTCTTCCGCTGGCCCATCGGGACCCTCTTTGCACCGGGCGCGAATTCCGTCATCAGGCACAGAACCCTGCCCAGGGCGGAGGATCGAGGTCCGACGAAGGCCGGTGCGGTATAGTCGCGCAGGCCGGAGGCGGACGACCTCGCGAATGTCGAAAAGTCTGCTGAATGACTCGGCCGACGAAATGCGCCTGCCATGACCACACTTAGGAACCGACGGGCGACTGGCAAGCGCCGGTGAGAATGTTGATACGTGATTGGCGATGCCGCTCTCAGGCGAGCACCGTTTTCCACATCGCCCGGGTGGGCTAGACCTTTGCGTGGTCGCCATTGGGGGCGAAGGATCTGATGCGATCGAGGATGTAGCCGGCGACGTCGATGCGGCCCTCAAGGGCCTTGTCCCGGGCCGCCTGCCAATGGCTTGGGGCGTAGCCGAGCCGGCGCTCGGCGACGGCGAGAATCTGTTCGCGGTCGCCCGGGCACTGGGTGATCAGCCCGTCTCCGGCGAGCTCGCTGATATAGCCCAGCCGATAGTCGTCGGAGCAGATGGCGGGAACACCGAGGAGGGCGGCCTCGGCGGCCATCGTCGCGCTTTCGCCGACAAACAGCCGGCAGTGACCGAGGAGGTGGTGGATATCCGCGACCCGCCCGCGGTAGATCAGCGGCTCGAGTTCCTTTGCCACCGTCCCCTCCGCCGAGAGATGAACTTTTCCCCGCTGGGAAAGCCGCTCGACGATTTCGGCAACGGTGTCCATTCCCCAGCCGCTCCTGCCCCGGTCGTGAGCGGCGGCCCAGGCGACGGTGCGAATGAAAAAATTGTCGCGATCCCCATCGAGGCCGAGGGCGAGCGCCTTTTCAGGTGAGGGCCGGAAGCGGCGGGGATCGAGATAGGCGAGCTCCTTGAAACCGTTGAAGCGAAAGGTTCGTCCCTCGGCTTCCGGACCCCGCCAGTAGCTCGGGACGTGCCATTCCGTGATGAAAGGCCGGGCGAGCGCGATCTGCAGCCGGGCGTCCTCGGTATCGTAGAAGCTGATGCTGGGAATCCCCGTCAGCCGTCCGACATGGGATATGGCGACGCCGCCGAAGCCGACCATGACATCGGGCCGTTCCCGGCGCGCGAGGCGAAGAAGACGCCAGTCCCTGACCAGGAGTTCCAGCCCAAGGCCCAGGGTGCCGGACCCGGCGCGGGTCAGCGGCGTATGGGCAAACATCATCTCGTCCAGCAGCCGGCAGGCGATGTCCTTGTCGCGGCTGGCGATGACGATCTCGGCTCCCTCGGCGCCGAGTCGTTCGATGGCATCGCGGAAGAACAGCACATCGGCGGGGTGAACGATTTCGAACAGCACCTTCATGGGCGCGCCGATCACGTGCCGAAGGTGGCGCGCAGATAGCCGAATAGGTAGACGGGCAGCAACGGCACCAGGGGCAGGATGTTGGCGAGCGACGGCCGGTTCGCGGGTCGCGGCGGTCCCTTGGCGATCGCCCGGTTGACCCCGGCATAATAGAACCGCCGGGTCAGCCAGCGCCAGGTGATGCGTTCGGCTGGAACGAAATGATCGACCACCGCGGCGCCGCAATAGACGACGGAAAAGCCCGCCTCGATGGCGCGACGGCAGAGGTCGGTCTCTTCGCCGCCGAACAGGGCACCGTCCCTCCGCCCGAGGTTCTCGTCAAATCGCGCCTCGGCGCCGAGCTTCGAGCGGTCGAGCTCGAATCCCGCACCGATGACCCGGTCGATGGCGAAGACCTCCGCGCCGAGGTCGAGGAGCGAATACTGCTCCCGGACGATGGCGGAGCGGGCGGGGAAGAGGGGCCTGACTTCCCAATCGGGGAGGATCCGGGAGCCCGCGACGGCGACCCCTTCGCCCGAGAGTGCTCGGGCAAGCGCCGCGGCCCAGCCAGGCCGCGGCCGCGCATCGGCGTCGAGATAGAGGAGAAGCTCCGTCGGGCAGTTTTCGAGCGCGAGGTTCCGAGCCCGCGACAAGCCCGTCTTGCCGATCGGATGGGCCCGGAACCGGAGCGCCGGCGTGGAAAGCTCCGCACACAGCCCGGCAAGCCCGGGCGAGGCCTGCTGATCGTAGAAATCGATCCCCGCGCGGACGCCCTGCTGTCGGGCGAGGCATCGCAGTGTACCGCTGACGAGGGCATCGGGCTCGTCGTGACGGGTGAGCGTTATGGTGAGGTCGTCGGTCAAACGCCGTATCCCCGGCCTGGTCTTGGGACCCGCTTATCCTGTCCCACCCATGGTGTCAACGGAAGCGGGCGGGGCGAATGCGCAGCAAGCGGCCCGCGGATCCTGGAACCGGAGTTAGCGTATATCCTTCAAGGCGCCGGTATTGGATCAGGCGCTGTGCCGTCTCGGCGTCGGTGTAGACGGGACGGTTCGCCGCCAGCGTGCCGCCGATCAGCTTCGGGCCAAGCGACCTCCCGTCTCTCACGAAGATCGCGAGAGCGCCCTGCTGGCGCATGAAATGGCAGTGATAGAGCCGCGGCAGGCGGGCGATCACCAGGGCTTCGGGTTCGATCTTGGTGCAGTCGCCCCGGTTGGCGAGATACCAGCCGCGCTTGGCGTGGCTGTATTTCACGTCGTGCAGGTATCCGCCCATGAAGGCGACAAGCAGCCCGGCCGCGAACACGGCCTTTGAGACCGGCAGGAGCCAGACCGCCCGCGGCAGGGCGAGGATCGCGAGCGCCAGAACGAGGCCCGCGAAGAAGACCCATTTCGCAACACCCGCCAGGAAGGCAAAGGCCAGCAACTCGGAGTTGCGGTAGCCCGCGAGCATGAAGGCCAGCGCCGTGAGCCCCACGAGGATCTTCGCCCGGATGCCCCAGGGCGCCCGTTCCCGGTCGCGGCTCTTCATCCCGTGCCAGGCATCGGCCGCCAGGATCGCGATGAAGGGCAGCATCGGCGTGAAGTAGCGCATGTTGGTCGCCTGCCCGCCATGCCATTGCTTGAGGGCGAAGAAGCCGAACCAGGCGAGCGGCAGCAGGGCGAGCAGGACGGTCGCGGCACGCCGGCGGCCCTGGAAGATCCCCGCGAGCGGCAGGACCAGGAATCCGGCATAGGGCAGGCTTTCGAACAGCGCCTTCTTGACGCCGCCGGAGAATACCAGCCAGCGGCCCTCGATCATTCTCCCCTCGCCGGAGAAACGCTCGATGAAATCGTAGCTCTGCAGGTCGACGAGGAGCACGTAGAGGCCCTTGAGCGCGCGGGCCGCCGGCCCGCCGGTGACCGGCACGGCGAGCACGACCGCGAGCCCAAGGGCGAGGATGCCCACGCCCTTCCATCCGGTGAACAGGGCGCGCACCCGGGCGAAGCCGAAGGCCGCCGTCACCGCGGCGCCCAGAATCAGGAGCGGGAGCAGTCCCTGGTAGGCGGCCAGGTTCGTGGTGTCGCTCGCGGCGGCGAAACTTTCCCGGCCATAGGTGATCGGGCTGAGCGACCCGAACCGCGCATAGTTGGCCCAGGACGACGCGGCGAGGCCGGGGAGGAGGCCGGCGAGGAGGAGGGCGATCCGCTCGATGGGCTTGGGCGCGCAAGCCAGGAGCCAGGCAATCAGGAGTGGCGCGATAAGGATGACGTCGACCCGGAAATGGATGCCGAGCCCAAGGACCAGCCCCGAGAGCGCCGCCATCAGCCGGGGCTTCCTCGCCCCTTCGCGCGCGGCGACGGCGAAATAGACGGCGGAGACGATTGCCAGCCCGGCGGTGGCGTGGGGCAGGATGGCGAAGGCGTAATCGGCGAGGAAGCTCGCGAGCGCCAGGATCAAGGCGGCGTTGAGCGCCCGGGCGGGCTCGCCGTACAGCAGCTCCGCGAGCTTGTAGGTGACGGCGACCATGCCGATGGCGGCGAGGGTGTTGAGCGCCATCAGCCCGCGGATGCCGCCGAGCCAGAAGAACGGCGCCGCGAGGACGGCATATCCCGCCGGATACTGGGGCGCCAGTCCGTTGGCCGTGGGCGTCAGGAACAGCAGGTTGAGCGCATCCGAGGCGTCCTCCTCCGGGCCGTTTGCGAAGAACAAACTACCGGTCGCGACCAGCCGCTCGACCATGGCGGCGTAGAGGAATTCGTCGGTCGTGAGAAACCCCGGCGGGGCTAGGAACAGCACATGAACGAGGGAAACCAGCGCGAGCGCCGCAAGAACATGAGGCTTCCCTGGCGGCTGGCTGATCATCTCGGTCATGGCGGCCCCGGTCCCGGACAGGGAGCCCCGCCCGCGGGGCGGCCCCCACAAAAAAGTGGCTGAAGCCTTATCACGTTTCGTTGCGGTTTTCATCGCCGCTGCCGCCCGGGCCGCCAACACCGCGCGCCGTGCCGCGCGGACCGCCCGAAGACTGCCTGGGCTGCGTTAACAGCTTCTTAAGAGACTGGAATTACGATCTTTCTATGGTTAATAGCACGGGGTTTCCGAGAGATGGCTACGCAAGCCCAAAACATCGCCGCTGAGCAGGAAAAGGATGCATCCGATCTTTGGATGAACGCCGAATCGCGGGGCGACCACCGCTACGGGAAGCCCAGGTTCGATCGCCGCCTGTCCGACAAGATCCTGACCGCCTACAACCATGCCTACGCCTGCGACGAACTCGATCTGGCGAGCAAGCTGCGCTCCCTGTTGGAAGAGGCAGAGGGCAAGGAGATCGCGCACTGCGAGCGTGGCGGAGGCAGCATCCTCGACATGCCGGTGCGGCGTACCTCCAACGCGGTCCGTCAGGCCCGTCTGTGGACGCAGTTCGTCGATGCGCGTCAGGGTTATGTCTCCCTGTCGATCCGCACGTCCTCTTCGGAGCAGCAGGTGCGAGAGGCCTTCAGCGCGATGCAGACCTCGTATGCGCGCTGGGTGGTTTCCTGACCCGCGGACGGTTTCGGGAGGCCGGCAGTTCCCCGCCGGCCCCCGGCACATCAAGCGCCGCGACTTTGACGCTACCGCCAAAAGGGGCTGGCGTTATTTCAAGTGGGGGCCGGTACCAAACGGAAACTCGGTAAAATTTTAATTAAATTTAATATACTCATATTTAATTCAAATACAAAGTTTAATTCGTTTACATTTGTACTTTTGTCGAACTATATAGCATCACATCAATACGTAACGGTTTTTTAAGAGTTGCTTCTTATTTTGTAGAAGCTTGGGCCCGTATGGGCGTGGGAGGGTCTCCTTTGTGTTTCGCACGTGGAGGCCAGGAATCATAGGAGGGTATCCGATGTATACTTACGCGTTGAACTGGCTGAAATCCTTCATCGAGAAGGACGAAGGCGTTACGGCCATCGAATATGGCCTGATTGCCGCCCTGATCGCGGTGGTCATCATTGCCGCCATCACCATCGTCGGCACTGAGCTGAACACCACCTTCACGACGATCCAGGGCGCGCTCGCCAACGCCAACTCCACCGGTAGCTGAGTGTGGTTGTTGCCGGCCGGTCCCGCCATCGGCGGGCCGGCCGGATACAGGGTGACCGGGGTCCCGGATTACCGGGATCCCGGATCCCCTTAGTCTCTTCTCCCCATCGCGGCCTCGGCCGAAAATGCATTTTTTTCGAATTTTTTTGGGTTTAGGTTTGGTTCATGGATTTCGGTTGCCATTCGTGGTTAACTGTTCGTGCCTGAAGCCCGGTCGTGATTTCGAATTTTGAGCGTGTTCCATAAAGGCTTTTTCAATACCTTTTTGGTTGATATCTTATTGAATTAGGTCCTGGGACCGGACTGCCATGGGGCACAAGGTTCGCCGGGCGTCACAGTGGAAAGGGTACGGCCATGCGAATCGGCGCTGTCGTCATGTTGCTAGTAGCTCTCGTGCTCGGGGGCCTGTCCGTATTTGCTGCCCGGAATTGGATCGAACGGCAAGTTCAGGGCAATGTCACGGCGAAGAAGACGGACACCAGCACCGTCAAGATCGTCGTCGCCAGAACGCGCTTGAATTTTGGTGACAAGATCAAGGACGAGCATCTCACCGAAATCTCCTGGCCGAAGGCGAGCGTTCCTAAAGGCGCGTTCACGAGCGCCCGCCAGGTGCTCGACGGCAAGCGGCCCCGGGTCGCGCTCGCCAGGATCGAGATCAACGAGCCGCTCCTGAAAAGCAAGGTGTCCGGATTCGGGGGTCGCGCCACCCTGTCGGCGGTCCTCAAGGGCGACCGGCGGGCGGTGACCGTCCGGGTCAACGACGTGACCGGCGTTTCCGGCTTCCTGTTGCCTGGCGACCGCGTTGACATTCTGCTCTCGCGCGGCGGGGAGAAAGACGGCCGCAAGATCAGCGTCCTGCTTCAGGATATCCGCATCCTCGGTGTCGGCCAGCTGTCGAGCGAACGCCACGACAAGCCGGTGGTGGTACGTACCGTCACGGTGGAAGCCACGCCTGCCGAAGCTCAGAAGCTCATCCTGGCGCAGCAGGTCGGCCAGCTCTCCCTGGTCCTGCGTCCGGTCACGGAACGCTCCATCGTCCACATCCAGCCCGTTACCGCCGGCGAACTGACGCGCGACCAGAGCGATCCGTCGCGCCTGAACCCGCCGAAGCCTGACGCCAAGAAGCGCGTGGCCGAGGTGCCGAAGCTGCGCCGGAAGGTGCGTTTGCCGCAACGGGATCCGAGCAAGACCATCGGCATCCACCGGGCACTCCGCTATTCCACGCAGCGCGTGCCCCAGGAATTGGCGGACAAGAGGGACATCAAGCCGGCGCCCGAGCGGGTCGGTATTCCTGTGCCCTCCGGTTCCATGATCGGCTCCGGTGAAGAGCCGCGGGCTCCGTCCAATTGACGGGGGTTGCGGCGGCGCCGTGCCGGCCCGATAATGCATTGGTTTACTTACCCGCTAAGAGTGGTAATTGAGCCCAGGTTCAGCTTCGATGGTAGGGAGGTACTTAGGGGTGACACGTCGACAGATCGAAACCACCGATGCCGAAAGCCAAGGCATGACGGCAGGTTTGAAAACCGGCATTTTCGCTACGCGTAAGCACGCCTCGCGTGCCGCCCTCGTTGGCGTGACGGCCTTCTTCTCCCTCCCGGCGGCGCTCTCTGCTGTCAGCGGCGATGCCTGGGCGCAGGCCCAGAGCAACGGCACGGAAGTCCGCATCCAGCAAAGGGCCGGCCTGCACGCCGGCGAATTCGTGGTGGCCATCAATAAGTCGCAGATCCTGCGGCTCGATGTGCCGTTCACGAATATCTCCATCGGCAATCCGAAGATCGCCGACGTCCTTCCGCTGACCGACCGCACCATGTACATCCTGGGCAAGGGCCTGGGCTCGACCAGCCTGACCATTTTCGGACGCAATCGGCAGCTGATCGCTGTCGCCGACCTGGTTGTCACCTACGACGTGGAAAGCATCAAGGCGAGGCTCCATGAGCTTCTGCCGTCGGAGAAGCTGGAAGTGCGCTCCGTCGGTAACTCCATCGTTCTCGGCGGTTACGTCTCCAGCGCCGCTGCGGCCGATCGGGCGGTGCGGGTCGCCTCCCGGTATGCGCCGGGCAAGGTCACCAACATGATGCGGGTGGCCGCGGCGCAGCAGGTGATGTTGCAGGTGCGCTTCGCCGAGGTGCGGCGCTCGGCCCTGAAGGAGCTCGGCATCAGCCTGAAGGGCACGACCGGAAACGGCAACGTGTTCACCACGCCGAGCGCGGGCGTCGGCGATTTCATCCTCGGCTCGGGGTCCGCGGTGGCGACCTCGTTCATTACCGGGACCCTCGGTCTGGCGCTTGGCAACCTCACCCTGTCGGCCCTGTTCGATGCGCTTGAGACCAAGGGCTTCTCCAGGACCCTGGCCGAACCCACCCTGGTGTCCCTGTCGGGCGATACGGCGAGCTTCCTCGCCGGCGGCGAATATCCGATCCAGACGGTGGAGGATAATTCCGTCAAGGTCACCTACAAGGAATTCGGCATTTCCCTGGCCTTCACCCCGACCGTGCTCGACCGCAACCGGATCAACCTGGTGGTCAAGCCCGAGGTGAGCACCCTCGACTTCGACCTGCTCGCGCGGGCTGGAACCGCCGCCCTTTCCGGCGTTACCGGGATTGATTCCGTGTCGATCACCCAGTCGGGCAGCCCGGCGCCGCCGCTCAGCACCCGTCGGGCCCATACCACGGTGGAGCTCGGCGACGGCCAGAGCTTCGCCATCGCGGGGCTGATCAGCAACGAGTTCGATGACAGCATCTCCCAGGTGCCGTGGCTCTCCAATGTCCCGGTCCTCGGCGCCCTGATGCGGAGCACCGACTTCCAGCGCCTCGAGACCGAGTTGGTGATGGTCGTCACGCCCTATATCGTCAAACCGGTGAGCGCCAACCAGATCACGCTGCCGACGGACAAATTCCTGCCGCCGGCCGAAAAGGACCTTTTCCTGCTCGGGCAGGTGCGTCATGACGTGCCGAACGTAACCCCCGCGTCCGGACCGGGGGGCCGAATCGGCGGCGGGATCGCCGGCGCGCATGGTCATATCGTTGAATAGGTTGGGCCTACTGGGACCGCATGGGGAGATTGAGTGATGCGTCTTGACAAACTGACAGTGATTGGAGCGGTGATCGGGGTGGGCCTTATGACCGCGGCTTGCGCCGAACAGCGCTACATCGATTATTGGGAAAAGCCTCATGCGGCCGAAGGGGCCGGGTTCGGCGATGTCCATCGCCAGAACATGGCCCGGCATATCGTTAATCCCGAACCGGCCACCCCCAATGACAACGAGGCCGCCGTGGAAGGCACGCGTGTCACCCTGGGCACGGACGCTTACATGAAGAACAAGGTCAAGCAGCCGCGTGGGGTTACGACGGGAGGCAGTTCCGGCGGAGGTTCATCGGGAAACTAACCGTTTATTTACCAAGGATGGGGCAAATTGTTGGTGTTACGGCCAAGGAAAGGGGCTGAGGCTGGTTGGGTTTGAAGGTTCTCGCAATGCCAAATCAGGACGTTTCGGGTTGGTCATTCCTGTGGCGCCGGTTCCAGAAGCCAGTAGCCGGCGCATGTTCATTCGAAAGTTGCGCGCTTTTCAAACATGACATGGTGACTCCAATGATTTGCCTTTGCGTTTTACCCGGCATGCCGAGGGAAGCGTAGGGTCGAATTTCGCCATATCAATCGCCTGTTCGGGTGAACGGGATGCCACCCTTACAGGCCAGGGGGTCAGATGTCAGTAGCCGACGAAAACAACAACGATGATGAAGGTCGGGAGCCGGTCCGCACGCAGGTCCGTCTTCCGGTCGCGCTCAAGGTTGTCGTGGTTTCCACCACGCTGGAGGTGACCGAATCCCTCCTGGAAATGGTGGAGACCATGACCGGCGCCAGCGTCGAGGTGATCGTCGGCGAGATCGGCGGCGTCGACGATTCGGTCATCGATCATCACAAGCCCGACGTCCTGATCGTCGACTTCCGGCTGGACAGCCCGACGGACCTCGACCGACTTCGCAACATCGTCCAGCGCGCGGGATCCGATGCTTGTGTCATCGCCACGGCACAGACCTCCTCGATCGAGGGCGTCAGGCGGCTCATGCGGCTCGGCATTTCCGATTTCCTGCCCCAGCCCATCAACCGCGACGACCTTCTGTCGGCCTTGCAGCACGCCGCGCGCCGGGTCCGGCAATCGCGGCCGTCGGAAGGCGGGGCGGTGATCACCTTTCTCCACGCCGGCGGCGGCGCCGGGGCCACGACGTTGGCCGTCAACTGCGCCTCCAGCATCAAGGAAATGCACGAGAAGGCGAAGGTCTGCGTTCTCGATTTCGATGTGCAGTTCGGGCAGGTGGCGATCAACCTCGACCTCAAGGGCAGCCACGGCGTCCTGGACCTGCTTGAAAATCCCGAGCGGCTGGATGCGATGTTCCTCGAGAGCATCATGACCCATCACAAGAGCGGCCTCGACGTCCTGGTTGCCCCCGACGTCCTGGTGGCGCTCGACGCCATCGAACCGGAGTTGGCGGTGCGGGTGATCGATGTGGCGGCCGAGCTGTACGATTACGTCGTGATCGACATGCCGTTGGCGCTGACGCCTTGGTCGCAGTCGGTTCTGGGGCGTTCCGACGTCGCGGTCATGGTCGGCCAGCTGACGGTGCCGGGCATACGCCAATTGCGGCGCCTGGCTGGGATCCTGGCCTCGGACGGAGTCGGCGATGTTTCCACCGTGGTGGTGCTCAACCGTTTCCTGGGCGGCTGGAAGACGGCCATCCGGCCGAAGGAAGCGGAAAAGGTCCTGGGTCGGCCCATCGACTTCCTCGTCGCCAACGATTTCAAGATCGCCAGCCAGAGCATCGACCAAGGGGTTCCGCTGTCGGAAATCAAGAAGAGATCGGCGATCGCGAGGAATGTCGCGGAAATGGCTAATGGAATTTTAATGTTGTTGTCGGAAAAACATGGGGCGGCGTACCTGGAATCTTAGTAAGTGCGCCACCGGCGCGCCGGGGGAGCATCCCACGGCGGCCGCTGAGCGAAGTGATCGGGAATTGATCTGATGCTGTTTAGGCCACAAAAGAATACCGGCGAACCCCATGTCGCCCCGTCGCCACCTTCCGCCAAGGAGCCGGCGGCGCGCGCCAGCAATATCACCGATATCGTGGCGGAGTCTCAGGGTATCGAGCAGGACCTGGTCCGCAACGACACCTACATCGCACTCAAGGTGCAACTCCACCAGAAGCTTCTCGAGAACATCAACTTCGCCGCCATCGACAAGTTGGAGCCTCACGAGTTGAAGCTCCAGATCGGCGAGATGGTGCACGAATTGCTCGCCGAGGAGCAGGTGCCGCTCAACATGAAGGAGCGGAACCAGCTGGTGTCCGATATCATCGACGAGACCCTGGGCCTGGGGCCGATCGAGCCCCTGATCAAGGACCCGACGGTCTCGGATATCCTGATCAACACCGATTCCCAGGTCTATGTCGAGCGCAAGGGCATCCTGGAGCTGACTCCCGTGCGGTTCAAGGATGCCAAGCACCTGATCCGGATCATCGAGAAGATCGTCTCCTCCGTCGGCCGGCGCATAGACGAATCCTCACCCATGGTGGACGCCCGCCTCAAGGACGGCTCCCGTGTCAACGCGATCATCCCGCCGCTGGCGGTCGATGGCCCGTTGGTCTCGATCCGTAAGTTCGGCACCATGCGGCCGACCATGGAGAACCTGATCAGCGCCCATTCTCTGACCTCGGAAATCGCCGACCTCCTTCGGGCGATCGTGGCCTGCCGCCTGAACGTCCTCATCTCCGGCGGCACGGGCAGCGGTAAGACGACCATGCTGAACGCCATGTCGAGCTACATCAGCGAATCCGAACGCATCGTCACCATCGAGGACGCGGCGGAGCTCCAGCTGCAGCAGCCCCACGTGGTCCGCCTGGAGACCCGTCCGCCCAACATCGAGGGACGCGGCGAGGTGACCCAGCGCGACCTTGTGAAGAACTCCCTGCGGATGCGGCCCGACCGCATCGTCGTGGGCGAGGTGCGCTCCGGTGAGGCCTTCGACATGCTTCAGGCCATGAACACCGGCCATGACGGATCGATGACCACGGTCCATGCCAACTCCTGCCGCGACGCCGTGACCAGGATCGAGCAGATGGTTGCGATGGCCGGGCTGGACCTGCCGATATCCGGTATCCGCACGAACATCGCCTCCGCCGTCGACGTGATCGTTCAGTTGGAGCGCATGTCCGATGGCGGCCGCCGCCTGACCAGCCTGCATGAGATCACCGGAATGGAAGGGGAGGTCGTGAGCATGCAGGAGATCTTCACCTTCAAGCGTATGGGGCTCGACAACGACGGCCGCATCCTGGGCGAATTCCGGTGCACCGGAATCCGGCCCAAGTTCACCCAGGAATTCGTCGCCAGGGGGATCCACGTCGATGTCGATCTGTTCTCACCAGACCGAGTGCTAGGTTAGCGTCATGTCCGAAACCGCCATCCAATATCTGATCTACGCAGCGATCTTCCTGTGCGTCCTGCTCATCGTCGAAGGCGTCTACTATCTGGTGTTCGCCTCCCGCCAGGGGGGCAAGGCGGTCAACCGCCGGCTCCAGCTGCTGAGCTCCAGCGGGAACAGCCGCGAGGTGCTGGAATCCCTGCGGCGCGTGCCGACCGGCGGGGAAGGCGGATTCCAGGGGTTCAAGATGGCGGACCTCGGCGACCTGATTGCCCAGGCCGGCCTGGTCATCTCCAAAAGCCGTGTGATCGGCATCATGGTGGGCGCGGGAATCGCCGCGACCCTTCTGTTCTTCGCCCTGGTCCCCGGCTCGCCGCGTTGGGGGGCGCCGGTGGTCGGCCTCCTGGTGGGCGTCGGCATCCCCATCAGCATCTTGCGCTTCCTGTGCAAGCAGCGGATCAAGAAGCTCTCGGCCCAGCTGCCTGATGCGCTGGACCTCATGGTGCGGAGCCTCAGGGCCGGCCACCCGATGAACGCGGCGCTGTCCCTGGTTTCCAAGGAGATGGCCGATCCCATCGGCACGGAGATGGGTATCGTGGTCGACGAAATGACCTACGGCCTCGGCTTCCGCGAGGCGCTCGAGAACCTCCGCGCGCGCATTCCCGCGCCCGACCTGCATTACTTCGTGGTGACCATCAACATCCAGAGCGGCACCGGCGGCAACCTGGCCGAGGTTTTGGAGAACCTGTCCAGCGTCATCCGTGCCCGCTACCAGATGTTCGCGAAGATCCGGGCGCTGTCCGCCGAAGGGCGGATCTCGGCCACGATCCTTTCGGTCATTCCGTTCCTGGTCCTGGCCGCGGTCTGGGTGACCACGCCGAATTACTACGCATCGGTGATCGACGATCCGGCCCTGCCCGTGATCGCCGCCATCGCCATGGGACTGTTACTGACCGCCATTGGCGTCATGTGGAAGATGGTGAACTTCAAGTTCTGATCCGTTGAGGGCGCACCCCGCGTCTGACGGCGCCCGTGGAAGGTGGATGAAGTGTCGAACCTGATGAACCTAATGCAGCAGAACACGGAATTGCTGATCATGGCGGGAATCTTCCTGTCGGTGGTCATGTTCGTCATGGCGGGTATGTTAGTCTTCAAGGGACGCGATCCGGTCAAGCGCCGCCTCGCCGGCGGCCGGGCCGAAGGCGAGGCCCAGGCCGCCGCCCGGGCCGACCCCGTCTCCCTCCGGCGCGCCGACGAGGATCACGGCAGCGTGGCCGAGGCGCTCAAGCCGATCGCGCCGCATCTCCTTCCCACCGATCAGTTGGAGCTCGGTGCGGCTCGCAAGCGCATGGTGCAGGCGGGCTATTACCGCGCCTCGGCCCTGACCAAGTATTACGTGCTGCGCCTGATCCTCGCGGTCGTCCTCCCGGGTATCGCGCTGGTGGTGGTGCCGCAGGTGTCGGCCAAGATGACCTGGGAGACCGTCGCCCTGCTGGTCGCGCTCTCCGGCATCGTCGGCCTCTACCTGCCGACGGTCTGGGTCACGCGCAAGATCAGTAGCCGCCAGCAGCAGTGCCGCGACGGCTTCCCCGATGCCCTCGACATGCTTCTGATCAGCGTCGAGGCGGGCCTGGGCCTGGATGCGGCCATCAACCGCGTTGGCGCGGAGATCGGCGCCGCCTATCCCGTCCTCGGTGTGCATTTTCAACGCGTCGGCGCGGAGCTCCGCGCCGGGCAGTCGCGCGAGGCGGCGCTGCGCAGCATGTCCGACCAGATCGGAATCGAGGAGGTTGGCTCGCTGGTCACTCTCCTGATCCAGTCCGACACTCTGGGCACCAGCATCGCCCAGGCGCTCAGGGTCCATGCGGACGACATGCGGATCAAGCGCATGTTGAAGGCCGAAGAAAAGGCCCATATGCTACCGGTCAAAATGACCGTTCCGCTCATTTTAGGGATTCTGCCGCCGCTCGTGATCGTGATTTTGGCTCCCGCGATTATCCGGTTCATGCGCGTCGGCGGTGGATAAGAACCAGGTAGGCAGATATCCAGTAGATATCCAGGTAGAAGGAGGCAGCGTGGTGTCTAAGGAAATTCAGCAGTCTTTCAGGCGAATCGGCGGGGTTGCCCTCGCATCCGTTCTCTTGGCCTCTTGCAGCCAGGAATGGACGTCAGCGGACAGGTTCAATTTCTCGGACAAGGACGGGAATCCCTATGCCAAAGGCAAGGCGGAGATGGCGAGCGGCCGCTATGGAATGGCAATCGAGGCCTTCCGGAAGGCCCTGCAGAGCGATCCCGGCTCGGTCAAGGCCCTGAACGGTCTGGCCGCGGCCTATGATCTCATCGGCCGGTTCGACCTCGCGGAGCGGTATTACCGTCTGGCCCTGAATTTCGACCCGTCGTCGATCCAGTCCCTCAATAATCTCGGCTATTCCTATTACCTGCGCGGCGAATACAACAAGGCCCGCACCTTGTTCGAGCGCGCCGCCCGCGTGGACGCAAAGAACGCCATCGTCGCCGCCAACATGGCGGCGCTCGACAAGGCGGAAATGAGGCGCCAAGTGGCCGCTGCCCGCGTCAAGGCGGACGCGAAGGCCGCACGGAAGGACCCGGCGACGAGCTGGATCGAGCGGACCACCAGCAAGGTCCAGTCCATGGTGACCAAGCCCGACGCGGCCACGATGGAGGCTGCGCAAGAGCTTAAGGTCGAGCCCCGGATCGTCCATACGCCCAAGCCCTTGATCGAGATCGCGACCAATGAGCCGGTCAAGGTCGAGACCGTCAAGCCGCCCGCAACGCCAGCGGCCAGCGACATCTCGGTTGCCGTGGCGGAGCCCACGGAATCTCCGATCAAGGTGGTGGGCCGCCCGGGACCGGCCACGGCCCCGACCGTGGCTCAGTCCACGGGCGCGCCGCGCAAGACCCCGGTCGCCCTGGTGACGACGACGCGCCGGCCGGAGAAGCTCGAGAAGGTCAAGCCGGCCATCGAAGAGACCGCCGCCATCGAGGCGGCAAGGGCGGGCAACGCCACCACGACCGCGCCGAAGACCGAGACCTACGCGCTCATCGCCACGCCCCAAGCGGCGGCGCCGGCCGAGCCGGCGGCGACCTTGAAAGGCGAGGCTGAGATGCCCAAGCTCAAAGACGATGTCGCCCATGCCGTTCGCATCGAGCAGACCAAGGCCAAGACGGCGGCGCTCGGCGACGTGCCGGTGGTGCTCCCTGAGGCTCCCATGCCCCAGGAGCCCGCCCCGGTCCTGACCAAGGTCAAGCCGGAAGCCGCGGGCAAGGCGCAGCAACTTGCGGCGGTGCCCGCCGATGCGGATCCGGTCCTGCCGGAAGCGCCAAAGCCGGTCGCCGACACCGCGCAGCCGGTCCTGGTCGACAGGACGCCGCGGCCGGTCGCCGAGCCCGCGCAGCCGATTCCGGTCGAAGCGGCGGTACAGAAGGTTCCGGAACCGGAGCCCGCGCCGGCTCCGAAGCAGGCGATCACGGGCCTGGTTGCGCCCGAGGCTGCCGCGCCGGATGAGAAGCCCGTCCAGATGGCGGCCCGCGGCGACACCCAGAAGCCGACCGTTGGGGACGCAGACAGTGGAAAGCTGGCGACCAAGGAAGCCTCCAAGGAGCTCGCGGCCCTTGCGCGGTCGGTCAAGATCGAGATCTCCAACGGCGCGGGCCGGTTGAAAATGGCCGCCCGGATGAGCCAGTTTCTCGGGGATCATGGCGCCCAGAAGTTGCGTCTGACCAATGCCATGAGCTTCACCAACAGGACTTCGGTGCTGTATTTCCGGCCGGGGCACATGGCCAGCGCGAAATCGCTGGTCAGCCTGCTGCCGGTGGCCCCGGAACTCAGGCGCAACGACGAGATCGCCACTGATCTCCGATTGGTGCTCGGCGGCGACCTGCTTGAGTTCGATCGTGATTTGATCGATCAACTCAAGTGAAGGAAAATGGGGCCGGGCATCTGTCGTGATAAAAAGACTTCCGGCAATTTGCTTGTGCCTGAGTGTGTTGGCGGCCTGCGCCACCGCACCTGAAAAAAAGACGGCGGCGAAGCCTCCTTCGCCGCCGCCTGTGCCCGACAGCGTCAAGAAGGAACAGGAAGCGCGGTTCATCAAGGATGTCTACCGCGCGCTCGATGTCGGAGACGTGGCCACGGCGGACGCCATGTTGCGGCGGGCGGTCCTCATCAATCCGAAGAGCATCGAGGCCCGGGTCGCCCGCGGCGAGATCTTCCTGCGGCTCAACCGCTATCAGGAAGCGATCAATATTTTCAACAGGTTGATCATCGAGAACAAGGAGCCGGCCCGCGCCAATCAGGGCCTGGGGCTCGCCAACCTGATGATGAATCAGCTTTCCCGGGGTCAGGATGCTCTGGAAAAGGCGGTGGCGCTGGATGACCAGTTGTGGCGGGCGTGGAACGGCCTCGGGTTCTACCATGACCACCGCAAGGAATGGGCGCAGTCGGAGAAGTGCTACATCGCCGCGCTGAAGGAGCGGCGGGACAAGCCCTCGCTGTTCAACAACCGCGGCTTCTCCAAGCTGATGCAGGGCCGCTATGAGGAAGCCATCTTGGACTTCAAGGCGGCGTTGCGGCTCAATCAGAACCTGGCGATCGCCCGCATGAACATTCGCCTCGCGCAGGCCTGGCTCGGCCGCTACGTGGAAGCGATCGCGGGGGCCTCCCAACGAGAGCTGCCCGAGGTCCTCAACAATGTCGGCTATATCGCCATGCTGAAGGGCGAATATTCCGCCGCCCAGGCCTATTTCTCGCGCGCCATGGAACTCAGCCCCAGCTTCAACGAGACGGCCTCCAACAACCTGCAAAAACTGGAGGTCATCAGATCGCAGAACGTGTCCAAGCGGAGCACCTCCAAAAGGAAGACCAGCGAGCGATAGGCCAGCCCCGGCATGTCCTTCGATACGCTCCCTTCCATCGTGATCGATGCGCTGTTTTATGCCCTTCTGCTGGGCGCCGCCTTGTCCGACATCTACAGGTTTCGCATCCCCAACTCTTTCGTCGTGGCCCTCCCGCTGCTGTTCGTGGCCGCCGCCATCGCGGCGCCCGGTAAGATCGCGTGGCTCAGCCATTTGGGCGCAGGGGGCACGGTCCTCGTCTGCACCGCGGTCATGTTCCATTTCAACCTGATGGGGGGCGGGGACGCGAAACTTCTGGCGGCGCTCGCGGTGTGGACCGGATTCGCGACATTGTTGCCGTTCATCGTCGTGGTGTCAGTGCTCGGCGGTGTCCTGGTGCTCATCCTGCTGCCGCTGCGCGCCATCTGCAAGCGGATCCCCAAGGTTCCCTGGCCGCGCTCCATGCTGCCCGGCAACCCGCTGCCCTATGGCGTCGCCATCGGCGGCGGCGCGGCCGTGGCTCGGGCGCTCTTTCCGACCTTCTGATCCGGGGTGGGGCGTACCCTGCGGGCCGGCGGGGCCGCCGGGCGGGGCATGAGAGGGCCGGGAGTGATCCGCTGGAGCGCCTCGCGAAGAACCGCCGCCGGGTCCGTTTTTGCCAGAGAATCCGCCGCGTTGCGTGGATTTAAGATGTTGACACTGCAAAGAAATAACCATTAACTAAACCGGTCTTGGCGTGTCGACCATTGTCTTTTGGGGCTGTAGGGATCTGGTTGGCGGGTCGGGCTGTGCCTCATTTCGAACGAGGGGATTTCCAGTGAGGATCTCGAGCCAATTTTTCGCAGGCTATTGCGGTCTTGTCCGGGCCGGTTTTGGTGTCGCGGTGTTGACCTGGGCCGTCGGCGGCGCTTTCACGGGCGCCGCTTCGGCCGCAAGCCTGGAGGAAGCCGTGCGCGCCGGCATCGCCAATCCGGAAGTCCGTGAAGCCGCGGCCAGCCGGCGGGCCATCGACCACGATCTGCGCGAGGCGCGGGCACTCTACTACCCGTCCCTGGATCTCCGGGGATCGGTCGGGCCCGAATGGTTCGATACGCCGACCAGCACCAGCGACGATCATTGGCTCTGGGAACGCCAGGGATCGGTCCTGATCAAGCAGATGCTGTTCGACGGCTATTCCACCTCGTCCGAGGTCGAACGCCAGCAGGCGCGCGTCCACGCCGCCGCCGCCCGGGTGGTCGAACGCTCGGAATTCATCGCCCTCGACGTGGTGCAGGCCTATCTCGACGTGATGCGCCAGCTCGAACTCGTGCGCTTCGCCGAGGACAACGTGCGCGCCCATGTGTCCAAGAACGAGGACGTGCAGCGCCGCGTGCAGGCGGGCCGCAGCGGCCTCGGCGATCAGCGCCAGGCGGAGTCGCGGCGGGCCCAGGCGCGGGCCGACCTCGTCGAAGCTCAGCGCCGACTGGAGGACGCGCGCGCTTTTTACGCCCGCCTGGTCGGCTCCGAGCCGATCAACCTCTCGAGGCCGGCCCTGCCTGCGAACGCGGTGCCCGCGACCCTGCAGAAGGCGCTGGACAGCACGGCCGCCACCAACCCATCGGTATCGGTTGCGCTCCGGGATATCGAAGCGGCCGAGGCCCGGGCACGCGCCACGGATGCACCGTTCTGGCCCCGCCTGGACCTCGAGGTCACGGGCTCGCAGGGACACAATATCGACGGCGTGCAGGGCGACGAGGACAGCTTCTCGGCGCTTCTGGTGGCGCGCTGGAACCTCTATTCCGGCGGCGGCGACACGGCACGCCAGCGTGCCGCGCTCGAGCGGGTGGTCGAGGCCCGGGAGCGCATGATGAAGATCAAGATCCAGGCCGATGAGGAAACGCGCCGGTCGTGGAACGCCCTCGTGCGCCAGCGCGAGAACGTCAACGTGCTGCGCGAGCGCTTGGCCGGAACGGAAGGCGTCCTCAGCGCCTATAGCCAGCAGTTCAACGTCGGTCAGCGCGACCTGCTGGATGTGTTGGATTCGCAGAACGACGTGTTCCTGGCCCGCTCGGCGCTGTCCACGGCGGAATATTCGGCCCTGTTTGCCGGCTACCGGCTGATCGCCGTCTCCGGCGATCTGTTGGCGACGCTCAAGATCCAGGATCCGAGCGAAGCGGCCGGCGGGCGTGCCGGGCCCGCGATGGGTGCCAAGAAGCCCACCGCGAAGAAGAAGTAGTCTTAGACCACCGCCCACCCGGATCGGTTCTCGACAGGGTGGTCAGCCTGTACCTGGCTGGAGAGGGCGGAGGTGCGCCCATGGAGGGTGATGCCGGGTTTCGGCCCGGCGCACCGACGGTTGGCCGCGTGTCTGAAGCATCTTGCGTCGAACGGTGACGGATCACCAGACTTCCTTCCTATCGCCCTTGCGCCACCGCGTCCTGCAGGTGGACCGGCGGCGCTATTCCGTGCGGCTCGAAGACGCCTACTGGGCGATCCTCGACGACATCGCCCGCAAGGAGGGCGTGCGCCTGGCGGCGGTGATCGACGAGGTTGCCACCGTGGCCGGGGCTGAGGCCTCCTTGACGGCCGCGCTCAGGCTGCGCTGCCTCGCTTTCCTCAGGGAGAGGGTGGCCGAGGACGAGACGGGGGCGCGCACCAAGGGGGGGGCCAGTGGCCGCTATGGCGCGTCGCTTGACAATCTGGTCGCGGCCAACCCGGCGCCGACCCTGCTCCTGTCCCATGATGGAAAGATCCTCCGCGCCAACGCGGCCTTCCAGAGTTGGTCGGGGGTCAAGTCCGAGGCTCTCACCGGCCAGCCCTATGATTGGTTTTTCCAGCTCCGCCTCGCCGACAGCTTCCAAGACACCATCCATCGTCTCGCCCACGGCACCGACGGTTACCTCGTCGCGCGTGTCAGCTACATCGCCCCTGGACGGGTGGTCGTCGCCAATGGGCTCGTGTGCCTCGGCCACTATTCCGGGCCCAGCGACTTCACCTGGATCGTCATGATCGGTGCGGCCCGGGGATCGGCGGCGGCTCAGAATCCCCCACACGCCCCCGCTTCGTGAGCGGCACGGGGGTAGGTGCAGGATGGGCACTGCTTCATGGTGTAGCGCCGCCGGCCAATTACTTTGCATTTGACTAAAATTTGCATTATGAAGCCGAATGTGCTGGCCCCCGTCCGGGGCCTGGCGCCCGGCCGACGCTACTCTGGCCGGCGGATCCAACAGTGGGAGCAGGGTCATGGCCGATTCCCCAACCGAAAAGGACGTCCTCAAGCTCGCGCTGGCGCCCGGCGACGACGCGCTTGCGCTGTCGGTGGAGGATCTGCTGCCCGACGCCAACGGCAATGTCGTGCTCTTCAACGACGCGGGCGTCACGGAAATGTCGATCGTCTCGGAACGCCCGGTGATCGATTCCGGGATCGTCGCCGAGGAAACCGCGGCGCTCTACGGCGACGTCGAGGGGATGGCCTATTACCACTTCGACTCCGGGCCGACCCTCTATTGTCCCTTGGACATTCACGTCTCCATCATTTCCGATACGGTCTAGGGCAAGCGCCCTCCGACCACGGCGACCCCGCTTCTTTCTCTCATGAGCCCAAGGCGCCGCTTCGGCGTTCGCGATGCACTATCATGGAATGTGTAATTGTAATAATGCCATTCTTATGATTGTCACGCGCCCGGGCACCGGCCCCACCCGCGCGGGAGATCGGGACCGCGGGACCCAGGGCCGGATCGGGTGCCACAGTAAATACATAATTAAATAAAAATACAGTTTTATCGGAATTTGATTCAAATTGCGCATATTAATGATAGTAGTGTAGTAAAATATCTCTAAAATTAGGTCTAATTGTCGCGGATCTCAAATGTAACTGGAAACCGGAATGCTTCGTGCGCAGCTCTGTTCCGTCCCTCTTGATCGCAATAACAGGTGCCGGTCGCGCCCGGGTACAGGACCCAAAAACCGTTGGATATGAAGGGATTTTGGGGGATGGGTTAATCCGGGCTACACCATTGTGTGATGTGGGGGTGAATCGATGTTGGCAACGGAACCAGCTAAATTTAATTATCATTTTAGCCAAGTTATAATTTTCCCAGGCGGTTCCAACCGCCACGCGTTCGCCAGGGGTGACGCGGGGGTCAAGGCCAAAGGGCAGGGCCTTGGAGTTATTTGAGAAGGGATTTGGAAAGATGTCGACCGTTGATCAGAACCAGACACCGTCCGTTGCTTCCGAGGCCGAGGCAGGCGCCCGGGTGGCGGATCAGGGAACGGATCGGTTTGAGCTGGCCCAGGCGGGGCCGGAGGCGAGCGGCGGTGCTTCGGGCACCGTCGTCAGGGTCGCCCCCCCGGCGGCGGGTCAGCGGATCGAGATCGACGTACAGCCCGGCCAGACCATCCTGTTCGAAGGTGTCAACCTCGCGACCGCCCAGATCATTCAGCAGCAAGGCGGCCTTCTCATCACCCTGGCCAATGGCGCGGTGATCTTCCTCGCCGGTTTCGTCGACGCCGCCCAATCGTTCAATCCGCCGGTGATCGAGCTGACGGGCCTGGGGCGCCAGGGCTTGCTCGGAAACGAGGATTTCTCGGGCACGCCGCCGACCCCGGAATTCGGCGATAGCGCGCGGATCTCCGCGAGCGACCTGCTGGCCGCGGCCCAGGGCCAGCCGCTCAACGTCCAGCCGGCCGCCGGACCCGGCGGCGGCGACGGCGGCGGCGCCCGCTTCGGCAACCAGGATGCCGGCAACATCGGCGACGGGCTCGGCCGCAACCCGCTTCTCACCAACGAAGACTTCGGCCGCACCCCGCCGGATCCGCAGTTCGGGGAAGCCATCGACGACGAAGGCGGGGCCGCCCCCAGCATCGAGAGCGTCGCGGGCACCGTCGTGGAGGACGAACTGAGGGCTGGTTCGCAACTCGATCCGGAAAGTGAGTTTGCGGAGACCGATCCCGCTGTCGATCCTTTCGACACCACCGTGGAAGGGGCCCTCAGCTTCTCCGACGGAGAGATCACCGGCGTGAGCTACGGCGGCGACCTGGGGACTCCGCTCGTGTTCACCGAAACGGCGACCCACTTTATCGTATCGATGGGGGTCCCCTGGACCTTCTCCATCGAAAAGGCGACCGGCGCCTACAGCTTCGAGCTGACCGGTCCGCTCGACCATTCCGACCCCAACGCCACCTTCGGCGACGACATCCTCTCCGGCGTGTTCACGGTGACCGTCACCAACGCCGACGGCAGCGCCGAGGCCCAGGTCACCATCAACGTCCATGACGACGCCCCCTATGTGCTGGAGCAGGGCGATCCCATCAGCGGCGCGGTCCAGGAGGACGGCCTGAACGAGGCGGTGGACGAAGACCCCGCCGGCGCCGCCGGGGACGATCTCTCCACCGGCAACAAGGAAGGCGAGACCGACACGGCGGACGAGGATTCCGGCGGCGCGGGCGCGCTGTTCGCGCTCTTCGGCTCGGGCGCCGATATGCCGCTCTCCTTCGGGATCTCCAGCGACACGAGCGGGCTCCCCGTCCTGTGGTCCAAGGGCGAGATGGTGAGCTACGCGGTCGCCGTCGACAACAACGGGACCCCGGCTGACGCGACCGACGACGTCCACACCCTGACCGCCACGGCCGGCGGGCGCCCCGTCTTCACCTTGACGGTCGATGGTGACGGCTCCTGGGGCTTCGACCTCGACGATCAGCTCGATCACGTCGATGACGGGGCGAACGATGAGAACTTCGCCCTCATCACGGGCGCCGGCCAGGAAGGCTCCGTCGGGTCCATCGATTTCTCCTCGGTGATCACCGCGACCGACGCGGACGGCGATTCCGCGCCCGCGCTTCCGGGCGGTTCCTTCGCCGTGACTGTGCAGGACGACGTTCCCCGGCCCGAATTTCCCGAGCAGACGAGCGAGGACGGCCCGCTCAGTGTTTCCGCCTATGTCGATGAGGACGAGCTGGCCACGGCCGACGGCGACCTCTCCGACGGCATCACCGATGGCGACGGCGACATTGACGAGGACGTCATCTCCGGCCTCGGCGCGCTGGTCAGCCCGGGCGCCGATGAGGACGTGAGCTTCTCCCTCGATACCTCCTCCATCGACGGCAGTGGCCTGGTGACGGCCACCGGCGGCACGCCGGTGACCTCCAGCGGCGTGGCGCTCAAGTTCTGGGCCGTCGACTCCGACAACGTCATCGGCTACGCCGACACCGACGGCAGCAATGCGTTCAACGAGGGCGACCGCGAGGTCTTCCGCCTCACCGACAACGGCGACGGCACCTTCACCTTCGACCTCAAGGACCAGATCGACCACGACAACGTCGAAACCCTCGGCGCGGGCGATACCGCGACGCTCGACATCGACCTCACCGGTCTCATCCTGGCCGAGGATTTCGACGGCGACGAGGTGGCTCTGAACGAGGGCAGCGTCTTCGTCACCGTCGAGAACGACGTTCCCAGCGTGCAGATCAGCGTCAATGCGGAGGCCGCCCTCGCCCATGACGAGACCGCCACGGTCCAGGACGACACCGACGCCGCCGGGGCCTCGCTGCCCGCAGCGATCCTGGCCGCGTTCAACGCTGTCCCCTTGAAGGGCGATGATCCCGATGTCGCCGGGGCCGACAAGGACAACGATGCGATCGGCTTCGCGCGCGGCGGGGCCCAGGTCGTGGGCTTCGCCGTCCCCGGACCGGGCGCCGACGAGGACGCCACGATCTCCTTCGCCTTCGTCGATCCCGCAGGCGCCGACTCCGGCGTCGATACCACCGAGGGCGCCGACATCTTCCTGTTCCTGGAAGGCGACCTGATCGTCGGCCGGGTGGGCGACGTGGAAGGCGACGCGGCTTTCGCCATCGCGCTCGACGGCGACAGCGGCGAGCTGTTCCTCGCGCAGTATCTCTCCGTCCTCCATGTCGATGCCAACGATCACGACAGCTCCGTCGCGCTGACCAGCGACGCGGTGCAGGTCGAGGCGACCCTCACCGATTCCGACGGCGACAGCGTGAGCGACATCGCCGACATCGGCGGGCTGATCAGCTTCGAGGACGACGGCCCGGCGGTGGTCGTCGACGGCGAAGGCGAGGGCACGGTGGGCGATCTGGCCCTCAACCTCGACGAAACCATCGATCCGGACGACGACAACGTGACTGGCGAGGGCGAGGATTACTACAACGCCGGCCTCGCCGAGGCCGAGTCCATGGGCGGCGGCGGGAACGGCGATACCGACGACATCGCCGGCCAGTTCGCGGTCGACGGGGTCGATCCCATCGGCCGGCTCGAGACCGCGCCCGGGGCGCTGTCCGGTCTGTTCAGCGTCGCGCCCGATGCCGGCTCCGACGGCGAGCAGTCCATCTCTTACGGCTTCGCGCTCGCCCTGAGCGGCGAGGGGCTCGCGACAACGCTCGCCGCGACCCAGCCCGCCGCGGGCGGCAACCCCGATTCCGATGGCGGCGACGCCATAGACTTCACGCCCTATGCGGATGCGACGATCTACCTGTTCACGGTGGACGCCGCGACGGTGGAAGGCCGTGTCGGCGGTGTCGGCGGGCCGGTTGCGCTGCGCATCACGGTGGACGACCCCGACACCGGGGTGCTCGGCGACGAGACCCTGGTGGTCGAGCAGCTGCTTGCCATCGATCACGGCGATGACGGAAACCTTTACGACACCGAGCTTCCGCTCAACCTCGTCGGGGGCAGCCTCGGGGTGACCCTCTCGGCGACGGTGACCGACGGCGACGACGACACCGCGACGGACGATCACACGGTGACCCTGGTCGATGCCGAGACCACCTTCGTCTCCATCGACGACGACGGGCCCCAGGCGGCGCTCGCCCTCGTGGAGGAAGCCTCGCTCACCCTCGATGAGTCGGTGGGCGCGGATGCGGGCGACACCAACGCCGATGCCGATGACATCGATGCCGGCAACCCCGATCCCTTCGGCGGGGCCTACGGGGATCCCATCGGCGCGGCCTCGGCCACGCTGCTGAACACGGCCGGCGTCGACTTCGGGACCGACGGGTCCGGGGGCGCGGATATCGCCCTCGCCCTCGCCATCGTCGGCGGCGACGGCGCGGATTCCGGCCTCGCCACCACCGACGGGACGCCGGTCCTGCTGTTCGCGGAGGCCGATGGCACCATCACCGGCCGCACCGGGGATGCCGCGGGGCCGGTGGTCTTTGCCATTTCGGTCGACGATGCGGGCGTCGTGACGGTCGCGCAGTACGATGCCCTCGAGCATGCCGACAGTCCCCTCAATCACGACGAGGCGATCAATTTCGCAGACGGCGTACTCACCGCGGCCATCACCGTGACTGACGGCGACGGCGACACGGATACCGCCTCCGTCGATATCGGCGGCCTGATCTCCTTCGAGGACGACGGGCCCACCGTGACCCTCGCGGCGGAGGGCGAAAACGACCTCTCCGCGTTCGCCCTGGAACTGGATGAGACGATCCAGCCCGACGGGGCGTTCGACGCCACCTACGACCGCTACAACCCGGTCGGCGCGGAAGGCGAATCCGGGGGCGGAACGCCCAACGGAGGCGCGGACGACGTCGATCCCGGCGCGGCCGACATGGTCTACAACCGCATCCCGGTGCTGGACACGGCGCCGACGTCCGATCAGGCCGCGGGTTCGCTGACCACCGCGGTGACCGGCGGCCTGGCCACCCTGTTCGACATCACGCAGGCGTTCGGCTCCGACGGACCCGCGTCGACCGACAGTCTGGCCTACAGCTTCGCGCTGGGCCTCTCGGGCGCGCTCACGTCGGTGGAGACAAACCTTACCGCCACGGCGCGTGCCGACACCGACCTCGCCGACCTTTCCGAGGCCGCGCGGACCATCCACCTCGTCGAAGATGGAAGCGGCAACATCCTCGGTGTCATCGGTCAGGACACGGCCGATCCCGCGGACGACTTCGTCGCCCTGCGCATCAGCGTGGTGAACGGCACAAGCCCCACCGACGCGCAGCTGGAGGTGGAGCAGTTCCTGCCTATCGACCACGGGAACGAGGAATCGCCCAGCCTGCTCGATGAGGTGACCACGCTTCTCGCGGCCAACGCCGAGGAGGCGGTCGAGCTGAGCCTTACGGTCGAGGCGACCGACGGCGACGGCGACACCGCGTCCGACACGCTGACCGTGGACCTGATCAACGACACGACGTCGCCGATCACCATCGACGATACCGGTCCCGTCGCGGTCGACGATGTGGCGGAGGTCAACGCCAGCACGGTTTCCGACTTCAATGTGGTGATCGTTTTCGACCGCTCCGGCAGCATGTCAGACGATCCCGACGGGGCCGGCGGATTCGGCTCGCGGCTCGATCTGGCCAAGGCGGCGGTCGCCGACCTGCTGGCCGCGTACCAGGCCGCCGGCGGTACCGTCAACGTGTTGGTGGTCGATTTCTCGTCGACCGCGGCCACCTCGGGCTGGACCACAGTTGCGGGGGCTAATGCCTACCTTTCGCCTCTCAGCGCGTCGGGCCTGACCAACTACGAGGCCGCGACCAGCCTGGTCCAGTCGCAGTTCCCGAGCGGCACGCCCACGGCCGATGCAAACGTCCTTTACTTCCTGACCGACGGCCAGCCGACCACCCGAACCAATGACGGGGCCGGCGATCCGCCGCCAGCCAACCCTCTGGATGCGGACAACCTGACGGCCGCCGAGCAGCTCGCCTGGGAAACCTTCCTGGACGCCAATGCCATGCCGTCCTACGGCGTCGGCATCGGGACCGGCGTCACGGAAAGCGGGCTCGAGCCCGTTGCCTTCCCGGGCGACCCCATCGTCGTGGTGACCGAGACCGAGCTGAGCGCGACCCTGGTGGATACGGTGCCGCCGCCAAACACGGTGGAGGGCACGATCCTCGACACCATCGCCAATGACCAGTTCGGCTTCGACGGTCCCGCCGATCTGCCGATCATCATGGTGGTCCACCACGGCGGCCTGTCCTACACCCTGGCCGACCCCACGGGTGGTGATGGCGATCCTTCCAACGACGCCACCGTAGACGGCACCGTAATGACCATCCCGACGGAGTTGGGCGGCACATTGCAGCTCGATTTCGGGACCGGCGAGTACATCTATACGGCGCCGGCCATCGGCAGCGGCATAGACGAGGCGGAAACCTTCACTTACACGATCGCTGACGGCGACGGTGACACGTCGACCGCGGACCTCACGATCACGGTGCTTGCCAACGACGCCCCCGTGGCGGCCAACGACTCCGTCATCACCAACATCACCGACGGCTCGGAGCTCATCCTCCCCGATGCCGCCCTGGTCCACAACGACAGCGACCCCGAAGGCGATCCCCTGGTGGTGCATTCCGTCAGCGGGGCGGTCAACGGCACCTTGGGGCTGGGGGCGTTCGCCCTGCCCTATGTGAGCTTCACGCCCACCGGGGCCTTCCCGGGCGCCGACGGCCAGTTCACCTACCAGGCGAGCGACGGCAAGGCTCTGAGCGGTCCGGCGACGGTCGATGTCATCGGCGATACCGAAGGTGCGCTCGAGGGGACCGCCGGGTCGGACATCCTGCTCGCGGGCGATGCGGACGACGTTCTGTCGGGCAACGGCGGCAACGACGTCCTCATCGGCGGCAAGGGCAACGACACGATGTCCGGCGGCGCGGGAAGCGACATGTTCCTGTGGTCGGTCGATCACCTCTATCCGCAGCCGCATGTCATCCTCGCGCCTGCCGCTATCGAAATGCTGGGCGGCGGGAGCTTCGAGAACGAGGATCTTGCGGACTACGATTTCGCGAGCGGGACCGCTAGCCTCCTGTTCGATGGCAGCGCGGTCTTCACCGGTGGGGCCACGGAAGCGATCGATGCAGTTCATGTCCTTGACAACGGGCACATCGTGCTCTCCACGGTGGATGATGCCGCCATCGGCGGCTTGGCCTTCGAGGATGAGGACATGGTCGAATACGACCCCGTCGGGGGCACCGCGACCCTGTTCCTTGACGGCGATGCGGTATTCACCGCGGAGGAGGACATCGACGCGGCCCATGTGATGGATAATGGCCACATCATCCTATCGACCACTGGCGGAGCGACCATTGGGGGCCTGACCTTCGAAGACGGCGACCTGGTGGAGTACGATCCCGTCGGGGGAACAGCCACGCTCTATTTCGATGAGGATTTGTTCGCAGACGACGTGGACATCAACGCGGTCCATGTGCTGGACAACGGGCATATCGTGCTCTCGACCACCACGGGCACGACGCTGGGCGGCCTCACTTTCGAGGATGGCGACCTGGTCGAGTACGATCCCGTGGCCGGCACCTCGAGCCTATTCTTCGACGAGGATCTCTACGGCAGCAATGCCGATACCGAGGCGGCGCACGTGGTCGAAACCGGCCCGTGGGTGGATTCCATCGACGATTTCACGACGGGGCCGGGCGGCGACGTGCTCAATTTCGCCGACGTCTTCGCCGGCGGCCCCGGCGAAGGGCTGTCGCTCGCGGACCTGGAGGCAGGGGGCTACATCTCCTTCGACAGCAGCTCCGATGTCGGCGGCGCCGCCGCCAACGACACGGTCATCGGCATCGATGCCGATGGCGCCGGCGGGACGTATTCCTTCGTGGTGGTGGTCAACGTCCTCGACGTCACCTTGAGCTCGGCGGACACCGCCAACGTCATCGTCTGACCCGTTTGCAACGGATCCCGCCGCGGCCGGCCCTGCAGCCGGCCGCGGTAGCCGCTTCGCCTTTCCGCTGAGGGAGTCCAATCGCGCCGGGCGCACCGCCCTTGCGGCCGCGCCCGCTCGGTCCCAGGCGGGACCGCGCGAAGGCCCGCGGGCCCCGGTTCTTCCGGCGCCTCGAGAGACCCCAAAGCCCCTCCCGGGCCGCCGTGATCCCCCCCTTGCTCGTCTGATGGTTAACTTTTTTATTAATTCTTTAGGTCTTTTTCCGCTACTCTCACGGCCCTGAAATCCATGATTTCCAAGGATTTGCATGGCGCTCGACGAAACCAGTAAGAACCGCGACGCACCATCCGAGGACCTGCGTGCCCCGTCTCCCGTCCGCCAACGGCCAAAGGGGGACAAGGATTCCCGGCGCCCGCCCCGGGTGGCGACCGATGTCAAGCCCAGGTCCGGCGGCGCCGAAGTCCCAGATCCCCCGGAGCCCAAGGATTCCAGCCAAGCTGCCAAGGGCGGGGCGGATGCGGCTGGCGGCGGTCGGGCGGGCCGTCCGGGTTGGAATATCCCGCGGCGGCTGCTCAAGGTCGACGCCGAAGATCCCCTGCTCGGTTGCCTCGCCCTCCTCGCCGCATATTACGAGCGGCCGCAGTCGCCCGAGGCGCTGGCCGCGGGCATGCCGCTCGAGGACGGCCGCCTCTCCCCGGCCCTGTTTCCGAGGGCGGCCCGGCGCGTCGGCCTCACCACGCGGATCGTCAAGCGGCCCGTCGCGCGGATTCCGGCCTATGCCCTGCCCGTAATTCTGCTGCTCGGCGACGGCGGGGCCTGCGTTCTGACCAGCCGTCTGGACGGGGAGAACTACGAGATCCTGACTCCGGAAAGCGGCGGGCGGCAGACCATCGACAAGAAGTCGCTCGACATCATCTACGCCGGCTACGCGATCTTCGCGAGGCCCGAGTATATCGATCCGGATCGGCTCGGCGCGGGCAGCCTCGCGGTGCCCGAGCGCTCGTGGTTCTGGGGAACCGTGATGCGGTTCTGGCCGACCTACAGCCAGGTCATCGTCGCCTCGCTGTTGATCAATTCCTTCGCCCTGGTCATGCCGCTGTTCATCATGAACGTCTACGACCGGGTGGTGCCCAACAACGCCATCGAAACCCTTTGGGTTCTGGCCGTCGGCGCGGCGACGGCCATCGGCTTCGATTTCTTCATGCGCATGCTGCGGGGCTATTTCGTCGATTCGGCGGGCAAGCGGGCCGACACCCTGCTGTCGGCGGAGATCTTCGAGCAGGTCCAGGACATCCAGATGTCGTCGCGGCCGGGTTCCGCCGGGGCCTACGCCAACATCCTGCGCGATTTCGAAAGCGTGCGTGAGTTCCTCACCTCGGCGACGGTGACCGCCTTCGCCGACATTCCCTTCATCGCCCTCTTCATCCTCGTGATCTGGCTGGTCGCCGGGCCGCTCGCGATCATCCCCGGCCTCGCCGTGCCCATCGCCCTGCTGGGCGGCGTGATCCTTCAGGCGCCTCTCAAATCGGCGATCGCCAAGACCCAGGCGGAGGCGGCGCAGAAGCACGGCATCCTGGTGGAGACCATCGGCGGGCTCGAAACCATCAAGAGCCTCAACGCACAGGGCCGGCTGCAGGGCAAATGGGAACAGTTCGTCGCCAAGACCGCCACCACCAGCCTGCGCGCGCGGGTCTTTTCGCTCGGCATCGTTACCTTCTCCGTCTTCCTGCAGCAGATGTCGACCGTCGCCGTGATCATCTACGGGGCCTATCTCATCCAGGACGGGGTGCTCACCACCGGCGCCCTGATCGCCGCCGTCATCCTCAACGGCCGGGCGCTGGCCCCCCTCGGCCAGGTGGCGGCGTTGCTCGCGCGGATGAACCAGAGCCTGAGCGCCCTGGGGGCGCTCAACAACATCATGGCGCTCCCGCGCGAGCGTCCGGCGAACAAGCGGTTTCTCCACCGCCCCGCCTTCCAGGGCGCCATCGACTTCCGGGAGGTGAGCTTCACCTATCCGGGATCGGAGCTCGCCGCGCTCAACAAGTTGAATTTCTCCATCAAGCCGGGGGAACGGGTGGCCTTCATCGGCCGGGTCGGTTCGGGCAAGAGCACCGTCGCCAAGCTGATGCTTGGGCTCTATGCGCCGGACGAAGGAGCGGTGCTGGTGGACCGCACCGACCTCCGGCAGGTCGACCCCATCGATCTCCGGCGCAACATCGGGGCCATCCTGCAGGACAGTTTACTGTTCCATGGCACGGTGCGCGACAACATCGCCCTCGGCGCGCCGACGGTCGATGACGAGGCGATCCTGAAGGCGGCGGTCACCGCCGGCGTCCATGAATTCGTGCGCCGTCATCCCCGCGGTTATGACCTGATCGTCGGCGAACGCGGCGAAGGCCTGTCGGGCGGCCAGCGCCAAGCCGTGGCGCTGGCCCGGGCGCTGATCAAGGAGCCGCCCATTCTTATTCTGGACGAGCCGACCAGCGGGATCGACGTGGGCACCGAGAAAGCCTTCATCAACCGCCTCGCGCCAACGCTGAAGGGCCGGACCCTGGTGCTGATCACCCACCGGGCCTCCCTGCTGCCGCTTGTCGAACGGATCATCATCCTGGATCAGGGGCGGGTGGTGGCCGACGGTCCCAGGGCCAAGGTGATCGAGGCGCTGCAAGCCGGCAAGATCAAGGTCGAGCAGGCGTAAGCGGGCGGGCCGGCGATGATCGCATCCGAAATTCCCTCGCGTTCCCAGAAGGACGCGGCTTTCGCCCCGGTCCGGCTCGGCGCCGAGCTCGAACGCCCTCCCGCGTTCGGATTCCTCCTGATCATGGGGGTGGCGGCGTTCTTGGCGGTCGCCCTGCTGTGGGCCCGCTGGGCGGTGCTCGACGAGGTCACGACCGGCCAGGGGCGGGTGATCCCCTCAAGCCAGATCCAGGTGGTGCAGAACCTGGAAGGCGGGATCATCCGGGAAATCCTGGTCAAGGAAGGCGAGATCGTCAGGAAGGGCCAGGTTCTGCTGCAGATCGAGAATACCGCCTTCGTCGCCAGCTACGGCGAGCTGAGCGCCAAGCGTCTCGGGTTGATGGCGACGGTGGCCAGGCTCAAGGCGGAGGCTCATCAGGCCCCGCTCGAGTTTCCACCCGAGCTCCTGAAGCAGAGCCCGGAGCTCGCCGAGCGCGAGCGCTCCCTCTACGATGTACGCCAGAGCGAGCTCAAGGCGCAGCTCGCCGTCTTCGAGCAGCAGGCCGCGCAGCGCAAGCAGGAGCTGGCGGAACTGAACAACCGGCAGGAGCATCTCACCAAGACCGCGAGCCTGATCGAGGAGGAGCTGCGCATCACCCGGCCCCTGGTGGAGCAGTCGGTCGTGCCGCGCATCGAACTCATCCGTCTGCAGCGCCAGATGAGCGATCACCAGCGCGAACTCGACGCCGTACGCCTCGCCAAGCCGCGCGCGCGGTCCGCCATGCGGGAGGCCAACCGGCGGATCCAGGAACGCTTCCTGGGATTCAAGGCGGAGGCCCAGCGCGATCTGACAACGCGCCAGAACGAACTGGCGGCGGTCCGCGAGGCGATCGTCGCCGCCCGCGACCGGGTGCAGCGGACCGAGGTGCGCTCACCGGTCAGGGGGATCATCAAGCAGATCAAGGTCTCCACCGTCGGCGGTGTCGTCCGGCCGTCGGCAGACCTGGCGGAGATCGTGCCGCTCGACGACACGCTCCTGGTGGAAGCCAAGGTGCGGCCCCAGGACATCGCCTTCATCCGTCCCAACCAGGACGCCACGGTGAAGATCACCGCCTATGACTTTTCCATCTACGGCGGCTTGAAGGCGAAGGTCGAACGCATCAGCGCGGATGCCATCACCGAACCCGAAGGGCCGGGGCGGGAGGAAAGCTATTACAAGATCATTGTCCGCACCCAGCGCAACTATCTTGGGACCAAGGTCAAGCCGCTGCCCATCATTCCCGGCATGGTCGCCAGCGTCGATATCCTGACGGGTCACAAGTCGGTCCTGGATTATCTCCTGAAGCCGGTACTCAAGGCCAGGGATCGCGCGCTGAGGGAACGGTGAGGCGGCGCGATGGCGATGCCCGCGATCCGCTCGCTGGCGCGGCAGGCCCAGGCCGCCGGGCTTGCTCTCCTATTGGCGGGCTGGTGCGGCGCGCCGGCGCGGGCCCAGGACGCGCCGCCGCGCCTGTTCGGATCGATTGAATTCATCGGTGGCAGCCTCGAAGCCCTGCCGCAATGGACCAGGGTGCTCCGCAGGATCCGCGCGGAGAAGGCGGTCTACGAGGTCTGCGACCGGGGCGATGGCAACCGCGACATCGGCAAATGCCCGTACTCGTCGGTCGCCGCCTGGCGCGACACCGTGCGCGCGCTCAAGGGGCGTCCGCCGCGCGAGCAGCTCGACGCCATCAACAAGTTCCTGAACCGTTGGATCTACCGGCTCGATCAGGAAAACTTCAATGTCGAGGATTACTGGGCCAGCCCGCTCGAGTTCCTCGAGCGTTCCGGCGATTGCGAGGATTACGCAATCATCAAGTACGTCAGCCTCAAGGCCCTCGGCTTCCCGGTGGGGAAGCTTCGCATCGTCGTGGTCGAGGACACTGTGCGCAGGCTTTCCCATGCGGTGCTCGCGGTCTACGTCGACGGCGATATCCTGATCATGGACAGCCTGTTCGACGGCGTCCTGTCCCACAAGCAGGTGACCTTCTACAAGCCCTACTATTCCGTGAACGAAACCACCAGGTGGGCCCATCTGGCGCTGATGAAGCCGCGCCTCCGGACCCCAGGGGGAGTATCCAGATAATGACGCCGACCAACGACACCAAGGACTTCGACCTGGTCTTTTCCGAGATGGACGAGCGTAGGCCCGCCGACGCCCGGCCCCTGGTCCTACGGGTCGCGTTGCTGATCGTCACCCTGGTGATGATCTCGGGTGCACTGGTCTATTGGGCGCTCGGGAACCGCGAGCGCGAGCTGGTGAGCGATCTGAGGGAGCGCTCGCAGATCCTCGCCGCCACGCGGGCCCAGGTTCTCGAGACCTGGGTGGACTCGCTTGCGCGCTCGGGCCAACGCCTGAGCGGCAGCGAGGTCTTCCGGCTGTTCGCCGCGGAGGTGGAGCTGGGTGGCGGATTGCCCGCCCAAGGGACGCCGCTGGCCGCGCAGATGCCCTACATGATCCGGGCAATCACCGAATTCGCCGGGCAGGAAGGCCTGATCGGGGCCTATCTGATCGACCGCCAGGGCCGCGCAGTGCTCGCGAGCGGGGCGGCCCCCGCTCTGACGGCCGCCCAGCGGGACGCCGCGGTGGCGGTCTATGCCTCCAAGAAACGCATGGTCACCGCGGCAAGAGCGCACGCGGGCGGACTGGTTGCCGACGTCATCCTGCCGGTGGCGCCGCCCCAGGAGCAGACTCCGGCGGCGCCCCGGACCGTCGCCGGCGTGTTCCTGTTCACGGTGCCCGTGCAGGGGGCGCTGAGCGATCTCCTGAAGCCCTCGCCCCTCCTGGGCCCGGGGGAGAGGATCCGCCTGATCCAGTTTTCCGGGGAGGGAGCGGCGGCCCTGGACCCCGAGGGACAGCCCGGCCTCGCCCGCATCGACTGGCCGGACGCCCCGGCCGTGGGAAAACCGCTTTCCTTCGGCCTACGGCGCGCGGCCGGCGGCGAGGCCCCGGTATTCTCGTCCGGGGCCTGGGTCGGGGGCCTGCCCTGGCTTGTGGTCCATGAGGCGGAGTCCGGGGTGGCTCTCGCCGCCTACAGGGAATTCCGCTGGGGCGTGGTCGGTCTGGCTCTTGCGGTCACCTTGCTTCTGGCCGCGGCCGTGGCGGCCTTCTGGTGGCACCAGGCGAGCGAGAACAGCCAGGCGCTGGCGGGACAGTACAGGACGCTGGCCGGACGCATCGACGCCCAGCGCCGGTTCCTCGAAGGCGTCATGAACAACCTGACCGAGATGGTCGGACTCAAGGGGAGCTCGGGCGCCTATGCCTATGTCAATCCATCCTTCGCCAAGGCCGTGGCGCGCTCTCAGGAGGCGCTCGCGGGTCTCGACGACGCCGAGGTCTTCGGCCGCGGGACCGCCGAGGTGCTGGCAGCCAGCGACCGCCAGGCCCGGGACGAGGGCCGCCCGGTGATGGCGGAACGGGCGATCCACCTGCCGGAGGGGCCGAGGTTCCTTCAGTTCACCAAGGTCCCCTACCGGGGCGAGGACGGCTCGATCGGCGGCATCCTCAGCGTCGCCCGGGACGTGACCGAGCTGAGGGAGGCGGAAGCCAAGCGCCAGGCCGCGTTCCAACAGATGACACGGGCGCTCGTCCGTACCATCGAAGCGGTGGACCCCTACCTTGCCGGCCATACCCAGAACGTCCGCGACGTCGGCCTCGCCATCGCCGAGGGATTGGGCCTCGGCAGCGACGAGGTCGCCACCATCGACATCGCAGCCATGCTGTGCCAGATCGGCAAGGTGTCGGTTCCCGCCGACATTGTCGCCAAGCCCGGCCGCCTGACGGACGAGGAGCGTGCCATCATGCAGAGCCACGTCGCGCACGCGCTCGAGATCCTGAAGGGGGTCGATTTCGGGCTGCCGGTGGTCGATGCCCTCGCCGAGATGTACGAGCGCCTCGATGGCAGCGGCTACCCCAACGGCCTGGCGGGCGACCACATCGGGTTGCCCGCGCGGATCCTCGCGGTGGCGGACGTCTTCACGGCGCGCATCGAACGCCGCTCCTACCGCGAGGCTGTCTCGCCGGAGGAGGCGCTCGGCGTGCTCGCCGGCAACGCGGGACGGTACGATGCCGGGGTGGTGGAGGCGCTCGGGCGCTACCTCGGGACCGTCGCCGGGGAGAAACTCATCCTCCAGATCGGCCGCGGCTGAGCCTACCCGCCCGCGTCGGTCATTGACCGAAGCGGTGCAATCGATCCATCATGCAGAGGTTCCATTGGCGCCGCCGCCCGGGTGCCGCGCCGCGGAGGGAGGCCTGATGTCCGTTTTCGGCACCTATCGTAATGCCGTGCGCCATCCCGGCCGGCTGGGTGCGCCGGTCGTCGATCCCGCCGCCTGGGAGCCCGAAGAGCTTCTCGCGCGCGATGACTGGATCTACCGCCTCACCGAGGAGGACCTTGCCGAGCTCGCCGACGCCGTGCGGGGCGCGCGGGACAAGGGCCTCGACATGGTCGAACTGACCAAGGCGGAATTTCCCTTGCCGCGCTTCGGCGCGGTCCTGGCCGAGGTGCGGGCCGAGCTCATGAATGGGCGCGGCCTCGCCGTGCTGCGGGGGCTGCCGGTCGCCGCGATGGCGCGGGAGGACGCGGCGCTCGCCTATTTCGGCATCGGCACCCATCTCGGCCGCCCGATTTCCCAGAATGCCTACGGGCATTTCCTTGGCCATGTGCGGGATTTCGGCAAGAGCTTCGAGGACGCCTCGGTGCGCGGCTATCAGAGCAGCGCGGCGCTCGGGTTCCATGCCGACCATTGCGATTTCGTCGGCCTGCTTTGCATGCAGACCTCGAAATCGGGCGGCGAGAGCCGGGTCGCCAGTGCCGTCACGCTCTACAATCGCCTGCTGGCGGCGCGGCCCGACCTCGTCGAAGTCCTCGGGCGCGATTTCTACTGGACCCGCCACGGCGAGGTGCCGCCCGGCAGGCCGCCCTATTACACCCAGCCCGTGTTCAGCTTCGAGAAGGGCTACTTCTCCGCCCGGGGCGTGTCGTCCTACATCCTCAAGGCCCAGGGCCTGCCCGGCGTGCCGCCCTTCACCCCGGAACAGGAGGAGGCGATGGCTCTGTTCCGCGAGACCGTGCCGCGATGCGCCGCCGATATCGCGTTCGAGCGGGGCGACATCCAGCTCCTCCACAACCACGTCATCCTCCACTCCCGCAACGCCTTCGAGGACTGGCCGGACCCGCAGCGCAAGCGCCATCTCTACCGGCTTTGGCTGACAGCCGGGGAGGATGCCCGGCCGGTCCCACCGGCCGTGCGCGAGAGCTTCTCCGGCATCCGCGTGGCCGGGTATGCGCCCAAGGTGGTGGTCGACCCGGAACAGGCCGACGAAGCGCTCGTCTGAATGGGGAAGGAGCGGCGCTCTCAGCCGTTGAGAGCCGGCGACCGCTTCACGTAAACCGCCAATACCGCCAGCAGCGTGAGCAGCACCGCGCCGATCAGGAGGAACGCGCCGGTGATGCCCGTCACCTGCACCACGGCGCCCATGATGACGGGGATCACCGTCATGGCGAAGCGGTTGGCGGTGGCCCGCAGGCCGACGGCCTTCCCCTGGTCGCCGGACCGTGCCGCCTGGGCGATGATCGAGAGCATCAGCGGCTGGACCGTCCCGAGCGCGGCGCCTCGCGCGGTGATCGCCGCCAGGAGCAGGATATAGGCGGAGATCAGCGGGGTGATGGCGATGAACAGGATGGACAGCGCCACGGTGACCATCAGCATCCAGAACGGGTTGAACACCCGCGTCAACGGCCCCGTCGCCAGAGCCCCGAAGGCGCCCACCACAAGGAAGGCGGAGGTCAGGCTGCCGATGGCGGTGCCGGATAGACCGATGCTTTCGAGGTACACCACGTAGAACGAGCTCTGGATGCCCTGGCCCGACTGGCGCAGCACGGAGATCATCACCACCAGCAGGATCGGCGCGATGGAGAGCAGGCCGATGGCTTCACGGTAGCTTGCGAGCCGCGGGCGGAAATCGGCGATGCGGAAGGTCCCCCGTCCTCCCGCGGGCTCGTCCTCGGACCGCGGCAGCAAGGCGACGCCCAGCAGCACTCCCGCGGTCCAGAGCGTCATGAAGGCGAAGGCGCCCCATTCTCCCGTCAAGTCCCAGATCAGGCCCACCGTGGGCGGCCCCATCAGCGTGCCGAGCCGCACCACGAAGGCGAGCCGTCCGGCATAGGTGGGGTGGCCCCGCATGCGCTGTCCGACCAGGGCCTGGGTGCTGATCCAGCCCATCGAGGTGGACAGCCCCACCACCATCTGCAGCAGGATCAGCGCCGGGATCCAGGTCATCAGGGGATAGAGCGGCGTCAGGCAGACGATCAGGACCCCGAAGGCGACGATCACCCGCCTGGCGCCGAGCCGGTCGATCAGCGCCCCGCCGGGGATCGACAGGAAGAGCGGCAGGAAGGTGTAGGCGCCAAGGGAGATGCCGATCATCATCGGCGACGCCCCCAGCTTGATCAGCCAGAGGGGGACCACCACCCAGACGATATTGGAGGTGCCGCTCGAGAAGATGCCGCAGATATAGACGGCGGCCTGCAGGCGCAGGCTGATATGCCCGGTTTCGTCCTGGGCCATCGATGTCTCCCCCCCGGGGCCCGGTCACCGGTCCGTCGGGGCCGCGGTTGTGTGCGGCCGGCCAATCACGGGGCGGTGAATCGCCCCGCGCTTATCCAAAGGATATCCGATTCCCCTGGCCCGGGCGAGGCATCACGCATTTCAACGATGAGATCGAGCTGAACGGCGGAGTGGCTGGCGAGCGGCCCCGCGTAAGTGCAAAAGAGAACGCCGGGCGGGGCCCGGCGTTCGGTCTGTCGCGATCCGGCGCCGCCGGTCAGGCGGTCTCGAGGATCTTGTCCTTCTTGGAGTCGAAACGGTAGCGCGGAAGGGTATCGAGATCCGTGCCCGTCACGCGGATGACCCAGGACTTGGCCGGATGCCCCGTGGAATGGATGATGGCGGGACCGTAGGCGCGGGCGAGGCCGGGGGTGATGGAGTATTCCTCCTCCAGCACCAGCTCGGCATGGTCCTCGTCCTCACTGTTGACGCGCCGCCACACCGACATGTCGGTGGCGCCCGTCGCATTGCCGTAGATCGCCCAGGATGCGCCGTGGCTGTGGGGATTGCCCTTCTTGCCGAATTCCTGGACATGGGCCAACACGTAAACGTCCGTGTCCTTGTCGTGATAGAGGGTCCGCTTGCCCGGAGGGGTATCCTCTTGCCAGGTCTCGGCCACGAAATCCGGATTGGCCAGCAGCTTTTCGAGATTGGCGCGGACTTCCTCGCGGGTTTCGTCATCGACTTTGCGGGCCAGGGAGTCGTGCAGGTCCTTGCAGAATTGATCGAGGGTATAGGGCATCATTTCCTCCGATTTCGGGGACCGGGCGGCCCGGGGCGGGCACTGCCGGCGCGAATACTCCATGAATGATACGTAAAATCCCGGGCCGCGGCAAGTTCTGCTCCGGTGCGATGGGGCCCCCTCATTCCCCGGCTTAATTGATCGGATAGTGAGAATTTTCTTTTCCTGTCTGTGGGTTTGGATTCTAAGGGTTTCACCTGGTGGGTGAGAGTTGGGGGTTGGGATGAGCGGGGATCGGCTGG
>Ga0326597_10000881_pt1 | contig 51000 bp, 54 predicted proteins | sample RVTome_12_FD_203789 | JGI IMG/M metagenome (GOLD analysis project Ga0326597, IMG submission 203789) | Soil microbial communities from uranium-contaminated site in the Upper Colorado River Basin, Wyoming, United States - RVT100D185 | ecosystem: Environmental > Terrestrial > Soil > Contaminated >... | reverse complement strand
ACGCCGGGTGACTCAACCGGCATCTTGTGTTTCAAGATAAAGTTCAACCCACTTTAATCTTTGATTGATTTCTTTGTTCATGGATACCCATTATGGTGAAAGGATGTCTATGAATCACACAACAAATTCAATCTTACAGTATGATTGTATGGTGTCGGTTTGTTGACTATCGGTCGGAGTGCATCAATGAAAATTTAATCTTTGAAAATCAACGAATCCATCTTAAATTTAATGAACTTCTAAACTTCGAAGTTTATCGAATGCGCATGCAATCCGTCAATTTTTGAAGTTACTCAGAGGAGGGAAAGAAATCGAGGGTTAGGCCGTGTATTGGTGGATGCGGAGCACAACAAGGCCACAGGATCACGATCGTTGATCGATTACTTTCCAATCATGAGCCCCTTCCAGAGCAGGGCAAGTTTTTCATTGCTCATCACTTCTTTTGCCGGGATTTTTTTCCCCGATTTCGTGACCAAGGTCAAGGTAGAGTCCTGACCCATTTTTGCGGCCAGCATCACGCGTTCGATAGATTCGCCGTTTATCGAGGGGACCAGGCTTGCCAACTGGTCAGGGATGGAAAAACTGGCAAAGGCGTCGATCAGGCTTATGATTCCTACCGGAAAGGTGATATCCGCACTTGCGATAGAGCTTGAAAAGCTTCCTGTGGAAGGACCTGTACTGACAGCACTTGCGATTGCGAACTGTGGCGTTAACTTCACCGTAAAGATGGTCCCCACGGGCGTGTTCGTTGCGTTTACTGTCACGGTAACAGGGTTCGTGGTTCCTGCCGGTAAGGCAACGTCAGCAGAGGTGAGCGAACCTGAAGGGCTTAAGGGGGATGCGATTCCACCTATAGTGCCGATCGAAAGCGTCGGGAGGTTGAGTAAGGATGGATTGCTGGAAGCGTTTACCGGTCCTGGTGAAAACGATGTCGAAGGCACTGGATTAATAGAACCAAATGAGGGAATCACAAATGCTTCTATGCGAATTCGGCCGTTGGTTCCACTGGCAAATCCTGGTCCAAAGCCGCCTAATGCCTGTATCACCCCGGAACTCGTTACTTCGCCTGCGACAAGTCGAATGGCCCCAGCGCTGCCTCCACCGCCCTCAAATCCGGAATTCGCGGTATTGCCGGAATCACCGCCATTTGCTGAAATTAATCCCGTGATTGTGATTTTGGTCGAAGAAGCAATTAAGATTGCGCCTCCGCCCCCGCCGCCCGAGGTCCCGGCGCGATTGGAAAACCCAAGGCCACCTGCGCCTCCAGAACCTCCGAATAAAGGGATGAGGTTTATAAAAGAACTTGGCGCCCCATACTTACCCCCATAATGCGGCCCAAGACTTAAGGGCGAAGGATTCCCTCCTCCCGGCGCCGGCTGGCGGCAATCAGACCAATCAGCATCCGCTGAACCGCCGTCAGGAGGTCCCGGCCCAGCAACGATTTGTGGACGCGGGGGAACCGGTTGACATGGGCATAAAGATCGACAGAGAGATCAAACGATCTCTGCAAGAGAGGAAGGAGATCTTCTTTTGTCTTGTCTTGGTTCATGCCGGGCTTCCATGCCTCGCCTGCGGCCCTGCCGCCTTCGGTGGACAGGCCGCGCACTCCAAACCTCAAAACTCAAATCCCAACACTACAGGGCGCAGCGAAACCCGATGCCGTCGACCGAGCGCGTCGGCCCGCTGACCGCCTCCAGCGCAAAGACACCGGCACCCGCGCCGACGCCCGAGTCGCCGCCGCGGAGCAGGGCCGCAGGGAAACGATCGCCTGAAGGAAACGCTTCGTTGATCCCGAAGATTGAATCGCTCCCATAAGTGGCGCTGGAAGTAGAGACGGCATGGGGGTTCCAGGCCCGCACAACGCCATCCCCATCGGGCCCCTGCATCCAGTCGGCCACCCACTCAAAGACATTCCCGACCATGTCATGCACCCCCCAGTTGGAGACGCAGTTGCCGGTGGAGCCGGTGGCAACCGGTCCAGCAGTGCTGGTGTTGCAGGTGGTGGTCCCATCGCCCCCTGCCCCCGGATCGGGGGTGCCGGCGGCGGCCATCTGCCACTCGGCATTGGTGAGAAGCCGCTTGCCGGAAAGCGCGCACGCCTGCTGCGCCTGAAACCAGGTGATCAACCGCGAAGGGGTCACCCCCGCCTTGGAGACGGCAAAAAGCGGACTGGTCCAGTTGCCGGTGTCCGGAAAGCCGGCGCCATAATCATCGGCTGTCGCCCCACGCTGGGCGCCGGTGCCGTCGGGGTTCGTCCAGACCGAGGCCTCAAACTTGTCGACGCAGACCGGCCCCACCTTCACCATGATGTCGCTTGGATTGTTGGGATCGCTGCAGGAGGTCCCGGAGAAGAACTTCCCCCGCACCTGATCCGGGGTGTCCAGTTGAATCGCATCAATCGCATTCGCCAGGGCCTGAAAGTTGGCATTCACTTCATCTGCCACGGCGGTGGTCCCCGCCGTAAAGGTGTGGGGCACCGTCGTCACGGCATACCCCACTGCGGCCACACTCAGCGCCGCCAGAACCAAAAGGCCGACCGTCTCGGCCATTGAAAAGCGTTTCTTGAATAGACGTTTCATGGTTTATCTCCTCAGTTTTTTCACATGATCTGTTTTGGGCGCAACCCATCTCGCCACTGCATTCGGGCAGACACGCAGGTCCGCCCCTACATCCATTATCCCCACTTCCCCTGATCCCAGACCATCTCATCCCAGTTGCTCCCTTCCGCCGGGTTCGGCGTCGACCCGCCCGTCGGAGGCGCGCCGGAACCCCCCCCGCCCCCGCCGCCGCAGGCGGTCAAAAGAGCGCCGGAGAGGGCCAGGGCCAAGAGCAGCCCAAGGCGGATGATGATCCGCCGCCATCTCATTGAATCCATTCCATCACCCCCTTCCTCAAAGAAAAGGCCTCTCCCGGAACCCTCTGTGACGGTCCGAAAGAGGCCTTCTAAAATCGTTTTTAAAAACGGCCTTTACTCTGTCTGTCTGTCGGTCTTTGACTTCAAGACGGTTGCCCCTACCTCATCTCTCTTGAAATCCCACGCTGATCCCTTTACGAAGTATTCCAGAGTATTGGTAACAGAACCCTATCCCAAAAGTCAATCTCCTCAAGTCGTATGGGCGTCGCGGTCGGGCACCCGTTTTATGTTGAGCAGCAAGCGCCGGCCCCGGGAGCGGATTTCAACGGTGGCAGCCGCTACGGCCCCGTTATGGGAGGACGAGAGGGGCGAGCCAGTTGCACGGTGGCACAGAGGACAAACCTTCTCAGAAAGTATCCGTTTGTCGCCTAGCTGTCAGGTTTCGCATGATGACTTTGACAAAACGCGTTACCGTCTGTCTGAATGCAGGGGATGGATTACGGATTTCATCGAAACAATAACGGCGTCGAGAAAATCATGAATATCCGCCGGCATGCCAACGCCACCACGACACCGAAAATTCGGGCCGATATTCAAAGCGCCGATCTTCCGGTTTCGGTGCTGGTCCATGAACTGGGTCTCTCTGAACCCACCGTCCGAAAAGGGCAAAAACGGGAGAACACCCACGAGGCCTCACACCCCCCGCATCGCTTGCCAACGACTCTCTCGCCAGAGGAAGAATAGATCGGGGTCGAACGGAGAAAGACCCTGCTCTTGCCGCTCGACGATCTGCTCCGAGTGACCCGTGCGTTGATCAATCCAAACGTCTCTCGCGCCGGGCGCTCCCGCGGTTTGAGACGCTATCGCGTTTCCCGTCTCTTCGACCGGGTTCCAAAAGAAGCGGGCCAAAAGACAATGAAGCGGTTTAAAGATTACGATCCCGGTTTTGTCCACATCGATGTCAAAGATCTTCCGCAGAGGCCCGATGAGGCGAATCGGTCGTACCGCTTTGTCGCGATCGATCGGGCCACCCCTTGGGTGTATTTGGAGATCTTGCCGGATCAAAGCAAACCAGCGAGCAAGCGCTTCCTGACGCGTCGGATTCAGGCCGCCCCATTTCATATTCGCACGATCCTCACCGACAAGGGTAAAGAATTCACGGATCGCGTAAGTCGTGTTGGCAAACGCAAGCCCACGGGGCATCATCTCTTTGACCGGACTTGCAGTGCGCATGACATTGAGCATCGCCTGATTAAACCCATGCGTCCCGAGACCCGTGGCAGGGTCGAGCGCTTCAACGCCCGTATTGCCGAAATCCTCAAGACAACGACCCTGGCGTCACATGACGACCTCAGTCAAACCTTACGGCGTGATCTTTATTTATATAATTACAACTGGCCTCAGAAGGCGCTCCATGCCGCTCCACCGATCGAGGCATTAAAACATGGGTATCAAGCTAAACCACAATGCTTCCGCGTCAAACCTTACAATCTTACGAGACCCGACAGCTAAAAACTAAATTCCCTGCACATGCGCTGTAACATGCAGCGCAAACTGCAGCACCTGCAGGAGGGATAGATCCTACTCCTACCGTACAAATTCGGGTGCAAACTGATAGACAACCCAAACTTGAGGCAGTAGAAGTAACACTGGTGTAACATTTAAACGATTGAGCTGAACAGCCACTGGGGGGGGCATGGGGGATCCTTTTCTAATGCAAGCGGGTCAATAAAATTCGTTGGATTATTATCAACATAGCTATAAAGGTTACTTCCTTTGGTGCGCTCACATGGTAACGGATCTTCACTGATAAACCTTCTTAAGCCAGGGCTAAAAAGTCGTGCTCGATAATAATACTCACCCGTCCCATCATTCTCTCTGCCCGTATACTGAAACGGATTTGTCGAACTTCCACTAACCGTTGTTTTCCCAAAGGCCTCATACTCGTAATTCGTTGTCACTGCCCCTGCCGCGTCGGTCAAATCGAGTGTGCTCCCCAGCGCATCGACATGGTAGTATTCGTTGCTTGTGGACTGCCGGACAAAGGGTTCATCTATATTCAGGCTTCTCAAATAATTGGCGCTGACTGCACTGCTGTCGATCTCGGAGACAATGTCGTTCCCGTCGTATTGATAATCGGTGGTGATGCCGTTGATCGTTTTGCTTGTTCTTCTTCCCAAGGCATCGTAGATAAAGCTGGCAGAAGTCGCCGGCCCGCTGATACTTATCAAACGGTTCCTTGAATCCCAGGTATAGCTAGTTGTCCCGCTCGCATCGGTTTGGCTTGTGAGATTCCCGTTCGCATCGTAAGTCAAATTCGGCGTGCTGCTGTTGAATTGAATCTGCTGATTGGCCGCGTCGTAAGCGGCCTGCACGGCATCGGGCAGCAAGATGGCCGCGCCGTTGGTCCGGTCGAGGCCGGTCCGGTTGCCCGCGGCGTCGTAGGTATAGCTGATGCTTTCGAAAGGCGTTCCGCCTGCCTGGTGTGTAAGGTTCGTGAGTCGGCTTGCGGTGTCGTAGGCGTAACTCGTGCTTGTGCCGTTCGGGTAGGTGAGGCCGGTCCTCTGTCCGGCCAGATCGTAGTTTAAGCCGACAATCTGCGGCCCCTGCGCCACCTGCGTGAGACGCGAGTTGGCGTCATATTGGTAATTCACGGGCAAGCCGAGGAAAAGGAAAAGGGGACAGGCTACTTTTCCGTTGCTGTCGTTCCCCTCCTGAGATATCTTCCCCTCATGCCTCGCATCCCTCGCGGACAAGTCGAAGGTTTCGCATACCATGTCATCAATCCCAGCCCGGCCTCCCTGCCTCTCGATTGGAATCATCTGCTCATCCCCTTATCCGCACTAGAACTCTCGCGTGTTCGGACTTCTGTTAACCGCCAAACGCCCTTAGGCTCACTCTATGTCAGACCAAGATCGCAAAACTCCTCGGACTCGTATCAAGCCTCACACCACGGAGGCGTCCTCAAAAAAACCCGGAAAAGTAGCCCGTCCCCTTTAACTCAGACCGCTATAGCCACGCAGCACGACGTGAAAAACGCCTACGAGTACTTGTATTCTGGGATTATCTGTCATTTTATAGCGTTCTTATAGCGTTCAAATCTCATAAACCCATTAGCCAAGCCTGACTCCGTTTTTTTATTCTTTAGCCTCTGGATCTTGGATTAACTTTAGAATTTCACTGTTACCTTTGCGTTTCGCAATCATAAAAGCGGTCTCGCCATCTTTGTCTTTAATGGTAATATCGGCTCCGGCATCTATAAGTATTTTAGCTACATTCGGATGTTCAAACTCGGAGGCATACATCAAGGCTGAACTGCCATGGTTGTTTTTCGCATTAACCTCAGCACCATGGGCTAATAAGAGTTTCACCATATCAACATGGCCGTGTTCCGATGCGATGGAAAGGGCCATACTCCCACCTGTTTGGTTGCCTTTAGTGTCTCTTGCATTTACATCTGCACCATATTCCAGCAAAACCTTGGCTACATCAATATGACCTTCCTTCGCGACAATCATTAACATGGTCCATCCCCCTTTTCTGTGATTAGGATTGGCCCCTCTGCTAAGGGGGCCTTTAACAGCCTCTATTTGACCTTCTTTTGCCGCCCTTACGAATAATTCTTGGGAATCTATTTTACATGCAGCGAGTTGAAATAGAGAAAATATCAGGAAAAAGGTACGTATAGATCGTGATTGCCACGTCTTGGCCAAACCTATCAATTAGCAGCCCCCCTTTCTCCCTCCTCCACTCCCACCAATATATGCATCGGCAAGGCACCCAAGAGCTTCTACATTACAAGTTGTGCAACCACCAGGACGGGCAAGTCGCAACCAACTACCAGCAGTACAAAACTCAAATGAATCTTCAAAGACCGTCGCGGGCGTGCCGTTGAAAGTCACGAGATTGTCCGTTGGCGTCGTACTAAATCCCGATCCGAAAATTTCCACGGTGCTGCCGATGATCCCGCTTGCCGGATTAAAGAATGAGATCGAGACGCCAGAGGCGGCCACATCGGAGCGTGTTATCGATAGAAGATTTCCAACGGCATCGTAGCTGTAAACCGCCGTGTTTCCCTGGGCATCCACCTCGGCTTGAAGGCGGCCCAATTCGTCATAGAAAAAGCGGCTATCGGCCGCATGGGATAAGAATGGGACAGACAAAAGGAGAGCGAACAAAATATGTAATGACTGAAGGAGAAAATTTTTTGTAGGACTGTTTCGTTTCATTATAAGAACTTCCATAAATACCATATGGAAATAACTATAAGTAGTATGCCCAAGATGTATGTATAGTATCGGACAAACTTTCTTCCAAAGTACTTTTTAAGAAATGCTTGTGAATACCAAGGTGAATAGGATTCCGAAGGATCAACCAACCAAGTAATTTTTTTATATGCACCAAATACAAGAAAAATACCGAAAGCCAGAAATCCAAACAAAAGTAGTATCGTTATAAACTTTTCCATCATCAATTAATGGGGAAACTTAACTCCAACAGGGATGCCCGTTGAGTAACCGACCGCTATATTCACACCTTGCAAAGAGGGAGGACCATTCGAATTAATGATTACATTTGTTCCTACGCTAAGAAACCTGTTAGGCCCAGCCCAAACTGAGAAATCATATTCTTCTGGCCTGTTAATATTTATTTCTACGCCACCCCCTATTGAGAGGCCAGGAAATTCTAGGGAATATTCTAGACCATCAGATCCAACACACGCACCAACGACTAAAAAAACTCCACATAAGGCAATATCTATATCCAAGCCTTTATCTAGACCAAAAGGATCTCTATACCTTATAGGGTTTTCTAAGACATATAGATATGGATTGAAAGAACCAGATGTATAAAAAATTTTGCTAATATATGTCATACGAGCAAATTCCCCAATCTGGATATCACTCTGTATACGCTTTCTTAATAGTATCGATGATTCGATGCTCAGTTGATCTTCTGAGACAAAGCGATTCGTGTTGTAATATCTAGTCCTATAGAAATAGAGGTTAGTCCCATCGTTTTCCCTGCCCGTATACTGAAAGGGGTTCGTCGAACTTCCACTAACCGTTGTTTTCCCAAAGGCCTCATACTCGTAATTCGTTGTCACTGCCCCTGTTTCATCGGTCAAATCCAGCGTACTCCCCAAGGCATCCACATGGTAGTATTCGTTTGTCCTCGATTGCCGCACAAACGGCTCATCGATGTTCAACGATCTCAGATAGCCCGCCCCCACGGCCCCGCCGCCGATCTCGGAGACAATGTCGTTCCCGTCGTATTGATAATCGGTGGTGATACCGTTGATCGTTTTGCTTGTTCTTCTTCCCAAGGCATCGTAGATAAAGCTGGCAGAAGTCGCCGGCCCGCTGATACTTATCAAACGGTTCCTTGAATCCCAGGTATAGCTAGTTGTCCCGCTCGCATCGGTTTGGCTTGTGAGATTCCCGTTGGCATCGTAAGTCAAATTCGGCGTGCTGCTGTTGAATTGAATCTGCTCGTTGGCCGCGTCGTAGGCGGCCTGCACGGCATCGGGCAATAAGACGGATGCGCCGTTGGTCCGGTCGAGGCCGGTCCGGTTGCCGGCTGCGTCGTAGGTATAGCTGATGCTTTCGAAAGGCGTGGCTCCGGCCTGGTGTGTAAGGTTCGTGAGTCGGCTTGCGGTGTCGTAGGCGTAACTCGCGCTTGTGCCGTTCGGGTAGGTGAGGCCGGTCCTCCGTCCGGCCAGATCATAGTTTAAGCCGACAATCTGCGGCCCCTGCGCCACCTGCGTGAGACGCGAGTTGGCATCGTATTGGTAATTCACGGGCAAGCCGCCGTTGACGGACATCGACATTCTTCGACCTAAAATATCGTAATTGTATGAAATAATCCCCTGGGGCGTGAGTTCCGTTACCAGCCGGTCGAGATTGTCGTAGCCAAAGAAGAGGGTCGAGGTGGATTCGGTAACGCTATCGAGCCTTCCGACGGCGTCGTAGTTAAAGGCCGTTTGTGTGGCGTCTGCATATTGCGCCTGTGTCCTGCGATTAAGCGGATCGTAAGTAAATGTGGTGAGCTGGCCCTTCCGGTCGGTGAATGTTTTTAGGTTGCCGTTGAAATCGTAGGTATAGGCCTCGCTTCGCAGCAAGGGATCGGTGCGTGTCTGCAGACGGTCCTGCACATCGTAGGTATAGGCCGTCGTATTGCTGTTGGCGTCGGTGACGTTTAAGAGGTTGCCGTTGGGATCGTAGGCAAAGGCGGTGAGTCCGTTGCGTGCGTCTTGAATCTGGCTGACGCGATTCAAGGGATCGTAAGAAAACAAGGTGGTTCGGCCAAGGGGATTCGTTACGGCAAGCAGACGGGAGACCGTATCGTAGACCCTCTGTGTCCGGTTCCCCAGGGGATCGATGGATGCACGCAGATTTCCCAGCAGATCGTACTCGAAGGTGGTTGTGTTGCCCAAGGGGTCGGTGATGCTGATGGGCTGGCCGAATGGATTATAGGCGAGGGTCGTGGTCTGGTTGAGGGGATTTGTCGTGGATGTCAGGTTGCCCTTGGCGTCGTAGGTAAATGCCGTCACCTGATTCAAGGCGTCGGTAATCGAAGCGATTTTATTAAAGATCGGTTCGTAGCTATAGCTTGTGATATTGCCATCCGGATCGGTGAGGGAGGTCACATTTCCCGCGCCGTCGTAAGTCAATGCGGCCGTCCTGCCCAAGGGATCGGTGGTCGTTACAATCTGGTTGGCGGCATCGCGTGTGAAGCTTGTGCTTTGCCCGAGCGCATCGACCTGCTCCACCAGAAAACCGAGGTTGTTCATCCGGTGCGTGCTTGTGTTGCCTTCCGGATCGACCACGGTGGTTTCCGTCACGGTCCCGCCCGTAAGGGTAAAACCGGCTTGAAAATTCTCCCAGGAATCCACTGTCGGGCAGGACGCGCCCGGACAACCCGGCCCCGTGACTGAGGCGCCGACAAGTTGATACCGTGTCCGCCATTCTCCACCGTCGGCTTGCAACTGCCTGAGGACACGCCCGCTTGGGCTGTAGATATTTTCGATGTATCGAATATTACGGGCGTCCGTGATGGTCAGGATGCGACCTTCTGTATCGTAGGTGTAGGTCGTCACGCCGCCATTCGGATCGGTGACGGTCTCCAATCGCCCTGAGGCATTGTAGGTGTACTGAACCGTGCGACCGATGGGATCGCGAATCTCGCTGACCCGAGAACCGGTGTATGTGAAATCGAGACTTCTAGCGTTATCGTCCACGATCTTTTGGACATCTCCGACTGTGTTTCGCTCAATGGATATTCGATTGCCGTTGGGATCTTTTATCTCAACGAGAAAATCAAGGGAGTTGGCAGCGGCAAGTGGTGCCGTCTTTGTACCGCAATTCTCGTTCTCCGGGGGCGGTATCGACCAATGCGGCACCACTGAGTATTGGATGACTGAAATTTTGAAACGATCCGTCCGCCTGTTTGAGCAGATCCAGGCGGGCATTTCCGGGAAGGATCAAGCGGATCAGATTTGTATTTAATTTCAGTAAGGTGGGATCGAACGATAGGTACCATCCCGGACCAAACGGCGATTCAACCCCGGCGATGTTGTCATAGGGATCAAAGGGATTGTAGGTCCGCGACAGGTTGATCGGGATGCGGCCCGGAAGGACAAGGTCCGTCTTTTCTACAATCATCTGACCGAGCCTTAAATCGACGGGGTCTGCCCCGCTGGGACCTTGAGTATTACGATTTTCCTGGCTGTCCTGATTTCGAATCCAACAAAAAAGCCCGCACACCCCGCAAAAGCGTTCGATACCGACACCCGGGTTCGATATAATTTGACGGCCATCGGCACTAACAGTTCCGTTTCCCGCCAAACGCCATCCCGCGGGTCCGCCCAACGGGGAGGCATCGTAATACCAAAGCTGGGCTGCTTCTCCAGGATCAAGGTCTAAATCATTGGGCCACTCACCGGCAGCGGGGCGCTCGGCATCCCCCCGCGAGGGGTGCCGAAGAAAAGCTGATAGGCCGAGCGTGTGAATCCGGGCGGAGCGGGGACGGGCAGCCGATCGGGGCTGAGGCGTTCAACCGCTATTTTGGTTTTTATATCGCCATCCCAGCCCGTAATAATGACGCCTGCGGGCATGGTTATGGATAAACCAGGGTAACGCGCATCCGTAATGACCTGATCGACGCTGGCATTATCGAAGAGGGTAAACCGGTTGGAGGGCGGGGGCGGATTAATCCGGAAAGGAGGAAGGCCTGTGGTCACACCTGCGGTAAGCGTAAAGTCCATTGCATAGATTGGAAAGCCGGCTTGCGCCGCGTTCGCATCCACCATCAACTGCTGCGTTCCCGAGGGCACACTCGGAAAGAGGAAATTCCCTGCGCCGTCTGTCTGCGTTTGTGCGCTGCCGATACTAAGCTGTATGTTCGGGATTGGATTTCCAGCGTTCGTAAGAAATTGCCCAGAGAGGGTCGTTTGCCCTCCCGCAAGGATGTTCACCGTGGTTGCCGCTGTGCGTAGCTCGGTTTGACCTTTGATCAATGCGCCTGCGGTGATTGTAAGAGGATAGGTGCCAAGCGGTGCAGAGGGGGCGACAATTATTTGTAGACTCGCTATATGACCCGATGCCAACTGCATGGGCGTGAAAACGGGAGAGACGCCTGCGGGCAGGCCGGTGACGCTAAGGGACGCAAGCCCTGCAAAAAAATCGGCCCCAGTTGAATTCATAGAAATGAGCGCGTCGGCCCTGCCCCCTCGGGGAATCGAAAGGATTGAGGGAAGCGCGGAGATTGAAAAATCTTCTGAAGCGGTCACAAGAAAATCTTGTGCACTGTTTTGCGATCCGTCGGAGGTCGTGACGGTGATTGGTCCCGTGGACGCTCCAAGTGGCACCGTTGTTGTGATCGATGTCTCTGTGACGGTGCTGATAATGGCCGGTGTGCCGTTGAATGTGACCTGGTTATTGGACGGGAGAGAATCGAAATTGAGGCCGCTTATCGTGACCGGCGTGCCGGGCTTTCCGCTGTTGGGCGAAAAGGATTGGATCGTCGGGCCGGATGAAACGATCTCGAAGCTGAGCGCTGCGGATGTCCCTCCGCCGGGGGCCGGATTTATAACGGTCACCGCAACGCTTCCCGGCAAGGCAACAGCCGAAGCCGGAACCAGGGCTTGCAAGGCGCCGCTGTCGACGAAAGTCGGCGATAATGCAGTGCCGCCGAATTGGACGGTTGAGCGGTCTAAAAAGTAATTGCCGCTGAGGGTGAGTGTGAAACTCGCGCTCCCTGCGGGGATTGAAGCGGGTGAAAGTGCGCTCAGCACCGGCACCGGGTTTTCCACGGTAAAGGGAGCGCTCGCCGCGCCGCCGCGGGTTTTTACCGTCAGCGTGATGTTCCCAACCGCAAGGCCGTCCGGAACGTTGGTCTCCAATGCGGTGGCGGTCGCCGAAGTGACAATCGCCGCGACCCCGTCAAAGCGCACTTCGTTTAAGGTCGGGATCGTCGGATCGAAGTGTTGGCCGGCGAGGGTGACGCTTGCTCCCGTCGGGCCGCGATCGGGCGTGACCGCGGTAATCACCGGGGCCTCGAAGGTGCTGAAGCTTGAGGTAAAGGGCGTCAGTGGATTTCCGGCGGTGTCCGTGATGCCGGGAGAGAGGTTCAGGGTGTAGAGGGTCCCGGCTTCAAGGTCGCTTTCGGGAAGGACGAAGACCAAGAGCCCATTTTCGCTGGGACTGATGGTGAGGTTCGGCGGCGGCGCCCCGCCTTCCAAGGACACAGTCACCGCATTCAATGTCCTCACATCCACCGGCTCCGAGAAACGGACGGCGATGACTTCCGTGAGATCTATATCGCTTGCGCTGTCGGGCGGCAGAACCGAGACGACGGTCGGCGCGGTGCTGTCTTGGGGCAAGGGGCCCTACAAGGCGGTGGTATTTAAAACGCCGCCGGCGTTTTCCCCGCCGGCGATAAGGATTTCGCCGAAGGAAAGCAGGGTGGCCGTGTGGCCGGCGCGGGCTTGAGCGAGCTTCGGGCTCGCGCTGGAAAAAGCGCCCGAGGCCGGATCGAAGATTTCCACATCATCGAGAAAGCCCGTGAGATTCCGTCCGCCTAAAATAAGGATGCGGCCGTCGGGCAATAAGGTGGCGCTGTGCCCGGATCGGGGCCTGAGCATCGCCCCCGTTAATGGGCTGAAGGTTTCGGTCGTGGGATCGAAGACCTCGGCTGCGCCAAGGAAGCCGCTGTCGTTCTCTCCCCCGATGATGACAATCTCGCCACTGGGCAGCAGGGTGGCCGTGTGCTTCCATCGGGCGGTCGTCAGAAGATTCGAAAGCAGAATGAAGCTGCCCTCGCTCGGATTGAAGGGCGGTTTAAAAATAAGGGCGCTTTGGGCGTCGAACTGCTCCGCCGAATCGGGCCCGCCCGCCGATGCGTCGCCTGTGCCGCCCGCGATCAGGACGCGGCCATCCATTAAAACGGTGGCGGTATGATGGGTGCGGGGGATGCGGAGGATGTCGTTGATGTCCGAGAACAAGCCGCTTGCCGGATTGAAGATCTCGGCCCAGGACAAGACCCCCGCATCGTTCTCGCCGGCAATCAACAGATGACTTTTATCCGCCAAGACAGAGGCGGACTGGCCTGAGCGAGGGGCACCCAGTTGCGATGTCAAGGGTGAGAATTGAAGCGTGCTTGGATTGAGCGCTTCCGCTGAGCTTAAGGTGCCGCTGCTGTTTAAACCGCCCGCGATCAAGACCCCGCCATTCGAAAGCAGAGAGGCGCTGTGGTCGGACCGGGCTTGCCCGAGATCGCCTAAAGGGATGATGCCCGAAACGCTTACGGTGATATAGCTATTCGGCGCGCTGTTGAGCCGGACTTCAAGGGTGTGGGGGCCAGGGATGAGGCTCAGAGGCTTGTCGATATAGCCAACGGTTTTGGAGAAGTCGCTGGGAGAAACGACTTCGACGCCATCGATAAATAGTTGTCCGCTGGAGATGGCATCTTCGATGCCGACGCGGTTGCTTCCAGACGGATCGCCGTTGACAATGTGCAGTACGCATTCGGAATCGAAATAAGAGGGGACGGAAAAAGACCGGTTGTAGACCGTGATCGCGCCGCTGGTTCGAACGAAAACTTCGGGGCCGAAGGCCTCTCTGAGTTGATCGGCGCCGAAGGCGAGAGGATGAACTGCAAAGAAGAGAAGGAGAAGAATCAGGCTGAGAGATCGCTTGGAACCCGATGATCGCATCAACCCGCATTGCCTCAAGTTTAGGGGGATCCTGTTCTCGATCAATGTTGCAGTCTGATTCTTAATCCATTTACGGATTCCCAAAGATACAACGTTATATTAAAATGTCAATACCTATTTATTGAATAAATCAAAATGAGCGTTCAGCATTATCATTTTTTTGTGGAAACGACGCGTGCATAGACGATGGCTTTAGGCTTTAATCGTGCAATAAAATAACGGAACCTGCTTTCCGTTATCCTGTCGATACTAACCGATTAAATTGCACTAGAAACATACTATCGATTTCGGAAAAGGGAAAATCAAGAATACGGAAAGAACTATTCATTTTTAGTTAATCAAATTTAGTTAATCAAAAAAATCATCGTTCACTGATCAATGATCCTCAGTTTTTTATTTTGTGCCCTTAGCATACACAAAGACAAGAAATAGGAAGACCATTATTGAATCGGAAAATCTTTACCGCTTTGATCTAAACACTATAAGCAAGTTTGTTCATTTCAAATCCCATTGTGACCATCGGTGGGCCCGTTTATCGTTTATTTTTATTGTGCCCAGGCGAAGCTGATGATTGAGATCGGCGAAGCCTTGCATTGAGGACTAGAGACCCATCGTGCCAAAGGAACGCGATGGCTACAAAAACGAAAGAATTATCGGGTGTTTCGATTTAGAAATGACGAGGTGTTCGAGCACATCGACATTGTGTTGGACGGATTTCAGGGGCACCGTCTTACGACCGACGCAATTTTTAATACCACCGGCCTTCAACGTCTTCCGGTTAGCGGGGGAAACGCTTTCCTCGTTAGAACCCCGATCTAAACCTTAGAAAAATTCTAAAGCAAGTAGATCCTGGCCTCCCTAAACTTTGATTTATTCCAGAATAGTAGGGCTGAATGCACTAACTGTTTTTTTTAATAAGAATATCTGTTCTCTAAATTTTGGCCTGCGGTTTATATGGCCTTTTTATTATGTATCTACCTAAATTACATGGAAGTCGCCGTTTACAATAAATTGGCGTCAGCGATAGTATTCTTAATGGGTCACCTGCCGTTTTCGTCTGGTTCTATTTTAAAGCCTGACATGGCAGGGCGGATCTGTCATATGGGCTTGTGCCAGAGCTTAGAAACAGGGGGGAAGATCGCAAATCAATGTCGCAAATCAATGGTTGAAGCGCGATGCGACCCAATATCAAAGAAAGTGAAGGAGAATAAATGATTACCGAGAAGGGGTACCGTTTGACTGTTTTATTATTCACCCTGAGTTTCATCGCCGGATGCTCCAAGGCTCCGACGGCAGCAATAGAAGCCGCGCAAACCACGCTGGACGAAGCGCGTGCTGCGGGTTCGACCGACTACCTGGCCGACGAAGACAAAGCGGTCAATGAAAAATTGAATACCGCGCTCCTGGAAATCGAAACCCAAGAAAGCAAAATGGCCCCCTTTCGCAATTACGCGGCGGCCGAAAAGCTCTTGGTAGAGGCGCAAGACGCCGGAACGAAACTCCAAACGGCTACCGTTCAAAAGAAAGATCAAACCAAAAACGATGCCGTGGCCCTGCACAAAGCCGCTGGCGATGCCGTCCTGACTGCCAAGACCCTTCTTGAGCAGGCCCCTCAGGGCAAGGGCACCGAGGCCGATCTCGCGGCGCTACATGCGGACCTGAGTGCCGTGGAAGAATCTCTCCCCACTGTCCAGCAAGCCATCGATAACGGCGATTATCTCGGCGCCGTAAGTAAAGCCAGACCCCTTCAGGAAAAGGCCGATGCGGTCTCCAATGAAGTCCAGCAGGCCATCGAAAAAATTCGTCTCGTTGAATCCCAAAAACAACAGCTGAAAGCCAAAATGGCGTCCCCGGCAAAGAAGAAAAAAGGCTAGGCCTTATCTTGGACCTCTGTCTTTCCAAGAAAGCGCGTGCGTTCGGGGTCTCTTTTTGTCTCGGAATCGCGGTGGGGGCTTGCGGTACGCCCCCACCGCTCCAGGAATTGGATCGGGTCAAGGCCATCGAACAAATCCTGTGGGAAAAGGGAGCGATGGAGTTCGCCCCGAGCCGCTTCGACCATTTCCAAGGCGAGCTAAAAAACCTCAGCTTGGCCTATTCGCGGGAGCAGGCCAAATGGCCCCCAATCCGCCGTGGCAATGACCGGCTTCGCCAAGAGCTCAAGGGCCTTTCTTCCAATGGCGACCTCTTGCTTCAAACCGTTCTGCAAAGCCAAGAGGCCGCGCATGAGCGGGCATCTGTACAGGTGAACGCGGTGAGGGACGATATCGCGCGTATCCGTCGTTTTTCGTCGAAGGTTCATCTCAGCCGTCCGGCCCGCAAAAAGGCGGTCCGGGCCGAGCTCTTATTTTCGGAAGCCCAAAACCACCTGAAAGCCGAGCGATACACCGCCGCACTGGAAGGGGCGCAGGCGGCTGTTCCTTTGGTGTCTCCGGCAAAGGAAGAAATGACGTCGCTCTTTAACCGTTATCGCTCCCACGACAATATCGCGCGATGGGAAGAATGGATTCGCGATACCCTCGAATGGTCGCGCCAGCACAACGCGCCAGTCATCATCGTCCGCAAGGCGGAAAAGACCCTCACCCTTTACCTCGGAAACCGCCCCATAAAGGTTTTACCCATCAGCCTGGGCTTCAACGGCCTAAACGATAAGCAGCGTGCCGGCGATGGTGCCACGCCCGAGGGGATGTACCGTGTTGTGATGAAAAAAGGAAAGGGAGAGTCCAAGTTCCATAAAGCCCTGTTGATCAACTACCCGAACCGGCGCGATCGCCTACGCTTAAAACAAGTGAAAGAGCCAGGCGGCCTGATCGAAATCCACGGCGGTCGTGACGCGGGCCTGGAAGAAACGAGGGGCTGCGTCGCGCTTTTCAACCGGGAGATCGACGATTTGTTCGACCGCGTGGCCGTCGGAACGCCCGTTACCATTGTCGGGACCTCCAGCGAAAGCCTATCGCTCGAATCGCTTTTATAGAGACCGCCTATGCCTCATCGTCATCGACAGACAAAGCCCCGACGGTTTCAATGGGCCTTTTCCATCGCCGGAATCACCATCGCGATGCTTGCTGTTATTGGATTGGCCGATTGGGATGAGGGAGCGGACGATCGGAGTTCCGCAAAGGGACGTATCAGCGCTCGAGAGCATGAAATCGGCTCTCGGCCGCCATCCGCCGTCCGTACCACGGGAGAAGCCCCCGCCCGCCGCCAAAACAGCGGCGATGAGAGACTGAGCCGAAGTCTCGCCGGACTTGCGCCGAAAGGGATCTACGCCGTGGTGGACACCGCCCAAAACCGACTTTGGCTGAAAAAGGAGCACCGCATTCTCTACGAAGCGCGGGTTTCGACCGGCAGCCGGACCACCCTGATCGATCCCGCCGAGCCGGGACGGCGTTGGACTTTCGAGACGCCTCGGGGAGTCTTTACGATTTTGTCCAAGATAAAAAGTCCGGTGTGGACCAAGCCCGACTGGGCCTTTGTCGAGGAGGGCAAGCCCTTGCCCGCCACTTTAAACGACCGGGTGGAAGCCGGGGTTTTGGGAGACTATACCTTGGGTTTCGGAGACGGCTATTTTATTCACGGTACGCTTTACACCCGCTTACTCGGCCAAAACGTGACGCATGGATGTATCCGAATGGCCGACGCAGACCTCGAATTCGTTTATAAAAATCTCCCCGTGGGCGCAGCCGTTTTCATTTATTAATCCCTATGGCCGCCGAAAATAAACAGAACCCTTAACCGACGGTCCACAGACCCGCCTGACACCTATCATGAAGGCTATAACTATTTCGTTGAAATTTCTTATTCTTGTGATCCTTTTCGTCAAATTCTGGCAGCCGGCCCAGGCCGTGGAACCCGAAATCCGTCGTATCCCTGCGTCGGAAGAGGATTATTCGATAAAACAAGAATTGGATTTGGCAAAAAACGGCGAGGGGTATCTCCTGCTCAATCCTCGATCGCTTACCTTGTCGTTAAAGGCACGGGGTCTTTCGTTAAAAGACATTCAGATAGCTGCGATGGACGAAAAAAAAGAAAGCGGCGTCTTGGGTGCAGGCCATCGGATGATTCGGCGGGATCCGGCCTTTCCCACGCGATTTAAAGCGGTTCCCCCCGTGGCGGCGCCGGGCACGCCGCTTTCCTCCGCACAGCGGGTTGAAGACAGCTTCGTCTCGTTAAAAGACATGCCACGGCGCTATCGCTTTTATTTCGAGGATGGACTTATCCTTTCGGTTCAGTCCTTGAGCGATTGCGACTGTTCCGGCTTGCGTTACAGGCTCCATCTTTTGAAGACCGCCGCGATAGGTTTTTGGTGGGAGACACTCGGCCTCGTCTGGGATCGCCGTCCCCCTGGGCTCCGCCTCACCCTCTCGGAGGAAGATACGCAGGCCCTCTATTGGTCAACCACGGAAGGCACCTGGTTGCTGATTAAAGCAGACGGTTAGCAAAGGGAAGATCGACCCGATTCCACAGAAAAGAAAGAAGTGGTTTAGAGATAATGATTGCAGAGCGTCCCGCCATCCTCGAATTTTAGCGAACAGCTTGGATGCGGCCGGCGCGTTAGCGGTCGTGGCAAACCAAGCAGAGGGTTTGGGAGGGTACACGCAGGAAAGGCCTAACTTTTTCGCTGTGGGGATTGTGGCAGCTGTCGCACTCCATCATCCCGCCAGTCGTTCGGACCAAAGCGGACAGGGTCTCGGCATTGCTGACCGAACCTTTGGGGAGATCAAGGTAGGACGAAGTGGCCGCAGTGGGGAGGGTCAATCCCTCATCATTCCGATCGGGCAGGGCCCAATAACGGGAGAAGGTCACGCTGGGATCGATCGGAACAAAAGTGCCGTTGGGTTTTCTCGGGTAGGGGATCGAAATGGGGTGGTCCACTCGGCTTAAGGCCGGGGCCATGCGCGCACCGGCCATGCCCTTCCAAGGCATCTCAGCCGAGGCGCCGACGCGAGGATTAGCGACATTGATCCCATGCATGTCGGTACCAAGTGCGCCGTCGTGACAGGCCAAGCACACCATCGAGGGGCCGGTCGGGTGATTGTAAGGATGGGCATTGGGCGGCGCCGTTTGTGTCGTCCGGAAAGGGGAAATAGAAATCCGTTTTTGATCCCAAAGCGGCGGCGGCAGGCTTTTTCCCGCCTTGACGTCTTTTGCTGCGACCTGCCAAGGTATTTCGTCGATATGGCAGACGGTGCAGGCATTTGCCCCTTCCGTTTTCGAGACAGCAAGATTGTGAGACGTTTCATAAACCTCATCGAGCGGCGAGGCCAAGGAGTAGCCCGCTGGAAGAGAAAGGCCCATCCCAAGAATAACTATCAGGGTGAACCGAAGGCCGCTATTCGTCATTTCGCCTCCCTAATTTGACCTGGACCATCTCCGCCAGGCTCTCGGTCATTTCAAAAATTTCGTCTTCTCTTTCTCCCTCAATCATAATGCGGAGAAGGAGTTCGGTCCCCGAATAACGGATCAAGATCCGCCCCTTCTCGCCGAGTTTTTCTTCGCAATCGGAGATTTTCTTTTTTATCTCTGGAATGTCGTTTAGATCCCGTTTCTCTCTCACTTCAACATTCTTCAAGATTTGCGGCAAGGGACTCATGCAGTCGGTTAACTTGGAGGCCGTTTTCCCGGATCGAACCATGAGGGAGAGAAACTGAAGGGCCGAAATCAAGCCATCGCCCGTGGTGTTGTAATCGAGGAAAATCAAATGTCCCGATTGTTCACCCCCCAAATTATAGGCCCCGTTGAGCATGCGTTCGAGCACGTAGCGGTCGCCAACCGGCGTACGCAGGACATGGATACCCTTCGGATGCAGGGCCAAATCGACGCCCATGTTGCTCATTTGCGTGGTGACCAGGGTTTCGCCCTTGAGGCGCTGTTCTTGATGCATGGCGAGCGCGAAGGCCACGAGCAAGGCATCGCCGTCGATGACTTCGCCCCGCTCGTTGACGAAGACGGCTCGGTCGGCGTCTCCATCATGAGCGATACCCACATCGGCATGGCGTGCAATCACCTCTTTTTGAAGCCCTTCAGGATGAAGGGAGCCGCAATTGTGGTTGATGTTGGTCCCGTTCGGATGATCGTTTAGGACAAAGACCTCCGCGCCAAGCTCTTTTAAAACCGTGGGCGCAACTTTGTAGGCCGCACCATTGGCACAATCGACGACGATTTTCAGGCCCTGAAAATCGAGGCCCTTAGGGAGGGAGTTCTTGACGAACTCAATGTATCGGCCTTCGACATCGTCGATGCGAAACACCTTGCCGATCTCTTTCGCCGTGGGCCGAATGGCGTCAATTTCGCCGGAAAACAGGAGGTCTTCGATTTGATTTTCGACATGATCCGGAAGCTTGAATCCTTCTCGCGAAAAAAATTTAATGCCGTTGTCTTGAAAGGCATTGTGCGAGGCCGAAATCATGATGCCAGCATCGACTCGGAGGCTGCGGGCTAAAAAGGCAACGGCGGGTGTGGGAAGGGGGCCGACGAGAATCACATCGACACCCAAGGAACAGATGCCGGAGGTGAGCGCCGATTCGATCATATAACAAGAAAGCCGCGTGTCTTTGCCGATGACAATACGATGCCGCCCGGCTTTGTGTTTAAAAAGATGGGCGGCCGCTCGGCCCAGTTTCATGGCGGTTTCGACGGTCATCGGCTCGACATTTGCGATTCCGCGAACGCCGTCCGTTCCGAATAACTTTCTCATACAGCGCTCGGCTTAATGTTGGTGGCCATCGTCCTCCTCCGCTGCGTGGGCGGGTAATCCGGAGGCGGCCTGTCTCAGGCGCGCATCATTGATGCTCACCTTTGCTTTTTCTTTTAGTTGGTCGATCTCCCAGTTCACCATGGTCCCGCGAAGGTTCTGAAGCTGCGGCTGCGTAAGCGATTCGAAGGCGACCGGGTCGCGCATATCCATCACTTGAATAATGTGATACCCAAAGGCGCTTTTCACTGGTTGGCTCACCTCGTTTTTTTTCATCGCGAAAGCGGCCTCGGCAAAACCTTCCGGCATCCGCTCCCGCACAAAAAAATCGAGGTCGCCGCCCCGTTCGGCGCTGGCCGGATCGATCGAGACTTCTTTTGCTAGAGTGGAAAAGTCGCCGCCGGCATCGAGCTTCTTTTTGATTTCTTTCGCCTCGTCTTCTGTCTTTAGGAGAATGTGGCTCGCTCGAATTTCTCTGAAGTCGTCCTTATTTTTTGTATAATAGCTTTTCATTGCCTCAGGGGTCACTTTTTTCTCGAGGATGTGGTTCACCATTTCGTTAATGACGAGGCCTTCAACGAGTTCATCCACACGCTCTTTGACCAAGGCGCTCTTGTGAAAGCCCATCGCCTTCCCTTCCTGATTTAAGACTTCGCGGGCAATAAGGAGGTCTAATAATTCCTTTTTTCCTTCATAGGAGTCAAAATCCCCTTGACCTTCGCCCACTAAGCGGCTCATGCGTTTCTCGAAGAGTTCTGTGGAGATAGGAACCCCGTTGACCCTGGCGACCGCATCAACAGCCTCGGCGCCTTCTGCAATAAATTGACCGACAGGGAGATAAAGGAAGAAGGCCAAAACGACGGCAAAAATCATCCCATTCTTGTTCATGAAGACCCTCCAAAGTAAAGTATAGTTGCCGGTATATTACCTCCTTTATTTAAAAAGATCAATGCAGTCGTTCATGAAAGGCAAGCGACTTTCTCATCTTACTCATCTTAGAACCAACTGGCAAAAAGGACGCCCTTGTTGCCGCTGTCGCGGAAAAATTTAGAGGAAAAAAGGTGAAAGGCGCATCCCCATTTCAAATCTAAATCACCCCTCGCGCAAAGCGGGTTTAAAATAGTTCGAGATCGATTATTAATGACGAGTGATATCGTGATTTTTTGCGTAAACTGCCGGTGGGCGTCTTCGTTTCAGCGCTGTCACCTTGAGTAGCGGGCCCCATTTAGAGCTATTTTTCCTGTTGACACCACTATCGAAACGATGTATATTTATATCCGACTAAAAGAATCGGCGATTAAAAAGGTCGTATTTAAATCTTATGCTCAAACTGACAAAAAAGACGGACTATGCACTCATGTCCATCAATTATATGGCGTATCGGAAGAACACTTTTATCGCCAATACGCGGAATATTTCAGAAACCTATAATATTCCATTGGAATTGCTGGCCAAAATATTACAAAAGCTTGCAAAAAGCGGCCTCATTGTCAGCCAAAACGGTCCGAAGGGGGGCTACACCCTTGCGAAAGATCCCAGCCGGATTACATTGGGTGAAGTCATCCGCATTATCGAAGGGCCGATTCAGATCGTCCGCTGTGTCGAAGGAGATACCACTTGCTCGCAAACAGAGCTGTGCACCATACGAAGTCCCCTTCGCAAGATTGAAGGCAAAATCACTTCATTTTTAGACGGCATCACCATTGATACAATCTACAACGAAACGATTGAGGAAGAACTCACGGTCAATTCATGACCGCATCATTTAGGTAGGGACCCCTATTGAAACTGCCCATTTTTATGGATAATCATTCGACGACACCGGTCGACCCGAGGGTGCTGGAGGCCATGCTCCCCTATTTTAGCGAGAAATTCGGGAACGCCGCGAGCCGGAATCATTCCTTCGGATGGGAAGCCGAAAAGGCCGTCACCTTGGCCCGAGAACAAATTGCACGGCTGATCCACTGCGATCCGAAAGAAGTGATCTTTACCAGCGGTGCGACCGAATCGGATAATTTGGCCCTCAAAGGTGTCGCTGAAATGTATCGCCAAAAAGGGAACCACATCATTACGGTTGTCACGGAGCACAAAGCCATTCTAGACACGGCAAAACGACTCGAAAAAGATGGCGCCGAGGTGACCTATCTTCCCGTCGACAAAGACGGCTTAATTCACCCGGACGAAGTCAAAGCAGCCATCACGGACAAAACGATTTTAATCTCCATCATGCTCGCAAATAACGAAATTGGCGTCATTCAACCGATTGCCGAAATTGGCCGCATTGCCAAGGAAAAAGGCGTCCTCCTCCATTGCGACGCCACACAAGGCGTGGGGAAAGTCCCTATCGACGTGGAGGCGATGGGCATCGATCTGATGTCGTTTTCGGCGCACAAGATCTATGGCCCAAAAGGGATCGGCGGCCTCTATGTCCGCAAAAAGAACCCCAGGGTTCGCCTCGCCCCAATGATGGACGGCGGCGGTCACGAGCGCGGCATGCGTTCGGGGACGCTCAACGTCCCCGGCATTGTGGGTTTGGGCATGGCCTGTGAAATTTGCGACAAAGAAATGGAAGTGGAAAACAAGCGCTTAAAGCGGATGCGGCTGAAACTTCAAGAATATATTTTGAAAGAATTGGACGAGGTCTACATCAACGGACATCCGGAAAAGCGGCTTGTCCAAAACTTAAACATCAGTTTTGCCTATGTCGAAGGCGAATCCTTGTTGATGGGCTTGAATGAAATCGCGCTTTCATCCGGCTCGGCTTGCACGACCGCAACACTGGAACCCTCTTACGTACTACGGGCGCTGGGCATCGGCAGCGATTTGGCGCACTCCTCGCTCCGCTTCGGCATCGGACGTTTCAATACCGGCGAAGAGGTCGATTATGTCGGAAAAAGGGTCGTCGAAACCGTCAAAAGACTTCGGGACATGTCGCCGCTATACGAAATGGCAAAAGAAGGAATCGATCTAAAAAGTGTACAATGGACGCAACATTAGGAGGTTGAAATGTCTTACAGCAATAAGGTCATCGATCATTATAATAATCCGAGAAATGTCGGCAGCCTCGACAAAAACGACAAAGAAGTGGGAACGGGTATTGTCGGCGCGCCAGAGTGCGGCGATGTGATGAAGCTCCAATTGAAGATCTCGGGTGGCGTCATTGAAGATGCCCGATTTAAAACCTTCGGATGCGGCAGCGCCATAGCAAGTTCGAGCCTGGCCACGGAATGGGTGAAAGGCAAGACACTTGACGAAGCCTTTATGATCAAAAATACGGAAATCGTCAGCGAACTGAACTTGCCGCCCGTTAAGATTCATTGTTCCGTTTTGGCGGAAGATGCGATCAAGGCGGCGATTGCCGATTATAAAAAGAAAAACGAACAAGGTTAAATAAGGTAAAATAATGAATCCAATCGAAGCCGACACCCGCAATGATCAAGCCGTTCGATTAACGCCGGCGGCGGTCGAGGCGGTGAAGGGAATTATCGCTAAAAAAAATATCGGCAACGCGGCCTTACGCCTTGGCGTGGAAGGGGGCGGGTGTTCCGGCATGACCTATCAGCTCAAGTTCGAAACGGAAGTCGGCCAGCAGGACGACAGTTATGAATTCGACGGGTTGCGTGTCTTGGTCGATAAAAAAAGCGCCGTCTATTTGGCAGGCATCACGCTCGATTTCAGCAAGGCCCTGGTCGGCGGAGGCTTTAAATTTATTAATCCCAACGCAAAGCAAAGTTGCGGCTGTGGAGAATCTTTCTCGACCTGAGGTGAGCGATGGGGGCGATTCAAGATAAAACAGGCCCCGCAAGGGGCCCTTTTTTTGACGGGGAAAGCGTCACGCGCCCGTGCTGGAGCTGCGAACACGACGGAGACGATCTCTACAATTGCTCCAACTGCGACCGCATTCAGGCCTTCTTAAAAGACACCGATTATTTCACCTGGTTCGGCATCGGGCGTATTCTGTCCATTGATCAAGACGTCCTTGAACGACAATACCACAGCCTAAGCCGGAAATTTCACCCGGATTATTTTCAGCAACGCACCCCGGAAGAGCAGGCCATCAGCCTTGATAATACGGCGCGATTGAACCAGGCCTATCGGACCTTAAAAGATCCTAAAAAAAGGGTGGCCTATCTGTTGAGCCTAATCGAGGGTGACAAGCCATTGGCATCCGAAGCGCCCGCCGAGTTGTTCGAGGACATCTTCGAGATCCAAGAACGATTGGAGGCGATTCAAAAGTCCTCTCTCCAAGACAGGGGAGAAAGAGAAACCTTGCTTCAATCTTTAAAAAACGATCTGGATAAAATGCGCGCCCATCGAGACGAAGAAGAAAGACAGCTTCAAAAACTCTTTTTGGCCTGGGATCGGCTCGAGGAAAACAGAAAAACCGATTTTTTCAGCGATGAACAAAAAGCCCATCTAAATCACATGAAACGTATCCTTTCTCATGAAGGCTACTTGGATCGTATCGTTCAGAACATCCAAGCCGTTTTGGAGGACAATAAGTAAATGGCCACAGTCGTTGGCATCGATTTAGGCACAACCAATAGTTTGGTCGCCTACATGAATGGCGACACGCCAGAGGTCATTCGAGGCGAAAATGGTCGATCCACCCTGCCGTCCATCGTCGCCTTCGATCGCGAAGGCCATCCCGACAAAACGCTTGTTGGGGAATTGGCCAAAAACAAGCTCATCGCCGAATCGGACCGCACGATCTATTCGGTCAAACGCTTCATGGGCAAGGGGCGCGAAGATCTTCAGGATGCGGATTTCGAGCAAGTCCCCTTTAAGCTTGTCGGCGGCGAGAAAGAGGCCCTTCGCATCCAGATCGATCAGCAGCTCTATACCCCCTCCGAAATTTCCGCCTATATACTGCGCGCCCTCAAACAGCGGGCCGAGGCCCATTTAGGCGAAACGGTCACACAGGCCGTGATCACCGTGCCGGCCTATTTTAACGACAGCCAACGGCAAGCGACCAAAGATGCCGGCAGACTCGCGGGTCTCGACGTCCTCCGCATCGTCAATGAACCCACGGCGGCCTCGCTGGCCTACGGCCTTCAAAAAGCAAAACAAGGTATCATCGCGGTTTACGACTTGGGCGGCGGCACCTTCGACATTTCGATCCTTAAAATTAAAGAGGGCATTTTTGAAGTCCTGTCGACCCATGGCGATACCCGCCTGGGCGGCGACGACTTCGACCAGCGCATCGTGACCCGCATCCGAGAGGATATCCTGAGCCAATTCCAAATCGACCTTTTCGAAATTCCCGCCTTGCGCCAAGAGGCCCGCCTTGTTGCGGAACAAGTGAAATGGACCCTTTCCTCCCAAGCCAAGACCGAAATCGTCCTCTCGCTTCCCAATGAAAAAGGCACCTACCGCAGCGAGATCACCCGGAAAGCATTCGAGGCCTCTGTGCAAGACTTGGTCGATCGCACCACAGCGCCTTGCCTTCAGGCCCTCGCCGATGCCGGATTGAAGCCGGAAGCGGTCACGGAGGTCGTGCTGGTGGGGGGATCGACGCGAATGCCATTCGTCCAGCAGACGGTCGAGAACCTTTTCCATAAAACGCCTCACAGCGAACTCGATCCGGACGAAGTGGTTGCCTTGGGCGCGGCGATCCAGGCCAACATTCTCTCCGGCGGCATTTCGGATCTGCTCCTCTTAGACGTCACGCCCTTGTCGCTTGGGCTCGAGACGATGGGCGGGGTGGTCAGCAAGATCATTCCTAGAAATTCGACGATTCCGACCAGTGGAAAAGAGATGTTTTCCACTTTCGTCGACGGTCAGCAATCGGTTTCCATGCACATCGTTCAAGGCGAGCGCGAACTGGTCGAGGACTGTCGCAGCCTCGCCAAGTTTAACCTGACGGGTATTGATCCCATGCCGGCAGGCATGCCCCGGATCGAAGTCACCTTTTTAATCGACGCCGACGGCATTTTAAGCGTGAAGGCAAAAGACCTGCGCAGCGGGCGAGCGCAATCCGTGGAGGTGACCCCGACCTATGGCCTGAGCGATGCCGAAACGGAGGCCATGATTTCGGCATCGATGGAGCACGCGAAAGAAGATATGGAAAAACGCCAGCTCATTGAGGCCCGAAACGAGGCCGAGACCGTTATTCGGCACACCGAAAAGGCCCTGAAACAAGGGGCGGATTTGGTCGACGAAGAAGAATGCGCGGCCATCCTTGCCGCCATCGCCGAAGTGAAGGATGCGCTGACGCGCGAAGACCGGAAGACAATACGTGAAAGACTAAACCGAATCGGCGAAGTCACCCAATCGCTCGCCGAGAAACTGATGAGCCGTTCGGTCAAAGAGGCCCTTCAAAATAAACGCCTCTCCGATATCTAGCGCCTTTTTAAATTTGCACTTTTTTTGGGACTGAATCATGCCGAAGATTACCTTTTTATCCGCCGATCCAAATCAAAATCTTACCTTCGAGGTCGAAGAGGGGCTTACCATCCTCGACATCGCCTTGGAAAACGATATCGAACTCGAGCACAATTGCGGCGGGAGCTGCGCCTGCACCACCTGTCACGTTATTGTGCGTGATGGAATGAACAATCTTTCGGAAATGGAAGAAGACGAGGAAGACCGCCTCGATACAGCGGAAGGGCTCACGCTGACCTCCCGTCTGGGCTGCCAGGCGGTCATCGCCGGGGACTGCACCGTCGAGATCCCCAAAAACGTTCAGCCCTTCCGTAAGGCGGAACAACACTAAAAACCGGGAGTTTGCTATGGATTTAGATTGGCACGCGATTGAAGATATCGGTATTTTGTTGCAGGAAACCTTTCCAGAAACCGATCCGCTCACCGTCCGCTTTACCGACTTGCATAAAATGGTAATCGGTCTGCCGGATTTTAAGGCTGATCCGAAAGAATCGAACGAGTCCATCCTCGAAGCGATTCAAATGGCCTGGTACGAGGAATATCAAGAAGCGAACGATTCATGAAATGAAGGGCAAGGCTCCACGGAATCGCCTGATTCACCACAGGTCTTAAGCCCTCGCCTGCCACAACCCGCCGCCCTCTTATTTCGGATGCAACCCAGATAAGGGCGACCCTCTTCCGACCCTTTCAAAATTGACAGCTTCGGGGATCTAGGATACCTTTTTCTAAATGAGGCTAGCATTTTCCCGGAGGACAAAAACGATGAAATCGCAAGATCCGCCTAAAAGCCCGCGACAGCACGAACGCAATAAAACCCTAAATTGGGTGCGTTGGGATCACAAGAGACAGGAGAACAACGAAGGGGGAATTTACGATATCTCTCCAGCGGGCACCTTTCTCACGCCGCTCGGAAGCATGCCGGAGACCATCCAAAAGGGCGATCCGATTTGGATCGTTCTGCATGTCAATGAAAAGGACCATATTCTATCAGCAAAAGTTTGTTGGCGGGGTATTAGCAAGGAACACGGTGAGTCCGGCTTCGGTCTTGAGTTTGACGAAAACAGCAAAAAAATTGCGGAAGACCTTTGCCTTCAAATGGCCGACAACGGGCTGTTTTTCGTCCCAATCTAATAGCTCTGTTTCAGTTGAATGACAATGTCCTGCGTCTAGCTCTAAGTCAGAAAAATATGTCTGTGCTGTGGCGCGCACAGTACACAACCAATGTCCTCCTCTCAAAACATCCTGCTTCGGATGTTATCCCTGCGACATCGACTTAATTAAGATATCCGCCACTTCCGGCCTGCTGAATTCCAGCGGCGGCCGAATCCCTTCGCTCAGCATCTCACGCACTTTCGTTCCCGAAAGGGCGATCCGCTCGCTGGGTTCGTGCGAACAGGTTTTGGCCGAGGCCATACCCGCACAGCGCTTACAATAGAACGAATGATCGAAAAATAGGGGCTGAATGCCAATCTCCGAGGCCTTAAATTCTTTAAAAATATTTTGGGCGTCGTAAGTACCGTAATAATTCCCCACACCCGCATGATCGCGCCCGACGATAAAATGGGTCACGCCATAGTTCTTTCGGCAGAGGGCATGAAAGATCGCTTCCCTGGGACCGGCGTAGCGCATGGCTGCGGGAAAGACGGACAGCAGGGTCCGGTCTTTCGGATAATAATTATCGAGCAAGACTTTGTAGCAGTCCATTCGCACATCCGCCGGGATGTCTCCGTCCTTCGTTTCACCCACGATGGGGTGAAGGAGCAGTCCGTCGGTAATTTCCATCGCGCATTTTTGAATATATTCATGGGCGCGGTGAACGGGGTTGCGCGTCTGAAAGGCAACAATCCGGTCCCAGCCTTTTTCCGTAAAAATATTTCGGGTCTGCGCCGGTTCGAGGCGATGCTCTTGAAACGCTTGGACGGCAGGACGTCTCAGCATGTCGATTTTTCCCGCCAGTAAAAAATCACCAAGGGAGTAGGTATAGGCCACGCCGGGGTGCGCTTCGTCCTCCGTGCCATAGGCCAATCGGGCTTCTTTTTGTTTGTCTTTTTCAGTCAGCGAAAATTTTTCTTCGAGATGAAGAATGGCCAGGATTGAACCGTCGGCATCCGACAGGGCGATCTCCATACCTTCCTTCAATGGCACCGCTTCCTCCGCCGTCACGGACAGGGTAATGGGCAGCGTCCAAGGTAGGCCGTCGGCAAGATGCATCGACTGCAACACGTTGAGGTAGTCGGCACGGCCCATAAACCCTTCGAGCGGTGAAAACACGCCGGTGGCGATGAGCTCGAGGTCCGAAATTTCTCGGGTGGACAGCGTAATGCGATTTAAGGCTGCCGCTGTTTGCGTCAGGCCTTCTAACTTGTTTTGATCTACAAATCGGTTAATTAATTTTCCGCCGTGCGGCGTTGAAATCCCCATGCCCTAACTCCCTGATGTTTTAATATTCCAGTGTTCAAATGCAGTTCGTTATTTAAATCGAAAAATCGAGCCCCTCCGCACCGTCTTCCACCTGCTCATCCAATGCGATTTGCAAGACTTTGGTTTGGATCTTAAAGTGCTCTTCCTTTCCTTGATTATCGATGGCTTCCCACGTGATGAAATCGCGTGTTTTATGAATATGGGGGATCAGCTTGGCCCCCTTCGAACCGAGCTGATAGGAAAGATGAAACTCGATCGCTTCCTCGGGACAGGCCTTGATACAGGGCAGGCAATCCCAACAATCTTCGGGATATTTAAGATAGGCTTTGTTGACCGTGTAATCTTTCACAATCAAATCCCCAGGGCACATGCGGACACAGGGGGGTTGTCTCGAATTATAACAGCCATTGCATTTTTCAGGATCGACCCAAACAGGCATAAATTACCTCACAAAAATGAATTTAAAACTAGGGTTTATAACGGTCGCCCGGAACGATCTGTTCGTAGGGGCGGGTCATCATTTCAATCTTCCCGCTCTTGGGGTCCCGAACCGAGTTGACGAATTTTAGCCAATTAACATCGTCTCGCTCCGGATAATCTGTTCTGGAATGATAGGTGGGCCATCGGGTTTCTTTTCGATAGGCCATGTGCTCGACCAGCACCTGGGCCACGTCAAGCCGGTCGATCACTTCGTGGGCCTTCATCAATTGATGCAGATCGTCCGCCACCAAGTCCTGGGTTTCGCCGGGCAGGCTCGAAAGTTTTTTTCGGGCGATCTCCAACATGGCATCATTCATTTCATAGTAGGTCGAGGCGCCGCCGGCGTATTGCTCCATGATCTTCTGCAGGCGCGCCTCCATGTCGACGGGCGGAATGCCCCGATTTCCTTTCTCATGATTTTTAAAGGCATTGAAGGCGCGGGCTTCTTCACGTGCGATGACCTCCTCGGAGGCAAGGACTTCGCCAAGTGCCGTAAGATCCTGGCCCATGGTCCGAGCGGCCAAGACGCCTTCCGCCCAGCAGCCGGAGACAAATTTAAAAGGCGCGCCACCCGCCACGTCGCCTGCGGCGTACAAGCCTTTGAGCGTGGTCCTCCGACCCTCGTCCACCCAATAACCCGCTTGGCAGTGTCCGCCGACAATATAGGGTTCGGTCGTTTGTATCTCGACAGGCTCGGTGCCCGGATCAATATCGTTGGCCAACCAATAGAGGACTTGAGAGGGATACATGTCGAGATAGGCCCGCTTTAAGTCCGTTACCTTTTCGGGGGTAATGCCGCGGGTATCGAGATAAACCGGTCCGCGCCCTTCTTTAATTTCTTGGATCGGTCCGTGGGCGCGATAAGGCGTGGGCGCACCATCGCCGCCGATCTCTTTATAGCGTGTCACCATAAAACGGTCGCCCTTGGAATTCACTTGCGGCGCGCCTGCCCCGAGGGCGATCGTCCCGGTGGGGGCGATGGCGTCTTTCGTCCGGATGGCCACATAGCGCATTTCATACGAGGTCATCTCCGCGCCCGCGCGGATGCCCATGGCGTAACCCGCGCCGGTGTTGTAGGGGGAATACCAGGTTTTATGGGAGGCATCACCCGTGTTGTTTGGGCGATACAATCCGGCGGCCCCGCCGGTGGCGATCAAAATCGCCTTGGCGTGAACCACATAAAATTTCCCATTGCGCAACGAAAAGCCCACGGCCCCCGTCACGCGATTTCCTTGGGTCAGCAGATTCGTAACAACGAGCCAATTGTAAACCTTTGCGCCGGAGGAACGGGCGGCTCGGGATAAAATCGGCTTCAGCGATTCGCCATTGATCTTAATGTTCCAACGCCCGCGCGGCACATAGTCGCCCTTGTCGTCGCATAAAATCGGGAGGCCCCAAGATTCGACCTTTTTGACGCAATATTCGAAGAGTTCCGACATCGATTTCACGAGGTCTTCGCGAATGAGCCCACAGGAGTCGGATCGCACATAACGCACGAAACTTTCGGGCGTTTCGCCCTTATTCAAATAGGCATTGATGGCGTTCATTCCCCCAGCGAGACAACCGCTGCGGTCGATATGGGCCTTCTCCAAAATAGCGACTTTGTATTGCGGAAACTTCTCCCGTGCTTCGACGGCCGCCATGCACCCCGCCGTTCCGCCGCCGATAATTAAAATATCCGTGTGAATGACTTGCCGTTCTATCATGTTTTCGACTCTCTCTCTATTGGCTTTAAAATCATTATCCGACGGATCTCAGATATGGAACATTAAGACAGCATTTCCCTCTTTTTCGCGCCTTTTTTCGGACAGCGCTCCAAAGTGAATATCATTTAACTGATCGCTCATGGCCTCGTTCACATCGGCCCACACTTCCCTCAAAACCACACGACCAATCGCTGTCGTCCCCATTCGATCCAGGGAGGGGTCTGCGGGGCTGAGCGGGCCTTCGATGGCCTGTAAGACTTCTCCCAAGGTAATTTGCTCGGGCGAACGGGTGAGCCGATAGCCCCCATGCGGTCCGCGAATGCTGTCCACCAGACCCTTCTTTTTTAATTGGCTCATGACCTGTTCCAAAAAACGGAGGGGGATTTTTTCTTTTTTTGCGATGGCTTTGACCTGCATTGGGCTCTGCTCCGCGTGGAGCGACAGGGCAAGGATGGCGAGCGCGGCGTATTCCCCTTTGGCTGAAAAATGCAACATATACCTTACTATTCCGATAGGATTTAAGTAGTACTGTATTTATAATGCATCGTGCCTCCGGTGTCAAGCCGATATTTTTGGCAGAAAGATGAAAAACCCTCGGGCGAATCCAATGAGTCCACAAAGAATCATTCCTCCCTATGCGTAGGCATTGCTCACAGAACGAGTGTCTTTTCGATTCTTCGCACGAACTGTGACGTTATGAGGGAAAACCGAAAAGAGAGAGGGCTTGAATCTTGCGATTCGGGCTGCTTTATAGTACTATCCAAAAAAATTTCTAATCCCGATTGTTCTTAGCCTGAAATTGGAGGAAACGATGTCTCTTTTCAATACCCTGTTGATTTTCTCGGTTTTCATGTTCGCATTTGTTCCCAATGCTTCCGCCGAAGAAAAGGCCTTGCCGCCCGGCCTCTATGCCATTTTCAATACCACACTCGGAAAAATCACCCTGACCCTCTTCGAAAAGGAAGCGCCGCTTACCCTCGAAAATTTTGTGGGCCTGGCGGAAGGAACAAAAGAGTGGACCGATCCGAATACGCGGCAGAAGCTAAAAAAGCCTCTCTACAACGGATTGATCTTTCATCGGGTAATTCCGAATTTTATGATTCAGGGCGGAGACCCGATGGGGAGTGGTATGGGCGGACCTGGCTATCAGTTTAAAGACGAGTTTTCGGCGGACTTAAAGTTTGATCGTCCGGGACGCTTGGCCATGGCGAATTCGGGCCCGAATTCCAACGGAAGTCAATTTTTTATTACGGAAGGAGCGACGCCGCACTTGAACAATCGCCACACGATTTTCGGCCAGGTTTACGAAGGACAGGATGTGGTTCGGAAAATCGCCAACGCACCGCGCGACCGGCGGGACCGTCCGACGACGGATGTGGTGATGACGAGCGTCGAAATCCTTCGCGTCAAATAGGCGAGGCCTGCCTCAAAATGCATAGCCTTTCGGAACCACCACGACGCCCCCTTCCGAAACGGTAAAGCGTTTTTGATCGAGCGCCGGGTCCCATCCGATGGTTTCACCGGGCGAGATTCTGACCCCTTTGTCGATGATGCACTTCCGCAGGCGCGCCCCCGAGCCGACGCGGACCCGGTCAAAAAGGATGGATTCTTCGACCAAAGCCCCCGATTCGACCCGCACATCGTGTGAGAGAATGGAGCGCAGGACTTTCGCCCCGATAATCACATCCCCTCCCGCCAATGAGGCGTTCTCTACCATACCGACTTCCCCCTGAGACGAAGGCACCATTCGGGCCGAGGGAAATTGGCCGTGATAGGTTCGAATGAGCCAATCTTTCTGATAAAGGTCGATGGGCGGAACCGGTTTCAGGAGATCCATATTGGCTTGATAATAGGCATCGAGGGTGCCCACGTCACGCCAATAATAATCCTGAGAAACCCGACCCGTTTTTCCGCCGAAGTGATAGACCCCCACATTCATATTGGCCGCCACCATTTCTGGGAGGATGTTTTTTCCAAAGTCGTGGCCCGAACCGCTCTCGAAATGATCCGCCTGAAGCACCTTTAATAAGACGGGCAGATTGAAGATGTAGATGCCCATAGAAGCGAGGGAGCGCTTCGGATCCCCTGGCATGCAGGGTGGGTTGGCGTCCTTTTCTATAAATCGCCGAATCCGTTGGTCCGGGTCCGCTTCGATCACGCCGAAATCCTTCGCCTCCGCGATGGGAACCGGCATGGCCGCCACCGTGACATCCAGTTTTCTGTGCACGTGTTCTTTCAACATCTCCGCATAGTCCATGCGGTAGATGTGGTCGCCGGCTAAGATCAGGATGTACTCGGCGTCGTTGCGTTCGAGCAGGTAGCGATTTTGAAAGATGGCATCTGCGGTTCCCGCATACCACTCGTCGCCCATTCGCATTTGGGCCGGAATCGCGGTAATAAATTCTCCGATCTCCGGATTGAAAATCGACCAGCCGTCCCGCAAATGTTTATTGAGCGAGTGTGATTTATATTGCGTGAGAATCATGATTTGGCGTAAGCCGGAATGTAGGCAATTCGACAGGGTGAAATCGATAATGCGGTAGATCCCACCGAAGGGCACGGAGGGTTTTGCGCGATCTTCGGTCAATGGATAAAGCCGTTTGCCAATACCGCCGGCAAGGATGATAGACAGTGTTTTATCGAGAATTTTCACAAGCGTTCCAAAGGCCGGTATTTCGGGATCGAGATCCCCTAAAAGAGCCACACTGAAAAAGTCTATGATAATCGGCAGAAAATTTCAATTGTAAAAGGGGGGGGGGGAAGAAGAAGACCTATTCCCGCTCGCCTTAGCGCAATGTGCGGCGACGGGTAAGCCCTTGAGGTTTGCGTTAGAAAAATGCTTTCTCAATGGGATACAATGCAATATCGGTTTCGAAAATCGTGCGATAGCGTCAAACACGGCGCTCGTCTTACGGCGTCGGCTTACGTGCTAAACAGTCGCCGCGTTTCTTTCAATACTATCTCCTTTCAAAATCATCTGCGTTTGCCGATCGGCAAACGCAGTGCTCCTTCGAGACCCCAAGCCCGCGCTTGCGCTTCTTTTTGGAGATCGGCAACCCGTTCCGCCGTTACCGGGTGGGTGTCGGCATACTTGGTTAAATTTCCCCCTTCGACCTCTTGCCGAAGCCGCTTAAAAAAATCGGTCCCCCCGGCCACATGGCCGTATTCCCTGTAAAGCAATTCGAGGCCGAAACGGTCGGCGGCGCTTTCTTGATCTCGGCTGAAATGCCGCTCCGTCAAGAGGCCGGTCGTTCCCAAAAGGGAAACGGATTCGCCCCCGCCCATGCCCGCCATCGACAGAATGAGATTAAAAAGGACGCCCCGGCCCAAGGCCTTGAGATGGTCGCGATGGCGGAAATGCCCCAACTCGTGCCCCAACACAAAAGCTAGCTCGTTTTCGCTTTCGGCCTTGGCGATGAGGCCGGAAGTCACCATGATCGCGCCGCCAGGGAGAGCGAAGGCATTGGGGAGTTCTTCTTTTATGATGCCGAGACGAAAGCGATAGGGCCGGTCCACCCAATGCATGGAAAGCCGGTTTAAGAGCGAAGTCACCTCCTTGGCCTGGGCCTGGGTAGTCGCATCCATCTGTTTGTCGATCTGTTCCCAAATCGGCTCGAGCAGATGGGCTTCCGCTTTTGGAGAAACGAGAGGAGCGAGGAGATCGACGGAGGTGGCGATCACAACGGAAACGAGACCGACGATGAGGCAAAGACCGACGATGAGGGTCATCGCTTCGGATAAGGGATGGTTCCGGGAAACATTCACCTGGTCGTCGGGGAGCTTGTCTACGGAACGCATCAGTCTTGGCGGGCGCGTTTGATCCCGGTGCCGAAGGCCAGCATTTCGACCCCCGCCGTGCCCTTCCCATCCTTTCCGGAACTGGCCAACCTTGAGGTTTCTAAGCGGAGATTGATGACGGCGTTGTATCCCTTCGAAAGGGCCTCTTCCTTCATCCGCATGATGGCCTCGCGCCGGGCACGATCGAGCAAGGGTTCATAACTGTGGATACGACCGCCGAAAAGCCCACGAAGACCCGCCAGAATGCGCTTAAAGTAATCGACCGAGATCACCACACTTCCCGTCACCAAACCGGAGGCGGTCACCTCCCACTCGGGAGGCAGGGTCCGGAAATTGGTTACGATCATCTTCCGGCTCCATTGCTCGCGTTTTCGAAGGTTTTTGAAGTGAAGCCGCTCCGCAAGGCTGCCCGTGGCATAGGTCACGAGTAAGAGAAGGATGAAAAATACGAGATCGAGAGGCATCGTTTACTCCACCTTGACTGCGGTGCCGTAGGCGAAGATTTCGGCGGCCCCTTGGGCGATGCTGCTCGTCGAAAAGCGGATATTGACGACGGCATTGGCGCCGACCGATTCCGCCTGCTTCACCATGCGGGCAATCGCCTCCTCGCGGGAATCCTGAAGCAGCTCCGTATAGCCCTTCAATTCGCCGCCGAAGATATTTTTCAAGCCCGCCATAATATCCCGACCAATATGTTTCGCGCGCACGGTGCTGCCCGTAACTACGCCGTAAAACTCGACGATGGTTTTTCCCATCACCGTTTCCGTGTTGCTCAGAATCATAGGGTTCTCCGAAGCCAATGGGTCTGAATGCTTGTGAAAATATAAAGGTACCACATAAATTGAGTTGCGACGATGGGCTTGACAAAGTGGGCAGGCAATTTCAGCGCCGGAATTTTGAGCGGGTATTGCTTGAATTCGAAGGCGCGAGCCCATGTATCCATTCTTGAATCGTTTCTTTGGAGGCCCCCGCCAGTGCCGAGGCCACGGCGATGCCCCTCGCCCCAGCCGAGAGGATGGCCTGGGCATGCGACAACTTTATCCCGCCGATGGCGTAAATGGGAAGGGCGACTTGCTTGCGAATTTGGGCGATGGCGGCGATGCCGACGGGCCGGTTTGCGGCGGCCTGGGTTTGGGTCTCGAAGATCGGTCCGAAACCGATATAATCCGCCCCTTCCGATACCGCAGTCAGGGCCTGCTCAAGGGTGTGCGTCGACTTGCCAATGATGGCATCCTTTCCCAAGAGGGAGCGCGCCATCGCGATGGGGAAGTCGTCCTGCCCCAGGTGGACACCCTCGGCCTTGAGGGCCAGGGCGATATCGATCTCGTCATTGACGATGAAGTCGACGCGGCAACGTCGTGTCATCTCGCGAATTTTTTCAGCGAGGGTGTAGATCCGCCCGCGCGGACTAAGCTTGTCGCGATATTGAATCAGACGGACGCCGCCTGCGATGGCCGCCTCTATCCCCTGAATAAAACGCTGTGGGACGGCATCGCCTTCCTCCCCCGGATAAAGCGCGGGATCGGCGATGAGATATAAGGGAGGGTAGTCCTTCACTTACTTAGAAGGGTCCGAGAGAAATAAATCGAGAAAGTTGGTCGAAAAGCGGCCCTTGATAAATGCCGGATCTTCGAAGATGCGTTTATGCAGAGGCAAGGTGGTCTCGATGCCTTCGATGACAAATTCCGAGAGGGCGCCGCGCATCTTTGCGATGGCTTCGTCGCGCGAATCGGAATGGACGATCAGTTTGGCGATGAGGGAATCGTAATAAGGCGTGATGACATAGCCCATATAACTGGCGGAATCCACGCGGATGCCGGGACCGCCCGGCATGTGAAAGGCGCTGATGGTGCCGGGCGACGGGGTAAAGGTCTCTGGCGATTCGGCGTTGACGCGGCATTCGAAGCTGTGGCCAATGAGCTTCACCTGACTTTGTTTCAAGCCCAAGGGCTTACCCGCCGCGATCTTGATCTGCTCTTTCACCAAGTCAATGCCCGTCACGCATTCGCTGATGGGATGCTCGACCTGAATGCGGGTATTCATTTCGATAAAGTAAAAGCTGTGGTCTTTATCGAGCAAAAATTCCACGGTGCCCGCATTGACGTAATGCGAGGCGCTCACCGCCAACGCGGCGGCCTTCCCGAGTTCGCGTCGCAGCTTTTCGTCGACCACGGGCGAGGGCGATTCTTCAATGAGTTTTTGGTGCCGCCGTTGGATGGAGCAGTCGCGCTCCGGCAGATAGATCATCTTCCCTTTTTCGTCGGCCAAGACCTGCACCTCGATATGCCGCGGCTCGGTGAAAAATTTTTCGACGTAAACGCCGTCGTTTCCGAAAACCGCGAGGGCCTCCGTTTTGGCGGCGCGAAGCGATTTGATAAAGTCGTTCTTGTCGGTGACCACGCGCATCCCACGTCCGCCGCCGCCCGCCACGGCTTTAATAATCACGGGATATCCGAGCTTGTCCGCAAGCGCGAGCCCATCTTCATCCGAAGCGATGGTCCCTTCACTGCCGGGAATAATCGGTACGCCATGCTTGGCCATCAGGTCGCGGGCCTTCGACTTGTCGCCCATTAAGGTAATACATTCCGGAAAGGGCCCAATGAATTTAATGCCGGCCGATTCGCAGACATCCGCGAAATGGGCGTTTTCGGCCAGAAAGCCATAGCCCGGATGGATGGCCTCGGCCCCGGTGATTTCGGCGGCGCTGAGGATATTGGGGACGTTTCGATACGAACTTGCCGGATTGGCGGGACCGACGCATACGGCCTCATCCGCAAAGCGGACGTGGAGCGAGGCGGCGTCGGCCTCCGAATAAATGGCGACGGTTTGAACCCCCAATTCGCGGCAGGCGCGGATAATGCGAAGGGCGATTTCCCCGCGATTGGCAATGAGTATCTTACGAAACATGCTTGAACCTTATCCTGCGTGTCATTTCAATCTGTCCTCTCCTTTGCGCCTAGCCACCATGGGGCACCGACACTCCGAGCCGATGGCCGGGAGACGCGTCGCGTTATCGGAAATTCACGCGGCCTAAGGATCGAAGTCCACTTCTCGCTGTAAATCGATTTTCAAGCGAAAGGGAACTGACAACCACAAAGCGCGGAAAGATCGAAAAGAAGGAAAACGAAAGAGACGATAGACTGTGCGGCTTCCCCGGCTTAGGGCTAAGGCCTTTAATTTAGGATCACGTGTATGGGCCTTAAGCCGGTTCGATAAAAAACAAGGTTTCTCCGAACTCGACTGCGGTGCCGTCCTCGACGCAAATCTCCACTAGCTTGCCGTCCAAATCCGATTCGATCTCGTTCATCAGCTTCATCGCCTCGATGACGCAGAGAATCTGTCCCTTTTTCACCTGATCGCCGCGCTTCACGTAGGGCTCGACTTCGGGAGAAGACGATTGGTAAAAGGTTCCGACAATCGGCGAGGTAATCTGTTTTCGCTTGTCTTCTTCTATCGGTTCCGCGACCCGCTCCGCAGGGGCCGGCTCAGCCTTTTTAAGCGATGTGGGCGGGGCATAGCCCTCTCCCAAAACAGGTGCCGGCTCTCGCTTGAGGCGAATCCTTCTTTCGGAATCTTCGACTTCGATCTCAGTGAGCGCCTCTTCGTTCAATAAGGCGATCAATTTTTTTATTTCTTCTAAATCCATGACCCCTTTCTCTTTTTGCGACAGGGTGGAAACGGCATCCACGGACTTGTGCTTATTTGACGCGCTCGACATAGCTGGCCGTCCGCGTGTCGATTTTAATCACAGTCCCTTCCTCGACAAAGAGCGGGACTTTCACCGTTCCGCCACTTTCGAGCTTGGCGATTTTGGATCCGCCGGTCGCCGTATCGCCCCGAATGCCCGGAGGTGTCTCCACGATTTTCAATTCCACGAAATTAGGAAGAACCACTTCTAAAGGCACGCCCTGAAAGAACAAGATATTGACAATCATGTCCTCCTTCAAGAAGTCTTTCACCGATTCCATTTGAGCCGTCGATAAAAAAAGCTGCTCATAGGTCCCCGTGTTCATAAAATGAAATTCCTCGCCCTGGCGATATAGAAACTGCATCTCCTGATCGGAAAGATCCGGTTGGTTAAACCGTTCTCCCGAGCGGAAGGTCTTGTCCAACAGGTTGCCGGTTCTCAAGTTTTTTAGCTTCGTGCGGACGAAAGCCCCCCCTTTTCCGGGTTTGACATGTTGTGACTCCACAATGCTATAGGGGTCTCCGTCAATTTCAATCTTTGCCCCATTTCGAAAATCCGCTGTCGATATCATTTATTTTTTCTCGAACGATCGAGAAAGCGTCTTATCATCGCTCCACCCTTGCGCATACCTTTGAAATAAACCCGCATTCAACCTAGACTGCTCGCTTTTTAGATTTAAAGAAAGATGGCTTTCCCCTTGATAAAGACAGGTTACTGCTTCCCCATTTTTTCTGAAACATGCCGCATTGCGCCCAAGATTCCCAAGAGATAGCTTTGCGGCCCAAAACCGCTCACCTGCCCGATCACCACATCGGCAATGCGGGACCGATGCCGAAAGGCCTCTCGCCGATAGATATTCGACAAGTGGACCTCGACCGCCGGAAGGCCCACCGCAAGGAGGGCGTCGCGGATCGCAATACTGGTGTGGGTATAGGCCGCCGCATTGATGACGATGGCATCCACCCCACTGCTGGGGGCCGCTTGAATCCGATCGACCAGGCCGCCTTCCGAATTCGATTGAAAAGTCTCGATTTTGACGCTGTTTTCATCGGCGAAGGCCGCGATTTCGCTATTGATGTCGGAGAGCGTCTGGGGACCATAGACCGCGGTTTCACGCGTACCCAGCAGGTTTAAATTCGGACCGTGCAATACCCAGATACGCATTAGGCCTCGATCTCTTCCTCGAGAAGATCGGCAATCATCCGGGCGTGAAAACGGCCCTTTCCAAATCCTTTTCCGGCGGCGATCGCGAGGATCAAAAAATAGTCCTGGCTGATCTTTCTAATCACCACTGTCGCCTTTTCGGTAAAGACGCAGACCTCGTTCGCCAAACCGATATCGCAGGATAAACCAGCCTTGTCGGCGGAATACCAAAAGGTGCCGTACTCCGCGACCATCATCGCCATGTCGAAAGCCGGATCGGGTTTGTATTCCTCGATAATCATGCCATCCATGTCGGCAATGGCAACTCCGGTGAGATCTTCGATCTTTTCCGCCAGATTTTTTAGATGTTCTCTAAAACCCACTATCGGTTCCCCCTTTGAATGGCATCGAGCCAAGACTGCAAGCGAGCGGTCTTGGCCTCTTTTTTCAAAGCGTCTTCCCGTTTTTTGCCCGCGCGATCGACTGTCCCCATTTGCGCAAGGGCCGATTCAAGGCCCTGCCGGCTTGCTCGATCCGAGGGATTGGCTTCCAGCAAGCTTCGATAGATCGCCGCCGCTTCCCGATACAGACCCTGTGCGGTATAGAGTTTCGCCAGGGTGGGAGTGGCGATGATCCCATCCGTTTTCCCTCTCGAATCAGCCGCAGGCATGGCGTTTCCGGGCCTCATGGAGATTCGATTGTGGGGGGCAATACTTTCCCTGCAGTACCCGGACAACAGCAACATTGGGTTTGCTTCTCAGTCCCTTGGCAAAAACGGAGATCGCTTCGTCAGGCGCTTCGGGACGAAGATAGGTTTCGGTCACGTGCGCAAACCTTCGGGAGCTTGTAACTTTAGCTCGATAAGCCCTCAGACGCACACGTTCTTGAGAGCACAATTTTTCGACCCCTGTCCCCCTCTTATCATCGCCGATCGGATGAACCCGCCTCTATACAAACGCCAGAACGATAGGAGATCATAGCAAATCGGAAAGAAAAGTCAAGAAAAGCCCGGCGAAGCGGACCCCTTCATTTTGGCAATTTCCTCGAGGATTTTTTGCGCCAGATCGGCTTTAGACAGCTTCGGAAAAGAGATGACCTGATCGGCAGAATCGATGAGATGGGCGATGTTGGTTTCCACGTCGAAACCGGCGCCCGCTTCGGTCACATCGTTGGCCACGATCAAATCGAGATTTTTACGGCGGCGCTTCGCCTTGGCATTTTCAATGAGATTCTCCGTTTCGGCGGCAAAGCCCACCACAAATTGGCTGCATTCCCCCCGGCCACCCAAAATATCTTCCGTCTCTTCAAAACGAAGGGTCAGCGCTTCACCCGTTTTTTTAAGCTTTTTATCGGAAGGTCGCGCCATGCGAAAATCGCCGACCGCAGCCGCCATAATCACGATGGTCGATTGGGGAAGGGCGCGCATAAAGGCCGCCCGCATTTCCTCCGCCGTGCCGACCGAAATCCGCTCCACACCCAATGGCGAGTCCAGGCCCGTTGGGCCGCTGATCATAATGACCCGTCCACCCCAATCGGCGGCGGCCCTCGCTAAGGCATAGCCCATTTTTCCCGAGGAGCGGTTGGAAATAAAGCGAATGGGGTCGATGGGTTCTTGTGTCGGACCGGCCGTAATCAGGAAGACCTCCTCCGAAAAAGACGGGTGCCCCATCGAAAAAAAAGCATCCAGCCGCGCGACTATCTTTTTCTCCTCGGCCAAGCGTCCTTGGCCTTCTTTTCCCGAAGCCAAGGGGCCCTGCTCCGGTTCGATCACCTCGACCCCGCGTTTTCTGAGGCAAGCAATATGCGCCTTCAAGGCCGGGTGGTCCCACATACCCAGATCCATTGCCGGGGCAATGAACACCGGAGCCCGCGTCGCCAGCAGGAGGGTGGAGAGCAAATCGTCCGCCAGGCCCAGGGCCATTTTGGCGATAAAATGGGCGGTCGCCGGGGCAATGAGGATCAAGTCGGCCTCCTCGGCAAGTTGCAGGTGGGCCATTTCATGGTCGGGATCGAAGAGCGAGGTATAAACGGGATGACCGGAAAATATTTTGAGGGTTAAAGCGGGAACAAAACGCTCAGCCGAAGGCGTGAGGACGATACGGACCTCGGCCCCCGCCGCCTTCAGATCTCTTACGATTTGCAGGGTTTTATAAGCTGCGATACTCCCCGTGATCCCGAGAAGTATTTTTTTACCGACCAGCATCCAATTCCCACTATTTTAAGGAAACGCTGAGGAAATCCGGTTTGAAATTTTCAGGAGCGCTGAGGTTTCGATCCTATCCACAAAGAGCAGAGAAGCCTGCCCTTTTGAAAACAGGGCACAGGAAAAAAGAAAGGCCTTTTATGCCCATATCAGCCATTCCAAGAATCGCTATTCCTCTTCCTCTCCTGACACATCTTTCACACCGCTCTTGGATACCGGACGCGCTTCCTCTTGTGTAGCTTCCCCAAGGTAGATACTTAAGTCTTTTTTGATCTCACTACTCAATTCGCCTTCCCGCTCCGCAAGTACCGCCCTCCGCTTCATCTCGTCACGACGGCGTTTCTCGTCCGATTGGGCGACGACCGCTTCTTCTCCATACAGGATGTTCAGCTTACCCGAAAGGATTTCTTCGATCGCCATCGTGGTCTCCTTGTGATCGCCACGCATCGGAACCATCGATTTCGCTCCCTCCATAATTTGCCGGGCACGCTGGGCCGCCACGATCACCAAACGAAATCGGGAATCAATGACCTTACGTTCGATATCTATCGGTAAAGAAACAATGTCCATACTACTCCTTTCACACCTCCAAAAATTGCAGTTCCGATCAAGCCCCCTCAAAACGATGGATGAACCGATCTTCCACCCATTTCAGATTGGCCTGCCGCATCCGGACGCGCTCCGCCATGATGACTGCCGTGAGATTCTGTTTTGCCGCTTCGTACTCTTTGTTGATGATTAAATATTGATAGTGGCGATACTCCCGTATCTCGTCGTGCGCCTTTTGTAATCGCCGCACGATTTCTGCTTCCGAATCGGACCCACGGTCGATAAGCCGCTGCTTGAGGATATCGAAAGAAGGGGGGAGGATGTAGATATAAACGGCCCCCTCAAAGCGCTGTTTTAAGATCAGCGCACCCTGCGTATCGATGTCGAGGAGGACATCGACGCCACCATCAATCCATTCGCTCAGCCTGGCCTGCGAGGTCCCGTAATACTGCCCATGGACTTTGGCCCATTCGATAAAATCGCCCTGCTCGCATTTCTTTTTGAAATCCGCTTCTTCTATAAAAAAATAGTCTTTTCCATTCGTCTCCCCCGGCCGCGGCGGACGCGTAGTATGCGATATCGAAAACTGCAGGCCCTCAAGCCGCTGCGAGACATCCCGGCATAAAGAGGTTTTTCCCGCTCCCGAGGGGGCCGACACCACAAAAAGGAGCCCTTTTCTATCCATCTCGTCCCTTCGCTCGTCCCTTCGGATTTCTATCGCCGTTCGCCGCAGTGCGTCTATTGAAGCGGCCGAACGGGCTTCCATTGTTTTGGATTACTCGATATTCTGGACCTGCTCGCGCATCTTTTCGAGTTCGCCCTTCATCGCAAGCACCTCCATTGTGATGGGCAGATCGTTCGATTTAGAACCTAAGGTATTGACCTCCCGGTTCATCTCTTGGAGCAGAAAATCCAGCGATCGGCCGATGGCACCGCCCTTTCTCAACATCTTCCGAAATTGTCCAATGTGGGCCGCTAGCCGCGTGCGCTCTTCCGAGATATCCGTACGCTCCGCAAAAATCGCCACCTCTTGCGCCAGCCGCACCGGATCGACCTTGAGGCCCTGCGATAAGTCGGCAACGCGTTTTTGTAAACGCGCATGATAGGAAGCGACCGCCTCTTTTTCCCGGGACTGCACCAAAACAAGACGAGCCGTGAGCGATTGGAGTTGCTTCTCAAAATCGACCGCGAGGGCCTTCCCTTCATGCACCCTCATCTTCTCGAGGGCCGATAGGGCCTGACCTAAGATCTTATCGATTTTTTTTTGATAGGGAGCAATCTGTTCTTCGGGTTCGCTAACGGAAATGACATCTCGGAAATGACTCAATAGAGCAACGTCGATTTCGCCCGATAGGTTCAGCTTTTTTTTTAACTGCTTGAGTATCCGGCCATAGGCTTCAGCCGCCTCCAGATTGAGGGTATAGCGTCCCGCCCCTTTATTGGATTTTTGAAGGGTGACCAGTAACTCGAAGCGACCCCGCGAAAAACGGCCTTGTACTTTTTTCTTTAAGTCTTCTTCAAGGGAACTGAGTTGACGGGGAAGCCGGACCACCACGTCGCAATGGCGATGATTCACTGACCGAAGCTCAACCCCGAGCGAACCCTCTGGGAAAGAACCTTCCGCCCTCCCATAACCGGTCATGCTTCGAATCATTGAACTTTCTTGCAGCCTCGCACCAATTTAGCCGGTTATTATAGAGTTTGCACCGAATCATGTCAATCTTCGAGTCGGCTTCGGGGCGCTGTCATTGACATCCATTTATCAGCACGATAGAATCACCCCCTCAACTTTTTGATGGATTGCGTCCTATCAGCCCTTGAGTATCACCATCGCTTGGATCAGCGCAGCTTTTTATGAACGATGCGCTTGGAATCGACCACTAAGAACCCGATGTACCTAAAAGATCAACAAAAACAGACGGCGCCGCGTCGGCTGGGAGAGCTGCTCACCCACTCGGGCCATCTTTCCCCCGTGCAGCTTCAACGTGCACTGGACGAGCAACGGAAAAACGGCAAGCGACTGGGTGAAATTGTCAGCCAACTCAAATTCGTTCCCGAGGAATTGATCGCCCAATCGCTGGCGTCGATTCACGGCCTGCGATTTGTTACCCCATCGGCCATGATAATCGACCCCGACCTCTTTCTGATGATTCCGGAGGCCCTCGCCAGACGCCACCTCGCCGTTCCCGTGGAAGCCAACAACAAAGAACTGACCCTTGCCATGGTCGATCCGCTGAATTACGAGTCGCTCAACGACCTGCGCTTTTATGCCGGGGTCGTCATTCTCCCCGTCTTTGCCTCGCGAAAAAGCATCCTTGAAACCATCGACCAAAATTATCACTTCGATACCTCTTCGGTCGAAGCGATCGTGCGGGCCTCAGCAAAGGACTTCGGCGGCGACTCGATTCAGGTCATCCCCGATTTGGTGGAATCGAATCTCGTCAACACCGAAACCCGTTCGCTCGAGGAACGCAGCCGCCTGGCGCCGGTGATCCAATTGGCTAACCTGATTTTAAGTAAGGCGATTAAATCGCGAGCGAGCGACATTCACATCGAACCCACACGAAACGAGTTTCGGGTTCGTTACCGGATTGATGGCTTGCTCAAAGAAGACATGCACCTACCCAAATGGGTTCAAAACCCTTTAATTTCACGAATAAAAATATTGTCCACCCTCGACATCTCCGAACGCCGCCTTCCCCAGGACGGCGCAGTGCGTGTCGTCGCGGAGGGGCGGGAGGTCGATCTGAGGGTCTCCGTCCTGCCCACCATCCACGGCGAAAAGGTCGTGATCCGCATCTTGGATCAATCGAAGGTACTAACCGATATCGATCAGATCGGCCTGCTCGAAAAAGATAGCGTCCTCGTGCGTCAAATGATCGCAAAACGCAAAGGGATGATTCTGGTTACCGGCCCAACCGGCAGCGGGAAAACCACGACTTTGTACGCGATTATTCAAGAACTCAAGTCCGTGACCAGCAACTTGACCACGGTGGAAGATCCGGTCGAATACACCGTCGAAGGCATCAACCAGATTCAAATTAACACGGACATTGGCCTCAGCTTTTCATCCACCCTGCGATCTATTTTGCGGCAAGATCCCAATGTTATTTTTGTCGGCGAAATCAGGGACCAGGAAACGGCCGAAATCGCTTTTCGGGCGGCCATGACGGGGCACTTGGTCCTCTCGACGATTCACACCAATGATGCCCCTTCAACCATTTCGCGATTGATCGACATCGGCATCCCTCGTTATCTCGTTTCATCCTGCCTCATCGGGATTATCGCGCAACGCCTGGTTCGAAAAAGCTGTGTCAAATGCCGGGGCCGGCAGACGACAAGGGGATCGGCTCCTTCTCGGCCGGAAGGACTCTTGTCGGAAGAGGGCTGTGCCGCTTGCGAACACACGGGCTACATGGGTCGGATCGGGGCCTTCGAGGTATTAAGCGTTTCCCCTAAAATAAGAGAGCTCATCGCCTCCGGCGCCACCGATCAAGAAATTGGCACGACGGCGATTGGCGGCGGCATGACCTCCATCGAAGAAGATGCGCTTGCAAAGGCCAAGTTAGGCATGACAAGCCTGGAGGAAGTGGCGCGCGTGATCGAAAAGGATACGGTCTTTAAGAGCAATTGTCCGCAATGCCATCGTTCCATCCGTATCGATTTTTTAATCTGTCCCTATTGCGGCGCCGATTCGCCCTACGTTTGCGGCGCTTGCGGAAGGCTCATGCAAACGGACTGGTCGGCCTGTCCTTATTGCCGGCAAAAAACGTCCACTGTCCCTTCATCGAAACCCTCGTAAGCCCAGAGAACCCCATCTCTAAGCGTTCGCGACGGAAGCATTTTTATATTGTTAAACCGGAAGATACAAAGGCTTTAATCGCTCAAGATTGATCAGGAAAGCGGATATCGAAAGAACAAATATTTTTAGCCGTCGCCCGCCTATGCGATCGCATACGGCTTGTCTCAATTAAAATGTAGGGAGTCCTCTTCTATGTACACGGTCACCCGGGAAATTCTTTTTTGCTATGGGCATCGCCTCTTAAATTATCACGGCAAGTGTCGCCACTTACACGGCCACAATGGCAGGGCGGAAATCGTACTGGCCAGTGAAGCCTTGGATAAAAACGAAATGGTCCGGGACTTTGAGGAAATCAAAGGGATTGTCCAAAAATGGATCGACGAGACCCTCGATCACAGAATGATTCTCTGCAAAGACGATCCGCTCATTCCCGCTTTGAAAGCATTGAATGAGCCTTGCACCCTGATCGACTTCAATCCCACCGCCGAAGTGATCGCAAAACTGATCTTCGATTATGCCGCATCGCAATCGCTTCCGGTTGTTGAGGTACGCTTTTGGGAAACGCCCAAATCTTCGGCTTCCTATCGCTTAAGCCCGTAAACACGGCCTTGCCCGAGCGACTAAAAAAACGACAGCAGTTGGATCAGCCTATCGCGCATGGCGTGCCGTTCGACAATCATATCGATCATGCCATGTTTCAAAAGAAACTCGGCGCGTTGGAAACCCTTGGGGAGCTCTTCCTTGATGGTGTTTTGAATGACGCGCGGACCCGCAAAGCCGATTAAGGACTTGGGCTCTGCAATGATAATATCGCCCAGCATGGCGAAACTGGCGGTGACGCCGCCGAAGGTGGGATCGGTCAAGACCGAGATGAACAGCACTTTTTCTTGCTGAAGCAGGGCGATCGCCGCGCTCGTTTTCGCCATCTGCATCAGGGATAAGACGCCTTCCTGCATCCGGGCGCCCCCCGAGGCCGAAAATAAGACCAGGGGCAATCGATCGGCCTTTGCGCGTTCGATGCCGCGCGTCAACTTCTCTCCCACAACAGAGCCCATGCTCCCCGCCATAAAACTGAAGTTTAATATCCCCAGCACCACCGGACAACAGTTTATCTTTGCGGCGCCGATCACCAGGGCATCGGAATAGCCCGTTTTTTCCCGATTGCTTTTGAGCCGCTCCGTATAGCGAATCGTGTCTTTAAACTTGAGAGGATCGACGGGGGCGAGCGAGCGGTCCCATTCCTCAAAAGACCCCTCGTCCGCAATCATCGCCATGCGTTCGTTGACCGAGATCGGAAAATGATAATCGCACTTCGGGCAGACCTTGCCCGATCGGATCAGCTCTTTACGGTAGATGACGCCCCGGCAATTGTTACATTTAACCCAGAGGCCCTCGGGAAACTTCATCTTACGGGGGTCCGGCAATAGACGCGTTTCTTTTTTAAACCAAGGCATAACCCGCTTCTTCCATTCTTGGATGATCTTTTGGTGTTACAAGGTCGGTCATGAAGACGACCCACTCCGCTCTAGTACTCGATCTTGCCTCCAGAGTATGGGGTTCAGGCAGTCCCGATGCAAATCCGGCTTGAATTTTATAAGAGAAACCCTTGTTGTTATTCTTATTATTATTAAAGACAGGAGCTTTTTCCCTCTGGTCCGAATCGCATTCATTTCGAAGATCGATCCGATTTCCTTTGTATCATGTCGCTCAATTTCTGTAACTATACCCTTCTTCCTTCGCCGGACCAAGAAATATTTGGCAAAAGACGAACCCCTCGTCAAAACACTTCTGCAAACCCTTCAACACAAGTCAAAAAGTCAAGACTGACACCCCTTCTGAGACACCCTTCGGACATTATCGGGCTACTAACCAGTTTCTTTATCTTTTCGATAAATACATGTAGCCGTCGGCATGGTAATAATAAGTGCCTTGATTGTTGGCGGTCATCAGGGGCTCGTCGATGCCGGGGCCGTGGAGCGTGCTGGTGGTTTCGGTGGTGATGCCGCTGCTCGTGAAGGTTCTTTTTTCTGTCACGACGATGTCTTCGTTGTCGCAGACGTAAAAGAACCACCGCGCGATAAAGCTGCTTGATGTGTATGTTTGCACCAGTTTTTCGACCCTCCGCCCAAAGGCGTCGTAGCGGTAGTAGATGTTTTTGGTCTGACGCCCCGCCGCGTCTTCCTCCCACTGGTACTCGGTCCATTTTCTAGGGTATTGGCTTCCGGGCAAGACAGAAAGGGGTGAAACCTTAATTCTTCCGCCAGACCATGAGCTCTCCCTGTATTGACGTCAGTTTTTCCTGCCGGCCGGTTGCGATTTCGACGATGTAAATTTCATGGCTCATCAATCCCTCATCGTTGTAGGCGAGGTATTTGCCGTCCGGAGACCAGAGCACGCCTTGATCCATGATTTTTTCTTTGTCGGTCAGTTTTTTTGTTTCACCCGTCTTGATGTCGTAGAGGTAGATGTCGAAATACGCGAGGACTGTGCTTAATGCGGCGATTTCTTTTGACGCCGGGTCTTTTTTCTTTTGCGCTTCGAGATAGGCGGCCTCCGTGATGTTTGTATAGGCCCGGATTTGTTCTTTTTTGGCTTCGCTGATGTCTTTCGATAAAAAGGCGATGTATTTTCCGTCATGAGAGATGGCGGGTGCGGCGCCAAAATCAATGATCTTTTTTTCGGTTTTCGATTCAAGATCAACAATGTAAATCGCGTAATCAATGGTTGTCACGGCAATGCGTTTGCCATCGGGAAACCACGCAGGACGGTAAGAACTCAATGGAAGATCAGAGACTTTCCGATTTGTCTTCCCATCCAGACTGGCCAGATAGAGATACCACGGCTTAAACCAATCCTCCGATGCTCTGTCGTATTTACTGTAAAGATAGGCAAATTCTTTATTCGTTGGAGAAAAGGAGGAAAGCCGAGTAAAGTCTTTGTCGAAAATTACCTGAAGTTGATTACCGCTGGACAGAATGATGCTGTCTCCCTCCATTATATTAAGTGTCTCGATAAGCCGGTTGCCTCCATTCGGAGCGAGATCAAATGACAGGAGGTAGTCATACTCTTTAATCTCCAAAACCTGTTCTGTCTTATGACTCGGAAAAGTTACACGCTGAATTGTTCTTCCTACGAGGAACTCAATAAATCCAGTGAGTAGATGAGAGATGTTTTTTGCGTCCGGTTTATTCACAAAGAGAACTCCAGACCCTAGCACTATTGATAAAAGAGTAGAATAAACCCACCGTTTCAATTTCTACTCCTTGTAAGGACCCGATTAACCCAGGTGTAACAATTATTAACAGCTAAGTTGTAAAAATGAACTTTGCCTTGCTCTTTTTTAACAACTTCCGCGATTTTCTTTTCCTGGCAGGGATCGTCCGTTACTAAAGAACAACCACCTCCCTGAGTTATTTCCACCGTGATTTCGCCTGGAACCGGTAAAAGCGGGTTTGTCACAGATAAGGCTGAATACCATCCTTTCGGAGCGAGACCAAAACCAGCAGGCACAGAATCGATCCACAAATACTGATGACCAAGATTCAGGTAGCCCAAGATCGCCCCACCTAAGGGGACATTCAGTGCCCTGATGCAGCTATACACTTTTTCGCCGTCGGGATCGACGTTATTAATGGGATTGTTTTTAACATAAACATAAAAATTAATGTCGCCACCTTGCAACCCAATCGGATCCTCGCTCAAAAACCGCCCCGCCTCCGCATCGTAATATCTGGCCCGGTAGAAATACAGGCCCGTCTCTTCATCCCACTCCCGGCCCGTGAAGGTGTAGGGGTTGTCGATATTCCCGTTTTGTTTTTTGATCTCGCCGAAGGACGAATAGCTGTAGCGCTCCGCAACCTGTTGCGCCCCATCGGTGAGGGCCACAATGCTGCCCAGGCCGTCGGCGTGATAATAAAAAGTGCCTTGGGCGTTCTCGGCCATCAAGGGCTCGTCGATGCCTAAGCCGTGGAGGTAGTTTGTGTTTTCCGTCGTCGTGACGCCGTTTTGGTAGGTGGTCTTTTTCACGGCGACGATGTCTTCGTTGTCGTAGACGTAAACGAAGGCC
>Ga0326597_10000879_pt1 | contig 51049 bp, 45 predicted proteins | sample RVTome_12_FD_203789 | JGI IMG/M metagenome (GOLD analysis project Ga0326597, IMG submission 203789) | Soil microbial communities from uranium-contaminated site in the Upper Colorado River Basin, Wyoming, United States - RVT100D185 | ecosystem: Environmental > Terrestrial > Soil > Contaminated >... | reverse complement strand
GCATCCGACAGCGCGAGCAGGGCGGCCCGGTCACCGGTCAAGCCGGCGTCGACCAGTTCGGACGATCCGCCGTCCACCGCACCGGCCGCGATCACACCGGCCAGCACCGCCGACAAGCCTCGCCCGATCTCGATGGCCGTCGCCGTGTCGACCGACGTGTCACGCATCAGTGCCAGCACGATCGCCGCGACCTCGGCCAGTGCTTCCGCGTCCGACCGGTCTCTGCCACCCGCCGGGAGGTCCCCCACGAACGACACCGCCACGTCCATCCGGTCCCCGACCCGGCGCAGGACCGAGGCGGCCACGGCCAACCTCCGCACGAACTCGTCCGTCGTCAGGCGGGATCCCTCACCAGCCGGGAACAGCCACCGAGCCAGCGGGCCGCCGACCTGCGCCAGACGGTCGGCCTCAGGCAGTCGTTGCCACAGTCCGTGTAGGTCGGCGCCGAGGTGTCCGAGCAGCGTCGCGGTCGCCGGCAGGTCGTCGAAGCGGCCGGTGACGGCCGGGTGAGCCTGGGTCACCCTGGCCGTATCGGCCCGCCGTCGAAGGTCCCGTGCGGACCGTTCCGCCCACTCGACGACCACACGGAGGCGGGCGATATCCAGGTCGACGGCATCGCCGGTCCTGGCCAGCAATGTCCGGATCGTCCGATCCCGCTCGGCGATCCGGCCGGCCAGGGCATCCAGACGCGTCGCGGCCAGGTCGACCTCGTCGGTGTCGATGAACCGGGTCAAACCCCTGCCTCCAGGCGCACAGATCGCCCGTGAGTCTGCAAGACGGCGGGCTGGCGCGCTCCGGAGCCTGTGGAAATCGAACTATCCACAGGCTCGAGGATCGCGGTCCGGCCAACCTCCGGTTCTTGGCCACGGGAGGACTGCAGCAGGTCGTGGTCCTGGGTCGACGTCAAGGTGCTCGGGGGTATGGGGACCCCCCGTGGTGCGGGTGAGTCGTAACCCTCAATTTGGGGAGCGACGGCATGAGGGCGGGGTCTCGTTCGTATCCCCTGTTGAGCAGACTCGTCGTCGCGAGGAAGATCGCTGTGGGAACGAAGGCGTCGCGGGGACCCCTTGCGGTGATGGTTGTGTCACGGGATTTGGTGGCACGGCACGGTCTGCGGTCGATCCTTGCTGGAGTGGAGCGCGTGGAGGCGTCTGCTGCCGGGCCTGACGAGTTGGCTGCGGTCGGCGAGCCGCGGCCGGACGTCGTTGTCGTGGACGGGACCCTTTCGTCCGAGGAGGTGACTGCGCTTGCCGACACCAACCGTGTGGTCGTCACCTTCGCCGCCGCGTCCACCGATGCGGTGGTCCTCGGTGCGTTCGCCTGCGGTGCTGTTGCCGTGGTGTCCCTGGTCGAGGACACCGGGTCGCTGGCGGAAGCGGTCATCGTGGTCAGTGGTGGGCAGTTCTACGTCGATCCCAGCCTGGCTCACGTGCTGGTCGATCGGGCCGTGGCGCGCATGCGCCCCATCGGGCCGTTCGGGCTGACCGGACGTGAGCAGCGCGTCCTGACCATGCTCGACAAGACGAACCGGGAGATCGGCGCCACCCTCGGCATCGGGTCCCAGACGGTCAAGTCCCACGTGGGCAACATTCTGCGGAAGCTGGAAGCACGCGACCGGCGCCATGCCGTCGAGATCGCCCAACGGAACGGGCTTGTCTGATGGTGTCGCTGATGGAACGACCGCGTCACCGGGACGCCACGGACGGTGACCTCATCGAACGCCACCGTGCCGGCGATCGGGACGCCTTCGACGAGCTCTACCACCGCTACCAGCCTCGACTCGTGGCCTTCTGCGCCGAGCGGACACGGGACCGCTCGTATGCGGAGGACCTGGCTCACGAGACGCTGATCCGGGCCCTGAACTACCTGCACAGCTACGACACCAGCAGGCCGCTGTGGCCCTGGCTTCGCACGACGGCGGCCCGGGTTGCCGTCAACAGTCGGCCGCGTGTGACCGCCGAGCCGTGGCCGTCCAATGATCTTGCCGCCGAGGAGCGGCCACCGTCAGCGCTTGTGCTCGACGGCCAGATGAACACGGTCGAGTTGCGCATGGTCATCGATCGAGCCATACGCCAGCTCCCGCCCAGGCAACGAGCCGCCCTGCGGCTGCTGTACGCCAACGGCTGTTCGGCTGCAGAGGCGGGCCGCCACATGGGCCTTCGACGACCCGCATTCCAGCAACTGGTCCTACGAGCCCGCCGCAACCTGAAGACACAACTCATCGAGTTCAACGGTGTCCGCCTCGGGCTGGCCCTGCCCGCCGTGCTGGTCGTGCGCCTGCGGGTCGCACGGGACCGGATCCGCACCCGGGTCGCCGAGGTGAATCCAGCGGCGGGCGCGTTCCCCTTCATCAGCGAGGTCGGGATCCAGGCGGCCAGTGCGGTCGGTGCGGTGGCGATGGCCATTGCGCTCACGGTGGCAGGCACCGCACAGGGCGATACCAGCGTCGCGATGCAGGCGAGCCACCCGCTGGAGGCTGCGACCGCGACGATCAACATCACCTCCGAGGCGTATCCCTACGAGTCGCGGCTGCGGTCAGCGACGGGGGACGGCAGGGCCGCGGACGCGATGACTGAGGATGAGGTGAACCCGACGACGCGCGTGGCGACCGTCAAAGCGCCGCTGGGTAGTGCGATCGGTCGCGACGACACCGCCGAGACAACACTCACCGAGGACGACGGCTACATCATCGTCGAACGCTATCTCCTGACCAGGATCATTCAGGACGACGCGCCCGAACTCCCCGAAGCCGTTGCGCACAGGAGCGAAACCACGCTGTACTGCGACGGGCCGGGAGCCGCGACCGCCTGCGACATCCTGTGGACGGCCGCCGATCTTCGCGACGACGTCGCGGGCTGATCGTCACTCGACGAGGCAGAGGATCTCCGGGTGGATCGGGTGCGGCACCCAGACCCCCGTGCGTACCTCGAACCAGCCGGGCGGGATGGATTGGGTTTGTCCTTGGTCCGCCGCCAGCCGGTTGCAGCTGGTGGGAAGCAGGCAGGTCTTTCCTACCAGACCCTGCGGGCTGCCCCCGAGCACAGAGACCGATGCCTCGACGCCGATGCACTCATTTTCCACTGGCCCTGAGTCCGCTGCACCCAGGGTCAGCAACCCCAGGACGCCGATCGTGGCCACGTGGGCCACAAGGCGCCATGTCCGCAGGCGTGAGCCCGTCGGTTTCAGCTTCGTCATCTCCCACTCCTCATGGACACCCGCTGCCAGCGAACAACGAGGAGCGAGCGGCCGGGTTACGAACGCCCCCAGCATGATGGGCAGGTCGTACCGAAGGCGGGGGACAACCTACCCGCCAAGTGGGCAGGACATCCCCCGCCCGGCAGTTTCGACGTGGACCGTAACCATCCGGGGCCGGGACCGATACTGATAGGTGGGAGTTGGTTTGAACTGATCTGTCGGGAGGGTGGTACGACATGGGACAGACCCGGGTTGCCGTGGGTCACACCGATCAGGACGCCCAGCGGGCGGCGTTGCTCGCCAACCTCGCCGCCGACCCCGGTCTCGCCGTCGTGCCGATCAGCCCTTGCGACGCCGATTCCGTCGATGTCGACGTGCTCGTGCTGGGCTCCCGGGGTCATGCCCAGCAAGGCGCGCGACTGTGCGCCGCCGTCACATCAGCGCGTCCCGACCTGCCGGTCATGCTCATCGTCGACACGGACCGGCCAGTCGAGGTGCTCGCCGGCTTCGCCGCCGGTGCCCGCGGCCTGGTCCTGCGGGCCACCGATGCCGACACACTCCGCAGCGGCGTCCGTCACCTCGCGATGGGCCACAACTACGTCGACCCCGCACTGGCCCACGCTCTGGTCCAGCTGGCGGTCGCCGAGCACCCCGACCCGGCAGATCTGACCGCTGAAGAGAACGAGACACTCGAACTGCTGGGAATCGGTGTCAGGCGACACGACTGACTGGCGAATTCGTGGCGTGGGACCCAGACCTGCCGTCGAAGCCGGCAGCCGGTCCGGTAGCCGAGAGGGCATGTGGTGTGACGTCTCACCTCACCAGTGGGGGAGATGTAGTACCCCCATCCTGGTGAGGCATCACCCCAAAATAGCGGAACTACCCATTTCCGGTAGTTCGAGCCCAAAAAGTTACCGATTTCCGCCATTGTCAGCGCTAGAACTCACCCGTATTGTCTAGATCGCGCTGGAAACAGACGTCCGGTCACCGCACGAATAGGCCCGTCTGTCCAGATCCCTCTCGCACTCGCTGCACAACAAACGACACTACGGAGAAGGAACACGTCCATGATCACACCCAAGCATCCCGACGCGACGGCCACCGTCGTCGCCCCCCCACGACGCCGCCCACGCACGCTTGCGGCCCTGCTCGTCGCGGCCGCACTGCTGACGCTGATGCCGATCGCGAGCGCGTCGGCGACGGACTACAGCGGCGGCTGCGACAATGGCATCGGCGACGAGTACCAGCTTCTGTCGGGCGACTTCGGCTTGCCGATCTGGCTCGGCGTGCAGCCTCACGACAGCAACGGCACGGCCTGGATTTGCTACGGCACCGGCGCTCCTGGAAGTCCCAAGACAATCGGCGGGATGCTCAGGGTGAGGCCGACCACCGAACCTGGCGTGTACGTCCGCAACTACCAAGACGACAGCGCGTCCGTCCGGGCCGACTTCACGGCCAACGCGAGTGTCAGGCCAACGGTCACACCGGGCGGTGCCTCGGGCGGTCAGGAGATCACGTTCGAGATCCCGTTCGCGGTCTGCAGTGGTGTGTGCTACGCCAACGACAAAGTCGCCACCACTGGCCTGATCCTCGGAACGCTCTCTCAGCGGTCCGCCCCTGGCGGCACCTCGCTGGCCTACTCGGTCAGCGAATTGTGCCTGATGGTCAACGGCATCCGGGTGACCAACTGCGACACGGACGTGGCGCTCCCGGGGCTGACGACGACCGGCAATTCGCCGGTGAATGTCGGGACGGGTGGGGCGACGCCTGGGCCATGCGTGGTGGGTGTGTGCATCCCGTCGATCGACTACGTCGGTACGTCGGGTCGCCAGCTCGCCACCATCTACCTTCCCGGCAACACGTCGATCCCGGTGTACGGGGTCAGGGTGTGCGCCTACCAGCGAACCGGGACCACGCCATGTCCGGCGTAAGCTGGTGAGGTGAGGATGGGGACGGCTCGGCAGACAGCACTTGCCCTGGCAGCAGGGCTGGTGTTGGCTGCCTGCCAGCAGGGCGGACCAGCCGGGCCGTTCCCCATCGCCCTCGACTCCGATGACACGACCGTCCCGAGCCAATCCGCCAGCGGGGAGCCGATTCCCACAGACTCCTCCACCGACGACATCGAGCCCCACGACCAATACCTCGTCGGCCGGAGCGGCTCACCGAGCCCCACAGTCGGCCCGCTGCCTTGGACCGACTCGCCCACAGCCAGCCCGACACCCTCGCCGACGGCCTCGTCGTCGCCGACGACTTCGCCCAGCCCGACGACTTCGCCGTCTGCGTCGCCGACGACCAGTCCGTCAGCAACGCCGACTGCCGGGGCCTGTCCTGATGCGCGCACCTGTGGGGAGTATGACCTGCTCGGTGGCCGTTGGCCTGCCGGCCCGGACGGCACCGTCACCATCCGCTACCGCATCCGTACCGAAGGCTGGATCGAGGATCCCACCGGGCGACGCCAAGCTCCAGGGGCCGACGAGATGATCGCGATGATCCGTGCCGCCGCCCAGGTCTGGATGGACGCCAACCCGCGGCTTCGGCTGGTCTACGACGGGGTCACCGCCGATGAGCCTGCCAATGGCAACAACGTCATCGGGTGGGGCAGCACGCCCGGTGGTGCCGCCTACAGTCCGGCGTCGGCCCACTTCACCCCCAGCCGCGAGGGTCCGACCTACACCGGCTTCCACGTCGTCATAGAGGATCTGACCGGATGGTCGTGGGACCCGTGTGATCCCGAGAACGGCCCGCCGTGCAGCGACGACCCAAACGCATCGGGCGACTTCCAGGGCATGGTCACCCACGAGTTGGGCCACGTGCTGGGTCTCAGACATGCCTGCTGGGACGGCAGATGCAACCCCGAGGAGCTGACGATGTCGGTCCAGGGCGCCCAACGCAGTCGGCAGACGCTCGCGCTGGGGGACATCCTCGGGGTGCGGGCGTTGTATCCGACGGATGCGCCGATGCCGACGATCTACTGGCCGTGAGTTCTTTCGCGGGGCGGCGGGCGGCACTTGTGCTGGCAGCAGCGCTGATGCTGGCTGCGTGTCAGCGGGGCGTGCCGGCCGAACCCGGCGCGGCACCGTCCGCGGGCGCACTGTCGACGCCCGGCTCGGCTGACGGCGGCCAGGGTGCCGACGGTCAGGACGCCGATCCCGGCGGCTCGGGTCCGGCCAGCGACGTCAGCGGCCCGAACGGGACCGAGCCGACGTCATCCACGGCCACGGGCGATGGAGCCGGCACGGACGGTGTGGCGGCTTCGGAGTCCACGCCGGGGATCACGGCGGTTCTGGCCCGTGGCTGTGTGGCTGCGGGTGATGAGCAGACGGTGACGGTCACCAGCACGCCGGGGTTCCAGGTCAGCGTGAACGCCCAGTATGCCGACGGGCAGATGGGCAACATCCATGGCGGGCTGGCGTTCGCCCAGACGGTCGGTGAGGATGGCACGTTCGTGCACGCTTGGCGGGTGTCGGTGGATGCCCCTGCCGGTGAGGTGATCGTGCATGCGGGTGCCCAGTCCACCACCGAGCAGAGCGATCCCGTCACGACCTCTGCCACCTTCCGGGTCGAGGAGGACTGCTGACCCGATCACCGGGCGGTGGCCATGTGTCGCGGTGGATCCTGAGCAGGGCAAGCCCCATGCACAACGGCTGGACATCGTCTGCCCGTCGAAGCCGGCAGCCGGTCCGGTAGCCGAGAGGGCATGTGGTGACGTGTCACCCTCACGTTTGGGGGAGGTGTAGGTCTCCCATGCGGGTGAGGTCTCACCCAAAAAACACGAAACTACCCATTTTCGGTAGTTGCGAGCCAATAAAGTTACCGATTTCCGCCATTGTCAGCGCTAGGGACCTACCCGTATTGTCTAGATCGCGCTGGAAACAGACGTCCGGTCACCGCACGTATAGGCCCGTCTGCCCAGATCCCTCTCGCACTCGCTGCACAACAAATGACACTACGGAGAAGGAACACGTCCATGATCACACCTCACTTCCAAGGCGGCGCGGCCGCCCTGGCCATCCGGCCCCCGCGCCGCATCACACGGCTACTGACCCTGCTGCTGCTGTTCGCGTCCCTGGCCACCGTCGCCCCAGCGACGACCGCATCCGCCGAACCCAGCGGCACCTGCTCGAACGGTGCGGGCAACGAGACCCAACTGGTCTCCGGCAACTTCGGGCTCCCGTTGTGGCTCGGCATCCAGTATGTCTACGGCACGACACCGAGGGTGAATCTCATCACGTGCTACGGAACCGCTGCGCCCGATGAGGCAAAGCTTGTTGGCGGCTACAACTACACCAGGGTCAGCGCCAACGGGGTCACCACGAGCAACGTGTCGGACTCCAACAGCGGCGTCCAGCCGAACCTGAGCCTGGCGGTCGCGGCACTGCCGACGTACTCGGTATCGCCCGGCGGGGCCTCCGGTGGGCAGGCGATCACGTTTGAGATCCCGTTCTCGGTCTGCAGCGGCGCCTGCTACACCGCCCCCGGCGGCGGGCTGGCGACCACCGGCCTGATCCTCGGAACGCTGACCCAGAAGTCCGCCCCAGGCGGCGTCAGCGCCGCCTACGAGGTCAGCAAACTGTGCTTGATGGTCAATGGCATCCCGGTGACCAGCTGCAGTACGGGGGTCTCGCTCCCGGGGGCGACCACGACCGGCAACTTGCCGGCGAATGTCGGCACGGGTGGGGCGACGCCTGGGCCGTGCGTGGTTGGCGTGTGCATCCCGTCGATCGACTACGTCGGTACGTCGGGCCGCCAGCTGGCCACCATCTACCTCCCCGAGTTGGGTGCGATCCCGGTGTATGGGGTCCGGGCGTGCGCCTACCAGCGTGACGCCCAGACGCCGTGCCCGGCGTAACCTGGTGAGGTGACGATGGGGACGGTTCGGCAGATCGCATTCGCCCTGGCAGCAGGGCTGCTGTTGGCTGCCTGCCAGCAGGCGGCACCTGCCGGGCCGTTCCCCATCGCCATTGACTCGGAAGACACGACCGCGCCCGCCCAATCCACCAGCCGGGAGCCGATTCCCACAGGCTCCTCCACCGACGACGCCGAGCCCGACGACCCGTACGTGATCGACGGGAGGCGCTCGCCGAGCCCGACAGCCGGCCCGCTGCCTTGGACCGCCACGCCTGTAGCCAGTCCGACGCCGTTGCCGACGGCCTCGTCGTCGTCGACGACTTCGCCCAGCCCGACGACTTCGCCGTCTGCCTCACCGACGTCCAGTCCGTCGGCGACGCCAACTGCTGGGGCCTGTCCTGATGCGCGCACCTGTGGGGAGTATGACCTGCATGGGGGTCGTTGGCCTGCCGGCCAGGACGGCACCGTCACCATCCGGTACCGGGTCCGTACCGAGGGGTGGGTCGAGGACCCGACCGGGGTACGCCGGGCCCCGGGGGCGGACGAGATGATCGCGATGATCCGTGCCGCCGCGCAGACCTGGATGGAGGTGAACCCGCGGCTTCGGCTGGTCTATGACGGGGTCACGACCGATGAGCCGGCGAATGGCAACAACGTCATCGGATGGGGGACCAGCCCTGGCGGTACCGCCTACAGCGTTGCATCTGCCCATCACACGCCCAGCGAGTTCGGTCCGACCTACACCGGCTTTCATGTGATCATCGAGCGGACGAAGAGTTGGTCGTGGGATCCGTGCGATCCCGAGAGCGGCCCGCCGTGCTCGGATGATCCCAACGCATCGGGTGACTTCCAGGGCACGGTCACCCACGAGTGGGGTCATGTGCTGGGTCTCGACCATGCCTGCGTGGAAGGGCGGTGCGACCCTAAGGAGTTGACGATGTGGGGCGTGGCGGGCAGCCGTACCCTGCAGACCCTCGCGCTGGGGGATGTCCTTGGGGCGCGGGCGTTGTATCCGACGGATGCGCCGATGCCGATGATCTACCGGCCGTGAGTTCTTCCGCGGGGCGCCGGGCGGCACTTGCTTTGGCAGCAGGGTTGGTGCTGGCTGCCTGCCAGCGTAGTGCGCCCGCAGGGCCGCTGCCGGTGGTCGTCGATTCAGGGAACCGGACCGTCCCTAGCGAGTTCACGGACCCGGACCCCGTGCGTCCCGGCACATCCACGGTTGGTCACGATGTTGAGTCAGCAGGGGCGGAGGGTGGTGGCTCGCCAAGCCCAAGGGTCGGCCCGCTGCCTTGGACCGACTCGCCTACAGCCAGCCCGACACCGTCGCCGATGGCCTCGTCCTCGCCGACGACCTGGGCCAGCCCGACGACTTCGCCGTCTGCTTCGCCGACGACCAGTCCGTCAGCAAAGCCGACTGCCGGGGCTTGTCCTGATGCACGCACCTGCGGGGAGTACGACTTGCTCGGTGGCCGTTGGGCTGCCGGCGCGGACGGCACCGTCACCATTCGCTACCGCATCCGTACCGAGGGCTGGATCGGAGATCCAACAGGAGCCGGGATGCGCGAGGCGCCGGGGGCGGACGAGATGATCGCGATGATCCGCGCGGCTGCCCAGACATGGATGGATGCCAACCCACGCCTTCGACTGGTCTACGACGGGGTCACCACTGAAGAACCCGCCAATGGCAACAACGTCATCGGCTGGGGCAGCAGCCCACAGAACACGGGGATCGCCAACGCTTCCGCCCACCACACACCTAGCCAGTACGGCCCGACCTACACCGGATTCCACGTCATCATGGAGAACATGACCGGATGGTCGTGGCAGCCATGCGATCCCGAGAACGGCCCGCCGTGCTCGGACGACCCCAACGCATCGGGAGACTTCCAGGGCACGGTCACCCACGAGTTGGGGCATGTGCTGGGTCTCAACCATGCCTGCTGGGAGGGGACGTGCAACCCCGAGGAGTTGTCGATGTCGGTTCGCGGTGCCGAACGCAGTCGCCAGACGTTGGCGCTGGGGGATGTCCTCGGGGTGCGGGAGTTGTATCCGACGGATGCTGCGATGCCGACGATCCACCGGCCGTGAGTTCTTCGGGCGGGCGGCGGGCGGCACTGACCCTGGCTGCAGGGCTGCTGCTGGCTGCCTGCCAGCAGGCGGTGCCTGCCGGACCCGGCACGGCACCGTCCGCGGATGCGCTGTCGGCGCCCGACTCGGCTCCTGGCAGCCAGGGTGCGGGCGGTCAGGGGGCCGATACCGGCGGCTCGGACCCTGCGAGCGATCTCAGTGGTCCGAACGGGGCCGAGCCGGCGCCGTCCACCGTCACGGGCGATGGAGCCGGCACGGACGGTATGGCGGCTTCCGAGTCCACGCCGGGGATCAGGGCGGCTCTGGCCCATGGCTGTGTGGCCGCGGGTGGTGAGCAGACGGTGACGGTGACGAGCACGCCGGGGTTTCAGGTGACCGTGAACGCCCAGTATGCCGATGGGCAGATGGGCAACATCCATGGCGGGCTGGCGTTCGCCCAGACGATCGGTGAGGACGGCACGTTCGTGCACGCCTGGCGGGTGTCGGTGGATGCCCCTGCCGGTGAGGTGATCGTGCACGCCGGTGCCCAGTCCACCACCGAGCAGAGTGATCCCGTCACGACCTCCGTCACATTCCGGGTCGCAGAGGACTGCTGACCGGTCACCGGGTGGTGGGGTCCGCGTGCCAGCGCGGATCTCCTGCTGGTGGCCAGGTGTCGCGGTGGATCTTGAGCAGGCCCAGGGCCACGCACAACGGCTGGACATTGTCTGCCCCCCGTTGCAGGGGGCGCCCGATGGCTTCGGTGATCCTGCCCAGCCGAGCGCGAACCGTCTTGGCCGTCACCTTCAGGGTGCGTGCCGTCTGCTCGATCCTGCCATTGGTGGACAGGTAGACCTCCAGGGTCTGTAGCAGCGGGTCGTTGCCGGATGTCGCCAACAACGGACCCAGCAGCCGCCACGTGGACGCGGCGGCCACGTCTTGTGGAACGGTTGCCATCGTCACCAGCAGCATCATGTCGTCCAGGGCCACGGCGCCGGGCTCCGGCAGCGCCGGTGTCGCCGCACCCAGATACGGGCGCATGACGCCGTAGAACTCCGCCATGTGGCCAGGATGCAGGATGGGTCCGTGGACCACGACGGTGTGGTGACGGCGGGCGATCTGGCCGTAGCAGGCTGCGGCTTCCGTGCGATCGAGGCCGTGACCGACCAGTGCGACGGCATGTTGCACCGGGGCCGACACGATCGGTCCTGCAAGCGCAGCCTCCCCAAACGTCGCGGTCAACTCGTGCAGCACAGCTGCCAGCCCGGCGTCAGGACCGGCGGGCAGGACGATCACCAGGTCGGGCAGTCCCTCGGGGTCGTCGGCGGCCACGGTGGCAAGCATGCGCTGGATCCAGACATCCCCGGACGAGACGTCGGCATGAGCAGCGGGGCGGGCATGGCCGCGTCCCATGGCCTCGGTGGCCTGCAAGGCAAATCTGGTCAGGGAGCGGTTGAAGTCGGGTACGACCTCCAGCGCCGCGGGGTCGTGGGCGGCAAGACCTCGGGCGTGGCCTTCCAGCATGATCAGCGAATCATCGAGCACGGTCTGGAACGCGCTGTGCAACTCCGAGATCGGGATCGACTGGCGTGCTCGGTCGTGGCCGATGGCCTCGAGGTGGTCAATCTCGGGTGGCGACAGTTCGCGCCGCTGGGACAGACAGCCCAGAAACGCGTGGTAGACCCAGGTGATCTCGTCCAGGATCCCGGTGAGCCGGTCGGCAGGGACCGCACAGTAGGCAGGCAGCTGCGCCAACCGGTTGGCCGCCCGGTGCCGAAACTCGTCCTCGCTGCCGACCATCAGCGCCAACAGTTCCGAGCGGACGTCGGGCCCGCTGTCGCCACCGGCGATGCCTGCACCGACCAACACCCCGCGAGATCCGTTCATTGATTCATCCATGCGTGTTCGCTCCCCAGAGTTGGTGACGCCCGGACCGTGACGCCGGGACGTGCCACGTCCTGTCACAAGGGGATACGGATGAACCACCCGTTCCGTTACGCCACCGCCACAAGATGACCGAAGAAGTCCACACCAGCGACGGTTCGCCACCTCCATGACTCGGTCTCGCTGAGCGTCGGCGGCACCGCTCCTTGGCGCGCGCGTGCCGCTCAACGTCCCCGACATGTCACAAGTCGACGACGCCGTGCACAGCATGTGGAATCTGATGCTCGCGAGGAGCCGATCGGACCACTGAACTGAGCTCGAGCAGCACTGTCGGGACGTCGATTCCCTGGAGGCAATTGACACGGGGAAGATCGATGACCGAATCAGATCGCATCACCAAACGCCAGGGCAAACACCAGGGCGACCGCCGGGACGAGGGCTTCACGCTCGTCGAACTGCTTGCGACCGACTTCGCTCCGAGCGTCACCGAGCTCGAGACCGCCGGCTTCACGCGCAGCTTCCCCGACGACATGACCCACGCGGTCTGCGTCATCGCCTCGGACGGGCCGGAGTTCGTCGTCGGCGCCCGCCACAACGGCACCGGTACCTCATGGCTCGTCCCGAGCAACGTGGGTGCGGTCGTCGAAGGCGTCGGTGCCACGCTGGAAGCCGCCATGGAGGGCGCCGGCTGCGCCGCGGGCACGGTCGACGTCCTGGCCGGGCCGATCAGCGCGACCCCGTGACAACGCCGTCGCTGCCTCAGGCCTGCAGGAAGTTCTCGGTCAGCCGACCCTGTTCGACCAGGTGGCGGACGATCTGGTCGGCGGCCTCGGCGGCCGTGACCTCGGAGGTGTCGATGTCGAGGTCGGCGTCCTCCGGAGGTTCGTACGGGTCGTCCACCCCGGTGAACCCCTGGATCAACCCGGCGCGTGCCTTGGCGTACAGGCCCTTTCGATCGCGCTGCTCGCACACCTCCTGAGGCGTCGACACGTGTACCAGCACATAGCCGCCGCCCGTGGCTTCGATGGCCCGCCGGTTCTGCTTGCGGATGTGGTCGTACGGCGCGATCGGGGCACAGATTGCGATGCCGCCGTGCTTGGTGATCTCGCTGGCCACGTAGCCGATCCGCAGGACGTTGGTGTTGCGGTCCTCGCGTGAGAACCCCAGTTCGCGGGACAGGTGCTTGCGGACCAGGTCGCCGTCCAGCAACGTGATGGTCCGTCCGCCGACCTCGCGCAGACGCGTGGCCAGGACGTTGGCGACCGTGGACTTGCCGGACCCGGACAGGCCGGTGAAGAAGACGGTGAACCCTCGCTCCTGGCGGGGTCGGTAGGTGCGGGCCAGTTCGGCGGCGACCTCTGGGGACACCAACCAGTCGGGGAGGTCGTCGCCGCGTTCCAGACGCAGGCGGACCTCCTCGCCGGAGATCTCGCGGGCGTCCTCGTCCTCGCCGACCTCGTCGTCAGGGACCGGGCCGCGCCCGTCGACGTGGACGAGGCGGCGGGGCGTCAGGACCTGGATGCGCAGTTCGGCGGCGTACTGCCTGACGAGGTCGGCGGCTGCATACGGCGGGTAGAAGTCCCTGGCCACCGACGCGCCGGGCGAGGCGTGATCCGGTCCGATCATCACCTCGTTCGCGCCGAAGTTGCGCTGCTCGATGGCGTGAAGGAGGGCTTCGCGCGGACCGGCGAACCTCAGTGCCTCGGGGCAGGCGACGACCTGGGCGGTCCCGGCGTCCCACGTGGCCATGACATCGAGGTAGGTGCGGATCCGGGTGAAGTGGTCGATCCCGTCGGGGCCGTCGTCACCCGAGGCGGACATGATGAGCAGCTGCGCCTCGCCGTTGGCGAACACCGAGCAGGCGAGGTGATCGAGAGCGCGGTGCAGGACACTGCGCGTGTGCAGCCCGACGACCCGGCCCGGGAGTCCGGCCATCTGCAGGGAACGGCGGACCTCGAAGGGGGTGCGGCGCAGGGGGGTGAAGTCGTACTGGTTGGGCAGTTGCAGGGCTTCGACCCGGCCGCCGAGGTAGACGAGGCGGGCGCCATGCAGCAGGCGGGCGACTTCCGGGTGGGCACGGTCATCGGTGCCGTAGACGGCGCGGGCTTCGTCTTCCGGGTCGGGCTGGTAGATGGACCGGACGTGGAGGGCGGCGAGCATCGTGCCCTCGGGGTCGCGCAGGGCGATCTGGGCGCCGACCGACAGGTGTTCGGCGAAGTCCTCGGTGACGTCGAGCGTGATGGGCATCGGCCACAGCGTGCCGTCGGCCAGCCGCATGTCCTGCAGGACGGTGAGGTAGTCGTCCTCCTCGAGGAAGCCGGTCAAGGGGGTGTAGGCGCCGTTGGTGAGCATCTCGAGGTCGCACGACTGCCGGGTCGTGAGGTCCCACGACAGCCATACGTGCGACGCCTTCTCGAGCTCCGCCGCCCGGTCGACCGACACCACGAGATCGACGAGGTCCTTGTCGCCGAAGGGAGGGATCGGCAGTCGATCGGTGTCGGCCATGAGGTGGCGAGGTCCCCCGGGAGGTGGCAAGCGGCGTGATTACTGAGGCTACTCGTGCACCGCCAGTCCCGTATGTGGGACAAACGGTTCCCGACTGCCGTGAGGGGACCTGCGAGCCTCGAGGTCGTGCACCGCCAGTCCCGTATGTGGGACAAACGGTTCCCGACTGCGGTGTGGTGGCCGCGGTGGACGTAGGTGGTTGCGCGTTGTCCACAGCTGCACCGAGGTCGTTCTGGCGGGACCGGCCGCGTCCGGGCAGGGTCCCGCGTCATGACGACATGTCGCGACCAGAGATCGGCGTGGGCCACGCTGTATGCGTCCGGCCGTGCCAACCACGGTGTGGTGACGGTTGCGATGGCCGTGGCGTGCGGGATCCCGCGCACGACCTTCTACCGCCGGGTCCAGGACGAGCGATGGAGGCAGCCCTTCCGCGGCGTGTTCCTGCTGCCCGGTGCGCCGCTGACCCACGCGGCGAAGGCCGCGGCCGTCGTCGCCGGGCTTGGTGACCGGTTCGCGGTCTCGCACGAGTCGGCGCTGTTCGTCCATGGGCTCGGCCCCGAACCCGCCGACCTGCACCTGACGCTCCCGCGTGATCGGCGGAGCCGCCCGTTTCCCGGCGTCCAGGTTCATCGGTCGGCGACGTTGGTCGCAAGCGACGTCGCCAGGGTCCGGGGACTGCCGGTGACGTCGATCGCGCGCACGATCCGTGACGTCGCCGGACGGGTCGGCGATTCGTTCCTGTATGACGTGGTGACCGAGGCCGAGCGACTGCGGCTCATCGACCTCGCAACCCTGCAGCGCCAGGCGGACCGTCAGGTGATGGGAGCCGGGGCCGCCGCCTTCGCCGAGGTCGTCGGTCAGCGGCAGTCCGATCGGTCCGAGTCGTCGCTCGAGCGAGACACGGTGGCCTTCTGTCGGGCGCACGGGTTCGAACCTCACCCAGGCCCGTACCCGCTGACGTGCCACAGCGGCAGGGTCCTGCATCTGGACGTCGCCTTCGTTCCGATCAGGCACACGATCGAGTGTGACGGTGTCGGCTTCCACAGCGACCGTCGAGCCTTCGAGATCGACCGTCTCCGCTGGGGGCAGATCACCTCGAGCGACTGGACGATCACCTGGGTCACCCGAAAGCGGCTGCGCGACGACCCCGTCGGGATCCTTGACGAGTTGCGCTGTGCCCACCTCCGCGCCGGCGGTTGAGCCACGCCGGGCAGAACTGTCCGGTTCATTCCGATCGTCCAGGTTGTCCGAACTCAACAGGACTGCCGTCCTGTTGAGTTTGTCAACAGTTGACGGCTAGAGCGAAAACCGTGACGATGCACAGTGACTGGGCTGTCAATCGTGGCGGATACCTGTGAGCAGCGGTTTCCACGAACTTCCCTCCAAGGTCGTCCGGTACGTCTTCGGGCTTTCGGGGCTCGCTGCTGCTGGCGTGATCACGTGGTTCGTTGCCCTGCCAAATGCTGAACCCAACTACGTGGCGCTCGTGCCACTGGGCATCGCCAGCGCACTCGCGGGGGCGACCCCGATCCGCTTCCGTAGCGCACGCCAGCACGAGCACCGGTTCACGATGGAGGAACTGGTCCTTCCAGCGCTGCTGCTGCTCGGTCCCGCGCCATACGTGCCGATGGTCCTTGGTATAGGCGTCGGCGCCTACATGATCATCGCGCGCAACGACTGGGTGAAGAGCCTCTACAACGTCGCGGTGTCGATGATCGGTGCGACGGTGGCGGTCGGCCTGGTGTGGGGGATTGCCGGCCCGAACCCGACCACCGACCTTCGCGGCCTCGCCGCGGTGGTCCTGGGAGCGATCGCCCACGAGGTCGTGACGCTGGTGCTGTTCGCGATCCTCTTCCAGATGTTGAGCGACCGGCCCATTCGCGACACCCTGACGGATGACGGTGGGACGGTGCTCGTCACCACCTTCGTCAACGTCATGATCGGTCTGCTGATCGGTGTGGCGGTCTTCACACAGCCCTACACGGCTCTGGCAGCGCTCGGCGCCGTCATGATCGTGCGCGCCGGGATGCGCCAGTACGGCGAGATCATGGGAACCGAGGCCCAGTCGCTGCAGTTGCACAACCTCACCCGATGGTTTGCCGACGTCGCCGCCATGCAGGAGGTCGAACTCGACGATCTCGCAGCACAGATCGCCGAAACCTTCGAGTGCTCCGTCGTCCAGTTGAGGATTCACGACGAGAAGCTGGGGGACATCGTCCATTGCTACGGAAGTCAGCGGAGCGAGGCTGTCCCAGAATTGCTGGAGGTTGCCGGCACCGGCGAACCGAAGGTGTTGGATCCTGCACGGCCCCGCGGCCCTCTGGCCGACCTCGACGGCGTGGTGATGCCGCTCGGTGGCGCCGGTATCACCGGTGCGCTGGCCGTACTCGGCCGCCTCGGTACGGGAGCCGTCGGTGGCTGGTCCGAGCGCGACATCGCTCTGCTCACGGTGCTGGCTCAACAACTTGCCATTGCCCTTCGCAATCGGGAACTGTTCGATACGGTCGAGCAGGAGCGCTCGGCGCTTGCGCTGGAGTCGGGCAAGCTGCGCGACGTGCTGTCCGCCGCGGGTGATGGCATCGCGCTCCTCGACACCCGTGGAGTGGTCGTCACCTGGAACGATGGTTTCGTGGCCCTGACAGGGCTGTCGGCAGACGAGGTCCTCGAGCGTCGCTTCGTCGACGTCCTCGAACTCGCCGACGCCACGGGCCAGGGGTTCGATGGTGGGCCGCAGCAGCTCATCCACACGTTCACCGGCGCAGGAACGACCCGTACCGACCTCCAACTGAAGCGCGGGGAACAGTGGCGGTGGGTGCACTGCTCGTTCGCGCCCGTGGGTGAGCCACTCCAGGGCGTCGTCGTCGTGGCCCGTGACGTCTCGCGCGAGCGCGAACTCCTCGCCCTGAAGTCCGACTTCATCGCGGCCGTGTCACACGAGTTGCGAACCCCGCTGACCCCGCTCCGCGGCTTCCTGCAGATCCTGACCAGCCGCGGAACGGACATGGACCAGCAGCAACTGCCGTCCATCTACGCCTCGATGGAGCGACAGGTCAACCGTCTGCAGACCCTCGTCGGCGACCTGCTCGTCATCGCGGACCTGGACCAGGGCGATTCTGAACTCCACACTGCGTTCGTCAGCCTGACCGACATCGTCGACGCTGCCGTGGACGTCGAGGTTCGCGCCGACGACGAACACCGCGTCTCGCTCGAGGTCGACAGTCGTGCGCGCGTCGACACCGACAAGGCCGCATGTGTCCGAGTGCTCCGAGCGCTCCTGTCGAATGCGCTCAAACACACCGATGGGCCCGTGTTCGTGCGTGCCAGGATTCGTGGCGACGCGGCCATTCTCGAGGTCGAGGACAAGGGCCCAGGCATCGAGCGATGGGAACGCGAGGCCATCTTCGACCCGTTCCGACGTGTCGGTGATCACCTGGAATGGAAGACCCAGGGGCCGGGGTTGGGGCTGACCATCGCCCGCGGATTGTCCGAACGCATCGGCGGCACGCTGGAACTGGACTCCGAGGTCGGCGACGGCTCGACCTTCAGGCTGCGACTGCCGGTACAGACGCCGGTTGCGCAGTAGAGGACTCGCCGGCGAGGACGGCGCGAGGGCCGCTGCGCTGCCACAGCACGGTAGAGGCCGTGACGATCAGCACGATGGCGAACGTCGCGGTGATGAACGCGGTGGTGAGGCCCAGCGTTGTCGCCAGCACACCGACGATCAGCGTTCCCAGCCCCTCGGTGACGAGCAGGCCGGCGGTGAGAATCGCCATGACTGCGGACACGTGCGGCCCGGGGACGAGCCGGACGACCGCGCCCTGGGCGCCGGCCACCCACCCGAGTCCGAGCCCGATCACGAAGTAGCCGGGCAGTAGGCCGAACGGTCCGAACACCGCCATCAGCGAGCCGGCACCGATCGCAAGCAACTGCACGAACGGCTGCGATCCATCGTTCGTGCGGCCGGCGACGGTTGCGCCGATCGCCGTGCCGGCGGATGCCAGGGCCAGCCCGATGGGCAGCAGGGCCTTGTGGCTGCCGACCGCTCCCGAGATCAGCGTCTCGGGGAGGTTCGACAGTGCTGCGAAGCCGAGCAGTCCCACGATGTACGGCCTGAGCGCACGGCTGCGGCGGATCGTGGCCCAGCCGGTGATGCCGTGGCCGTGGCGCCGAGTGATTGTCTGCGTGATTGCCGGGAGCCGGCTGAGCAGCAGCGCCGCGAGCATGAAGGTCGAGATGTCGAGCGCCAGTGCTGGCCCCAGACCGATGGCCAACGCCAGTCCGGCGCCGGTCACGTATCCGACGAGTTCGAGCGACGCGGATGCTGTTCCGGCGGTGCCGTAGTACCGGCCGGTCAGCTCGTCGGGGAAGCTGGAGACGTACGCGGCCTGGAGGCTGGCGTAGGCCGTGCGGACCAGACCGAACACCAGCGCCGCGGCGACCAGCGCCCACAGCGAGTTGTGCAGCAGGGGCAGGGACAGCCCGAAGGCGCCGAGCAACTGCACCTTGACGAGCCCGTTGCGGGGCTCCTGTCGACCCAGCCAGCCGCTGCCGAACGTCGACAGCAACAGGGCGGTGAGGGCCGGGGTCGCCAGCAGCAGAGCGGGTCCGAGGACACTGTCGCCGCTGCGGGCGTAGGCCGTCGGAATCAGCGCACCGATGCCGACGAAGTCTCCGAGCCGCGTGGTCATGCCGGCCGCAAGGAGGTTGCGGGCCGGACGGTGGGACCACAGGGTCGGACCTGACGACAAGGACCGGCCACCCGAGCGTCGTGCCCGGGGCCGGTCCGTCGTCGTCGGGGTGGTCAACTGCTCACCACCACTGGTGACCGTCGCGCTTCCACCAGTGGTTGCCGTCAGTCTTCCACCAGTGGTTGCCCTCGTCGCTCTTCCACCAGTGGTTGCCGTCGCGCTGCGCCATGATCGTGTCCTTCTTTGTCGTGACCGCCCTGAGTGGCGGTGCTGGACACAATCTCTCTGTTATTCCTGTAGTGGCCCATGGGACATGCTCCCCACGACGTTGTCCCCGTTTGGGAAGAAATGTCCGAATTGCCTCGATTACCGACAGTGATGCCGGAATTCGGCTGAATGGCTCAAATCGTGAGCCCAGTATCACAATCTACTGCGCCGTATAGTCCAGTGCATGACAGAAACATCCGCGAGGATTCTCCGACGGATGCCGCTGATGATTACTGGGAGTCACTCCCAGTCATGACGGACAGCGAGCGCCGCGTCGGCCTCCGCCACGCAGGTCAGGCCACGCACTCGCCCTGGCCGAGAATGACCTCGAAGGCCTCCTGGTGGCCCCAGTCGCGGTAGAAGCTGGGGTCCTCGACGCGCTCGGGGATCGGCCGCAGGTCGTCGACCAGCGTGACCACCCCGGCCTTGCCAACGCGCTCGTACCACTGCCACATCGGCTCGTCGTCGACGCGTTCGGCTCGGAACCTGTCGAGAATCCTGGCGGCTGCGACAGGGGCGTTCTTGGCGGGCACGTTGGTCACGTACTCGCCGTATTTCGCCCCGCCGTCGGCAATATGGGCGCCAATCCAGATCCGGTAGGCGGGAGCCTCGTTGCCCGCCTTGTCGTGCTTGGCCATGCCCGAGAACCCGAGATCCCACGCCTGGTGCTGGCCGCACGAGTTGGGGCATCCGGAGATGTTGATCCGCACCCCGTCGATCGTGTCGAGCTGCCGGTCGACCAACTCGTCGGTGATCGCGGTCCCGAGGCCGCGTGATGCCGTGATGGCGAGGTTGCAGGTCTCGGCGCCGGGGCAGGACACGACGTCGCCGGACTTCTCGGCAAGCGCACGGTCGAGCCCGGTGTCCGCCAGCGCAGACCACAGGTACGGCAGGCGCTCGGCGGCCACGTCACGCAGCACGACGTTCTGGCGGATCGTCAACCTCGCATCGGTCAGCCCATTTGCGCGCATGGCGGCACCGAGTTCACGGAACTGCTCGGTCGTCAGGTCGCCGAGATACAGCGCCGCGTACACGGCGAACCGGTCGCCCGACCGCTGCCGCACCACGTTGCCCTGCACCCACGTCCGGTAGGCGTCCTGGTCCCGGCCCGCAAGGTCGGCGGGCAGGTCGAGCGGGAGGGTCACCTGCTCGCCGGCATCGACGATCGGATGCGGCAGGACGGTCGAGCGCAGGCCGTCGGCCAGCAGGACCTCACGACGCTCGAGCACGCGGCGGACGAACTCGTCCTGACCCAACTTCTTGACCAGGAACTTCAGACGGGCCCGGACCCGGTTGCGGCGTTCGCCGTCGGCCTCGAACACGTCGAGCGTGGCGATGACCGACGGCAGCAGCCACTCGGCCGGGGTGAACGACTCGAGTGCGACCGCCTCGCGCGGCGTCGACCCCAGGCCGCCTCCCAGCACGATCCGGTAGCCGGGCTCGTCGTCAGGCCCGAGCACCGGCAGCACGCCGACGTCGTGGAACGCAGTGCCGGCGTCGTCGTCGTTGGCTGCCGAGAACGCGATCTTGAACTTGCGCGGCAGCAGTTGGTACGCGGGGTGGCGCAGCAGGTGACGCACGACCTCGTCGGCGGCAGCCTGGACGTCAAGGATCTCGTCGGGGTGCACCCCGGCCAACGGCGACATCGTCACGTTGCGGACCGCGTTGCCGCAGGCCTCGCGCGTGGTCAGGCCGGCCATGACCGCCACACGCATCACGTCAGCGACGTCGCGCAGCGGGATCCGATGGAACTGGAAGTTCTGACGCGTGGTCACGTGTCCGACGCGCGGCGGAGCCCACCGCTCGCTGATCACCGCCATCGCCTCGAACTGCCGCGCCGTGAACTTCCCCAGCGGCGCCTTGATCCGCACCATGTGGGTGTCCGACTGGCGGATGCCGTAGCACCCGAACAGCAGCCGCCGCGGACGGAAGTCGTCGTCCGAGATCCGACCCGTGCGGAACAGGCGGACCAGTCCCTCGAACTCCTCGATGTCGGCCAGCTCCCCGTAGGCGTCGGCGGGCAGGTCGTCTGCCGTGATCGCACGCGGGTCGATGTCGGCAGGGAAGACGTCGGCCTCGGTGAGGGCGGTCGGCGTCATTGTCGTTCCTTTCAGCAGGACGTTCAAGCGATCGCGGTCAGGTGGGGGTCGAGCGGGGGAGCGAGCTCAATGAGGTCGGCAGCGCCCGAGGCGATCACCGACCGGAGCGCGACGACGTCGCCGACCACGATCGTGGCGGGCGACCTCATGCCGGAACGACGCAGGTCGTCGGCAAGCGACACCAGGTCGGTCGTCAGGACCTCCTGGCGGTGCGTGGTGCCCCACCGGACGACGGCAACCGGCGTTGTCGGGGACTTGCCGCCGGCGATCAGCATCCCGGCGATCCGGCCGGCATTACCGACACCCATCAGGAACACGAGCGTCCCGTGGAAGCGGGCAAGAGCCTCCCAGTCGATCTGGTCGTCGGGCTTGGTCGGGTCCTCGTGCCCGGTGATGAACGCCACGCCGGTGGCGATGCCGCGGTGGGTGACCGGCACGCCTGCCGCGGCCGGTGCGGCAACCGCGGACGACACGCCCGACACGACCTCGACCGGAACTCCGGCATTGCGGCAGGCGATCGCTTCCTCGCCGCCACGGCCGAAGACGTACGGGTCGCCGCCCTTGATGCGGACCACGGCCTTGCCGCCCAGGGCCTCGGCGACCAGCAGGTCGTTGGTGTCGTCCTGGTGCCAGCCGGGTTGGTCGACGGTCTTGCCGACGCAGATGCGCTCGGCGTGCGCGGGGACGAGGTCCAGAACCTCGGCTGGCGACAGACGGTCGTAGGCGACCAGGTCGGCGGTGGCGATCAGGGCGGCGGCCCGGATCGTGAGCAGCCCTGGGTCGCCCGGGCCAGCGCCGACGAGGTAGACGTGGCCGGGCTCGGCACCGGCGACGCCGAGCGCTGTCGGGTCGAGTGTTGGCGGGGTTCGCAGGCTCATGCGGTGGCCTTCGAGGCAGCCACGTGGGCGAGGACGTGGTCGTGGATCGCGCCGAACTGGCCGTCCGCCGCGAGCGCCACCAACCCGTCGAGGTCGGCCAGGGCGTCCTCCCAATCGGCAGCCCACTTGGCGAACGGGCCGGTCCGTGGCAGCGCGCGCTCCCTGGCCCGGCCCACGGCGTCCACGAGATCGGCCCACTCCGGACCGAGTTCCTGTTCGAGGTGCTGCCGCAGGCGCTTGGCCAGTGCCGGCGCGGTTCCGCCGGTCGACACCGTCAGCCGGAGGTCGCCGCGCCTGACCTGGGCGGGAGCGGCGAAGTCGCAGTGCGGGATGTCGTCGAGCACTGACGTCAGCGTCCCGGTCGTGCGGGACTCCTGCCACAGCTCGGCGGCGTCGAGGTCGTCCTCGCCGGTGGCGATGGCGACGGCGGCACCGGCGAGGTCGCCGGGCTCGTAGGCGCGGCGCAGAACCTCGACTCGGGGGTCGAACCCGTCGACGTGCGGGCCGGGTGAGGGCGTGACGACGGTGACCTCCGCGCCGGCCTCGAGGAGGTCGCGGACACGGCTGCCGGCCACGGGACCGCCACCGAACACGACAGCGCGGCGCCCGGTCAGGCGCAGTTGCACGACGTAGCCGAAGTCCATGACGGTCATCCTGGGGTCGTGGTCAGGCGGACGACGTCGCCGTCCTCGGTGAGGTGGATACCGCACTCGGTCTTGCCGTCGAAGTCGGACCAGCGTCCGGCGCGCGGGTCGGTACCGTCGGCGACCGGGCGGGTGCAGGGCGCACAGCCGATCGAGCGGTAGCCCTGGTCGACGAGGGGATGACGGGGCAGGTCGTGCGTGGTGAGGTAGTCGTCGACGTCCTCGTCGGTCCAGGTCGCCAGCGGAGCGACCTTCACGAGCCAGCGGTCGTCGTGGCGGCGGGCCTCGACGACCGGTGTGCCGGCGCGCTCCGGGGTCTGGACACGGCGAACCCCGGTTGCCCAGCCGTCGAAGTTGGCGAGCGCACGCCGCAGCGGGCGGGTCTTGCGCATCTGGCAGCAGCTGTCGGGGTCGATGGCGGGCAGGTCGCCGAAACGCTGCAGCTGCTGGGCGACCGACAGGTCCGGGCGCAGGTCCAGCACCGTGAGGCCCAGGTCACGGGCAAGCTGGCGGCGGAACGTGATCGTCTGCTCGAAGTGGAAGCCCGTGTCCAGGAACAGGACGGGCAGGTCGGGGGTGGTCGTCGCGACCAGGTGCAGCAGGACGGCGGAATCGGCCCCGAACGACGACGTGATCACGAAGCGGGGGACGACGGCGGCGGCCCAGGCGAGGATGCGGTCGGCCGGCTTGCCCTCGAGCATCTCGGCGGCCTCGGCGGCCATGGCCCGGATGAAGGCGCCTTCGGCCTCGGTGGCCCGGAAGCGGTCGTCCTCGGTGGGCTTGTCGCCGTTGAGCGTGCCCGTTACGGAGGCCGCCACCGCAGCACGGTCGTCGGCGGACAGGCCGATCGCACCGCCTGAGGCGGTTGTCGAGGTCAGGACGGAGCGGTCCACCAAGGATCTTCCGTGATCTGCTGGGTCGCGGTCAGCCCGCTGCTGGTTCGCGGTCAGCCCGCATTGGCGCGGTTGCAGTTCGCCAAGGGTGGAGGCCCGCTCGTTGCAAGGACGACCAGGACCGTTGCAACCGTATTAACTCCCCCGGCTGGACATCCGGTCGGGAACCGTCTGTCCCACATACGGGACTGGCGGTGCACGACCGCCGGGCCGCGGCGCCAGCGACCTACGCTGCGGGGCGCGACGAGGACAAGGACGGGAATGCTCGAGCGGTTGGCGGGGGCGAGGGTCGTGGTGACCGGCGGGGCCGGGTTCCTGGGATCGCACCTGTGCGCGCGCCTGCTGGACCTCGATGCGCAGGTTGTCTGCATCGACAACCTCATCACCGGCCGGGCCGCCAACGTCGAGCACCTCATCGGCAAGGACGGGTTCGAGTTCGTCAAGTACGACGTGACCCAGTACCTGCACGTCGCCGGGCGGATCACCCACATCATGCACTTTGCGTCACCGGCGTCACCGATCGACTACCTCGAACTGCCGATCCAGACCCTGAAGGTCGGGGCGCTCGGGACCCACAAGGCACTCGGGTTGGCCAGGGAGAAGTCGGCCACGTTCATGCTGGCATCGACCTCCGAGGTCTACGGCGACCCCGAGATCCACCCGCAGCCCGAGACCTACTGGGGCAACGTCAACCCCATCGGGCCTCGCGGCGTGTACGACGAGGCCAAGCGGTATGCGGAGGCTCTGACCTACGCCTACCACCGCACGCACGGCGTCGACGTGCGCGTGCCGCGGATCTTCAACACCTTCGGTCCCGGCATGCGCCCCGACGACGGTCGTGCCGTGCCGACGTTCATCGGGCAGGCGCTGGACGGCAAGCCCATGACCGTGCACGGGGACGGATCGCAGACCCGCTCGCTCGTGTACGTCGACGACGAAGTCGAAGGGCTGCTGAGGTTGCTGGCGTCCGACTACACCCAGCCGTGCAACATCGGCAACCCGCACGAGGTCACGGTCCTGGAACTGGCCGAACTGATCCGCGAGGTCGCCGGCTCGGACAGCGAGATCCGCTTCACCGAGCGGCCGGTGGACGATCCCAAGGTGCGCCAGCCCGATATCACCGTGGCCAGGCGGGAACTCGGATGGGAACCGGAGGTCTCGCTGCGCGCCGGCCTGGAACGCACGATCGCGTGGTTCCGTCAGCTGTGAGCTGACACGCCGCAGACCTCGGCCAGCACGGCGGCCAGCACGGTGTCGGTGGCGGTCGGCATGCCCCCGGCAGCGATGGCGTCCTCGAGGACGTCGCGGGCGGTTTCGCAGCCGTCCGTCGCGGCGGCAAGTCGGATCCGTGCGTCCGCCGCGGCGGCACGCGCCGACAGGGGCAGGTGCGCGGGCCGACGGGCGAGGTCGATGGCCAAGCGGTCGAGCATCTGCTTCGCCAGCCCGTGCTCCTGCTGGTCGACCAGTGTCGCCGCGAGCTCCGCCCTGTGGCGTAACCAGGTGGGGTGTTGCTCGATTGCCGCAACGGCGTCGTCGGCCGTCATGTCGCCGGCGAGGTACCGGGCTCGGACGAGTGTCGTCGTGAGCGTCGGGTCGGCGGGGGACCAGGCGTGCGCTCGCTCGAGCAGGGCGATGGCGTCCGGATAGCGGTGCTGGTCGAGGAGTGCCAGACCCGTTCCGACGGCGCCCGACTGGTTCCACGGCGGTGTCTGGCGGACGGCGGCGACAGGGTCGGCAGAGGTCGGGGCGCGCTGCTCCCACAGGGAGCCAGCGAGGCCGAACGCAAGCAGCGCGATCAAGGCGCCGTAGCCCACCCAGCCGACGATCGAGGTGGGACCTTGCGGTTCAGACTCAGTCGGAGATCCCGCGGGTTCAGAACCCACCGTTCGGCGATCGGTCGCACGGATCAGGGCCGCGAGCCCGATGCCCGCGATGGCCGGTAGCGCTGCGTATCGCCAGTCGAAGTCGACGCCGCTGTGGACAAGGAACAGCGCGGCGGCGCCCGCACCACCTGCCGCGAAGCCGGGGCGCAGGTCGACCGGCCCATCGGTGGTCGGCAATGGGCGACGCAGCAGCAGGAAGACGGCGGCGGCCGCAGCGACCGCGACGCCAACGAGGCCGAGTGCCGGCAACGGCCCGGCCTCGGCGAGGACCTCCAGGTACTCGTTGTGCGCAGACGAACTGAGGCCGCCCGTGTCGTCGGACCACTGGAATGCGAGCGGGCCGAAACTGCCGATGCCCTGCCCGGTCGCCGGGCGGTCGCGCCACATTCCCGCAGCGCTTGCCCACCACGCGAGACGGGCATCGGTGTTCTGGGCGACCGACTGGTCGGCCCTGGCGATCCGGTCACGGCCGCCCGTGGCCGTGCCGGCTCCGGTCCCGGTTGGGGCCAGCATGGCGAACAGCCCGACGACGACCGCGACTGTGAGGACAAGGGTGCCTGTAGCCGTGAGCGCAGCCGACCACCACCGGCCGGCACCAGCGGCCTGGAACCGCGCGGCGAGCACGACCGTCAGGACGACTGCGCCGACCGTCACGGCGAGCCCTGCCCGCGAGCCGGACAGCCAGACACCGGCGAGCGCGGTGGCCGCCAGCGCCGCAAGGCCGAGACGTACGACCCGGCGACTGGTCATGGCCACGCCGAGCAGCAAGACGCCGAGCATCCCCATCAATGCGGCGGACTGGTTCCACCATGACAGCGGCGCCCAGCGGGCGCTGCCCGTGTAGGACCACCCCCACCATGTAAGGAACGCGTCGTACTGGTAGCGGGCGAACGCACCGAGCAGGCCGACGAGCACAGCCCCGGGTCCCCAGGGACGACGCAGAACTCGGAGGGTCGCCAGCACGATCACCGGGGCGACGGTGTACTCCAGAACGGGACGTACCGCTTCGGCGCGGTGAACGGCGAGCGCCAGCCCGAGCCCGAGCCCAACGCCCCACACCGCCAGCAGCCACTGGGCGACCCGGGGCAGCCGCGGAACCTCGAACGCTGCGGGGAGCAGTGCGGGGAGGCAGGCGACCGCAAGCACGGTGACGGCCTGCAGTCCCCACCCGCCGTCGCGGCCAGGTAACCACAGCAACGCGACCACGAGGGGCACAACCGCCGCAACGTCGCCGGCCCACCGTCGGGCGGAGGCGCGGAGGTCTTGCTCCATCAGGCGTTCAGGTTGGCGTGGATCTCGCGGCTCGCCGTCGACCGGTTGAGCGTGTAGAAGTGCAGGCCGGGGGCGCCGGCGTCCAGCAGTTCGTGGCACAGGGTCGTGGCGACCTCGACGCCGATGCGGCGGACCTCGTGGTGGTCGTCCCCGACCGCGTGCAGGCGGTCGGCCAGATCGTCGGGGAACGCCGCGCCCGACAGCTCGGCGAAGCGTTGGATCTGGGCGGCGTTGGTCACGGGCATGATCCCTGGCACGACGGGGACGTCACAGCCCAGGTCGGCAAGTTCGCCCATCATCTTGATGTAGTCGGCCGCACGGAAGAAGAACTGGGTGATCCCGAAGTCGGCCACCTGCAGCTTGGCAGCGAGGTGTTTGCGGTCCTCGTCACGCGACGGCGACAGCGGGTGGATCTCGGGATGGCAGGCGACCCCGATCGAGAACTGGCCGTCGCCGACCTCCCTGGCCAGCTCGACCAGTTCGGTCGCGTAGGCGATCTCGCCCGGTCCGTCGTCGGCTCCGTCGCGGGGCGGGTCGCCGCGCAGCGCAAGGATGTTCTCGACGCCGGCGTCCCGGTACCTCTTCAGGATCGTGGTCAGTTCGGCACGGGTGTGGCCGTACGCGGTCAGGTGCGCCATCGGCGTCATCGCGGTGTTGTGCAACAGGTCGACCACGATGCGGTGCGTGCGCTCGCGTGTGGACCCGCCCGCGCCGTAGGTCACGGACACGAAGCTCGGATGCAGCGGCTCGAGCGAGTTGAGCGTGTCCCGCAGGTTGCGGTCACCCTCGTCGGTCTTGGGCGGGAAGAACTCGAACGAGGTCGTTCGGCCCTGCGTTAGCAGGTCGTGGATCCGAGGCACGGCGAGGAATCCTCAATCGAATGGTCCGGCGGTCACGCGCCGGGAGGTCGGCGGGAAGCCGGACTCGGCACCACCCACACCCCGCAGGCTACCCCTCAACCTCGAAGCCCCCCGAACTCCCCAACCCGATGTGGATCCGTCCAAGCGATGTGGATCCGTCCAAGATGTGGGACTTACTCACATCGCTTGGACTTACTCACATCACCTTTACGGGGCGGGGGTGACCTTCATGCGCATGTCTACGGCTACGACGCCCTGGTCTTCGGGGCGGACGAAGACCGGGTTGAGGTCGAGCTCGGCGATCTCGGGGAGGTCCTCGACCATGGCCGCGATGCGGTGCAGCAGGCGCTTCAGCGCCGGGACGTCGGCGGGTGGTGAACCGCGGTAGCCCTCCAGCAGCGGACGCATCCGCAGGCTCGCCAGCATCTCGTCGGCATCACGGTCGGTCAGTGGCGTGATCCGCACGCTGACATCGCGGAGGAGTTCGACCAGCGTCCCGCCCATTCCGGTCATGACGAGCGGACCGAAGGACGGGTCGTGGGTCACACCGACGACCATCTCCACGCCGTCGTCGATCATCTCCTGGACCATGTAGGAGCCGGCGTACTCGGACATGCCGAGCTCGGCGAGCCGTTCCTCCATCCTCAGCACGGCAGCCGCCGACTCCGACGGGTCGGTGAGGCCGAGCGCGATCCCGCCGACGTCGGTCTTGTGGATCGGGGCAGCCAGCTTCACCGCAACGGTCCCGCCGAACTCGCGGTGGACCTCGGCGGCCCCGTCGGCCGTCGTGACGATCCGGGCCCGCGCCAACGGCACGCCGTACGCCTGCAACAGCGCCTGGCACTCGGAGGTCGTCAGCCAGCGACCCTCGCCCGACCCAGATCCGGACCCGCCGCCGTCGCCGACCTCTTCGTCCTCGGTGTTGGCCGACGCCGCGGCGTGCGACGACCCGACGAGCACCTTGCCCCCGGGCGCCGTCATGACACGCAGGGCGGCATCCATGATCGCCCTGGCACCCTCGCGGTCGAGGTCATCGAGGTCGACCGGCTTGCCCAGCGGCTTGGCGCGCCAATCCGCGTACTGGGCCACCCGACCCAGCGCCCGCGCCGCATCCTCGGGGAAGGAGAACGACGGGATCTTCGCGTCGGCAAGTTCCGGCGGCATGCCCTTCACGGACATGAACACCGACACGACCGACACGCCCTCGGGGGCGGTCTTGGCTGCTGCGGTCAGGGCCGCGGCGACCTCATCCGTGTTGGTCGTTCCGGCCGGGATGAAGATCACCAGGACCGCGTCGACCTCGCCGGATGCGGCAAGGGCCTCGATGGCCCTGCGGTAGCCATCCGCGCTGGCCGAGGCGATCATGTCGACCGGGTTGGCGATGCCGGCCTCGGCAGGCAGGAACTCCAGCAACTGCAGCTGCAGACCGTCGGACAGCGCGGGCACGCGCAGACCGTTGGACTCGCAGGCATCGGCGGCGAGGATGCCCGGCCCGCCGGCGTTGGTGACGATCCCGACCCGCCGTCCGCCGGGCAGTTGCTGGCTGGACAGCAGCGTGGCGACGTCGAACAGTTCCTCGAGCGTGTCGGTGCGGATGACCCCTGCCTGGGCGAACAGCGCCTCGACCGCAACGTCGCCCGACGAGATCGCCGCCGTGTGTGACGACGCCGCCCGCACACCCGCCGACGTCCGCCCGGACTTGACGGCCACGATCGGCTTGCGGCGGCTGATCCGTCTGGCGATCCGCGAGAACTTGCGCGGGTTGCCGAACGATTCCAGGTACAGCAGGATCACGTCGGTGTCCGGGTCGTCCTCCCAGAAGAGCAGCAGGTCGTTACCGGAGATGTCCGCCTTGTTGCCCACCGACACGAACGTCGACAGCCCGAGCCCCAGCTTCTTCGCGTGCTCGATGACGGCAAGGCCGAGCGCGCCGGACTGCGACGAGAACGCCAGCCTCCCAGGGTCAGGAAACGTCGACGAGAACGTCCCGTTCATCCGCACGTCGACGCCGGCATTCATCACGCCCATGCAGTTGGGACCGACCACCCGCAGGCCGTACGACCGCGCGAGCGCCATGAGGTCGTCCTGACGTTGCACCCCTTCGGCACCAGCTTCGGCGAACCCGGCCGAGATGATGCACACCGCCCGGACACCGAGGTCGCCTGCCTGCCTGACCACGTCGTGCACGAGCGGCGCGGGGACGCACACGATGACCAGGTCGGGGGGTTCGGGCAGCGCCGTCAGGTCCGGGTACGCCCTGACCGACTGCACCACTTTGGCGTTGGGGTTGACGGGGTACAGGACCCCCTCGAACTCGCCATGGAGGATGTGACGGAACACCAGCCCACCGATGGACTTCGGGTTGCGGCTGGCACCGACCACCGCGACCGACGACGGGTTGAAGAAGCGCGTCAGGGCATTCTTGGCCGCCGCCCGTTCGCCGTCGTCCATGACGCGCAGAAACTCCTCGGTGATGTCAAGGCCGACGTCGGTGCGCACCACCGTGGACTCGCGCCGGTCCTTGTGGTCCAGTCCGAGTTCCCGTATCAGCGCAAGCATCCGGTGGTTCTCGGCGAGGATGTCCCCGGTCAGGGTCCGGACCCCGTCGTCGTGGGCTGCTTGGGCGATCTCGCGGACCAGGGCCGTGCCGACGCCGCGACCCTGCTGGGCGTCCTCGACCAGGACGGCGAACTCGGCGTGGGCCGGGTCGTGGAGGTCGCGGATGTAGCGGGACACCCCGACGATCCGCTCGTCATCCCCCAGGCCGAGCGTGGCGACGAGCGCGAATTCCTGGTCAGGGTCGAGGTCCGTGAAGCGGTTCACGTTGCGTTCGCTGATGTCGTACGTGCCGTGGAACCGCATGCGTCGTGACTGCGGCGAGGTCCGTGCCCACATGGCCAGGATCCGGCCCTTGTCGTCCGTGCGGATCGGCCGCATGCGGACGGTCGTGCCGTCGGGCAGCACGTAGGGGTCGACGGTCCGCGATCGGGGCATGGCATGACTTTCGGCGGGGCGGCCAACGTAGGTCACTCAGTCTCGGGCGTGCCACGTCAACCCTGTCGTCCGCCCAGTGATCTGCGAGGCAGAACCACGGGTCGTGGGGGTAGGTTCGATGGACCCTCACCGACAGGAACCGCCGTGTCCGAGGTTGATATCGACCGTCAGATGGCTGCCGCCGAGGCAGCGCTCGACCGCGTCGACGACGCGGAGTTCGTCGATACCGAGAGCGGCGAGGACTTCGACCTCGTCGACGGCATGCACCTCGAGGACGCGGACGAGTCATGGACAGGCGCGGTGGGATCGACCGACGAGGAGGACGGTCACGTCGCCCCGATCGCCGTCGACGTGATCGACGAGCTGTGCGAAGCCTTCAACGCCCGTGACCTCGACGCCGTGCTCGACCTTTGTGCGGAGGACTGCGAGACCCCAGGGCTCGCGGTCAACTGCGAGGCGCTCGGCGAGGAATTCGACCAGTTGTGGGAACGCCGCCCGACCGTCACGATGACCAGGGCCGTGCACGACGACGTCGGCGTCGGCGTCGTCTGGGAACGCGGCGAGTCCGCCAGCTGGGCGGCCATCGCCACCATGCACGTGGACCTCGATGACGACGGTGCCATCGGCGTCCTCGAGCTCAGCGACGACATCGGCCTGCTGGACGAACTGGACGCCGAGCCCCCCGACGGCGACCTCGTCGAAGGAGCCCGCTGGGAAGAGTGGGCGGAGGGCGAGGACGTCTGACGCGCGGCGGGGGTCAGCGGGCGTTGAAGTACTTCGCCTCGGGGTGGTGGACCACTATTGCGCTTGTGCTCTGTTCGGGGTTGAGCATGAACTCGTCCGTCACCTCTACGCCGATCTCGGTGAAGTCGAGGAGTTGGTCGAGCTTTCGCTGGTCCTCGAGGTCGGGGCAGGCGGCGTAACCGAAGCTGTAGCGGGATCCGCGGTACTCCTGGCGGAACCAGTCCTGCTTGGTGTCGCCGTCCTCGGACGCAATGCCGAGTTCCTCGCGGATGCGGCGGTGCCAGAGCTCGGCCAGTGCCTCGGCCATCTCGACACCGAACCCGTGCGCGAACAGGTAGTCCTGGTAGCGGTCGTCCTTGAACAGTGACTGGGCTACCTCGCTGATCCGAGGTCCCATCGTCACGCAGTGCACGCCCAGGACGTCGACCTCGTCGCTGTCGATGTCACGGAAGAAGTCGGCGATGCAGAGGAAGCGGCCGCGCGTCTGCCTCGGGAAGCTGAACCGAACCAGCTCCTTGGTCCCGATCGCGTCCGGGTCCCAGACGATCAGGTCGTCGCCATCCGCGTTGACGGGGTAATGGCCGTAGACGACCTCGGGGGTCACGACCTTCTCGCGTTTGGCGCGCTCGACCCATTCGCGCAGGACAGGGCGGGCCTGCTCGTCGAGCATCGCCTCGTACTCCGCCGGTCTGCGGTCACCCGGCGTGAACCCCCACTGGTTGCGGAACAGGGCGACCTCGTTCAGCAGCGGCCAGACCTCGTCGACGGCGATGCCGCGCACCACCCGCCGGCCCCAGAACGGTGCGGTCGGAACATCCACGTCGGTGGCGACCTCGGACTTCGGTCGTCCGCGGGCGTCGACGCGCGGTGGCGCCTGGTCGGTCAACTTGCGGGTCGGCTGGCGGCGCTCCTTGCGGCCGGCAAGTTCCTCGGGCAGGTCGGTGCCGGAGCGGCGCGATTCGACAACTGCGTCGAGCACGCGCAGACCCTCGAACGCGTCCTTGCAGTAGAAGACGTCGCCCTCGTACATGGCCCGGAGGTCGTCCTCGACGTACCCGCGCGTCAGCGCCGCCCCGCCCAGCAGCACCGGGAACCGGTCGGCCACCTTGCGCTTGTTCATTTCGTCGAGGTTGTCCTTCATGACCACGGTCGACTTGACCAGCAGGCCGGACATGCCGATCGCGTCGGCGTGCTCTGCCTCGGCCGCGGCGAGGATCGCATCGATCGGCTGCTTGATCCCGAGGTTGAACGTCTCGTACCCGTTGTTGCGCAGGATGATGTCGACGAGGTTCTTGCCGATGTCGTGCACGTCGCCCTTGACGGTCGCCAGGATGATGCGGCCCTTGCCGGACGCCTCGCCCTTCTCCATCAGCGGCTCGAGGTGCGCAACCGCGGTCTTCATCGCCTCGGCGGACTGCAGCACGAACGGCAACTGCATCTTGCCGGAGCCGAACAGTTCGCCGACCACCGCCATGCCGTCGAGCAGGAACTCGTTGACGATCGCCAGCGGGGCATGCCCGGCGTCGAGGGCGAGGTCGAGGTCGGCCTCCATCCCGTCCCGGTCACCGTCGATGATCCGCCTCTTCAGACGCTCGTCGATCGGCAGGCTGGCCAGTTCCTCGCGGTCGGCACCGCGTTCGGTTGCGCCCTCGAACAACTCCATCAGACGGTGCAGCGGGTCGTAGTTGTCGGGCGCCGTGCCGCCGAGGCCGGTCGGTCCCCGACGGTCGTAGATCAGGTCGGTCGCGACGGCGACGTGTTCGTCGGGGATGCGGTGCAGCGGCAGGATCTTGCCGGGGTGCACGATCGCCGAGTCCAGGCCGCGGTCGATGGCCTCCTGCAGGAACACCGAGTTCAGCACCTGGCGGGCCGGCGCGGACAGTCCGAACGACACGTTGGACACGCCGAGCGTCGTGTAGCAGCCGGGGATCTCGGCCTTGACCCGCTCGATGGCCTCGAGCGTGGCAAGGCCGTCGCCGCGCAGGTCCTCCTGCCCTGACCCCAGCGGGAACGTCAGGCAGTCGAAGATCAGGTCGGATGCCTCGAGGCGGAAGTCGTCGATCGCGATGTCGGCGATCTGCCTGCACACGCGGACCTTCCAGTCGGCGGTGCGGGCCTGCCCTTCCTCGTCGATGGCCAGCACGACGACGGCGGCGCCGTAGCGCTTGGCCAGCGGCAGCAGGACGTCGGCCTTGCGGCGGCCGTCCTCGAGGTTGACCGAGTTGATGATCGCACGGCCTCCCAGGCGAATCAGGGCGGCCTCGACGACATCCATCTCGGTCGAGTCGATCACCAGCGGCAGGGTGGACTGCGTCGCGAACCGGTCGACGACATCGATCATGTCGGGCACACCTGGCCGGCCGACGTAGTCCACGCAGACGTCCAGCACGTGGGCGCCCTCGCGGGTCTGGGACTTGGCGAGGTTGACCATCGCCTCCCAGTCCTCGGCCAGCAGCATGTCGCGGAAGGCCTTGGATCCGTTGGCGTTCGCGCGCTCGCCGATGACCAGGAACGAGGTGTCCTGCTCGAGCGGGACGGCCGAGTAGAGCGAGGCGAGCGACGGCTTGAAATCAACTTGTATTGCGCCGTGCGTGCTCGGCTTCGCCTCCGCGCCACCGGCGATCTGCATCGCGCCGTGCGTGCTCGGCTTCGCCTCCGCGCCACCGGCGACCTCCCGCGGTGCGGGAGTCACGTCGGTCACCGCCTCCACCAACTGGCGCAGGTGCTCCGGCGTCGTGCCGCAGCAGCCGCCGACGATGGACACGCCGTATTCGGTGACGAACTCGCGCTGGGCTGCGGCCAGTCCGGCCGCGTCGAGCGGGTAGCACGTCGCCCCGTCCTGCATGAACGGGATGCCGGCGTTGGGGATGACCGAGATCGGCAGACGCGAGTGGCGCGACAGGGTGCGCACGTGCTCGCGCATGTCGTCGGGGCCGGTGGCGCAGTTCATGCCGAGGACGTCGATGTCCAGTGGGTCGAGCGCGGCGATCGCCGCCAGCGGCTCGGTGCCCAGCAGCATCGTGTTGATGTCTTTCTCGACCGTGAACTGGACCATCAACGGGACGCGCTGCCCCCGCTCGGCGAAGACGTCGTTGCATGCGGCGACGGCGGCCTTGATCTGCAGGAGGTCGAAGGAGGTCTCGATCAACAGCACGTCCGCACCGCCGTCGAGCAGCCCGCGCACCTGGCGGCGGTAGCCGTCCTCCATCATCGGGACGTCGATGAAGTCCTTGGTGGTGGCCGGGTCCTTGCCGAGGCTCAACGTGGGGGAGCGGGTGCCTGGTCCGATGGAGCCGACGACCCATCGTGGCTTGTCGGGCGTCGAGAACTCGTCGCATGCCTGGCGGGCGATCTGGGCCGCGACACGGTTCAGTTCCTCGGTCTCGTCGCCCAATCCGTACTCGTCGAGCACCCATGGCGCACTGCCGAACGTGTCGGTCTCGACCGCGTCGCAGCCGACCTCGAGGAAGCTGCGGTGGATCTCGAGGATCACGTCGGGTCGCGTGCGGACCAGGACCTCGTTGCAGCCGTCGAGGTCGTCGCCACCGAAGTCGTCCGGGGTGAGGTCGGCCGCTTGCAGACTGGTCCCCATCGCACCGTCGAACACCATGACGCGCTGGCGCAACGCATCGAGGAAGGGGTGCTCGGAAAGTGGGGACGGCATCGGTTTCGTCTCGTCGGATGTCGGTTCGCAGCGAGGGGCTGGAGGTTGCCCACGAGGTTCGCGCAGGGGATGCGCTCGGGGCGGACGAGTACGGGCGCCGGGACTCCGGGCCGCGGAGTGCGACGAGCGTACCGGCCGACGTGCAAGCCTCTACCTTCCGGCGGTGACAACAGGAGGTCGTACGTGTCGGACGTCGCCAGCGTTGCGGGATGGATCGCCGCTGCTGGCCACGTCACCGTGCTGACCGGTGCCGGCATCTCGACGGACTCCGGGATCCCCGACTACCGGGGGCCCAACGGAGTGTGGACGAAGGACCCAGCTGCCGAACGGCAGGCCACGATCGACGCGTGGGTGTCGGACCCCGACCTGCGCCGGGACGCCTGGCAGTTCCGGGTCGGCAACCGGGGCCGTCGGATCGAACCCAACGATGGCCACCGGGCGCTGGTCGAATTGGAGCGCCTTGGCCGACTCGATGTGCTGATCACCCAGAACGTCGATGGGCTGCACCTGGAGGCCGGCCATGAACCTCACCGGGTCATCGAGGTCCACGGCACGATCCGTGAGGTCCAGTGCCTTCGATGCGGCGACCGCCAACCAACCTCGGTCGTGCTGGACCGCGTGGCCGAGGGCGAGGTCGATCCGCACTGCCTCGACTGCGGTGGGCTGTTGAAGTCCGGCACGATCTCGTTCGGCCAGTCGCTGAACCCGGTCGACATCGAAGGGGCCGATGAGGCAGCGAGGTCCACCGATGTCTTCCTGGCACTCGGGACCTCACTGGCGGTCTACCCCGTGGCGTTGCTGCCGCAGTACGCGGCGGCGTCTGGGGCCCGCGTGGTGATCATCAACGCCGAGCCGACCGCACAGGACTCGTTGGCACACGTGGTGATCAACGACGGCCTCGGTGCGGTCCTCCCCGCCCTGGTCGCCGAGGTCGAGGTTCGTTTGGCGTGATCGGTTTGTGTGATCGCCCGGCTGCGGCTTGCGGCACCACCGTTCTCCGCGGCTCTGGGCCCGTACCCTTCGGCCCATGTCGTTGTTTCAGCGGAAGCCTGCGTTGCCGGCCGACCTTGTGTCGGCTTGGCGGGCGTTCTTGGACTGTGCGCAGGCGATGGAGGGGGGCAGACGGATCCTGCTCGGGACTCTTCCGACGGGGCGGGTGGAGCCGGCGCCGGTCGCGGTCGGGGTTGATGCGGTCGTGGCGGTGATCCACGACGCGCGGGGGTGGATGGACGGGTGGAAGGTCGATGAGCTCGTCGCCGAGTGGGAGGACTGCCACGCTGCGTTCGACGAAGCCGAGGCGGCGGTGGCCGTCGTGCTCGATGTCGCCGCGTCGACCTCGGAACTGGAGGAATTGCTCGAGGCGGTCAGCGACGTCGTCGCACCGCTCGACGCGTTCGCGGACGCGGAGCGGGCCTGGCACCGCACCTGGCGTATCCCGAGGACCCCGGCATGACCCCGACCTCGCGAACGCCTGATGACGACCGCCGTCCCCGGGACCACGACCTGCCGGCCCGGCCGCTCAGCGACCGCGCAGCCGGATTCGTGGCCGAGGCCGCTCTCACGGACAAGAACGACCGGTTCCAGGCGCGCTTCACGGCCCTCAGCGCCGCCCGGAGCCGCCGCCGGCGGCGCACCACGGTCCTTCTCGCGGTCGGGCTGACCGCAGCCGCCGTGGTGCTTGCACTGGTCGGCTGGCGGGTCGCCGGGGTCGCCGGCGTGGTCGGTGCCGTGGTGGCGGTCGACCTGCTGGTCGTCGGCTACATCGCCATGCAACGCGTCCTGCGTCGGACCCGTGGATCCAGCGCCTGGAGTTGGCAGTCCCAGCGCTACGTCGCGATCGGTAACCCTTCACGCGAGGTCCAGAAACTCGACGAGCCCGGCCCCCACGGGTAGTCCTCAGACCTGGCCGATCGTGTCCTCGAGTGACCGCGGGGCGTGGCAGGTCAAACGCAGGACGTCGTCGGTCACACCCGCCAACTCGCCGTTGGCGATCGCGGTGTAGGTGCTCACCCACGCCTCGACCTGCCAGTCCGGCGCCCCGTAGTGGGCCCGCGAGGCATGGGCCTCGTCGATCGTCTCGTGCTGGAAGGTGATCGGGCGGTTCGTCGCCGCGGCGAGTCGTGCGGCGACCTCGTCCAGGGTCATCGCCTGCGGGCCGGTCAGCGAGTAGGTCTGGTCGATGTGGGCGTCCGGGCCTCGCAGGATCGCGGCGACCGCGTCGCCGATGTCGTCGATCGCGACCGCGGCGACGCGGCCGTCGCCCGCAGGTCCGCGGATCGCGTCGTCCTCACCGACCATGTACGGAAAGAAGTCGAGGTAGAGGTTGTCGCGCACGAAGGTCCACCGCAGCCCGCTGCCGCGGATGTGCTGCTCGGTGGCGAAGTGGTCCCGCGCGAGCGTGAACGTCGCGTCCGACGCCGCCCCGTAGAACGACAGGTACACGAGCTGGCGCACGCCTGCCGCCACGGCGGCGTCCACGAACTCGCGGTGCTTGGCGACCCGGTCGACCTCCTCGGAGCCCGACACCATGAAGACGACCTCGATCCCATCGAGCGCCGCCCGTGCCGCCGCCGGATCGGCGTACGAGGCGCGAACGACCTGGGCGCCGTCCAGGACGGGTGCGCGGGACGGATCCCGCACGACCAACCGCTGTGCGAGGCCGGCGCCAGAGAGCGCGCGGGCAACCCGGCCGCCGACACGGCCGGTTGCTCCGGTCACCGCGAGTGCAGCCTCGGTCATCCCTCGGCGACAGCGACGGGGTGCTCGATCTGGCTTGCCAGTTCCGCCAGCCGGTCGATCGTCCTGTGGAGGAAGCGATGCATGGCCGCCTCGGCGACCCGGTGGCCGAACATGGCGTCGGCGGCGGCGCCGACCGGTCCGCCCGGAGGTCGGTAGGAACCGACCAACGTCACCTGCGTCAGCGGTGGCTGCAGCGACAGCGCAGCGACCTCGAACTGGGCCTCGAGCGCGGGGAACAGACCGGCGTGCTCGCTGGCCCGCCAGCGCAGTTGGACCTTGGAACGCATCGCCTCGACGGGGTCGAAGTCGCCGACCTCGATCGTGACGTCGCGTCCGACCTCGAAGCCTCCGAGGTCGACGACCAGGTCGGCCTGCACCGTGCCGGCACGTTCGACGGCAGCATCGGTGGCGTCCTGGAACAGCGCCGCGCCCTGTTCGGCCAGCACGTGGGACACGTCGTCGAAGCTGGCGTTGACGTATTCGTACAGATAGAGCATTCGCTCGACCATGGCCTGCCCTTTCACACGGCCCGACTCGCCACCGACGCTACGCACGCCCCGTCAAGACCTCAAGGGCCGCAAGACCCCCGATCGCAGGACCCCCTCAGCCGACGTGAATGCGTCCGATTGATGTGATTTCGTCCCGGATATCGGACTTACTCACATCGCTTGGACCTACTCACATCACCCGGAGGGGGTGGGTTACAGGATCTGGCTGAGGAAGAGCTTCGTGCGGTCTTCCTGGGGGTCCTCGAAAAAGTGCTCGGGGGTACCGACCTCGACGATCTCGCCGTCGGCCATGAACACGACGCGGTCCGCGACGGCCCTGGCGAAGCCCATCTCGTGGGTGACCACGATCATGGTCATACCGGACTGGGCCAGTTCGACCATGGCATCGAGGACCTCCTTGATCATCTCGGGGTCCAGTGCCGACGTCGGCTCGTCGAACAGCATCACCTTCGGCTGCATCGCCAGCGCCCGTGCGATCGCCACGCGCTGCTGCTGACCACCGGACAGCTGCCCAGGGTACTTCGGCGCCTGCTCGGGGATCTTCACGCGCGTCAGCTGGTCCATGGCCTCTTGCTCGGCCTGGGCCTTCGGTGACTTGCGGACCTGGCGCTGCGCCAACGTCACGTTCTCGAGCACGGTCAGATGGGGGAAGAGGTTGAAGCTCTGGAAGACCATCCCGCACTCGCGGCGGATCTCCTGGATGTTGCGGACGTCGTCGGACAATTCCACGCCGTCGACCACGATCCGTCCGTGGGTGTGCTTCTCGAGGTGGTTGATGCACCGGATCACCGTGGACTTGCCTGACCCGGACGGGCCGATGACGACCACGACCTCCTGCTTGCCGATGACGAGGTCGATGTCCTTGAGCGCCTGGAAGTCGCCGAAGAACTTGTCGACGTGCTCGAGCGTGATGATCGCCTCGCCGGTGCCGCCCGGCTTCAACGCCCCGGCACGCAGCTTGTCAGCGGTGAGGTCACTCATCGTTGTCCCACTCCCAGTCGGGTCTCCAGCCGCTGCGACGCACGCGACATGGAGAAGCAGATGATCCAGTACATGAGGCACACGAACGCGTAGGTCTCGGGCTGGTACCCCTGCGCCTTGAACTTCAGCTGTGCCAGGACCTGTTCGGTGATGCCGAGCAGTTCGGGGATGCCGATGACCACGAGCAGCGAAGTGTCCTTCAACAGCGAGATGAACTGCCCGATCAGGGCGGGGATGGAGTTGCGCAGCGCCTGCGGCAGCACGATCAGCCGGGTCACCTTCAGCGGTGACAGCCCGAGCGCCTGCGCACCCTCGGTCTGACCCCGCGGTACGGACTGCAGGCCGCCGCGCACGACCTCGGCGACATACGCCGCCGTGAACAGCGTGATCATCACGATGGCCCGTGGGATCACACCGGGAGCGCGCGTGCCCGGAGGCAGGAAGAACCCGAACGCAAAGCGCCCCATGAACAGCAGGGTGATCAGTGGCACGCCACGGATCAGCTCGATGTACAGGACCGCGATCGGCCGGATCAGCGGGAACGAGGACCGTCGCGCGAGCGCCAGCACCACGCCCAGCGGGAACGACAGGACGATGCCGCCAGCGGAGACCACGATGGTCAGCAACAGGCCACCGAACTTGTCGACGTTCGACGGGTCGCCGCCCGTCAGGACGAAGAACGCGATCGCCGTCAGTCCCATCGAGATCCAGCCGGCGCGGCGGAGCACCGCGTCGGGCAGGCGCGGCACCGCGGTGCGCACCACCAGGAACAGGGCGATGCCTCCGAGCACCAGCAGCGCCGGCGTGATCGTCCGCGTCATCGCCAGCACGGCCATGACGCCGACGATGGGTGCGGCCAAGATCTTGAGCGCGACCTTCAGCGGCGTCCGGTTGCCGTTCGCCCGCGACACCCCGGCGATCAGGCCGGCGGTCGCCGTCAGGAGGTAGATGGCGGCCCAGACGTTGACGTGCGACAGGCCGGTCTGGTTGAAGCGGTTGCCAAGCATGTAGGCCACGAGTGGCCCGTCGAACACGACCTCCCAGCGGGCACTGACGAACACGTAGACGACGGCGCGGTAGGCGATGTAGCCCAATATCGCGCCGAAGACGACCGTGAGGATCGTGTCCTTCGTGCTGCCGAACAGGCTGGTCTTCGCCCACTGGCGCAGGCCCCCGGCCGGCAGCGACAGCAGGTCGGGGATGATCGGCTGTTCCTTGGCGCCGGTCTGCCGCCTGAGGGTCCCCTCGGGGTCCTCGGATGGTGGCTGCAGCGGCTGCTGCGGGGGACGCTCGGCCATCAGCGCGCCTCCAGTTGGAGGCGACGGTTGATGATGTTGGCGACCAACGAGATCCCCAGGCTGAAGGTCAGGTACAGGCCCATCAGGATGATGACCGCCTGGACCGGCGGTGCTGCGTTGTTGGCCACCGTCGAGTAGACGCGGGTGATCTCGTAGTAGCCGACGGCCACCGCGAGCGACGAGTTCTTGGTGATGTTGAGGTACTGCGACGCGAGCGGCGGGATCATGATGCGGAACGCCTGCGGCAGCACGACGTACCGGTATCGCTGGAAGTTGGTCAGGGCGAGTGCGTTGGCCGCTTCGGACTGGCCCTTGGGGACGGCCTGGATGGCGCCGCGCACGATCTCGGCGACATGGCTCGCCGTGTAGAGCACGAGTGCGATCGTCAGTCCGGCGTACGCGATGTCGACCGTGATGCCACCCTGGATCAGGCGTCCTTCCTTGGCCGGCACGGTCATGCCGAGGGGTCCGCCGAGGACGAAGTAGCCAATGACGAGCGTGGCCAGCAGGACGACGGTTCCCCACAGCACCCGCCTGTGCGGCGCGCCGGTGCGTTCGTGCACCTTGGTGCGCCACGCGGCGACGAGCCCGGCCATGAGGAGTCCGAGGCCCGCGGTCAGCAGAAACGGGGCGATGTCGGGACCGGCCTCGTACCACGGTAGGTAGATCCCGCGGTTCGAGAAGATCGCGATGCCGAACGGTTCGAGGGCATCCTCGATGCGCGGCAGGTTGCCCGACAGGACCACGAAGTAGGCGAGGAAGATCCAGACGAGGACCGGGATGTTGCGGAACGTCTCGACGTACAGCGTGCCGAACGCCCGCACGAGCGCATTCTCGGACAGTCGCGCAATGCCGATGGCGATGCCGATGACCGTGCAGGCAGGGATGCCGAGCGCGACCACGCGAATGGTGTTGAAGTAGCCGACCTTGAACGCTTCCCACACCGACTGGCTCGGACGGAAGCTGCTGCCCCGGATGTCGGAGCCGTACGGCTGGTCGAGGAAGCCGAACCCGCGCGGGAGTCGTGTGACCCGCAGGTTGGCCTGGACGTTGGAGTAGATCCACCACAGGAAGGCGAGCGCGAGCAGGACCACGACCATCTGTCCCACCCAGCGGATGACCTTGGCATCACGCCAGAGCGGGGGGCGCGCCGAGGAGGGACTCGACGTGGCTGCGGACACTGGCGCTCCTCCGTTCCGTCGGGACCCTAGGCGCGGGAATGCGCGATCGGGCCCGTTTCCGGCATGGTTCGGGAGGTCGGGCAGATTGGGGGCGGGTCACAGGACCCGCCCCCAATGCTGCTCAGCCGATCGGGATCAGCGGTAGGGCGGTGCGTAGTGCAGGCCGCCGTCCAGCCAGTTCGCGTTCGGGCCACGCTCGATACCGAGTGGGGTGATGTTGCGGTCGTAGATCTCGGCGTAGTTGCCGACCGCCTCGATCACGCGAACGTTGAAGTCACGATCGAGCCCGAGACCCGCGTCGAACTGTGCGTCGTCGCCCGAGCCCTGGCCGATGAAGCGCAGGATCTCGGGGTCGTCGCCGTCGTACGACGCGATGTTGTCGGACGTCAGCTCGAACTCCTCGGCCTGGATCGTCGCGATGACGACCCAGTTGACGATGTCGAACCACTGGTCGTCGCCCTGGCGGACAGCTGGGCCGAGCGGCTCCTTCGACATGGTCTCGTCGAGGATCCTGACGTTGTCGAAGCCGAGCGAGGTCGTCTGGGCGAACGACGCCAAGCCGGACTTGTCCGTGGTGTAGCCGTCGCAGGCTTCCTGCTCGAACTGCTGGGTCAGGGCCTCCTGGTCCTCGAGGAGCAGCGGCTCGTAGGTGATGCCGCGCGCCTCGAACACCGTTGCGAGGTTCAGTTCGGTCGTCGTACCCGACTGGACGCAGATCACGGTGTTCTGCATGTCGTCGAGCGTCTCGAACTCGGAGTCCGCCCTGACGAGCATGCCCTGGCCGTCGTAGAAGGTCGTCAGCGTCCACTGCAGACCGAGCGAGCCGTCGCGGCTGGCGGTCCATGTGCCGTTGCGGATGAGGACGTCGACCTCACCGGACTGCAGCGCGGTGAAGCGCGTGTCGGCCGTGAGTTCCACGTACTCGACCGCTTCCGGGTCGTCGAGCACCGCGGCGGCGACCGCCTTGCAGTAGTCGACGTCGAAGCCGGTGTAGGTGCCGCCCTCGTTGAGCGAGAAGCCCGCGAGCACGCCGTTGACCCCGCACGTGAGCGTGCCGGCGTCCTGTACCGCCGCAAGGGTCTGACCTCCAGCGTCTCCTCCTGTGGTCGTGCCACCTGTGGTGGTCCCGCCGTCGGTTTCGGTGCCGTCGGTCGTGTCCGTTTCGGTCGTGTCGGTCCCGCTGCAGGCCGTCGCGAGCAGCGCGGCACTGAGTGCCACCGCCGCCACACGCAATACGCGTCGCTTCCTCATCTGGCTCCCTTGTCTCTCCCGGGTGGGCGGACACTGGCTGTCCGCCCAGTGCCAGCACCCTACGACACCGATCGTTGACCCCGCACCGATTTGCCCCACAAGCGCACACCAACCCGATGTGAGTACGTCCAACGGATGTGATTTCGTCCCGGATATTGGACTTACTCACATCGCTTGGACCTACTCACATCACCTGGTGAGGTGGGCGATGACCTCTACGTGGTGGGTCATGGGAAAGAGGTCCAGGGGGCGGGCCTCCACCAGGCGGTAGCCGAGGTCGGCGAACGTCTTCACGTCGCGGGCCAGGGCAGCGGGGTCGCAGGCGACGTACACGACCGTTCCAGGGGCGTGCCCAGCCACGGCCCTGACGACGTCCTCGCGTGCGCCGGTCCTCGGAGGGTCGAGGACCACCGCGTCCGGTGGGTCGGCGGTCTCGGCCCGCACGAACGTGCCGACGTCGGCGGTCTGGATGCCGACCTGGAGGTCAGCAGCCTCGGCGTTGCGGCGCAGCCACTCGGTCGCTGGCTTGTGGCCCTCGACGGCGACGACATCGGCGCCCGCTCTCGCCAGGGGCAGACTCAGCAGCCCGACCCCCGCATAGAGGTCCCACACGAGCTGACCGCTCACGTCACCGAGCACGTCCATCACCTCGGCGACGATCGCCTCGGCCCCGCCGGTGTTGACCTGGAAGAACGACGAGGCGTCGAACCGGAACGTGAACCCGGCGACCTCTTCGGCCAGCACAGCCTCGCCCCGCAACCTCGCCAGCGATCCGTCCGGTTGGGCAAGCGAAAGATCGAACGCTCCGTCGGGGATCTGCAATGGCCCTGGCCCCGGATGCAGGACCGCCGCCGCGGATCCTTTCGAGGAATTCGCCCGCAGTTGCACCTCGGCGGCGCCGGTGCCGTCGCCGACCTGGTCGCGGACCGACTGGCTCGCCGGTGTCATGACCAGGCACTGGTCGATCGGCACGACCTCGTGCGACCCCTCGCGCCGGAACCCGAGCCGCCCGTCCGGCGCGGCGTGCATCTGGGCGTGCGTGCGGTAGCCGGTGTCCGGTCCGACCGGGCGGCAGTCCCGCACCGGAGGGTCCTCGAGCCGCCCCAACCGCTGCAGTTGCTCGACGACCACCCGGGTCTTCAGCCGGCGCTGCGCGTCCGGTGTGGCGTGCTGCAGGTCGCACCCGCCACAGTCAGGGACGTACGGGCACGGCGGCTCGACCCGGTCGGGGGACGCCTCGACCACGTCGACGAGGTCGGCCCTTGCCCAGTTCTTGCGGTCCTCCACGACGCGGACGACCACGGTCTCGCCGGGAAGCGCGCCAGGGACGAAGACGGCCTTGCCCTCGAGGCGGACGACGCCCTCGCCGCCGTGGGTGAACCCGTCGACGACGGCGGTCTGCGGCTCGCGGGACAGCGGTGGACGGCGGCTCATGCCTCGTCCGCCGGCCGCGGCCGGTGTCCGGTCACGATCGCCCACTCGCCGCGCTGCCGGGTCACGATGTCGACGAGCCCCGCCCCATCGAGCGCCTCGACCGCTTCGTCCACGAAGTCCCAGCTGACGCCCGAGACGATCAGTGTCCCGCCCGGTCGCAGCGCGGCGACCAACCGGACCGACAGGCTCACGATGGTGTGGGTCAGCAGGTTGGCGAGCACGACGTCCCAGCCGTCACCCGCGTCACCGACCGACCCGACGTGGAGGTCGATGTCCACGTCGTTGTCCGCCGCGTTGACCCCGGCGACCTCGATGGCATCGGCGTCGAGGTCGACGCCACGGACCTCGCCGGCGCCCAGCAAGGCCGCTGCGATCGCCAGCACGCCCGTGCCCGTGCCGACGTCGAGGACCCGATCGCCGTCACGCAACGCCTCCCCGAGTTCCTCGAGGCATCCCGAGGTCGTGTCGTGGTGCCCCGACCCGAAGGCACGACCGGGGTCGAGCACGATCCGTACGCGCCCCTGAAGTTCCGGGAACTCGTCGGTCTGCCACGACGGCACGATGTCGAACCTGCCTGCGGCGACCGGATCGATCCCGGCTCGCCACTCGGCGAGGTAGTCAATGTCCGGCTCCTCCGCCCATGTCCCGCCCGACGGGACGGCCTTGGTCTGTTCGTCGAAGTAGGCGATGAGGTCGTCCGTGCGGATCCAGACCCCAAGCGCGCCGGCGTCCCACAACTGCACGCCGACGAGGTCGTCGTCATCGAGCGTGGCGGTGCGTGGCAGGGTGTACGACCACGAGGTCATCGGGGTCATCGAGGCAGGTCCTTGATCGTCGGTGCGGCCCTGCCGTAGCCGGCAGCCGTCGGCCAGTCGACCCCGCGTCGCTCCGCAACGACCAGGCCGACCGTCAACGGTAGGGCAGCGATCAGCGCCCACCACGGCGAGCCGGCCAGGATCGTCCCGGAAAGACCCGTGAGGCCGACCGCGGCCACGCCGGTGGCCGCCCACAGCAGGTCCCGGCCAGCCAGCCCGTACAGGACCATCGCCAGCCCGACCGCCATCGCCAGCCATGCCCAGCCGGCGTCGACCGCCGTGCCGGGCCCGCACATCACCCGGTGACCCGGCAGTTCGACCGCCAGCGCCACCAGCAGTCCGGCGGTGGCGATGGCGCCGAAGCCCTCGATGCCACGGCCGACCTCGACCTGGCGGCCTGTCCGCCGGTGCCAGGTGCCGGCCACGACCGCCGCGATCGCGAGGGCGAGCGGTGGCAGCAGCCGCGGCACGGCGATCGCCACGTCCGTCATCACCAGGCAGTGCCGGAAGCTCGGACCCCCAGGCAGCGGCCGACCGAGCAGGACGCCCCACTGCACCAGGCCGATCACGACCAGCCGCCGTTCCCGCAGCCCGTAGGCGCCGGCGACGAACAGGGCGCCGGCGACCAGCAGGAAGAGGTCGACCTCACGTCCGGCCGGTGTCAGCAGTTCCTCCGTGGCGAGCAGCGCGACCAGTCCGGCCGCGACCGCGGAGGACGATGCCGTGCCGCGCAGGTCCAGCCGCCGGGCCACCACGGACGCGGCTGCCAGCAGCACCGCAACGGCCACCAGCGAGACCTCACGCGCGCCGCCCATCACCGATCCGGCAGCGGCGACGACCAGCGCCACGACGACGACGGCGAGCAGGCGCACGCCGCGACCGACCAGCCCGGCGGGTTCGGCAGGTGGCTTGGTGGTCACGGTGTCGTGGGCTCCTGGTCAGCGTGCAGTGTGCGTGGTGAGGCGACCTCGATGCCCCATCGAACGCACCGTTCGGTCACACTGCCAGCCGCCCGCGCCCCACAACCGACCCGACAGGAGGCCGCGTGCCCACCTCACCCGTCGCCGTGTTCGACGTGGACACCGCGCTGCTCGAGGCCCTCGAGCAGGCCTTCGGACCTCCGATCGACTCCTACCTGCGCGGCTGGCAGGTCTGGATCGAACCCGTCGACCCCGACGCCGACGATGCCGTCGAACTCGAGTACCGGCTGCACCCGCCTGCGGGGTTCACGATGCCGGCCGGCCTGAACCACCACGACCTGTGGGACCAGGTCATCACCAAGGTGGCCGACGGCGCCACCTTGTTCGCACTGGGTTCCGAGACCCGTGACCTCGCAGACGTCTGGGTCCTGCTCGAGGTCTTCCCGGCCTTCGCTGACGTGATGAGTTCGGCCGACGTCCGCGCAACCGCCGAACAAGCCCTCGGCCGCACGGCCCGCGCCGACGGCGACGTCGACCACGAACGCCTCGGCGGCCGCTTCAAGCGTGAAGGCCACGAGGCCGACATCCCCGCCGCTCTCCTGGACGCCCTCGAGCCTCGTTGAGTGTGCCGATGGGTAGAACATTTCATACCGATCAGCACATTCGACGGAGGTTCTACGCGCCGTCGTCGTCGGCCTCGTCGTCGGTGCGGCGGTCGGCCCTGCGGCGGTCGACGCCGCCGGGGCCCGTGCCCTCGTTCTTGCGGCGGTCCTTGCGGCGGCGTTCGGCCGCGGCTTCGCGGCGCTGGCGTGCTGCCTCCCTGCGTTCCTCGTCCGGCAGCTTCGCCCGTTCCATGAGCAGGGTGTGTTCGACGACTTCGTGACGTTCGCCGGCGGCGCTGGTCAGCGCAATAGCGATGGCGGCCGCCGGCAGCGCCAACAGGGCACCTGCCGCACCCAGCAGGGCGGCACCCACGAGGACTGCCACGAACGCGATCGCGGGGTGCAGCGACAAGGTGTGCGCCGTGATCCGCGGGGCGACGAGGTAGTTCTCGACCTGCTGGTACACGACGATGGCCGCCAGCACCCAAAGGGCCGCCGCCCCACCTTCCGCTCCCAGCGCGACGAGCAGCGGCAGTGCGCCGGCCAGGTACGTGCCGATGACGGGGATCACGCTGGACACCAGGCCGACCCATATCCCCAGCGCCGCCGCGTACTCCAACCCGATGATCGAGAAGACGACCGTGTGGAAGATGGCCGACGCGATCGCCGTCAGCACCCGGCTGTAGAGGTAGCCGCCGGTCTTCTCGACGGCGAGCTCCCAAATGGTGAGGAACTCCTTTTGACTGTCGGGCGCGAGCCGGGACGACAGCGTCCGGCGTAGCCGTGGTCCGTCCGCAACCAGGTAGAAGGTCACGAGCAGCATCGTCAGCGTCTGCAGCAGCGAGCCGAGCAGGGTGGTGCCGAGGCCGAGCACCCCACGGCCGATGTCGGGGGCGAGTTGCGGCAGTCGGCTGGGGAGTTTGGCCTCCTGCTCCTGCAGCCACTCCGCGATCGAATCGCCGGCCGTGCCTGGTAGCGACCGGGCCCGGTCGGCCAACCCGCTGAGCAGGTCGGGACCGGAGTCCATGAGGTTACGGATCTGTCCGATGACCAGGGGGGCCATCGCGGCCAGGAATCCCGCCACCGCGAGGAACGACGCCAGGAACACCAGGAAGGTTCCGACCCCGCGCCGGACTCCTCGGTTGTCCAGCCACTTGACCGCGGGCTCCATGCCGAAGGACAGGAACAGGCTGACCATGAGCGTGATCAACAGGCCCTGCAGGCGCACGACCACGCCCTCGATGAGGCTGACCAGCAGGAACGCCCCGGCCACGCCGACCATGATGGTCAGGGCGAGCCGGAGGTCGAAGTGCCGGGGGGTGTCCACGATCCGGGATCCTAGAGGTCGACGGATAGGCTCCGGGCGCTTCCCATACGGTTGTCCGGGCGTGACCTGCTCGCTTCCCCGCCGTCCCGACCACGCAACCGAGACCCGCAGCGAGGACCCGCGTGCCCGACGACGTCGCGATCGAGATCCGCGGGCTCGTCAAGCGCTACGGCGACCTCGTCGCGGTCGACGGCCTCGACCTCGAGGTCGCCGCAGGCCAGACGCTGGCGCTGCTCGGCCCCAATGGCGCCGGCAAGACCTCGACCATCGAGTGCTGCGAGGGGTACCGCCGACCCGACGCCGGCACCGTGCGGGTCCTCGGGATCGACCCGCACCGCCAGCCCGGGGCACTACGCGCCCGCGTCGGCGTGATGCTGCAGGAGGGCGGCGTCTACCCGACGGCCTATCCGCGCGAGGTCGTGCGGCTGTTCGCCAGCTTCTACGCCGACCCGCTGGATCCCGATGACCTGCTGGCGCACGTCGGCCTGGCCGACACCGGCCGGACCCGCTGCAGGGACCTGTCCGGTGGGCAGAAGCAGCGGCTGTCGCTTGCGCTGGCACTGGTCGGCCAGCCCGAGGTGGTGTTCCTCGACGAGCCGACCGCCGGCCTCGATCCCGCCGCACGGCGCGCGACGTGGGAACACATACGGCACCTGCAGAGCCGGGGCGTGACGATCGTGCTGACGACCCACCTGCTGGACGAGGCCGAGGAACTCGCCGACCGCGTGGCCATCATCGACCATGGCCGCCTGGTCGCGTCGGGGACCCCGGCCGAGCTCACGCACGCGCCGGCCGACACGTGCTCGTTCACGGCCACGGCAGGCATCGACCTGCATGGCCTGTCGGCGGCGCTCGGCGGCGTCGAGGTCATCGAGGTCCGACCCGGCACCTACGAGGTCGCCGCAGCCGGAAGCCCGCGGCTGGTCGCCGACCTCACCGCATGGCTCGCCGACCACGACGTCGCCATCGGCCACCTCAACGCCGGCAAGACCAGCCTCGAGGACGTCTTCCTGAAACTGACCACCGAGCCAGAGGGGTCCCGATGAGCGGCGAGGTCGTGACGGCGCGGCCGGCACCGGTCATGCAGGCCGTGCTGGCGCAGGCGCGGATGGAACTGCGGTTGATGGTCCGCAACGGCGAGAGCCTGCTGGTCACGCTCGGGATCCCGCTGGGGATCCTGGTGTTCTTCTCGACCGTGGACATCCTGCCGACCGGCGCCGGCGACCCGGTCGACTTCCTGGTGCCCGGCGTGCTGGCAATCTCGGTGATGTCCACCGGACTGGTCGCGGTCGCCATCCAGACCGGCTTCGAGCGCAAGTACGCGGTGCTGAAGCGGCTGGGGGCCACACCGCTGTCGCGCAGCCAGTTCCTGGTCGCGAAGTCCGTCGCCGTGGCGGTCGTGATCGCCGTGCAGACCGTGCTGACGCTGCTGATCGCCGTGTTCGCCTTGGGGTGGGAGCCGTCCGGAGGTTCCAGCGCAGGGGTCGCGCTCGGCATGGCCCTCGGCGCCTTCACGTTCACCGCCATCGGCCTGGCGATGGCGGGCGCCATGCGGGCCGAACTGACGCTGGCGCTCTCGAACGCGGTCTACCTCGCGCTCCTGCTCGTCAGTGGGCTCGCGTTCGACCTCGACGCATTGCCCGAGGTCGCCCAGACCGCGGCGAGGGCGCTGCCATCTGGCGCGCTCGGCGACGTGCTCCGTGACAGCCTGGGTGCGACCTCGATCGACACGGTGAGCCTGGCCGTGCTGGCGGTGTGGGGCGTCCTCGCGACGCTCGTCGCAGCACGCACGTTCCGCTGGGAACCCTGAGTCACGACCTGGGAAGTGGGGTCCTCACCAGTCGAGGTGTGCGCAACCGCTGGTGGAGCGGAGGTGGTGACGTCTCACCCCCATATTGAGGTCGTCCGTAACAAGAGGAGTTCTCCGTTCGTAGTCCCTGTTAGGACTCGAACACCCGCGCCGAGTTGAAGCTTGCTCGGAAGTGCACCGACAACCAGGAGAACGGCTGTGCGAAACGCCTCGGGGCAAACAGGTACCTCGGTTCGAGATCCGTCGTCGGCAGCCGCGCGGCGCGGACCCTGGCGACATTTCACCAGGCTGAGTCTCCTTGCGATTACGGTCTCCGTACTCCCCATGACCGCGGCGTCCGGCGAGCCGGCCATGAGCGCGCAGGCATCCGAGGACGACGTGCAGCGAGCGATCATGGAGCTCGCGACATGGGACGACTCCCAAATTGCCGGCTACTGGCGGGAGGAAGGAGGGTCCGGGGACCGGCTCGTTGTCGCTGCAAGCCGCGACATGGAGGCGCTGAGGCGGGATTTCGAAGCACGCTTCCCGGGCACGGACATCAAGGTTCAGGCTGCCCGCTACTCGCTCGGGCAACTTCGATCTTGGGTCGACGGACTGATGAGTCGGGCAGTGCTCCGTGCCGAGGAGTCCATCACGATCTGGATCGACGAGCCGCGAAATGTGATTGTCCTAGTGTCCTGTCCGGTTGATCCGTTGCATTATTGGTCTGGTCCGGCTGCTTGGAGCACGGCGCCGGCGTAGCGGCCGATCGAGCTGAGGATCTCGTCGGCGGTCTTGGTCCAGACGAACGGTTT
>Ga0326597_10000878_pt1 | contig 51061 bp, 47 predicted proteins | sample RVTome_12_FD_203789 | JGI IMG/M metagenome (GOLD analysis project Ga0326597, IMG submission 203789) | Soil microbial communities from uranium-contaminated site in the Upper Colorado River Basin, Wyoming, United States - RVT100D185 | ecosystem: Environmental > Terrestrial > Soil > Contaminated >... | reverse complement strand
TCTGGCTGCTGCCAACCCAGAGCCTCCAACCGGCTCGGACCCAGGATCGCCAAACATGAAAGCCACACCCCATGCCCACATGAAACTCGCTCTTGACCCCAAACTCCCCATGTGAGCAATCCAGAGCCGCTGGGTCTTCTGATGCCCTGGATTGCTTCGCTGCGCTCGCAATGACACCGAATGACGGCACGCCGCCGTCGGCGAGCCTTGGTCGGGCCTCAGTCGTCGCCGGCCGCCGCCCTCGCCGCCGGCGCGGCCGTCAGCAGTGCCAGGATCGGCTCCAAAGCCCGTTCGGCGATTGCTTTCAGCTCGTCGGCGCTGCGGTTCTGGATCGGGTGCGGCACCCAGACGATCGCCGGCTCGAAGCCGAGCGAGTTCGACTGCGCCGCCGCCGCGTCGCGGAACTCCGTGGTCGCCACCATCACGCCCGCAATGCCGCGCTGATCGAGATCTGCCATGTCATGCAAACTGCACGACGTGCAGGAGCCTCAGTCGGCGAGGCCTTCGATGACGACGTCGCATTCGGCGGCGATCGCCGAAGAGGCATAGTCCGCCGACAAGGTCGTCGGCGACGGCTTGGAATAGCGCCTGACCCTGAGCCCGCGCGATCCCAGCATCGCCTCGATGCTGTCGAGGAACTCGTCGCTGCGCTCCTTGCCGATGTCGAGCAGTGCCACCACCCGGCCGTCGAGGCTCTCCGGCGGCGCCAGTCGCTGCCGCTTGGTCGAGCCCAGCTCGGCCGTCGGGTCGCGTAACGCGTACCCTTCGCTCATGTTTCGACCTCCTTGGTTACCGGCTGCACCACGTCGCGGTTCCGTCCGCCGGCCCAGCCACCGATGATAGCGGAAAACAAGCCGGCACGGCCACCCGCGCGCACGATCAACAGACCGTGGTCGCGCCAGAACTTGGGCAGCATCCGATCGGCGTGCTCGGGCGACATGCCCTCGCCGACACCGTGCGCGCCTTGCGCCAACTCCCGGCCCGGCCGCGTCGTCGCCGCATGCAGCTCCTCCTCGATTCGCGCCCGGTCCCAGCCGGCGTCGCGGAAAATGGCGTAGTGCTCGGGCGAGAGCACCAGGATGGCGTTGCAGCACTGCGCCAGCTTGTAGTGGCCGACGACGTTGAGCGACATCGCCAGCGAACGGGTCAGCTCTTCCGGCGTGCGCGACTTCTGATCGCAGAACGCCTGCACGCCGTCGCCGTGGAACAGCGTCACCGTCGAGGCGCCGGGGGCGAAGCCGCGGGCGAGCGAGAGCGGCGTCCACTCCGGGTCGGACTCGTCCTCGGCGAAGCAGAAGGTGTACTTGCCCGGATTGCCGAGCGTTGCCCGGTCGATGCCGCCGGGCACGCCACCGCCGACGTTGCGGATCAGCAGCTGCAGCGCCCGCCCGATGGTGGCGTTGGCGCGGTTGCCCTGGCCCAGCGCGTTGACGCCCGAGTTCATGCCGATGGAACGTGCGATCGGTCCGTTGACGATCACCGTCGGCCCGGAAAAATAGGTGGTGCAGAGCAGGCCGTGCATGGCGAACTCAGAGATCAAAACGGCCTCGACGACGGCCAGCACCACCGGCATGTATTCGGGCCGGCAGCCGGCCATCACGGCGTTGATCGCCACCTTCTCGACCGTGCAGGGGACCCGGTTGGGCGGGATCAGGCCAACCACCTCGTCGGCCTTGCGGCGGGTTCCCGACAGCATCCTGACGATGCGCTCGCCGGTCGGCGGCACCACCGGCAGGCCGTCGGTCCAGCCGCGCTCGAAGCAGGATTCGAGCGGGTCGTCATAGTCGCCAAGCTCGATCCGGCGGGCCCGGATGGCGACGTCGCCGAAGCGCACCATCAGGCGCTCGCGCATGCCCGGCTCGACATTGCGGGCACCGCACCCCGCCTGCGCCTCGGGCAGCCCGTCGCCCAGCCGTTCGAGGCCGGCAAGCTGGCGCCATTCGCCGCGCGTCCAGCCGACGGCGCGGCCGACCTCCTCGCCGTCCTTCAGCCGGATCAGGGTCGGCACGAACTCGATGTCGAAGCGATACGAGGTTTCGAGGCCGGTATCGTCGACGACGCCGCGGATGTTGCCGGGAAACCCAGGGTCGTCCTGCGAGTAGACGGCCAGCGGCGTCGGCCCGGCGGCGAGCTCGGCGTAAACCGGCTCGATCAGGGTGCAGGTCGGGCAGTCCCGCTTCGCCACCACGATCAGTTGTTCCGCCATCGCGTCCCTCCTCTTCGAGCTTGGCTCACTCCGCCGTAGCGGCGCCAGCGGATCGTCGCTCGGGCTGGTCATGGCTTCATTCCGGTATTGCGGATCGGTCCCGCCGCACAGGTCATCACATGGCGCACGCCGATGCAATATTGTGGCCGCAACGTGCCGCCGCCGCCCCGGCGGCGTTGCCCGCGAGATCGACTTCCGCGACACTCAGCGCCGAAGGCGATGCACCAGGAGGCAACGACATGGGCAAGCTCGACGGCAAGGTCTCGATCATCACCGGCGGCTCCGGCGGCATCGGCGCGGCGGCGGCCCGGCTGTTCGCCGCCGAGGGCGGCGAGCTGATGCTGGTCGACCTGAACGAGGCGGCGCTGAAGGCACTGGTCGGCGAGATCGGCGAGGCCAACGCCGCCTACCAGGTCGCCGACGTCAGCGACGCCGGCGCGACGCAGACCTACGTCGACGCCACCCGCGAGCGCTTCGGCGGCGTTGACATCGCGCTCCTCAACGCCGGCATCGAGGGCGCGTTCAAGCCCCTGGTCGAGACCCCGATCGAGACCTTCGACAAGGTGATGGCGGTGAACGTGCGCGGCGTCTGGCTCGGCCTGAAGAGCGTCATGCCCGAGATCGAGAAGCGCGGCGGCGGCAGCATCGTCATCACCTCGTCGACCGCCGGCATCCGCGCCATCCGCAACCTGTCGCCCTACATCGCCTCGAAACACGCGGTGGTCGGGATCATGCGGGCGGCGGCGCTGGAAGGGGCGGCTGCCAACATCCGCGTCAACACCGTCAACCCCTCGCCGATCGACACCCGCATGGTCGCCTCGCTGGAGCAGATGATGGGCGTCAGCGGCAAGGACGGGAATAGCCCGCTGGCCGGGGCGACGCCGCTGCGGCGTTACGGCGAGCCGGAAGAGGTGGCGCGGCTGACGCTGTTCCTGGCCAGTGACGACAGCTCGTTCTGCACCGGCGGCATTTACATGGTCGACGGCGGCGTCTCCGCCGGCCGTCTCTGAACGAATTCTTATCACACGGGAGGTTAGAGAGATGACGGAGGCGAAGATCCGCGTCGGCCTGATCGGCGCCGGCGGCAATACCCGGCTGCGGCACATCCCCGGGCTGCAAGTCCAGGACGGCGTCGAGCTGGCCGCGGTCGCCAACCGCACGCGCGCTTCCGCTGAGCGCGTGGCGCAGGAATTCGGCGTCCCCCGCGTTGCCGACGACTGGCAGGAGATCGTCGAGGACGAACGCATCGATGCGGTCTGCATCGGCACCTGGCCGTACATGCACGCGCCGCTGACGATCGCCGCGCTGGAGGCCGGCAAGCACGTGCTGTGCGAGGCGCGGATGGCGCTCAACGCGAGCGAGGCCCAGGCCATGCTGGCGGCCTCGCGCCGGCACCCGCGCCAGGTGGCGCAGATCGTCCCGGCGCCGCACACGCTCGCCTTCGACCGGACCATCATCGAGATGATCGGGGCCGGCTACGTCGGCGAGCTGATCGCCTTGGACGCGCGCATCGCCGCCGGCAGCGACTTTCCCAAGCCCGAGTCGCCGGTGCACTGGCGCCATGACCGCGTGCTCTCGGGCAACAACGTCATGTCGATGGGCATCTGGTACGAAGCGATGATGCGCTGGATCGGGCCGGCGCAGAGCGTCTTCGCCGTCGGCCAGCGGGTGGTACGGCACCGCCGCGACGATTCCGGCCGGCGCGTCGCCATGACCATCCCCGACCACGTCGACGTTATCGGCCAGATGGCACAGGGCGGGCAGATGCGCTTCAACGTCACCACGGTGGTCGGCCACGCCCCGGCCCAGGCCGAGGTCTGCATCTTCGGCGCCGAGGGCACCCTGCGGCTCTGTCAGAGCGGCGCGGAAGGACTGGCCCTGTTCGCCGGCAAGCGCGGCGAGGACGGCCTGAAGCCGGTCGAGATCGAGCCGGCCAAGCGCGGCGCCTGGCGGGTCGAGGAGGAGTTCATCAACGCCATCCGCGGCCGCGAGCCGGTGACCCACACCGACTTCGCCACCGGCGTCAGGTACATGGAATGGACCGACGCGGTGGCGCACTCGCTCAAGACCGGCGAGGCGGTCCGCCTCTCCTAGCCGGCCGCAGAGCTGTTCCGATGCAATACACCAGCCTCGGGGGCACCGGGCCCAGGGTCAGCGTCGCCGGGCTCGGCTGCGGCGGCTCCAGCCGCCTCGGCCAGGCCACCGGCTTGAGCCGGGCCCAGTCGGTGGCGCTGGTCGGCCAGGCGCTCGACCTCGGCGTCAACTTCTTCGACACCGCCGAAGCCTACGACACCGAGGCGATCGTCGGCGCCGCCATCAAGGGCCGGCCACGCGAAGACGTGGTGGTCTCGACCAAGAGCCGGATCCGCCAGCACGGCCAGCTGGTCGGCGGCGCCGAGGTGGTGGCCAACCTCGAAGCCTCGCTGCGCCGCCTCGATACCGACTATGTCGACGTCTTCCACCTGCACGGCGTGCCGCCGGCCGACTACGACCACGTCCTGGCGGAGATGGTGCCGGCGCTGTTGCGTGAGAAGGAGAAGGGCAAGCTGCGCCACCTCGGCATCACCGAGACCGGGCCGAACGACCCGAAACACCTGATGCTGCAGCGCGCGCTCGGCGACGGCTACTGGGAAGTGGTGATGCTGGCCTTCCACATGCTGAACCAGAACGCGCGGGCCAGCGTCTTCCCGCTGACCCTGCGGCACGGCGTCGGCACGCTGCTGATGTTCGTCGTCCGCCGCATCTTCAGCGATCCGGCCTATCTGGCCGAGACCCTGGCCGAGCTCAGCCGGGACGGCAAGCTCGCGGCGGCGGACGGGACCGGCGAGCCCCTGGCCTTCCTGGTCCATCCCGGCGGCGCCGACAGTATTATCGACGCCGCCTACCGCTACGCCCGCCACGAGCCCGGCGCCGACGTCATCCTGTTCGGCACCGGCGATGCGGCACATCTGAAGCGAAACATCGCCTCGATCCTGAAGCCGCCGCTGCCGCAGGCCGACCGCGCCCGGCTCGCCCGCCTGTTCGGCGGCCTCGAAGGCGTCGGCCTCGATTTGCCACGGCGCTGAGGCGCCTCAGGCGCGCCGGTGCCTCAGGTGGTCAGCCAGCCGAACTGCTGCGGCTTGCGGCCGGCCTGCGGGTGCAGCTTGACGTTGACCAGCGCCGGGCCCTCGAAGTCCATGGCGGCGTCGAGCGCCCCCCTCAGCTCCTTCGGATCCTCGATGTAGAAGCCCTTGCCGCCGAACGCCTCCATCATCAAATCGTAGCGCGCGCCGATGGTCAGCACCCGGGGCGGCAGCGGCTCGTCCTTGGGAAACTCGGCGATGCCGCTGCCGATGCCGCCGTTGTTCAGGACCACGACCTTGACCGGCAGCTTGTAGCGGCAGGCGGTCTCGATCTCCATGCCCGAGAAGCCGAGCGCCGAATCGCCGGAGACGGAGATGATCGGGCGTTCCGGATGGACCACCGCGGCGGCGATGGCGAAACCCATGCCGATGCCCATGGTGCCGTAGCTGCCGGCGTCCAGGCGCAGGCGGGCCTTGGCGTTGGGCAGCTGGGTGCGGCCGATGTCCATGGTGTTGGCGCCCTCGCCGACGATGATGGCGTCGCCTGGCGCCCAGGCGCGGATGTCCTTGAGCGCCCGGTAGTAGTTCGTCGGCGTCGAATCGTCTTCGACCATCGGCCGGATCGCTTCGGCGTTCTGGGCCGACTTCTCGGCGATCGCGGCGTGCCAGGCGGTGTCCGAGGGATAGAACCACTGCCGCCCCTCCAGCGCCTGGTTGAGCTGGCCGACGATCGCCTTGCCGTCGCCGACCAGGGCCACCTCGGCCGGCACGTTGTGGCCGATCGCCTCCGGCGAGATGTCGAGCTGAACGATGCGCACATCCTTGGAAAAGCGCGGCGGCAGGCCGAAGTGCATGATCCAGTTCAGCCGGGCCCCCATCAGGAAGATGATGTCGGCCTCTTTGAGCGCATGGCTGCGCGCCGCGCCCACCGACAGCGGATGCTCGTCGTCGAGCACGCCCTTGCCCATCGGCGAGGCCAGGAACGGCAGCCGGGTGCGCTCGATGAAGGCGCGCACCTCGTCCTCCGCCCGCGACCAGGCCATGCCCTTGCCGACGATGACCAGCGGCCGTTCCGCCGATTCCAGCGCATCGAGCGCCTTCTCGATGTCTTCGGTGAGGGCCTGCATGCGCGGCGGGTCGGCGACCCGCTTGACCGGCGGCAGCTCGGACTCCTCGACCTCGCCCTTGATGATGTCGTCGGGCATGTCGAGGTAGGTGGCGCCCGGCCGGCCGTAGATCGACTGTCGCACCGCCTGTTCGACGTAGAAGGGAATGCGGTGGGTATGCTCGACGGCGTGGGCGAACTTGCAGAACGGCGAGGCGATCTGCACCTGGCGCTCCTCCTGGAAGGCCCCCATGCCATTCTGGTAGGTCGGCGAGGCGCCGCCGATCAAGATCATCGGCCAGCAGTTCTGCTGCGCGTTGGCGAGCCCGGCGAGGCCGTGCACGACGCCGGGCCCGGAGACCGTCAGGCAAGCGCCGGGGCGCCCGGTCAGGTAGCCGGCGGCCTGCGCGGCGTAGGAGGCCGCCTGCTCGTTGCGCATGCCGATATAGGTGATGCCGAGTTCCTGCGCGGCGGCGGCGATCGGCTGCACCGGAAAGCCGACGATGCCGAACATGTAGTCCACGCCGTGCTGCTTCAGGCACCTCGCCATCAAGGTGGCGCCGTTGACCTTGCCCATTTCCTCCCTCTCCATCCGTTACGGGGCGCGCCGACCGTGGACGAGCGGGGCCGGGGCCGATTGCTGGGATTCGCCTCGAAGCGAAGACTAAGCCGTTATGCCAGGGTTGTGAAAGCGCCGACAGCGCCGTGCCTACCCAGGTGCCGGCGGTTGAGTCATTATCCGGGGCGAGCCCGATCGAGACACGAACGGATCGGCGAGGGAGGAGACCCGAGGATGATCTACGAACTGCGCGTCTACCAGTGCGTTCCCGGCCGGCTGCCGGCGCTGCTGAAGCGCTTCGACACCATCACCCTGAAGCTGTGGGAGCGGCACGGCATCCGCCAGGCCGGCTTCTGGACCGTGGCGATCGGCGAGTCGAACCAGGCCCTCTACTACATGCTGGCCTGGGAATCGCTGGCCGAGCGCGACCAGAAATGGGCCGCCTTCGCCGCCGACCCGGAGTGGCTGGAAAAACGCGCCGAGACCGAAAAGGACGGTGCCATCGTCGCCTCGGTCGCCAACCAGATCCTGCAGCCGACCAGCTTCTCCTCGGTGAAGTGACGGCTGACCGGGCCGGTCGCCGGATTAATCACCGCGGGCGCGCCGATCGAGACCCGTGCCGTCGCCGAGCAGGTCTGGGCCCTGGCCCGGCCCTGGCAAACTATTGCGCCGTGGGCGCGCGCGGACCTACGCTGCGGCGCATGAGCGGCGACAGCAATCGGGTGTATGGTCGGCGCGCGCGCATCGGTCTGGTCGTGCCGTCGACTAATACGGTGGCCGAGACCGAGTTCTGGCGCCTGGCGCCGGCCGGCCTGACCGTACATACCTCGCGCATGCCCTTCTTCGCCGAGCGCTCCGCGGCGCCCTTTGAGGAAATGGAGCGGCACCTGCCGCGGGTGCTGGAGGAGGCGGTCTCGGCCACGCCCGATGTCATCGCCTACGGTTGCACGGCGAGCTCGGCCAAAGGCGACCCCGCCGTGATGGAAGGCGAGCTGACCGCCTTGAGCCGGCGCCCGACGGCGACCGCGGCCGCCGCCCTGCTGGCGGCACTGGCCGCCCTCGGCGCGCGGCGCATCGCCCTGCTGACGCCCTATCCGCCGGCCCTGAACGCCAAGGAATGCGTCTTCTTCGCCAAGAACGGCATCGAGGTGGTGGCTGAGGAGAGCGTCATCGTCGACGAGGCGCAGCTGAGCCTCAGGAACATGTGCCTGGTGCCGACCGATTTGCTGGTCGAGCGCGCGATTGCGCTCGGCCGCGACGCGCGCATCGAGGCGGTGCTGCTGAGCTGCGCCGACATGGCCACGCTCGAAGCGATCCCGGCGATCGAAGCCGCGCTCGGCAAGCCCGCCATCTCCAGCGTGCAGGCGCTCTTCTGGCGTGCGCTGCGCCTGGCCGGCCTCACCGACCCGATCGCGAACGCCGGCCGCCTGCTGGCTGCCTGAGCCCGCCTCTACTCGGCGGCGCTGGAGGCTTTCTGCGCCAGCTCGGCGTAGGGGTTCTCCGGCATCGCGATCTCGCCCAGGCGCGGCATCACCTCCTTGGCGAACAGGCGCAGGTTCTCGCAGGTGTCCTTGTAGCCGAGGGTGCCGCCCTGGGCCATGATGATCAGGTGGCCGAGGCCGCCGACCTCCTGGGTGAACTGCTTGATCTGCTCGAACACCTGGTCGGGCGTGCCGGCGAAGACGGTGCGGGCGTCGATGAACTCCTGCACGCTGCCGCTGGTCGGGTCGACGTCGCGGCCGTCCACGGTCTTGACCCGGGCGACGAACTTCTGCGGCCCCGCCTTCAGCGCCTGCACGTTGGCCGGCACCGGGGCGTAGCCCGGCGGATTGCGGAACGGCTCGGCGACGATCGGCGCGGTACGGACGTAGCCGGCGACCTCATCGGCGCGGCGGCGCCCCTCGGCCTCGTCGTGGCCGAGCCCGACCAGCGCGCAATAGGCGAAGCGGTCGGGTGGTGCCACCCAGCCGAGCTCGGCCGCGCGCCGCCGGTAGGCGTCGAACATGCCGCTGGCGATGCCGCCGGACAGAAGCGCCGCGGCGACGTGGCCGCGCTCGGCGATGGCGCGGCCGCTGTGCGGGCTCAGGCCGGTGATCCAGACCGGCGGGTGCGGCTGCTGCCAGGGCCGGGGCCAAATGTTGACGTTGCGGTAGTGGAAGAACTCGCCCTCCCAGCTGAACGGCCCGGGCTCCGGCGACAGCGCCTTCAGGATCAGGTCGTGGGCCTCCCAGAAACGGTCCATCAGTCGTGTCGGGTTGCTGTTCGCCGGCGCGATCTCGTAGGGCGCGCCCTTGACCAGGCCCATCTCCAGCCGGCCGCGCGAGATCACGTCGACCATCGCCATCTCCTCGGCGACCCGCACCGGATCGGGGCGGTTGGCGATCGGCGTGCCGAGCGATAGCAGGCGGGCCTTGCTGGTGATCCGGGCCAGGATCGCCAGGGTCAGCGGCACCGCCGCGTTGAGGCAGGTCGCGGTGCTGTGGTGCTCGTTCAGCATGATGTTGATGCCGAGCTCGTCGCACAGCATGAACTCGTCGAAATGGCGGTGATAGATGTCGGCGACCCGCTCAGGGTCGGCCAGCCGGTTCGGCAGCGTGATGCGGAACGAGCCGAGCTCGTGGCCGGCAGCCCAGGCCGGCGGGTAGGCCATCTCGGAAAAGTGCCAGACCTTCATCATAGATCCTCCCAAGGCTCAGGCCGCGGCCGCGGCCGCGCCGGCCGCGAAGTCGCGGATCAGGCGGACCAGGGCCTCGGGCGTCTCGATCGGCGGGTAGTGCCCGGCCTCCGGAATCAATTCGAAGCCGGCCCCCGGCATGGCCGCGGCGAGCGCCCTGCCGTAGTCGGCGCCGACGAAGCCGTCCGCCGCCCCCCAGACCACCAGGCTCGGCACTCCGATCCGGTGCAGCCAGCGGCGCAGCGAGGGATCGTGCATGTAGGGCTTCCAGCCGAAGAAGGTGAAGGCCTCGCGCGCCCGGACGATGGCGGTCAGCGCGTCCTCGCTCAAGGAGGCAGGGTCGCGTGCCAGCACCGCGGGATCGTGGAACAGCAGGCGCTGGACCTCGGCCTCCTCGCGGGCGTGGATATCGGTGATGTCGCGCGTCAGGTGATCGCCGAACTTGACGCCCAGGGCGTCGACCAGGACGGCGCAGGCGAAGCGGGCGGGTCCGCGCACCAGCAGCTCGAGGGCCAGCCAGCCGCCGAAGCTGGAGCCGACCAGCACCGCATCCTCGATGGCTTCGTCCTCGGCCAGGTCGAGGACGAAGCAGGCCAGATCGCTCATGCCGCGGATCTCGCGCGGCCAGTCGGTACGGCCGAAGCCGGGCAGCGCCGGGGCGAGGACGCGGAAATGGCCGGCCAGGCCGTCGAGGAAGGCGTCGTGCCGCTCCAGCCCGAGGCCGCCGTGCAGGAACACGAGCGGCCGGCCGGCGCCCCCGGTGCGCACTTCGGTTTCGATGCCCGAGACCGTCTTGGTCGTCGTCTCCACCATTGCCGGAGCCTCCCGCGCGCCTCATTCCGCTAGCCAACCGTCCCCCGTCGGGGCCAAGATTGCAAGAGCCGCAGGGCACCGCTGGGAGTGAGAGCAGCAAGCATGGCCATCGAAATCAGGAAGCTGGGCGAGCCGCTGCTCGCCGAGGTCGCCGGCCTGGACCTGACCCGGCCGATCGAGCCGGCAGACTGGGCCGAGGTCGAGCGTGCCTTCCTCGAGCACTGCGTCCTGGTCTTTCGCGACCAGCCGCTGACAGCGCGGGAGCTGGTCGGCCTGATGGGTCATTTCGGGCCGATCGAGCCGCATATCACCAAGAGGTACAACCACCCCGACTTCGACGAGCTGATCGTCATGACCAACCTGAACGAGCGCGGCGAGGTCGACCCCTTCGAGAGCGAACGTGGCGTCGGCTGGCACACCGACATGTGCTACCGGCCGCTGCCCTCGAAGGCGACGGTGCTGCACACGCTGGAGATTCCCGAGGTCGGCGGCGACACGCTGTTCGCCAACATGTACCTGGCGCTGGAGGAGATGCCGGCGGACCTGAGGCGGCGGATCGAGGGCCGCGAGGCGCTGTTCCTTTACGGCGGGCGCGTCACCGAGCGGCGGGCGCGGCTCGAGGCCAAGGACCGCGAGGCCCCGCCGGTCGCGCATCCCATCGTCAAGCGACACCGGGAATCGGGCCGGCATGCGCTCTTCGTCAACCCGACGCACACCGTCGGCATCGCCGGCATGCCGGATGACGAGGCAGAAGCCCTGTTGTCCGAGGCGTACGCCTGGGCCGGCCAGCCCCGCTATCAGGCGCGCCACCGCTGGCGTCTGGGCGACACCCTGATCTGGGACAACCGCTGCACCTGGCACAGCGCCACCGGCGAGAACCCCCTGCGCCAGCGCCGCCGCTTCCTGCGCGGCACCATCGCCGACCGCCCGCACTAGGACTCAGCCCCATCGCAGGGAGAGTTCCGCGTCATCGCGAGCGAAGCGAAGCAATCCAGAACTTTCCGTGACTTCACTTAGGGTTGCCGGATTGCTTCGTCGGCTCCGCCTCCTCGCAATGACGGCTTCGCTGCCGTCGTGCCCGCGAACGGCACTGTGAAGGACTCCGGTTGCTGGCGAAGCGGCAGGGACGAGCGGTTGGGCGGACCGATGCCAACTCTGCGCTCATTGCCGCGAAAGCGGGAACCCATACACCCTCAGCGCCTGATTGGACTCCCGCTTGCGCGGGAGTGACGGCAAGCGGCTAAGGCAGTTCCAGGCGCACGGCGACGGCGGCGCTGGCGATCACGGCGCTGTCGTCGCCGGCGTCCTCCGGCACGTCGAGACCGCCTTTCACCACCTTGACCGCGACCTTGCCGTGCGGCAGCGCCGCCTTGACCGCCTCCGTGTCGACCCGCTCGGGCCGCTGCACGCCGATGGTGACCTCGACCTGCATCGCCTTCGAGTCGAGGCCGAGCGAGCGGATCAGGCTGAGCGAGCTGTGATGGATCGCGTCCTCGACCGCGCGCACCGCCGCCTTGGTGTAGTCGCCGCCGTGCAGGTCGTTGCCGGTGCCCATCTCCAGGATCACGCGTTTCGCCGCCATCTCCCCCTCCTACGGCAGCTCGAGCCGGACGATCGCCGCGGCGTTGGCGATCAAGGTGGCATCGGTGCCGGCGTCGTTCGGAATCTCCAGCCCGCCTTCGACAACACGGACGGTGCCGCCGCCGTGCGGCAACACCGCCAGGACCGCCTCCTTGTCGACCTCGTCTGGCCGCGGCACGCCGATCAGGACCTCGACCTGCATCGCCTCGCTGGACTGGCCCAGCGCGGCAGCGACGCTCAACGAGTTGTGCCAGAGCGCGTCCTTCAGCGCCCGCACCGCCGCCTTGGTGCAGTCGGCGCCGCGGATGTCGGTGCCCATGCCGATCTCCAGCACCATGCGCTTCAGGCTCATGCCGATCCCCCTGGACTTGCCGAAGGCCGAGGGTTCAGGATAAGCGTGACGTCCGCTGTGCGATAGGGAGGCGATGGTGGCGCTGAAAATCGGCTATCTGCTGCCGACCCGCGAGAACGTCATGCAGGGCCGGCCCGAGGCGGCGCCCCTGTTGCGGCTGGCCGAGAAGGCCGAGGATCTGGGCTTCGCTTCGGTCTGGGTCGGCGATTCGGTCCTGGCCCGGCCCCGGCACGAGCCGCTGACCCTGCTGGCCGGCGTCGCCGCGCGGACCAGCCGGGTCGAGCTCGGCACCGCGGTGCTGCTGCCGGCCTTGCGCAATCCCGTGCTGCTGGCGCACCAGGTGGCGACCCTCGACCAGGTGAGCCAGGGCCGGGTCATCCTCGGCGTCGGCATCGCCACCGACGTGCCGAACATCCGCGCCGAGTTCCACGCCGCCGGCGTCCCCTTCGAGAAGCGCGTCGGGCGCATGAACGAGGGGCTGAGCCTGTGCCGCGCGCTGTGGAGCGGCGAGGCGGTGGACTGGGACGGCCGCTGGCAGATGCATGGCGCCGTGCTCGGCCCGACCCCGCACCGCCCGGGCGGGCCACCGATCTGGATCGGCGGCTCGGTGCCGGCGGCGCGGACGCGCGCCGGCCGCCGCTACGACGGCTGGCTGCCGAACGGCGTCGATGCCGCGACCTGGCGGGCGCAATGGGCCGAGATCGGGGCCGCGGCCGAGAATGCCGGGCGCGACCCGGCGGCGCTGACCGGCGCCTTTTACCTGACGCTCAGCGTCGACGACGACACCGCCGAGGCGGAGGCCCGCATCGACGCCTACCTGGAGAGCTATTACGGGCAGCGGCCGGACGTCATGCGCAAGCGCCAGGTCTGCTACGCCGGGCCGGCCGAGGGTGCGGCCCGATGCCTGAGCGGCTATGCCGAGGCCGGCGTGCAGCACCTGGTCCTGCGCGTCGTCGGCGACCACGACCGGCACCTGGAGACCATGGCCAAGGTCCGCTCGGACCTCGGCGATTGAGGCGTTGAGAGGAAACGGCGGTGAGCACTCGACGGATCGAGGTTCGGCCCCTTTCAGGCGCGCTCGGCGCCGAGATCCACGGCGTCGACCTGGCCAGGCTGGACGATGAGGCGTTCGCCGAGATCCGCCGCGCCTGGCTCGAGCACCTGGTGGTCTTCTTCCGCGAGCAGGAGATCACCCCGGCGCAGCAGGTCGCCTTCGCCCGGCGCTTCGGCGAGATCCACTACCATCCCTACATGCGCGGCCTGGACGAGCAGCCGGAGATCCTGGAGATCGTCAAGAACCCCGGCGAGAGCTACACCTTCGGCTCGGAATGGCACACCGACCAGATGTTCAACCCGCGCCCGGCGATGGCGACCATGCTCTACGCCAAGGAGACGCCCAACGCCGGCGGCGACACGCTCTACGCCAACATGTACCTGGCCTACGAGGCGCTGTCCAAGGGCATGAAGGCGATGCTGGCCGGGCTCAAGACCTACAACCTCGGCAACCGCTCCAAGCGGCGCTTCGGCGGGGCGGCGCGGGCCGACCGCTACGCCAACAACCCCTCGATGCTGGCGAAGCTGAAGGAGCCGGTCGACCAGCCGACCGAGTCAACGCACCCGCTCGTGCGCACGCACCCGGAGACCGGGCGCAAGGCGCTCTACATCGGCAGCCACACCCATTCGCTGGAAGGCTTCCGGGAGCAGGAGGCCGACCCCATCATCGACTTCCTGCGCGCGCACGCGGCCAAACCTGAGTTCACCTGCCGCTTCCGCTGGCGGCCCGGCTCGCTCGCCGTCTGGGACAACCGCTGCGCCCAGCACCACGCCGTCGCCGACTACGACGAGCGGCGCTCGATGCACCGCATCACCATCGCCGGCGACGAGCCGTTTTAGGACGCCCCAGTTGCCGTCACTCCCGCGAAAGCGGGAGCCCATTCGGACGCCGGCGTTTTCCTCTGGATTCCCGCTTGCGCGGGAATGACCGGTCTTTCGAGGCCTATCAGGGCGCCGTCGTCTCGACCGGCGTGTCGAGCTCGGTGCGGTAGTTCGAGTCCATGAACCAGCGCCGGTACTGGCGGTAGGTGATCGGCGGGTAGCGCGGCGGGTTGCCGGGGCCGGTGCAGCTCGGCAGGCAGGCGATCTCGTAGTCCAGGTTGGGGGCGATGAAGAACACCGCGGCGTAGCGGTGCCGGCCGGAATCGTTCACGGCCATATGCTTGGTCGAGAGGAAGCGGTCGTTCGACCAGCGCCGCATCATGTCGCCCGAATTGACGATGAAGCCGCCCGGCACCTCCGGCGCCTCGAGCCACACCCCGTCCGGCGCCTGGATGTGCAGGCCCGGCGCGCCGCGGGTCGCCAGGATGGTGAAGAGGTTGGAGTCCGTGTGCGGCGAGATGCCGAACTGGTTGGCTTCGCGCGCAACCGGCGGGTAGTGCGAGAGCCTGAGTGCTGCCTGCGGCCAGCGGAAGGCCGGCGCGAAGAAGTCGGGCGCGAGCTCGAGCGCGCGGGCGTAGAGCGGCAGCAGCCGGTGCGCCAAGCCCTCGGCCGCGGCGTAGTAGTCGAGCACCGCCTCGCGGAAGCCCGGCAGATTATCGGGCCATTTGTTCGGGGACACGTAAGCCGCGGCCGCTTCCCGATCGGCGCCCGCCGGCGGCGCCTCGCGCTCGACGAAATAGGCCTCGTTCAGGTCCGGCTTGTCGTTGACGTTGACGGTCGAGGTGCGGATCGCGTAGGCGGCGCTCGGCAGGTAGCCGGCGTAGCGCTCGGCGAAGCGCAGGCGCAGCTTGGCCTCGAGCGGCTGGGCGTGGAGGCGCTCGGCCTCGGCGAAGACTGCGTCGAGCTGCGCCGCCGGTACGCCGTGATTGACGACGGCGAAGAAGCCCAGCCCCTCCAGCGCGGCGCGGAACTGGCTAGCGGCCTTTTCCGCCGCCCCCGCCCTCCCGGCCATGTAGGGGCCGAGGTCGATGATCGGGAACTCGGGCTGTGCCTGGCGTTCGGCGCGCATTGCCACTTCCGTCTCCTTAGTGCGGCAGCCCGAAGGCCTCGGCGAAGCGGTTGAAGCAGGCCAAGGGATCGCCGTACTTGCGGTGCCCGGCGGTGTGGTGAGCCGAGGCCAGCAGCAGCCGCTCCTTGTCGGCGGACGTGCTGCGCCCGTAGTCCTCCAAAAAGCACTGGGCGATTTCCTGGTTGTGCGGATCGTTGCCGGTCTTGCAGGCGGCCAACGCCAGGCGTTCGACCAGCGGCGCCCGATCGGCGTCCGACTCGATGTAGGCCTGGGTCCAGCCGACGCTCTCGGCGGTGTCCAGGGCCAGGATCGCTTGCTCCACGCGGTCCAGGAGTTGCGCCGGCGAGGCCTTGGCCGCGGCCGCCGGCACGCGGATTTCGTTCGCCCCGTTGCCGGCGGTGTTGGCCTGATGGTGCGCCGCCCGGTTCAGGAACGAGGCGGCGACGAACAAGAGCTTGATGCGCTGCGGGTGCTCGAAGTTGTCGTAGAACCAGCGCAGATTGTTGCAGTACTCGTAGCAGTGCTGCGACATCGAGAAGTTGTTCGGGTGGCCGGTCTCCAAGACCACCTGGGCGGCGCCGATCTGGATCGCGTCGATCAGGTGGCGGACCGACTTGCCGGCCTTCAAGTACTCGGCCAGGACTTCGAGATAGCCCGGCTCGGGCTCGCGGATGATGGCGGTGATCAGGCGTTCCGCCTCGTCCGGCGTCAGCCCGTCCGCGTTGCCCCAGAGCGCCCGCTCGGCCTCGCTGGTGCCGCTGTAAGGGATGGCGGAGATGACGGCGCCGTCGATGTGGCTGGTGATGACGTTGCAGGCCAATTCATAGGTCGAGTACCAGCGCGGGCCGACCGCCATGTCGAGCGCGCCGGCATAGATCACCGGATGGGCGTCGGCCCAGCCGACGGCGCGGGCGAGCTCGACCGTGGCGCGGGCGCGGTAGGACTTGTGGCCGGTGGTGTAGGAACGGTTCAGCAGCATCCGGTCCTGCACGTCGATCAGCCCGGCGAAGACCAGCTCGGCCATGACCCGCTCGCGCTCCGGCTCATTCCGCAACAGCCCCAGGAAGACGCGGTAGGCCGGCAGCACCTGGCCGCGGTGCACCAGGGTCAGCCAGCGGCCGAGGCGTTCCTCCAGCGGCCCGTCGAGGACCTCCGGCTCCTGGTCGGGCCAGTAGACGGTCGGCGCCGGCGGCGGACCGGGCGGCGGCGTGTAGCCGCGGGCGTAATGGCCCGGCGCCTTGAGGATCTTCTGCCGCCAGATATCGAGGCCCGTCGGGATGTACCAGATGGTCTGCGCCATCGGCAGCGCCGCGAGTTCGGCCGGCAGCATCTTCGCCAGGTGCCAGGTCGCCCGCGCGCTCAACAGGCAGTGGTCGTTGTTGACGAAGTTGACGAAGCCCTCGTCGATGCGCTCGTGGTAGGGCACGTGCGTGTAGGGGCCGTGGACCTTGACCGCCTCCAGGATGATCTCATCGAGCGGCCGGCCCTGGCGCACCAGGTCGTAATAGGCGTCGCTGGCACCCTTCTGGTCGCGGGCCAGGACGCGCTCCTCCAGCCGGGCATAGGTCTCCGAGAGTTGATCCGAGGCTGCCTGCATGGCCATGGCCGGTTCTCCCGCGTTGGCACGAGACGTCAAGCATGGTAGGTACAAACCCGCGCCCCGGTCCAGCCCGTGAACGGAGCTTGCATGGAGATCGTCGCCGGCCGCGTCTTCCGCTAGTCTTGTGCAAGCGCCCAGAGGCAGGGAAACGGGAGGATGAGATGGCTGACCTGGACCAGCGGCAGCAGGCCCTGAAGGAGACCTTCAAGAAGAACCGCGGCTACTGGGCCGAGATCTGGGAGGACATCCTGAGGCTGAGCCCCGATTTCTTCGAGGCCTACATGGAGTTCTCCTCGGTGCCCTGGAAATCAGGGCCGTTGGAGCCCAAGGTCAAGGAGTTCATCTACATCGCCATCGACGCCTCGACGACGCACCTCTACCGGCCGGGCCTGCGCATCCACATCCAGAACGCGCTGCGCCACGGCGCCAGCGTCGCCGAGATCGCCGAGGTGCTGCAGCTGACCAGCGCCATCGGCATCCACAGCTGCACCCTGGGCGTGCCGGTGCTCTTGGAGGAGCTGGAGCGGGCCGGCAAGGCGCCGCCGGCAGCCGACGACCCGCGACGGGAGGAGATCAAGCGGCGCTTCACCGAGACCCGCGGCTACTGGGCCGACTTCTGGGACGGGCTCCTCAGGCTCAGCCCCGAGTTCATGGAGGCCTATCTCAAGCTCTCCGGCGCCCCCTGGGAGTCGGGGCCGCTGGAGCCCAAGGTCAAGGAGTTCATCTACGTCGCCATCGACGCGGCGACGACGCACCTCTACGAGCCGGGCCTGCGCCAGCACATCCGCAACGCCATCGGTTATGGCGCCACGGCCGAAGAGCTGATGGAGGTGCTGCAGCTTTCGAGCGTGCTCGGCGCCCACACCATGACCGAATCGGTGCCGATGCTGCTGGAGGAGGCCCGCGCCGCCGGCGCCGAAGCTTGAGGCGGGCGTTCAATTCCCCGATACTGGTGGAAATCAGCCAGAGCCTGAGGAGCCTTCGTCATGTCCTACACCTTGGATGAATTCGCCGCCGACTGCCGCGCCGCGCTGCAGGCCGATCCGGGCCATGGCGGACGCGAAGCGGTGCGCCGGCTGGTCGAGCGGGCGCTGAAAGACGAGGACTTTCTCGCCCAGCACCTGGGCCCCGAGGCGGACCAGGAGCGTGACATCATCTACGAGGATGCGGAGCTCGGCTTCTGCATCTGCGCCCACGTCTATTCGGACGCCCGGCGCGGCAAGCCGCACGACCACGGGCCGACCTGGGCGATCTACGGCCAGGCCGTGGGCGAGACCGAGATGACCGACTGGCGCATCGTCGCCCCGGCGGCGGGCGAGAAGCCGGCCAGGGTCGAGCTGTCGCGGAGCTACCGCCTGCGTCCCGGCCAGGCGCACCTCTACGACGTCGGCGACGTGCACGCGCCCTTGCGCGACGGGCCGACCAGGCTGATCCGCATCGAGGGTCAGAACACCGAGCGCGTCAAGCGCACGCCGATCGAGGCGGTCGAACCGGCCGCCTGAGGCGGACCGGCAGCAAATCCGTTTCGCAAAATCGCCCCCGCGCGTGTGCGGTTGCCGTGTGCTGCGCGCATCGGACAGTCGTGAAGCGGGCGTGACCGGCTAGAAATTATTGCGCTGCCCTCGAACCGCGCCGTCCGTCTTTGCGAGGCGGCGAAGCCGACGACCCGCCGCGCTCGCGCGCCGGCGCGGCGAGAGCAATCCAGGAGCCGCTAGCCAAGCATCCAAAACACTGGATTGCGTCGCTCCGCTCGCAATGACGCGCGTTATACGCGTGGAGCGTTTCCACTTCGACCAAAGGGCAACATGGCCTACTGCCGCGCCAGGGGCCCGCGCAGGATGCGGCCAGGCAGCGCCCCGGTGTGCTGGTTGTCCTTGAGCACGATCTCGCCGTTCACCACGGTCGCCTTCAGGCCGTCGGCGAACTGCTTCAGCCGCTTGGCCCCGGCCGGCAGGTCGGAGACCACCTCGGGCAGGCGCGGGCCGATGCGGTTCGGATCGAAGACCACGAGGTCGGCCATCAGCCCCTCGCGAATGAGGCCGCGGTCGTGGAAGCCCCAGTTGGTCGCGGTGTCGTAGGTGATCAGCCGCACCGCCTCCTCCAAGGTGAAGGCTTCCTTTGAGCGCACCCAGTGGCTCAAGAGGTGGGTCTGCAGCGAGCTGTCCATGATCTGCGAGACGTGCGCGCCGGAATCCGAGAAGGTCACCACCGAGTGCGGGTGCTTCATCAGGGCGAGCGCGTCGTCCAGGTTCTCGTTCGCCAGCGGCTGGCGGAAGAACAGCTTCAGATCGTGCTCGAGCGCCAGGTCGATCATCGCCTCGGCGGGCGCGACGCCGCGCTCGGCGGCGATCTCGGCCACGGTGCGGTGCGGCCACTCGGCCCGGTCCATGACGTAGAAGATGTCCCACTCCGGCGGCCGCGCCTCGGCGCCGACCACCTCCGGCCCCTGGTAGGGCCGGCTCGCCACCTCGACCAGCCGTCGCTTGGTCTCCGGGTCGCGCAGCTTGGCCTTCTGTTCCTCCAGCGGCAGGGCGCGGACGTCGCGCCAGACCTCCCAGGTGTCGAACGGCGTCGCCGTCTCGAAGGAGAGGATCGAGTTGATTTCGCGGCTGTGCACCTGGGTGAACAGGCGCGCGCCCTCGAGGTTGCCCCGGCTGATGATCTCGTAGAGCTCGCGCCACTGGCCCGGATAGGCGCGGCGGCTCAAGCTGCCGAAGGTGATCGGCCGGCCGGTCTCGATCGAGAGGTCCTTGAGCTCGGTGTAGACGCGGCGCATCTTGGCCGCATCGCCCCGCTCCATGGCCAGCTGGAACAGGCCGGCGCCGACCTTGCCCATGCCGCGGACGATCGCCTGGACCTCCGAGAACGGCGCGGCGCGGCTCGCCACCGGGCGGTCGTCCGAGGTCAGATGGCTGGGGCTGCGCGAGGTCGAGAAGCCGAGCGCGCCGGCGGTCACCGCCTCCTGCACCAGCTTGACCATGCGCGCGAGGTCGTCGGCGCTCGCCTCGCCGTCGAAGGCGCGCTCGCCCATGACATAGGTGCGCAGCGCCGAATGGCCGATATAGCCGCCGTAGTTGATGCCCTTGGGCAAGGAATCGAGGACGTCGAGATACTCGGGAAAACCCTCCCAGCGCCACTCGATCGCCGTCAGCATGGCGGCGCGGCTGATGTCCTCGGCCCGCTCCAGGTTGCGGAAGACGTAGTCGACTTCCGCTTCGCGGCAGGGCGCCAGGGTGAAGCCGCAGTTGCCCATGACCACGGTGGTGACGCCGTGGTAGCAGGAGCACGAGCCGAGCTGGTCCCAGAAGATCTGCGCGTCCATGTGGGTGTGGCCGTCGACGAAGCCGGGCGTGACCACGTGGCCCTCGGCGTCGATGACCTCGTCCGCCGGCTCGGCGATGCGGCCGATGCGGGCGATGCGGCCGTCCTTGACGCCGACGTCGGCGCGGTAGCGCGGCATGCCCGAGCCGTCGATCACCATGCCGTCCTTGATCACGAGGTCGTAACTCATGCCTGGCTCCTAGTTTGGCGGGAGGATCAGAAGAGGGAGCGCGATACTAGCCCGCGGTGGCCTTGGTCCGCCAGCCGCCGCGCGCCGGGTAGGGCAGGCCCAGGTGCTGGCGCAAGGTCGGGCCGGAATAGTCCTGGCGGAAGAGGCCGCGGCGCTGCAGCTCGGGCACGACGAAGCGGACGAAGTCCTCGAACGTGCCCGGCGTGTGCGTGCCGCCGATGACGAAGCCATCGCAGGCCTGGCCCGTGAACCATTCCTCCATCTTGTCGGCGATCTCCTTGCCGGTGCCGACCCAAGGCTCGTGCAGCTGGCCGCGGCCGGTGAAGTGCATGAAGTCGCGCACCGTCGGATTCTTCTTGCCGCTGTCCTGCAGCACCCGGTCACGCATCGCCTGCATGCCCTGGATGCCGGCGATCTCCTCGTCGGTGAAGGGCTCGTCCATGCCCTTGGTGGCGAAGTCGAAGTTGATCGCCTCGGACAACAGCGACAGCGAGTCGATCTCTTTCGGCAGTCTCTCGATCAGCGCCCGCTTGTCCTCGGCCTCGGCCACGGTCGCAGCGGCGACCGGGTACATCAGGTTGGCGATCTTCATGTGCTCAGGCTCGCGGCCGAGCGCGGCCGCCGCCCCCTTCAGCTCGGCATAGGACTTCTTGCCGCCGGCCAGCGTCGGGTAGTGGACGAAGATCAGCTCTCCCCACTGCGCGGCGAAGCGGCGGCCGCGCCCGCTCTGCCCGGCCTGGATCACCACCGGGTGGCCCTGCACCGAGCGCGGCACCGTGAACGGCCCGCGCGACTTGAAGAATTTTCCCTTGTGGTCGAGCCGGTGCACCTTCTCGGGATGGGCGAAAAGGCCGCTCTTCTTGTCGACCACCAGGGCGTCGTCCTCCCAGGCGTCCCAGTGGCCCAGCACCACCTCCAGGAACTCGTCCGCGCGGTCGTAGCGCAGATCGTGGCCGACCGCCTTGTCGAGGCCCATGTTGCGCGCTTCGTTGTCGTTCACCGAGGTGACCACGTTCCAGGCCGCCCGGCCGTTGGTCATCAGGTCCAGGGTGGCGAAGACACGGGCGACGTGGAAGGGCTCGTAATAGGTCGTCGAGTAGGTGGCGCCGAGGCCCAGGCGCGTGGTCGCCATGCCCATGGTCATCAGCACGGTGATCGGATCCATCTTCACGCAGCGGATGCCGTGCTCAACCGTGTGCGCGTGGTCGCCGGAGTACATGTCCGGCATCGCCAGGCGGTCGTCGAAGAAGCCAAGGTCGAACTTGCCGGCCTCGAGAATGCGGCCGATCTCGCGGAAATAATCGGCCGAGATGAAGTCGTCGCGCGACTCCGGGTGCCGCCAGGAAGCCGGCAGCGTGGTGCAGTTCTGCGCCTGCAGGAAGCCGATCAGGGCCATCTGTCGCATCGTCACATCCCGTCCCGCTGCGGAGAAATCATGTCGCCTACTGTTATCGGCGACAAACCGGCCCGCAGACAAGAGCGCAAGCGTCAGCGGCGCGGCGCAGAGGACCTCGCCAAGCGCTCGACGAAGCGGCTAGCATGGCCGGACGCCAGCGGAGGATGTGATGTTGTACATGGTCGAATGCGACTTCAGCGATCCGGCGCAACTCGACGCCTGGAACGCCTGGTACAGCGGGCCGAAGCTCGACTCGCTGCTGGCGCTCTCCGCCTGGCGCTCGTCCCAGCGCTTCCGCGCCGCCGGCCCATGCCGGGCGCCATGGCTGGCGATCCACGCGGTGTCCGGGCCGGCGGTCTTCACCAGCGAAGAGTACAAGTCGTCGGGCGGCGGCAACTTCTCCGACTGGGGGCCGCTGATCAGCAACTGGTCGCGCAACCTGTTCGCCGGCCTCGAGGTCGGGCCCGAGGTGCCGGAGGGCGCACTGCTGGCGCTCGCCGATGTGTCCCCGGACGGAGCGCCCTTGCCCGATATCGCCTTCACCTGGCTGCGTGGCGCCGGCCTCGACAACACGGTGCCGAACCGCGCCATTGCCGTGCTCGACCAGGCGCCGAAGGTGCTGCCGGCCGGAATGCGCCTCTATCGGCCGTGGACCCCATACCGCACGGGACGCGGCTGGCCAGCCTAGAGGGACCATGCGCCCATACCTCGTCATTCTGGCCCACGGCCTACTCGCCCTTATTGCCGTCACGGCGACGGCCAAAACCTACGAGTCCGAACACTACAGGCTGCGCCTGGTCACCGTCGCCGCGGAGCTGCGGCACCCCTGGGCGTTGGCCTTTCTTCCCGACGGCCAGATGCTGGTCAGCGAGCGCGAGGGACGCCTGCGCCTGGTTTCCAAAGCGGGCGAACTCTCGGCGCCGTTGCCCGGGGTGCCGGAGGTCTACGACTCCGGCCAGGGCGGACTGCTGGACATCGCCCTCGATCCGGCCTTCGAGAGCAACCGTCTGGTCTACCTCTCCTACGCCGAGGCGGGGACGGGCGGTGCCGGGACCGCGGTGGCGCGGTTTCGGCTCGACCTTCCCGGCAGGCGGTTGTCTGAGCCCGAGGTGATCTTTCGCCAGGAGCCGAAGACTCGGGGCGGCCGGCATTTCGGCTCGCGCCTGGTCTTCGCCCGTGACGGCACGCTGTTCATCACCATCGGCGAGCGCGGCGAGGCCGAGCGTGCTCAGGACTTCACCGTCAACCGTGGCCAGGTGATCCGCCTCAACCCGGATGGCTCGGTGCCGCGGGACAACCCGTTCCTCGGTCAGTCAGGCTACCGGCCCGAAGTCTGGTCCTATGGCCACCGCAACCCGCAGGGTGCGGCCCTGCACCCGCTCACCGGCCGGCTTTGGCTCAACGAGCACGGGCCGCGCGGCGGCGACGAGATCAACCTGCCGGAAGCCGGCAAGAATTACGGCTGGCCGCTGATCGGCTACGGTCGCCATTACTCCGGCGAGCAGATCGGCGTCGGCACGCACCGGGAAGGCCTGGAACAGCCGATCCACTACTGGGACCCGTCGATCGCGCCCTCAGGGATGGCGTTCTACACCGGCGACAGGTTCCCCAGCTGGCGGGGCAACCTGTTCGTCGGCGCCCTGAAGCTGCGTTTCCTCGCCCGGCTCGAGCTGGACGGCGAGCGCGTGGTCAAAGAGGAACGCCTCCTGCAGGGCCTGGGTGAACGCATCCGCGACGTCCGGCAAGGCCCGGACGGGGCACTTTACCTGCTGACCGACTCAGGCGACGGCAGAATTCTCCGGCTCGATCCGGCCGATCCCTGAGTGGCGCGCCGCCGCGCCGCTCTCACCCGCGCAGCGTCTGGCTGCGGTACTCGATGTCGCGCCCTTCCCATTCGCCGCACCAGTCACGCTGTGCGGTTTGCGGCCACTGCACCGAGCCCGCATCGGCCCCCGGCCGTGGCGCCGCCCGTCGGCACAGGCCGATCTTGGAGCGCCGGTCCGGGGCTTCGGCACCGGCATTCTCCGTCCCGCCCGCGTCCGCCGCAGAAGCGCCCTCGGTCTTCTCCGACTGCCAGAACCGACAGAAAGCGCATATCTTGTAGGTCATACCTCGGGTCCCGCTTTGCCAATAGAAAACCGCCTTCGATTCGGCATGCGGACGAAAGACCGATGGCCAATCCGGCGAGCCACCGCTGCGGTCTCGAGCACCCTCCGGTGTCCCGAATCGGTGACGATTTTACCCTGCTGGGTGGACAATGTGCCAGCCGGCATTGGGCCCCGCCCCAGCGATGTCCACGATGCTGGCTTCGCGAGCGCGGGCCCATTAAGATTGGTCCCAGAGGGAGTTTAAAGTAAGGCTGCCGCCATGAGCATCGTCATCCGTCAGGTTGGCCCCTGTTTTGCGGGCGAAGTCGAAGACCTCGACCTGTCCCGACCGCTCAGCCAGGACGACGCGCAAGCGATCCATGCCGGTATGGACGAGCACGCGGTCCTGGTCTTCCGCGACCAGCACATCGACGACGCGCAACAGCTCGCCTTCACCCGCGGCCTGGGCGAGATCGAGCAGGCCATCGGCACCAGCCTGCGCGGCCCCGGCGAGCTGCGGCTGCCGACCACCTTCGCCGACGTCTCCAACCTCGACAAGCATGACAACCCCTTCGCCCGCGACGACCGGCGGCGGCTGTTCGCCATCGGCAACCGGCTCTGGCACTCCGACAGCTCGTTCAAGGTGGTGCCCGCGAAGTACTCGCTGCTGCACGCGCGGGCGATCCCCTCGAAGGGCGGCAACACCGAGTTCGCCGACATGCGGGCGGCCTATGATGCCCTCGACGAGGAGACCAAGGCCGAGGTCCAGGACCTGGTCTGCGAGCACTCGCAGATCTTCTCGCGCCAGCAGCTCGGCTTCTTCGACTTCACCGACGAGGAGCGCGAGCGCTTCCGCCCGGTGCGCCAGTGCCTGGTCCGCACCCACCCGGTGACGGGCCGCAAGTCGCTGTATCTGTCGAGCCACGCCGGCAGCATCGTCGGCTGGCCGGTGCCGGAAGCGCGCGCCTTCCTGCGCGATCTGGTCGAGCACGCGACCCAGCGCCAGTTCGTCTACGCGCACAAATGGCGGGTCGGCGATCTGATGATCTGGGACAACCGCCAGACCATGCACCGTGCCAGGGCCTTTCCCGCCGAGGAACGCCGCGACATGCGCCGCACCACGCTTGCCGGCGACGGCCCGACCGCGGCGCAGGCGGCCTGATCCCGCAATCGGGCGCGCTAGCCTAAACCGCGCTCATCACAGGAAAGTTTGTGGACGCTGGCGGAGGCCATGGCCTCCCAGTCGACCCGCAGTCCCAGGCCCGGCGCCTGCGGCCCGTGGACATAGCCGTCGGCGTCGGGGCGCAGCACGTCGAGCATGCCGTACTCGAAGGTCTCGAACGGCAGAGGCTGCTCGTAGTAGGAACAGTTGGCGGCGCCCAGCATGACATGCAGATTGGCCGCCGAGGCCAGGGTATAACCCCAGGACATCAGCTCGCAGTTCATCCCCGCCGTCGCGGCAATCGCCATTGCCTGCTGGCCCGGCGTGATCCCGCCCAGGATGGTGACGTCGCTCCGCGTCGTCTTCCAGGCGCCAAGCTCGATGGCCTTGGCGAACAGCGACAGGTCCTGGATCCAGTTGCCCGACGGCAGGATCGGTATGCCCGCGCGCTCGCCCAGCCAGCGATAGCCGTCGAGGTCGTGATCGGGCAGCGGCGCCTCGAACCAGACGAAGTCGAGGGCCTCCAGTGCCTGGGCGACGCGCAGCGCGCCTTCCCGGTCATAGTTGTTCTCGGCGTCCAGCATGAAGGCGACCTCGGGATGGCAGCGCCGGGCCTCGCGCGCCAACTCCAGGTCCTTCTCGGGCAGACACCAGGTATGGAACTTGACGGCGCGAAAGCCCTGGCCGAGCAGGTCGTCGATCAGCCGCATGTAAGCCGCCACGTCGTCCAGCATCGACGTGCTGGCGTAGGCCGGGATGCGCTCACGCGCGCCGCCCAGCAGACGATGCAGGGGCTGGCCGGCGGCCTTGCCGGCGATGTCCCACAGCGCGATGTCGATCAGCGCCAGCGCGCCCGGCGGCGTCGGAAAGACGCGGGGCCTGAGATCGTGCCGGATCGCTTCGCGTTCGAGCGGATCGCGGCCGATCAGCCGCGGCAGCATGTGGCGCAGCGATTCGGCGGTATAGCGGTCGTAGTCGTAGGCGGCGGCGTTCCAGACGCCGGCGACGCCCTCGATCCCTGAATCGGTAAAGACCCGGAGCAGCGTGTTGCTCTGGTATTGCTCCGGCAGATCGTGCGACCAGGTGTAGCGGCGGCTCTCCGGGCCGACAACCAGCACCTCGACGCGTTCGATGCGCATCGCCCGCGGGGCTCAGCAGTCCAAGGTGTTGGCCCGCTCCCACTCGCTCAGGTGACGGGCGAAGCGGTGCCATTCGCCGAGCTTCAGCTTCAGGTAGGAATCGAGCACTTCCGTCCCCATCCCCTCGCGCAGCACCTTGCTCTTCTCGGTCAGCCGCAGGGCGTCGTGCAGGGTCAGCGGCAGCTTCTTCAGGCCGCGCACCCGGTGCCCGTCGGTGTACATGTTGATGTCCAGCCGCTTGCCCGGCTCGCGCTTGTTGGCGATGCCGTCGAGGCCGGCGCAAAGCACGCCGGCCTGCAAAAGATAGGGGTTGGCGGCGCCGTCCATCAGCCGCAGCTCGAAGCGGCCGGGCTCGGGTATGCGGATCATGTGGGTGCGGTTGTTGCCGGAATAGGACACCGCGTTGGGCGACCAGGTGGCGCCCGAGCGGGTCGGCGCGGCGTTGATCCGCTTGTAGCTGTTGACCGTGGGGTTGAAGAACGCGCACAGCGCCTCGGCGGAATGCACGACGCCGCCGAGAAAGCCGTAAGCGAGCTTGCTCAACCCCATCTCGTCCTTGCGGTCGAGGAACAGGTTGCGCCGGCCGGCCCGGTCCCAGAGCGAGACGTGGGCGTGGCAGCCGTTGCCGGTCAGCTCGGCGAACGGCTTGGGCATGAAGGTGGCGCGCATGCCGTGTTTCTCGGCGATCGACTTGACCATGTACTTGAAGAAGGCATGGCGGTCGGCGGTGCGCAGGCAGTCGTCGAACTGCCAGTTCATCTCGAACTGGCCGTTGGCGTCCTCGTGGTCGTTCTGGTACGGGTTCCAGCCCAAGCTCAGCATGCCGTCGCAGATCTCGCTGATGACGTCGTAGCGCCGCATCAGCGCCGACTGGTCGTAGCACGGCTTCTCCTGCGTGTCGGCGGCATCGGACAGCGCCGTGCCATCGGCGCTGATCAGGAAGAACTCGCACTCGACGCCCGACTTCATGCGGTAGCCGGACTTTTCCGCCCGGGCGACCTGGCGCTTCAGGACCACGCGCGGCGCCGATTCGACCTCGCGGCCGTCCATCCACAAATCGGCCGCCAGCCAGCCGACCTCGGGCTTCCAGGGCAGCCGGATCAGGCTGTCGGGATCGGGAATGGCGAACATGTCGGGGTGCGCCGGCGTCATGTCGAGCCAGACCGCGAAGCCGGCGAAACCGGCGCCGTCTTTCTGCATGCCGCCGATCGCCCGGGCCGGCACCAGCTTGGCCCTGAGGCCGCCGAACAGGTCGACGAAACTGATCAGGAAATACTTGATGCCCTCGGCTTTCGCGATCCGCGCCAGGTCTTTCGCCATGCTTGCTCCCCCCCTCGTCGTGCCCGGCGTTACCAGCCGGGTATCCAGTCGGTGCCGGCGAGCGGCACCTTGGCCATCGCCGCCGCTTCGATCGTCAGCGCCGCCAGATCCTCGGGCTCCAAGTTCAGCACGTGGCTCTTGCCGCAGGCCCGGGCCAGGGTCTGCAGCTCGAGGACCAGGGTCGTCAGGTAGTTCTTCAGCAGCCGCGCGCCGGTCTCGGGATCGAGGCGGGCCTCCAGCTCCGGCACCTGCGTGGTGACGCCGACCGGGCAGAAGCCGGTGTGGCAGTGATGGCAGAAGCCCGGCTCGGTGCCGAGCTTGTGGTAGTCCTCGTGGTGGACCGGCCGGTTGCAGCCGAGCGCGATCAGGGCCGCGGTGCCGATCGAGACCGCATCGGCGCCCAGGGCCAAGGCCTTGGCGACGTCGGCGCCGCTGCGGATGCCGCCGGAGACGATCAATTGCACCTTGCGGTGCATGTCCAGTTCCCGCAGCGCTTCAACCGCCATGCGCACCGCCGGCAGGGTCGGGATGCCGACGTGCTCGATGAAGACGTCCTGGGTCGCCGCCGTGCCCCCCTGCATGCCGTCGAGGACGACCACGTCGGCGCCGGCCTTGACCGCCAGGGCGACGTCGTAGCCGACCCGGGTGGCGCCGATCTTGACGTAGATCGGCAGCTGCCAGTCGGTGATCTCGCGCAGTTCCAGGATCTTGATCGTCAGATCGTCCGGTCCGGTCCAGTCCGGGTGCCGCGAGGCGCTGCGCTGGTCGATGCCGGCCGGCAGGTCGCGCATCTCGGCAACACGCTGGGTGATCTTCTGCCCCAGCAGCATGCCGCCGCCGCCCGGCTTCGCCCCCTGCCCGACCACGACCTCGACCGCGTCGGCCCGGCGCAGGTCGTCCGGGTTCATGCCATAGCGTGACGGCAGCACCTGGTAAACCAGGAGCTTAGAGGCCTCGCGCTCCTCGTCGGTCATGCCGCCGTCGCCGGTGGTGGTGCTGGTGCCCATCGCCGTCGCCGCCCGCCCGATCGCCGTCTTGGCGTTGCTGCCGAGCGCCCCGAAGCTCATCCCGGCGATGGTGATAGGGATTTTCAGCTCGAGCGGCTGCTTGGCATGCCGCGCCCCCAGTACGACGTTGGTGTCGCAGCGTTCGCGATAGCCTTCCAGCGGGTAGCGCGAGACCGAGGCGCCGAGCAGCACCAGGTCGTCGAAGGTGGGCAGCCGCCGCTTGGCCCCGAAGCCGCGGATCTCGTAGACGCCCTCGTCGGCGGCCCGCTGGATCTCGCGGATCACCTCCTCGGGGAAGCTCGCCGAGGGGCGCAGCTGGCGGCGGTCAAAGCTCATCGCGAGGCTCTCCCTGCCGGCGGTTCAGTAGCTCGCAGCATGATCGACGTGGAAGTGATAGAGCCGCCGGGCCGAGCCGTAGCGGCGGAAGCTTTCGGGCGCAGCGGCGAGGCCGGCACGAGTCAACAGACGCGACAGCGTTTCCAGGTGCTCGGTCCGCATCGGCTTCTCGATGCAATCGGCGCCCAGGCTCGCCACCGCGCCGCGGACGAACAGCATCGCCTCGTAGAGGGAATCCCCGAGGTCGTGCCCGGCGTCGCCCAGAACCACGAGATGGCCGGTCTGTCCCATGAAGGCGCTCATGTGCCCGACCGAGCCGCCGACGACGATGTCGATGCCCTTCATCGAGATGCCGCAGCGCGCCGAAGCATCGCCTTCGATCACCAGGAGGCCACCGCGGCCCGAAGCGCCCGCCGACTGCGAGGCGTTGCCTTTGACGCGGACGCTGCCCGAGACCATGTTCTCGGCCACTCCCGGCCCGGCATGGCCGTTGATGACGATGTCTGCCGCCTGGTTCATGCCGCCGCAATAGAAGCCGGCGTGCCCCTCGACGACGACGTCGAGCGGCTGGGTCAGGCCGACCGCGATGGCATGGCCCCCGCGCGGGTTGAGGATGCGGAACAGCCGCTCGTTGGCGTCGGGGCCGACGTCGTGCAGTTGCTGATTGAGCTTTCTCAGTTTGGTCCGGGCCAGGTCGATGTCAGGCATGGCCGCCGCGGTTCCAGCTGTAGACCTGCCCCGGCACCGGCTCCCATACCGTCGCCCGTTCAGCGCCCGGCAGCGTGGCGATGGCCCGGAATTCGGTGGCCATGGCCACCCATTCGTCGCACTCCGCCAGCACCGCGTGCTTGCAGGCGATCGGATCGCGCAGCACCGAGAAACCGTCCCGGGTGCCGACGGCGAAAGTATAGAAGCCGTCCAGGTCCGTGACCGCCGCCTGCAGCGCCTCGGCGATCGAGGCGCCTTCGCGCAGACGCCAGGTGAGATATCCGGCCGCCACCTCGCTGTCGTTGTCGGTCTCGAAGTGGATGCCCCGGTGGACCAGCTCGCGCCTCAGCCGGTTGTGGTTTGACAGTGAGCCGTTATGCACCAGGCAGAGATCGAGCCCGGTCGAGAAAGGGTGCGAATGCTCGGTGGTGACGGCGCTCTCGGTGGCCATCCGGGTGTGGCCGATGGCATGGCTGGCGCTGACCTCAGGCAGCTTGAACTGGGCGATGACCTCGCCCGGCAGGCCCTTCTCCTTGTAGATTTCGATGGTCGAGCCGGCCGACATCAGGCGCAGCTGCGGCCAGCGCCGGGCGAGGTGCGCGCGCAGCGTCTCGAGTTCGGCGGCGAGGCTGAAGACGGCGTGGCTGCCCCGCACCTCGTATTTCGGCCGACACTCGAGGGCGGCGCCCAGATCCTCGGCCACCGCCGGCCAGTCGGCCGCCGCGCCGTGGTCGAACAGGCTGATCTTGACGCGACCGTCCGCCACCGGCTGGCGATAGAAGGCCACGCCGGCGCTGTCGGGACCCCGCTCGGTCATTTCTATCAGCATGCCCGAGAGCAGGGCGCCGAGCCGTGCCTCCAGCCCAGGATCCTTGGCGAACAGACCCACGATGCCACACATGTTCCGCCATCCAGCGTGAAGTTGCCGCGCCCGAACCTTAGCACCGGCCCCTGCCGCCACCAACTGGGAGCCGCGGCTACCGCTCGCCCAGCACCACCCCTATGCTGGCTGCGCTGTGAGCGACAGGAAAGCCGAGATCATCGTTGCCGGCGCCGGCCTGGGCGGCCTGACCCTGGCGCTGTGCCTGGCCCGCGAGGGCCTGCAGGTGACGGTCCTAGAGCAGGCCCGCGCCCTGGGCGAAGTCGGCGCCGGCGTGCAAATCAGCGCCAACGGCGCCCGCGTCCTGCACCACCTGGGGCTGGCCGAGCGTCTGGCCGAGATCGCCTTCACCCCGGAACGCGGCGAGATCCGTCACTGGCAGACAGGTGCCACCTTGAGCACCCGGCCGTTGGGCGCGGGCAGCCTCGAGCGGTTCGGCTTTCCCTACTACCACCTGCACCGGGCCGACCTGCACGCGGTGCTGGCGGCGGCCCTCGAAACGGCGGCGCCCGACGCGATCCGTCTTGCTCGCCAGGTGACCGGCTTCACGCAGAGTGACGACCGGGTCACCGTCGCCACGGTCTCGGGCGAGAGCTACGAAGCCGATGTCCTGGTCGGTGCCGACGGCATCCACTCGACGGTCCGCGCCGGCCTCTTCGGTCCGGACGAGCCGCGCTTCACCGGCTGCGTCGCCTGGCGCGCGCTGATCCCGACGGCCAGGCTGCCGGCCGGCCACGTCCGCCCCGTCGCCTCGAACTGGATCGGCAAAGGCGGCCACTTCGTGCACTACTACGTTCGCGCCGGCGCGCTGGTGAATTGCGTCGGCGTCGTCGAGCGTGGCCAGTGGCTCGCCGAATCCTGGTCGACCGAGGGGGGGCGAGAGGATTTTCAGGCCGATTTCCGCGGCTGGAACGGGGCCCTCCAGGTCTTGATCGAGACCGCCGAGCGCTGCTTTCGCTGGGGGCTGTTCGACCGCGAGCCGATGCCGCGCTGGACCAGGGGCCGGGTCACGCTGCTGGGAGATGCCTGCCATCCGATGCTGCCGTTCATGGCCCAGGGCGCGGTGATGGCGCTTGAGGACGCCTATACGCTGGCCCGCTGTCTCGCCGTCGCCGGGCCGGCGCATCGGGCCGCGCTTGAACGTTATGAGGCGTTGCGGCGCGAACGCACGGCGCAGGTGCAGCAGATGTCGCGGGGCAACATCGCCTTCTTCCACAACGCCGACGCCGACGACCTCGAGAAGCGGCTGCAGCGGCACCGCTCGACGCATCTCTGGCTCTACGGCTACGACGTCACCGGCCTCGACTTCCGCCACCGGGCCTCCGGCTGAAGCGGCCTTTGATCGCGGCCCCGGGCGGGCTAGGCTGTGCGGGGCGAGGCTCTTGCAAGGACGCGCGCGATGCTGACCGAGACCAGAGAGTTCACCACGGAAGACTTCGACTACCTGCGCCACGGCCAGACCGCACTGCGGACGCGGCTGTTTCGGCCGCAGGGCCGGGGACCTTTCCCGCTGGTCGTCGACCTGCACGGCGGCGCCTGGACAGCGGGCGACCTCGAGGACAGCCAGGCCCGGGCCGAAGTCATGGCCGCAGCCGGACTCGCCGTCGCGGCACTGAACTTCCGCCATGCCGGCGAGGGCTACCCGACCTCGCTCGTCGACATCAACTACGCGATCCGCTGGCTGAAGGCGCGCGCGGACAAGCTGCGTCTGCGCGCCGGGGCGGTCGGCCTCTCCGGCAACTCCAGCGGCGGCCATCTGGCGATGCTGGCGGCGATGCGGCCGGCCGAGCCACGCTATGCGGCGCTGGAGCTGGAGGAAGGGGCCCGAGCGGTCGACGCCAGGGTGCGCTGCGTTGCCATGCTGTGGCCGGTGATCAACCCGCTGTCGCGCTATCGTCACGCCCTGCGCCTGCGCGGCGGCGCCAATCCGCCGGGGTGGACGGCCAATATCCCCGAGCGCCACGACCTCTATTGGCGCACCGAGGAGAACATGGCTGACGGCAACCCGATGCTGGCGCTGGAGCGCGGTGAACCTGTCGAGACGCCGCCGGCGCTGTGGATCCAGGGCCGCCCGGACGAGATCCACGACTATCACGATCCCGAGTCGGGCGGCGATCTGAACGAGCCCGAGCGCTTCGCCAAGAACTATCGCGCCGCCGGCGGCGAGATCGAGGTCCTCTACGTCGAGCAGGCGGCGCGGGCGACCAGGGCCTCGTTCGATCCGTTGGCCGCCTTCATGCGCCGGCATCTGCTGGCCTGACTCTCGGCGCCGCGATCGACGTCAGTGAAGGAACCGGCTTCGTGCTGCTGTTGATTCTGGGCGGCGGCGGCCAGGTCGGAACGGCGCTGCGCGAGCGGGCGGGCGCGGCGGGCCATGAGGTCGCGGCGCCGTCGCGGGCCGAGCTCGACATTGGGGACGAGGCAGCGCTTCGCCTCGCCATCCAGGGCGCCGCCCCTGCGGTGCTGATCAACTGTGCCGCCTACACGCGGGTCGACAAGGCGGAGGACGACGCCGAAACGGCATTCCGGATCAACCGGGACGGTGCGGCCCATGCCGCTTCGGCGGCCGCCGAAGCGGGCATACCCCTGATCCAGCTATCGACCGACTATGTCTTCGACGGGCGCAAGGCCGGCGCCTACTCCGAAGACGACACACCCAACCCGCTGTCGGTCTACGGCCGCAGCAAGCTCGCCGGCGAGGAAGGGGTCCGCCAGCATCAGCGGCGCCACATCATCCTGCGCACCGCCTGGGTCTTCAGCCCGTGGCGGCAGAATTTCGTGCTGACCATGCGCCGCCTGGCGTCCCGAGGCCGGACCCCGCTTCGCGTCGTCGCCGATCAGCACGGCGGCCCGACCTCGGCCGCCGCCATCGCCGCCTGCATCTTCGGGATCTTGCCGCAAATTTGCGGGCCGACCGAACCGCCCTGGGGCACCTACCATTTCTGCGGCGCGCCGCCCGCCACGTGGCACGAATTTGCCAGCGCCATCCTCGCCGACCGCAACGATATCCCGATCGAGCCGATCCCGACCACGGCCTATCCGACGCGGGCCAGGCGGCCGGCGAATTCCGTTCTCGACTGCGCGCGCATCGCCAGCGCCTTCGGCATCACGCAGCCACGCTGGCGCGAGGAACTGAAGGTTGTTCTGGCCGCGCTGGCGGAAAATCAGCCTTAACGATCCGAGGCAGCCGCCGCTATTTCGCGCGACCACGGCAGGTGTCGCTTCCCGTGCCGCGACCCGGTCAACTAGTCTGCAGGATGATGAGCCCGACAACCTCGCCACGCCAAGCGCCCCGGACCGACGCGGAAGCCGCGTCGACCTATCAGGTCGACGTTTCCAAGGTCGATTCCCGGGTGCTGTGGCGGGTCACGCGGATGGCCTTGCGTTATCCGCTGCGCATGGGCTCGGCGCTCGTCGCCGCCGTGCTGGCGGGCACCTTTCAGCTTTTCGTGCCGCAGTTTCTCGGTCGCGCCGTCGATCAGGCGCAAGGCCTTCTGGTCCAGGCCGCGGCGGGCGGCGGCCGAATCGCGGCGCAAGAGGCGCTGATGGCCACCGCGCTGCTGCTGATCGGCGCCAGCCTGCTGCGCGGCCTCTGCACCATGGTGCAGAACTACCAGGGCGAGGCGGTCGGCCAGCTGATCGGCTACGAGCTCCGCCTCGCCTATTACCGGAAGCTGCAGCGGCTCAGCCTCTCCTGGCACGACAGGGTCCACAGCGGCGACCTCATGACCCGCGGCATCCTCGACATCGAAGGGGTGCGCCTGTGGGTCAATACCGGCATTTTACGCATGGCGCTGTTGAGCGTCCTGATCGGCGGCGGCGTCAGCGTCCTCTACCGCATCGATGCGCTTCTCAGTCTGGTGGCCTTGAGCTTCGTCCCGATCGTCGGAGTCTCGGCTTCGATCGCGCGGCTCAGGCTGCGCGACACCTGGCTCAAGCTGCAGGACGAGCTCTCGACCCTGACCAAGGTGATGGAGGAGAACCTGGGGGGCATCCGCGTGGTCCGCGCCTTCGCCGCCCAGGCGCACGAGCTGGCCCGCTACGATCGCATCGCGGCCCGGGCACTCGAGGTCTCGCACGAACGCATCGCGCTGTTCGTGCGCAACACCACGCAGACCACCTACATCTACTTCCTGACCATGGCCCTGGTGCTCTGGATCGGCGGGCGGAAGACCATCGACGGCGAAATTTCGCTGGGCCAGCTGGCCGAATTCCTGGCCTTCATGACCATCCTGCAGATGCCGGTTCGCCAGATCGGCTGGATGATCAATTCGATCGCCCGGGCCTCGACCTGCGGCGGCCGGCTGTTCAGCGTCCTCGACCTTGTGCCTTCGATCGCCGATCGCCCCGGCGCCACTGATCTGGAGATCGGCGCCGGCATCTTGCGCTTCGAAAACGTCGACTTCCGCTACCCGGCCCAGGCCGGGGACGAGCGCACGCTCGCCGGCGTCGATCTCGAGGCGCGGCCCGGTAAGACCATCGGCATCGTCGGTCCGCCCGGCAGCGGCAAGAGCACGATCGCCCATCTGATGGGGCGCTATTACGACGTCACCGGCGGGCGGATCACGATCGACGGCCAGGACATCCGCGATGTCACCCTGACGTCGTTGCGCCGTGCCGTCAGCATCGTGCAGCAGGAGCCGTTCCTTTTCACCTCCAGCGTCGACCACAATGTCGCCTACGGCGACCCCTGGGCCGGGCGCAGCGCCATCGAGCGCTCGGCGGCGGCGGCGCAGCTGCACAACTACGTCATGTCCTTGCCGACCGGCTATGGCGCCCTGATCGGCGAGCGCGGCGTCACGCTGTCCGGCGGCCAGCGGCAACGGATGGCGATCGCGCGGAGCATTCTGCTGGAGAGCGCGGTCCTGGTCTTCGACGATTCGACGGCCTCGATCGATGCTGCGACCGAGCGCGAGATCAGGTCGGCGCTCAGCGAGATCGTCAGCCGGCGCGCGGTCATCATCATCGCCCACCGGTTGAGCTCGCTGATGCACGCCGATGAGATCGTCTTCCTCGACGGCGGCCGCATCGTCGAGCGCGGCAGTCACGAACGGCTGCTGGCGCAGAACGGGCGCTACGCCGAGCTCTACCGCCTGCAGACCCGCGCGGCGGGAGGCCTGCGGGCGGCGGCGCGGGCCGAGCCATGAGCGTCGGCAGGGTCGCGCAAGCGCTGACCGGTGATCGCCCGCCGCTGGCCGTGGTCGGCTCGCAGATCTCCCAGGACGAAGAGCTGTTCGGCCGTGTCTTCGACCGGTCGGTGGTCTGGCGGCTCGGCACCTTCCTCAAGCCCTATCGCGGGCGCCTGTTGCTGGCCGTCGCCGCCGTGCTGGCCTTCACGCTGACCCAGCTGGCGATACCCTTGATCATTCGCGCCGCGATCGACGAGGCCCTGGCGCTCGGTGGCGGGGGGCGGCGGCTGCTCGACCTCGCGGTCGCCGCCTTCGTCGCCGTCATCACCGCGAACTACATCGCCAACCAACTCCAAGAATCGATTGTCGGCCGTCTGGCCAGCCATCTGCTGTTCGACCTGCGCCGCGCCATGTTCGCGCACCTGCAGGTGGTCTCGCTGTCCTTCATGGATCAGACCCAGATCGGGCGCCTGATGTCGCGCCTGCAGGGCGATGTCTACGCACTGCAGGAGTTCCTCGAATCCTCGATCTTCGCGCTCGGGGACTTCGTGCTGCTGGTCGGCATCTTCGTCGTCCTGCTCTGGCTCGACCCCAGGCTCGGCGCGCTGACCTTGTCGGTGGTCCCGGTGCTGTTCCTGGTGCGCCTGGTCTGGCTGCCGAAGGCGCGTGCGGTGTTCCTGCGCGCGCGCGAGACCAGCAGCGTCACCAACGGCGCCCTGGCCGAGAGCGTCCACGGCGTGCGCGCGGTGCAGGAACTCGGCCGCGAAGACGTCAATTTCTTCCTCTTCGACGAGAAGGCGAGCGAAAACCTGCGCGCCCATCACCGGGCGTCGAAATACACCAACATCCTGATCCCGATCGTCGACGGCCTGACCGGGATCGCCATGGCCATCATCGTCGTCTTCGGCGGCAGCCTGGTGCTGGAAGGCACGCTGGAGATCGGCGTCATGGTCGCCTTCCTGTTCTATGTCCAGCGCTTCTTCGACCCGATCCGCTCGCTGACCATCCAGTACAGCATCATGCAGCGGGCGATGGCGGCCGGGCAGCGGATCTTCGAGGTCCTCGATGTCGAGATCGACGTCCGGGACGGTCCGCACGCGGTCGACCTCGACGGCAGTGACAGCGGCATCGAGTTCCGCGACGTCACCTTCGGCTATGTCGCCGAGCAGCCGGTACTGAAACACATCAGCTTCAGCGTCGCGCCAGGCGAGGTAGTCGCCCTGGTCGGGCCGACCGGCTCCGGCAAGACCAGCGTCATGGCCCTGGCGCACCGCTTTTACGACGTCTGGGAGGGCGAGGTGCGGGTCGGTGGCCACGACGTGCGCGAGGTCAGCCAGGCCTCGCTCGGCCGGCAGATCGCCATGGTGCTGCAGGAGCCCTATCTGTTCTCCGGCACGATCATCGAGAACATTCGCTATGCCAAGGCCGAAGCCAGCCGCGAGCAGGTCATCGCCGCCGCCAAGGCGGTCGGCGCGCATGCTTTCGTCGCGCGCCTCGAGCGCGGCTACGAGACCGAACTGCATGAACGCGGCGTCAACCTGTCGCTCGGCCAGCGCCAACTTCTGAGCTTCGCCCGCGCCCTGATCGCCGACGCGCCAGTCCTGGTCCTGGACGAAGCGACCGCCAACGTCGACAGCTACACCGAGCTCGAAATCCAGCGGGCCCTGGGCCGGCTGCTGCACGGACGCACCGCCATGGTAATCGCCCATCGCCTGGCCACCGTGCGCGGTGCCGACCGTATCATCGTCCTGCAGGACGGCGAGATCATCGAAGCCGGCGCGCACGAGGAACTGATGGATAACGAGGGCCTTTACTGCCGGCTCTACCGGATGAACTATGCCTCGTTTGACGACATGGCCGAAGCCGAGATGCCGCCCCCCACCGGCCAGCGTCCGCGGAGTTGAGCGGGCCTCCGTCGCTCCGCAGCAGGAGGCCGGCCAGTGGTGAGCCCGCGACGATCCCCGCCGTTCCGAGCCGAGCACATCGGCAGCCTGTTGCGGCCGCAGGCGCTGAAAGACGCCTGGAAGCAGTACCACGCCGGGAAACTTGCCGAGGGACCCTATCTTGAGGCCGTCGAGGCGGCGATCCGCGAGGCGGTGCGCCTGCAGGAGGCAGCCGGCCTGCAAGTGGTGACCGACGGCGAGTTCCGCCGCGCCTCCTACTGGTCGCACTTCGTCGACGCCGTCGACGGCCTGGCCGTGCGCGAGGCGCGCTACCGCTTCCGCGATACCGACGGTCACGCCCATGCCTTCACCGCCCCCTACGCCGAGGCGCCGCTGCGCCGCACGCGGCCGATCTCGGGAGCGGAGTTCGATTTTCTGCTGTCGATCACCGCGCGCACGGTCAAGGTGACGATGCCCTCGCCGCCGACCATGCACTTCTGGCGCGGGCGCGAGGCCGTCGATCCGCACGCCTATCCTGACCAGGAAGCCTATTTCGCCGACCTGGCCAAGGTCTTCAACGCCGAGATCCTGGACCTGGCCCGGCGCGGCGCGCGCTACATCCAGATCGACGAGGTGCCGCTGGCGATGTTGTGCGATGCCGGCGTGCGCCGGCATCTCGAAGCCTCAGGCGAAGACCCGGCGCGGCTGGCGCGCCGTTATGTCGCGCTGATCAACGAATGCATCCGCGAGGCCCCGGTCGAGGTCACCCTCGGCCTGCACCTCTGCCGCGGCAACTACAAGGGTCGCTGGCTGTCGCAAGGCGGCTACGGCAGTGTCGGCGAGGTGCTGTTCAACGAGACCGCGCTCGGCGTCTTCTTCCTCGAGTACGACAGCGAGCGGGCCGGCGGCTTCGAGCCGTTGCGCCAGCTGCCGCGCGACAAGGTCGCGGTGCTGGGCCTGGTGACGACGAAGTCGCCCCGGCTGGAGAGCGCCGATGCCCTGGCCCGCAGGATCGATCAGGCGGCCCGGCACGTACCTCTGGAAAATCTCGGCCTGAGCCCGCAGTGCGGATTCTCCAGCACCGTCGCCGGCAACCCGCTGACGATCGACGACGAGCGGCGCAAACTGGAACTGGTGGTGCAGGTGGCGCGGCAGGTCTGGGGCAGCGCCTGAGGCTGGGGCACCATGTCGCACCCGGCGATGCCGAAGCGGGCTGGCGGAAACCTCGACTCTCCGCCCAGGCTCGACCTATGACGCAACGGACCGCTACGTCGAACGTTGGGTCATTATGAAATTCCTGCAGGCGCTGCTGCACCCCGATCACGACGAGGATCCCGAGCGGGCGCTGATCATTCGCCAGGCGCAGGGTGGCGTGGTTGCGGGGGCGGCGGCGCGGGCCGCCCGGCGACAGCGGTTTTGTCAATGCCATGAAGGCGGGTCGAGGCCGGTGGGATGGCGCGGCCGGGGTTGATCAGCTCGTTGAAGCGTTCGCCGGCCACGAGCCGCCCACTCTCGACGCGAACGCCGGCGACCTGCACGATCTCGTCGCCGGCAGAGGGCCGCAAGCCGGTGGTCTCGGTGTCGAAGACGATAAGAGACAGCTCGTCGATCCTCCGCTCCGAATGCCAGGCCTGCGCGGGTTCGCGAGGCAACTCGCCCGGGCGGTAGATCGGGCGCGAGGATCCGGCGCCCCGCGTCCTGAGGCGCCGCAACAGCCGGCTGACGACCGCCGGCGCGACTTTTAGCGGTGCCCGCACTGCGGCCGTCTCCGCCCGGGACGCCGGGGACCTCGGCTCAGATCAGCGACTTTCGCGGCGACAGACATCGGCGAGCGCTCCGTTAACGTTTCTTCGTCGGATCATAGTCCGACGGCGGCCGGTCGGGCGCACACCGCTTTGTTACGAAATTGTTTCACGACTGTCACACGCCGACGCCTATATGCCGGCAGGCAGGGCCAGCTTGCCAAGACCGAGCCGCGGGCCGGGCCTGGCAAAGGAGGCGCCGCGCGCGCCTCAATTCGATAGCCAGGAGGCGGCAGGTTTTGCGCCCCCTTCCAAGGAGCGTCGGTTGTGAAGCCCAGTCGTGCAGGTCAACAAAGGCAGGCGAAGACGCACGCGTCCATTGCCACCTTCTATGCCTCTGCCGCCGTCGCCTTTGAGGTCGCAACCGAAACGACTTGAACAGGGGAACGATATGCCTGCCGGCCGCGTCTATAGCCTGTCCGGTCTAGTATCCGAGGTATCGAGATGACCAAGATGTATACCCGCCGTCGCAGCAAAACTGCGATCATCGTAGCAGCCTTGCTCACCCTGGCCGCCGCGCCGGCTCAGGCTTATGTCGGTCCCGGCGCGGGACTTTCGGCGATCGGCACCTTGATCGCACTGCTTGCCACCCTGTTCCTCGCCGTCGTCGGCTTCGTCTGGTATCCGCTGAAGCGGGTCTTCCGAAAATCGAGGCAGGCGTCGGCAGACAAAGAGAGCCATTTCGACCGGCCTCGGGAGCCTTGAGGCCGCAGGCATGCCGTACCTCTTTCTCACGCTTGGGCTCGGTGTTTTTCTTATCTGCTTCCAGCACCTGCGGATTCTGCCGAAGGTGAAGCAGTCGCTCGCCACAACGCACCAGGCCGTGGCCGTGCTGCGCTCGGCGCAGCTCAGCGACACCGAAAAGGAGGCGGCGGTGCAGCGGGCGGCGCTACGGATGGGCAGGGCCTTCTGCGACATCCTACTGTGTTCCGCAGCCGCCCTGCTCGGCGCGGCGCTGTTCGCGTTTGCCGGCATCCCTGCCGGCCTCTACGGCACGGGAGACGTCGTCGCGGCCGGTCAGAGCCCGCTGTTCCTGTCGTTTCTCGCCCTGCTGGCCGTGGCCGCGCTGAGGGTCGCCAGGTGACGGCTGAGGTTGCGTATGGTCGCCTCGAGCGGCTTCTGCACCAGATCGCCTTCGCGGGGCCACCGCGCGCTGTCCCGCTGCAGCGGAGGCTCGCCGAGATCGAGGAGTCCATTCTGACGCGCCGCCTGCCCGCGTCGTCGCCGTCCCGGCCCGTCTTCATCACCGCCCTGCCCCGCGCCGGGACCACGCTGCTGTTGTCGCTGCTGGCCGAACTGGAGGTCTTCGCCACCCATACCTACCGGGACATGCCTTTCCCGCTCTGCCCGCTGCTTTGGCACCGGATATCCCAGTCCTTCCGCCGCCCCGCGCGCCAGCGCGAGCGGGTACACGGCGATGGCGTCATGGTCGGCTACGACAGCCCCGAGGCCTTCGAGGAAGTGATCTGGATGGCCTTCTGGCGCGAAAAGTACCGCGAGGACCGGATCCTGGCCTGGACGGCGGACGACCGCAGCGAGGCCTTCGAGACATTCCTTGCCCGCCACATGCGCAAGGTGATCGCCGTCCGCGCGGCCGAACGCGCCGGATCGGGTCCGACCCGCTATCTTTCGAAGAACAACGCCAACATCGCCCGGCTGCGGCTTCTGCCGGTGCTTTATCCGGACTGCCGGATCGTCGTCCCGGTACGCGATCCGTGGTCTCACGCGGGCTCGCTTTTGCGGCAGCATCGGCGTTTCTCGCAGCTGCACGCGAAGGACGCGTTCGCCCGCCGCTACATGGCTTGGCTCGGCCACTTCGAGTTCGGCGCCGAGCTGCGTCCGATCCGCTTGTCGGGGGGTCGGCGCCAGACTTCCGCGGTTCCGCCCGAGGAGCTGGACTTCTGGCTCGACTACTGGGTCGAGGTCCACGAGGCGATCCTCGCCACCAGCAGGCCGCAACTGGTCCTGCTGGACTACGCGACGCTCTGCGCCGAGCCGGCCTCGACCTTGGAAGCATTGGCGGCAGCTTTGGCGATCGACGAAAGCGGCCGGCTTGTCGAGTTGGCGGGGCGGCTGCGCCGGCCGACGACCCGTGCAGATAGCGGCATGGCCTGGGGATCGCCGCGGCGCCGACGCGCCGGCGAGCTTTATCAGGAGGTCCGGAAGAAGTGCGTCAACGCACCCGTGAGGGAGCCGGTCGGCTGAGCCAGGAAAATGCCGAGGCCATTGCTCGCCTTCGTCGCCTCCGTAGCGTTCCTTGCCTATGCCTTGGGCTACTTCACGTCGTTTAAGAATTTGCCTCCCAACAGCGTCATCGTCTCGGCGCACGACACCGCCGTCGATCTGTGGCTGCATTGGAAGAACGACCTCGGGTTGGCGCCGACGCGCCTACTGGTGCCCGCGGCGAGGCCCGAGCGAGACCTTCGGCGCACGTCGGATCCGGCGAGAGCGGCGCCCGGCTATCGTTTCATTGCCGCGCTGACGCCGAAGCGGGACAGCCTGGCCGGAGCCCTGCTGCTGGACCAGTCCGGCCGCGAGCTGCATTACTGGCCGATCGATTACGGCAAACTGGCGCCAGGCGGGCTGAGCCCGAGCAACGTTTATCTGCATGGAACCATGCCGTTGCCCGACGGCTCGCTCATTGTAGTTTTCGACAACGGCGACCTGATGGCCCGCCTGGGACCCTGCGGCGAAGCCTTGTGGGTCAACCGAGGCCAGTTCCACCACGCCCTTGGGCTGTCGGATGACGGCACGGCCTGGGCCTGGGAGTACCAGGAACGGACGACGGCAGACGGCGAGAAGGTCAACAAAGAGATGATCGTTCAGGTCGAGCTGGCCAGCGGCCGACGTCTGCGCCAGATTTCGCTTGAGGACGACATCGTCGACGGGCAGGCTCTGCACGGCCGCTTTGCCATTTTGTCGCAGGAAAGCGCCGAAAAGGTCGCCTATTGCTGCGACCACTTCCATCCCAACGACGTGAAGCCGCTGCCGCCGGCCCTGGCGCCGGCGTTCCCGATGTTTCGGCCGGGCGATCTGCTGATCAGCCTGCGCTCGTTGAACATGATCGCCGTCATCGACCCCGGCACCGCCCAGGTGAAGTGGTCGCAGATCGGGCCGTGGCACCGCCAGCATGATCCCGACTTCATGCCTGACGGGACGATCTCGGTGCTGAACAACAACATGGGTCTTGGCGCCTCGCAGATCGTCGTCGTCGATCCGAAGACGGGCGGCGTGCGAATCGCCTTCGACGGCGCCACGCGGGACAACTTCTACACCTGGAGACGAGGGCGGCACCAATGGCTGCCGAACGGCAACATCATGATCGCCGAAACCGAGAAGGGGCGTGCGATCGAGGTCGACCCGACGGGGGAGATCGTCTGGCAATACAACAATGTCTTCGATGAAGCGCGCAACGGCGTGGTCAGCGAAGCTCTTGGTCTGCCGAGCGATTTCTTTGCCGAGGGAGCCTTGAGCTGCGCACCTTCAAAAGCGGATCCGGCGCCGACGGCGGCTGTGCCGGGGCGAAAAAGAGTGCTCGCAACAGAATTATCGCCATCGCCAACACAGTAACGACAGTCTAGTTGAAATCCTTATTAAGCATCTGCTGACATTAGCCGCTACTCATTACATTGACGCTTGGCGTCGGGGACGATAAGGCACCTCGAGTTACTTGATTCAGGACAGGTTCCGCGGTCGGGCCTGTCGTACGGGGCGTCGACGGGGGCATGCGGCATCGGGGGAATCACGGCGGAGGACAGCGCCCGATCGACACCGGCGCTGAAACGGTCCCGCGCCGGTACGGCAACTCAGGCACGCAGGCCAAGGCCTGCGGCGGTCCCTAGCGCCGGGGCGGGGGGCAGATCGTCGTGCGAGGGACGCGCCCGCACTTGGCGCTCGGCCTCGCGGCGACGATCGCCTTTGTCATCACAAGCGGCGAAGCCGCCGAACCGGGGCAGCCCGCCGAGGTCCCGCCGCCAGCGGCCTTCAGCGAGATCGAGGACTACTCCGGTTATTTCAGCCATCGCGCGCTGCAACGTTCGCTCAAGGGCAGGCAGTTCGATCTGCAGCCAAGCGACCGTTACCCGGAGGCCCGGCATTCCCTGCGCGTGCTGAACGGCGTCGTCGCGTCCAAGGCGTCGGATGCGATTCCGGACAACGACCTCTACAACGGCGCCTCATGGCTGTTCGAGCACGCGGCGATAGGCCGATTTCTCTTCTACGGCGTGCACAACCATCGCGAGGCGAACGAGGTCGCCGGACGGCCGGAACGCGATCAGGGTGTCTTCTCGGTCGCCGGAGCGCGCGGATTTGAGGCATTTGGTCAAAGCATCAGGCTTGAGACGGAAGCCGCGCAATTCATCGGCGACTATGACATCGCCAACAAGACGGCCGAGGACAACGCGGGCAGTGGCCTTTTCCTTCTGGCCCGCGGCGCCAGCGTCGACCAGCCGCTGACCTACAGCTTGCGCCTGGAGAAGGTCGATGCCGATTTCCGGCCTCACGGCTCGCGCGTGGTGCCCGATCGACAGGTGAGCGAGGCGCGCGCCGGTTGGCGCTTTGGCGGCGATCTCGCGCTCGAGGCCAGACTTCAGGACAACAGCCGAGGTAGCGCCGGAAAGGGCGATCTCGAGACGCGGATCGCTGGCCTGACGCTGAGTGGGCCGCTCCTCGGCGCGCTGGCGGGGGGTGTTCGCGGCCGCATCGACACTTTCGTGCGCGACCAGAATCGCGACGGCACCATCGAGCGCACCACCGCGGCGCTGAATCTCAACCTCAATCTGCCGCCAATCCAAGATTGGTCGCCGCGTCTGCGCCTGCACGTCTCAAGCGCCAACGACGCCGTGGCCGAGACCGAATTTCTGACCGGCGAAGTCAACCTTTCCGCCGGCCGGACGCTGTCGCTGCCGGGGCTTGAGGGCAGGCTTGCGCCTGGCCTGCTGCTTCGCAGCGTCAGCGGCGGGCCGGGCGCGAGCTTCAACATCGGACCCAGCTTGTCGCTGCGCCTGCACGACGGTCCGCACGAGCTCTGGGCCAGCTACAAATACCTGCACCAGGAGCGGCGGGCCGACAACTTGCAGGACCTCGACACCCACACGCCGAGCGTGAGCTACTGGTACCAGAGCGGCGGGCAAAGATTTGGCCTGCAGGCCGACTACAGCAGCCGCAGCGCGGCATCGGGCCAGGATACCTATCGCGTTGGCTTCGTCTGGCGTCTCGAATGGCCCGGACCGCAGGCACCCGACGGCCGGATCGGTGCGCTCTCGCGGCCCTCGCCGCCGGGCTGGCCCGCGCCAACTATGCCCAATTCGTCGGACGGACCCGGGATCGAACCAGAGGCACTCGATAGCTTCCGGGTAGGCGCTGCCGGCGGCACCCCTCATGCTGGGGGCTCGCGGCTCAAAGACTCCTCTGGCGAAAGCTGACTGGGGCCTCCGCAACCGGTCGCCGGTATCTGGATGCGTCGCCGCGGCCGACAGTTAGCGGTGCCCGGCAAATACTCGAACCGCAAGTTATTAATATGAACTTTGGTTCATTTTTAATGTGAGCTTAACTGTAGGAATAGGCCGCTACGCGAGCCCATAGCATCGCCAGAAAGACACGGGACTTTCCGACCGTGGCAGGCCGCCAGTCCGCGAGGCTGAAAGTCTGCAGGACGGTGTGGATACCGCCCTCGTCTTCGCGTGCGCCGGTAGGCGGCTGGCCGGTTTTCATGCCGCCGCCAGCGGTACCCGCTCCGGCGCCCGCGGTTGCCAAGCCGCGCAAACTATGTCATAGATAACTGAAATTAAACAAATAATAAGGACAATTCTGGTCCAAATGAGGAAACGCGGAGCAAAAGTCAGCGCCGCTCGATCGATGGGATGTCGCGACCACCCTGGCTGGCCATCGGCTCGCACCCGCCGGTGCGCACGCGGGTGCGAGCTTGTCGGCCGGCACGCTACCCGAACGAGCGAGGGGCATATTACTCTCGGTGATACATTGTCGAAATCCATTTAGCCGGCGCTGGAAAGGAAAGTCGAAGCGAACTAGTTTAAGGGTCCGGAATGCGCTCGTTACAGACCTCCGGGTTACCTACGCTGCAGCGGCATCATGCGCCGTTCCTGTTTCTCGCGACGAGACTTCAAGCCTCGCCAAGTGGATAAGGTGACGCGGCTCGTTACTTGAGGAATTCGGAACCCGTCGTTCTTCCGAGGTCGATCAATGGTACATCGTCGAACGATACTGGCGGCGCTCGCTGCCTCGCCTTTGACCGCCCTGCTGGGCGGCGCGGCGCCGCGCCAGGCCTGGGCCGCGCCGACGTTGGGCGAGCCGGTGCCGTTTTCGCCGGATTTGGTTCGGCGCAGGGCGCGGGAGCTGGCGGGCGCGGAATTCAGGCCGCCGGAGGCGAACCTGCCTAAGGAGCTGAAGGAGCTGAACTACGATCAGTACCGCGACATCCGCTTCCAGCCCGAGCAGGCCGTGTGGCGTGGCGAAGGTGGCTCGTTCGAGCTCCAGCCGCTGCATTTGGGCTTCTATTTCGACGCTCCGGTCAAGATCAATGTCGTCGAAGACAATTACGCGCGGCGGCTTCGCTATGCCCCCGAGTACTTCAGCTTCGGCTCCCTCGTGCCCCAGCTTCCGCCCCTCGATGATATCGGCTATTCCGGCTTTCGCCTGCACGCGCCGTTGAACCGGCCGGAATATTTGGACGAGTTCGCCGTCTTTCAGGGAGCTAGCTACTTCCGCGCCGTCGGCCGTGGCCAGGGTTATGGGCTTTCCGCCCGCGGTTTGGCGCTTGATACGGCCGCACCGAAGGGAGAGGAGTTCCCGATCTTCCGTGCGTTCTGGATCGAAAGGCCACGGCTAAGCGCGAGCGCAGTCGTCGTCCACGCGCTGCTCGATTCACGGAGCGTGACGGGAGCCTACCACTTCACCATCCGACCCGGCGAACAGACCGAAATGGAGGTCGATCTGGTGCTGTACCCGCGCACGAACTTGGCCAACGCCGGCATCGCGCCGATGACGAGTATGTACCTCTTCGGCGCGGCCGATCGCGCCGAGGTCGACGACTTCCGCCCCTCGGTGCACGATTCCGACGGCCTCGCGATCTGGAACGGACGCGACGAGCGGCTCTGGCGGCCACTGACCAATCCCAGCCAGCTGCAGGTCAGCCAGTTCCTGGATGAGGGCCCGCGCGCTTTCGGGCTGATGCAGCGCCAGCGCCGCTTCGAGGCTTATCAGGACCTCGAGGCGCGCTACGAGCGGCGGCCGAGCCTGTGGGTCGAGCCGGTCGGCAACTGGGGCCCGGGCGCCGTGCACCTGACCGAGATCCCCTCGCGCGAGGAGATACACGACAACATCGTCGCCTTCTGGCAGCCGGCAAAGCCGATTCCGGCGGGGGGCGAAGTGGCGCTCAGCTACCGCATGTTTTGGTGCTGGGCGCCGGACCCGGCACCTGAGACGGCGATCGTGACCGCGACGCGGGTCGGCGCCGGCCGCTCGAAGTCCGGGCGTCGCTACGTCATCGATTTCGTCGGCGAGCGCTTGAAGCAGCTCGCCTCCGACCAGCTGGCGGCGGCCAAGATCAACGCCTCCGCCGGGGTCATCAAATTCCCGGTGGTGCAGGTCAATCCTGAAACCGGCGGCCAGCGGGTCAGTTTCGAGCTGGACCCGAGCGACGCCAAGGTGGCCGAGCTTCGGTGTTACCTGGAACTCGACGGGCAGCGGATCTCAGAGGTTTGGACCTCGCGATGGAGCAGTTGAATCTGATCGTCAGGCGGGAAGTCGAATCGCCGCTGGCGCTGCAGGCGGTGCCCACGGAGGCGCCGGTGCCAATGCCGGTTCAGTCGCTTGAGCATTGGACGCCGCCGGCGGTTGCCGACGGCGGCGAGTTGCGTTCGGGGCTGGCTTGGCGGCGCGCCTTGGTCCTCTGTGGCGCGCTGGCGCTCACCGCCGGCGCCGCCTACGCGATGTTCGAGGTGCTGGCGGTGTCGCAGATCACCGCCCTGCAGATCGTGCTGCTGGTGCTGTTTGTCGCCAACTTCGCCTGGATCGCGCTCTGGTTCATGAACGGCGTGCACGGCTTCCTGAGCCTGTGGCGCGGCCGCAGCACGATCGAACTGCCGAAGCCCACGCGCACGCTTTCCGGCCGTACCGTGCTGGTATTTCCGGTCTACAACGAGGCGGCAAAACGGGTCTTCGCCAGCATTCAGGCGATGTGGGAGGATCTCGAGGCCCGTGGTACGCGTCACGCTTTCGACTTCTTCATCCTCAGCGACAGCACCGACGTCGGCGCCTGGCTGGCGGAGGAAAGCAGCTTCCGCGAACTGCGCCACCGTCTGGGCGAGGACGCCCGAATCTACTACCGCCACCGGCCGCGCAACACCGCCCGCAAGTCGGGCAACATTGCCGAGTTCTGCCGCCGCTGGGGTGGCCGCTACGATTTCATGGTCGTGCTCGATGCCGACAGCCTGATGACGGCGGAGGCGCTGGTCAGGCTGGCCGCCGCCATGGAGCGGCATCCGGAGGCCGGCATCATTCAGTCGGCGCCGAAGATCGTCGGCGGGCGGACCTTGTTCGCGCGCGCGCAGCAGTTCGCCAGCCATGTTTACGGCCCGCTGGTCGCCAGCGGCCTGGCATTTTGGTCCGGCGGCAGCGGTAACTACTGGGGCCATAACGCGATCATCCGCATGCGCGCCTTCACCGGTCACGCCGGCCTGCCGGAGCTCGGCGGGCGGCCGCCCCTCGGCGGCCACATCCTGAGCCACGACTTCGTCGAAGCGGCCTTGATGCGGCGCGGCGGCTGGAAGGTCTACATGGCACCGCAAATAGAGGGCAGCTACGAGGAATGTCCGCCCAGCCTGATCGACTACGTGGTCCGCGACCGCCGCTGGTGCCAAGGCAACCTGCAGCATCTGACGGTCCTGAGGGCGCGCGGCCTGACTTGGCTCAGCCGCCTGCATCTGCTGCTAGGCGTGATCAGCTACCTGGCGTCGCCGCTGTGGCTCAGCTTTCTGCTCATCGGCGTCCTGTTGGCCTTGCAGTCGAGATTCGTCCGGCCGGAATACTTTCCGGAAGGCTTCGCCCTGTTCCCGACCTGGCCGACCGTCAACGCCGAGCTCGCGGCCTGGCTCTTTGCCGGCACCATGGTCGTGCTCCTAGCGCCGCGCCTGCTCGGTCTGCTGTTGCACTGGCGCGACCGCCGCACGGTGGCACGGTTCGGCGGCCGTCTCGCCAGTGTCGTCAGCATGGTGCTGGAGGTCGTGTTTTCCGCGCTGACGGCGCCGGTGCTGATGGTTGCCCAGTCGCAGGCGGTGTTCGCCATCTTGTCCGGCCGTGACAGTGGTTGGCATGCGCAGTGCCGCGACGGCGACGAGCCCGGCTTCGGCGAGCTCTTCTCCAGGCACCGCGGCCACCTGATCGCCGGGCTGCTTCTGGCCGGACTGACCTATGCCGTCTCTCCGCCACTCCTGGCCTGGATGTCGCCGGTCGTGCTCGGACTCTTGCTCGCCCACCCCCTGTCGGCGGCGGGCGCTAGTCGAAAATTGGGTCTCGCTCTGCGGCGCCGCGGGCTGCTGGTGACGCCGCCGGAAAGCGACCCGCCGCGCCTGCTCGCCCGGGCGGCGGAATTGCGGCGCTCGCTGGAGGAACCGGCCACCGCGGCCGCCGACGCCATCAAGCGCGTGATCGCCGATCCCGAGCTCAGGGCCTTGCATCTGGCGCTGCTGCAGTCGTCGGCGCCCTCGCCGTCGCACGAGATCGACGTCGATCTGCTGGTCGCCCTGGCCAAGCTCGACCGCGCCGGGGCGCTGGCGCAGGCGATCGAGGCGCTGTCGGCGAAAGAGGCCTTCGCGGCAATGAACAATGCCGTTGCCGTCGAGCGTCTGGTCCAGCTCGAGGAGAAGGCCGCCACCCTTTCGATCCCGCCGCTGCGGCCGGAGCGGGCGGCGGGCCATGGCTTCCCGCTGGGCGTGATCTCGGCGTGATCAGAGGCCGGCCCCCAGGCCAGCGAGCAGCGCTGTGGGTTAGAATGCGGATAGACGCGGGCGCAGGCCGGCCAGTGACTATTAATTGTGAGGATGCAAGGAAGCCAGGGCGCCAGGAGCACCGGCGCCTGCGGAAGCGACGATGAAAGGGAGTTCGGTGTCGGGAACAGGAGCGCAGGGGAGCGGGTTGGGGTTATCGGCGGCGGGTCTTGCTGGGGTCGGCCGGGTTCATTGGAACCTGGGGCCGGCGCGGTTGTACGAGCACGCGCTGCGGCGCGGCGAGGGGGTTCTGGCGGAGGGCGGGGCCCTGGTGGTGGAGACCGGGCGGCACACCGGGCGGGCGGCGCGGGACAAGTACTTCGTGCGCGAGGCGGGGCACGAGGCGGCGATCGACTGGAACGAGTTGAACCGGGGCCTGGACGAGGCGGCGTTCGAGGCGCTGCTGGCGCGGCATCTGGCGCACTACCGGGGCAAGGAGGTGTACGTCCAGGAGCTGTGGGCGGGGGCGGAGCCGGCGCACCGCTTGCCGATCCGCGTCATCGGCGAGACCGCCTGGCATGCGCTGTTTGCGCGCAACATGTTCCTGCGCCCGCCGGCTGAGGCGCTGAGCGCCTTCCGGCCGGGCTTCACGGTGCTGCACGCGCCGGGGCTGGAGGCGGCGGCGGGGACGGCGGGGCTGCGCTCGGGCACCTACATCGTCATCAGCTTTGCCCGCCGGCTGGTGCTGATCGCCGGCACCGCCTATGCGGGCGAGATCAAGAAGTCGGTGTTCACGGTGCTGAACTACCTGCTGCCGGCGGCCGGCGTGCTGCCGATGCACTGCTCGGTGAACGTCGGGGCCAAGGGCGACGCGGCGGTCTTCTTTGGGCTTTCGGGGACCGGCAAGACGACCTTGTCGGCGGACCCGGGGCGGGTGCTGATCGGCGATGACGAGCACGGCTGGGGGGATCAGGGGCTGTTCAACTTCGAGGGCGGCTGCTACGCCAAGGTGATCCGGCTGTCGGCCGAGGCCGAGCCGGAGATCCACGCCACCACGCGGCGCTTCGGCACGGTCTTGGAGAACGTGGTGATCGACCGGGCGACGCGGACCCTCGACCTCGACGACGAGCGGCTGACCGAGAACACGCGCGGCTCCTATCCGTTGCACTTCATCCCCAACGCCTCGGCCGAGGGGCGGGCCGGGCAGCCGGCCAACGTGGTGATGCTGACGGCGGACGCCTTCGGGGTCTTGCCGCCGATCGCCAAGCTGACGCCGGCGCAGGCGATGTACCACTTCCTGTCCGGCTACACGGCCAAGCTGGCGGGCACCGAGTCAGGTCTGGGGCGGGAGCCGCAGGCGACCTTCTCGAGCTGCTTCGGGGCCCCGTTCATGGCCCGCCATCCCTCGGTCTACGGCGACATGCTGCGCCAGCGCATCGCCCGCCACGGGGCCGACTGCTGGCTGGTCAACACCGGCTGGAGCGGGGGCGGCTACGGCGAGGGCCGGCGGATGCCGATCCGCCACACCCGGGCCTTGCTGCAGGCGGCGCTGGAGGGCCGGCTGTCGCGGGTCGGGCTCAGGGCGGAGGCGCATTTCGGGCTGCTGGTGCCGGAGGCCTGCCCGGGGGTGCCGGCCGAGCTGCTGAGCCCGCGCCAGAGCTGGGCCGACAAGGCCGCCTATGACCGCACCGCGCGCGAGCTGGTGGCCCGCTTCCGCGCCAACTTCGAGCCGCTCGCCGCCTACGTCGACCGCGCCGTCGCCGAGGCCGCCCCAAAGGCCGCCTGAGCGCACATCCCCGCG